>Ga0190265_10000804_pt1 | contig 20832 bp, 22 predicted proteins | sample Popmic124T_FD_133135 | JGI IMG/M metagenome (GOLD analysis project Ga0190265, IMG submission 133135) | Populus adjacent soil microbial communities from riparian zone of Indian Creek, Utah, USA - 124 T | ecosystem: Environmental > Terrestrial > Soil > Riparian zone | place: USA: Utah | collected...
GCCCTCGAGCTCCTGCTCGAGCGGCTGAAGAAGTCGCAGAACAACCTGGAGTTCCTGATGCAGATGGGCACCGTCGATGCGATGCAGTTCCTCCTCGACAAGATGAAGGATTCCAAGACCAACGAGGATTTCTTCGCCTCGATGAACCAGTAAGCGGCGGGGGCGTTCGCAGGCGATGCTCGATTTCCTTCAGACCATCGGCACCTCTGCCGGCGCCCTCGCCGGCATTTGGCATTCGATCGTGCACGATTTCTCGAACCTCGGCAGCCCGGCGGCGCTCGCCGCCTTCGGCCAGGTGCTGATGATCGACATCATGCTCGCCGGCGACAATGCCATCGTCGTCGGCGCGCTCGCCGCCGGCCTGCCCGCCGAGCAGCGCAAGAAGGTCATCCTGATCGGCATCATCGCCGCTCTGGTGCTGAGGATCGTCTTCGCGCTGATGGTCACCCAGCTGATGCAGATCGTCGGCCTGATCCTCGCCGGCGGCATCCTCCTCCTCTGGGTGTCGTGGAAGATGTACCGCGACCTGCGTGCCACCGCCGACGATCCCGCCACCGCGGGCAACGAGGCGTCGGGGCTGAGGCCGGCCAAGAGCTTCGCCGGCGCCGCCTGGGCGGTCGCGGTCGCCGACGTCTCGATGAGCCTCGACAACGTCCTCGCCGTCGCCGGCGCGGCGCGCGACCATCCCGGCATATTGATCATCGGCCTTTTGCTCTCGGTCGCCCTGATGGGCATCGCGGCCAACTTCATCGCCAAATATATCGAGCGCTACCGCTGGATCGCCTGGGTCGGCCTGGTCGTCATCGTCTACGTGGCCGGCAAGATGATCTACGAAGGCTTCGTCGACCATGAGGTCGGCCTGCTCCAATATCTCTGGCCCGAGCTCGCCCACGGCGCTTGAGCCGGTCACGAAAATGCAACCGGTGCGGGCGTAATGTGACGCCATGGCCGCGCCGTCCGCCTCCGCCGCCCGCGACTGCGGGCAATGCGCCTTCTGGGTCCGCCTGCTGATCTGGGCGACGCGCAAGGCGCGCGGCTAGGGGATCAGCAGCGTCGAGCCGGTGGTCGCCCGCGCCTCGAGCGCGCGGTGGGCGTCGGCGGCGTCGGCGAGCGGGAAGCGGGCGCCGATCCGGACCGGGACCGCGCCCGTCCGCACCATCTCGAACACACGCGCCGCCGAGGCCTGCAGCTCGGCCGGATCGGCGACATAATCGGCGAGCGTCGGCCGGGTCAGGAAAAGCGAGCCGCCCCGCGCCAGTTCGAGCGGGCTGACCGGCGGCACCGGGCCCGAGGCGTTGCCGAAGCTGACCATCAGGCCGCGCCGGGCGAGGCTCGCCAGCGACGCCGCCCAGCTCGCCGCGCCGACCCCGTCGAACACGCAGCGCACGCCGCCCGAAAGCGCCCGCGCCTGCCCCGCCAGCGCCTCGAACGGGCCGCTCAGCGCATGGTCGGCGCCGAGCGCGGCTGCCCTCGCCGCTTTCTCCGCCGACCCGGCATGGGCGATGACCCGCGCCCCGATCGCCTTGAGCCAGGCGACCAGGATCGAGCCGACGCCGCCCGCAGCGGCATGGACCAGCACCCAGTCGCCGGCCCGAATCGTGGCGCAGCGCTCGATAAGGAATTCGGCCGTGCAGCCCTTGAGCAGCGTCGCCGCCGCGGTCTCGGCGCCGATGTCGTCGGGCAGCCGAACCAGCCGGTCGGCGGCGAGGATTCGGTGAGTCGCATAGGCGCCCGGCGGCGCGAGCGCGTAGCCGACCCGCTCGCCCGCCGCGAAGCCCGCGCCTTCGCCCGCCGCCTCGACCGCGCCGGCGGCCTCGCTGCCGAGGCCCGAGGGCAGGCTGAGCGGATAGAGGCCCGAACGATGATAGGTGTCGATGAAGTTGAGCCCGATCGCCTCGTGCCGGACGAGAACCTCTCCGGGCCGGGGCGAAAGCGCGCCGAGCGGCTCGCGCTCGATCACCTCGGGCCCGCCGGTCTCGCGGAAGACGAGGCGGTAAGGCTCCGTCATCGAGGCGCGCCGGACAATTCGGGCCAGGCCCGAATCGTCCCCACCGCATAGGCGATGCCATAGGCCAGCACGATCAGCGAGCTCCAGACTGTGAAGGCATCGACTCGTTCCGGTCGGAAGGCGAGCATGGGTGCAAGGATGAGGCCGCGCAGCAGATAGACGGCGCTGATCGCAACGAGCGCCGTGCGCATCAGCGGCAGCCGCCGGATCAGGCCCGCTCCGGCAAAGGCATAAGCGGCCCAGACAGCCAGGATGGCGACGATGCCGAGAGTGATCAGCGTGGGCTGAAGCATCCCCCGCTCGGCCATGCGCGCCATGCCCTCCCCGGCGCCGAAGAAGCGGTACCAATCCGGCCCGCCCGCGACGACGGCGAGGTGAAGGATCGCCGCCGCTCCGCTCAGCACGCCGCCGGCGATCAGCCAGGGATTGCGCCGCACCTGCGCGCTCAGCCGATATGCTGGGCGAAGAAGGCTTCGGTGCGGCTGTCGGCGAGCCGGGCCGCATTCTCGCTCCGCCTGTTGCCCATTTCGGCGGCGAAGCCGTGATCCTGGCCCGGATAATCGTGGATCGTCACCTTGGGATGGTCGTCCAGCCCCTCATGGACGAGCGCCTGCTTGTCGGCGGTGACGAAATGGTCGTCGCCGGCGATGTGGAGCATGACCGGATGGGCGATGGCGTGCTTCTCGCCCATCAGCCCTTCGAGCCCGACCCCATAATAGCCGACCGAGGCGTCGATGTCGGTCCGCGCCGCGGTCATGAAGGCGAGCCGGCCGCCGAGGCAATAGCCGACGCAGCCGACCTTGCCGCCGCCGGGGAGGCGCGACCGCGCGTCGCGGATCGTCGCTTCGATGTCGGCGATGCCCTTGTCCTGGTCGAAGCGTTGCATCAGGCCGAGCGCCTCCTGGAATTGCTCGGGCTGGTCTGGATCGAGATCGACATTGGGCTGGAGCCGCCAGAACAGATCGGGCGCGACGCCGACATAGCCGAGCGAGGCCCAATGATCGCATTTCCGGCGGATGCCTTCGTTGACGCCGAATATCTCCTGGATGACGACGATCGCGCCCTTCGGCGCCCCGTCCGGCTCGGCGAGATAGGCGCCGAAGCCGCCGTCCCCGTCGAGCGTCTCGATCGCGATCGTCGTGCCCATGTTGTCCTCCTCTTGCGCGTCCCGCCCCTATAGACCTAGACGCCCCGGGGCCAACAGACGTGAGAGGAAGGCGCCATGAAAGTGACCGTCGACGTCGACTGCACGCCGGAGGAGGCGCGGCGCTTTCTCGGCCTGCCCGACCTCAGCCCGGTCCACGAGGCCTATGTCGAGAAGATGAAGGCGGCGGTGACGGAAGGGCCGACGCCGGAGATGTTCGGCGAGATGATGAAGGCGTGGGGGCCGATGAACGAGGCGGGGCTCGGCCTGTGGAAGCAGATGCTCGACCAGATGGGCGGGAAGAAGAGCTGAGCGACACGATCTATGCTTTGTCCTCGGGCGCGCCGCCGGCCGCGATCGCGGTGGTGCGGATCAGCGGGCCGCGCGCGGATGCGGCGCTCGAGACGCTCGCCGGCATCCTCCCGGCGCCTCGGACCGCGACCCTCGCCCGGCTCCGCGACGGCGTCGAAATCCTCGATGACGCGCTGATCATCCGTTTCCCCGGTCCGGCGAGCGCGACCGGCGAGGACGTCGCCGAGCTCCATCTCCATGGCGGCCGCTCGGTGGTCGCGGCGGTGCTGGCGGCGCTCGCCAGGATCGGCGGGCTGCGCCCGGCGGCACCCGGCGAGTTCACCCGCCGCGCCTTCGACAATGGCCGCATCGACCTCGCCGAGGCCGAGGGTCTGGCCGATCTGCTCGAAGCCGAGACCGAATCGCAGCGCCGCGCCGCCCTCGCTCTGGCCGGCGGCGCGCTCAGCCGGCAGGTCCAGGCCTGGCAGGCCGAATTGCTCGCGCTCGCCGCCGCGGTCGAGGCGGCGCTCGATTTCTCGGACGAGGACGATGTCGCGTCATTGCCCGCCGACATTCCAATAAGGCTCGTTTCCCTCGGAACAGATGTGTCCATTTGGCTCGCACGGCCTCCGGCCGAGCGGCTCAAAGATGGCGTCCGAATCGTTATAGCCGGCCCGCCAAATTCCGGAAAATCTACCCTTCTCAATGCTTTGCTTGGGCGGGATGCGGCCATCACCTCGGCCATAGCCGGCACCACCCGCGACCTGATTGAGGTGCCCGTCTCGATTGGCGGTTCGCCCTTCCTGCTGATCGACACCGCCGGGCTTCGCGATTCGGCCGATGAGATCGAGGCGATCGGCGTCGATCGCGCCCGGGCGACCGTCGCCAACGCCGACATTCTCCTCTGGCTGGGAGATGCGGACGAGGCGCCGGCCGGCGCGATCCGGATCCATCCCAAAGCGGATCTTGGCCCGCCCGCAATCCCGGCCGATCTTTCCGTCTCCGCAATGACCGGCTTTGGGCTGGCCGAGTTGAGCCGAATGCTGATTCAGCGTTCGGCAAGCCTCCTTCCCGCCGAGGGAGCGGTCGCCCTCAATGTGCGTCATCGCGAGGCGTTGCGAGCCCTCCAGCTGGCACTCGAGGAGGCCGAATCGGTCGACATGCTGATTGCGGCCGAGGCGCTGCGGAGCGCGCGCATGGCGCTGGACCGGATTACCGGCAAAGCGGGGGTCGAGGATATGCTGGATGCGCTCTTCGGCCGATTCTGCATCGGCAAGTGAATGTTCCACGTGGAACACCGTTATTCCGGCGCTTCGCCGGAGCGGCAAATTGGGGTAGAGGCACAGCCGTGAAGCGTGAGTTCGACATCATCGTGGTCGGCGGCGGCCATGCCGGCACCGAAGCTGCGGCCGCGGCTGCCCGGCTGGGCGCGTCCGTCGCGCTGGTCAGCTTCCGCCGCGACCAGATCGGCGCGATGTCGTGCAATCCCGCGATGGGCGGGCTCGGCAAGGGCCATTTGATCCGCGAGGTCGACGCCTATGACGGGTTGATTGCCCGCGCCTCGGACCATGCCGCGATTCACTATCGCGTGCTCAACGCCAGCAAGGGCGCCGCGGTGCGCGGCCCGCGCATCCAGGCCGACCGCAAGCGCTACAAGGCGGCGATCCACGCGCTGGTCGACGGCCAGTCCGGCCTCGCCGTCGTCGAAGGCGAAGCAGCGGCGCTGCTGTTCGACCAGCCCGTCCCCCCGGCGAAGCATGTCCTGAGCGACGCCGCAGGGGCCGGGACCTCTTTTCAAAATGACCACGGCCCTGCTCCCCGAAATGCCGGCTTTGGCCGGAGCGGCGCGAGGGTGACGGGGCTCCAGCTCGCCGACGGGCGGCAGCTTCGCGCCAAGGCCGTGATCCTCGCCACCGGCACCTTCCTCGGCGGCAAGCTCCATTTCGGCATGACGAGCCGCGCCGGCGGCCGCGTCGGCGAGCGCGCCGCCACTGCCCTCGCAGGCCAGCTCGCCGCGCTCGAGCTGCCGCTGGCGCGCCTCAAGACCGGGACGCCGCCGCGGCTCGACGGCCGCACGATCGATTGGGCCGGGCTGGAGCGCCAGCCTTCGGACAACGGCGATTGGACGATGTCGCCGATGAGCGCCGGCCGTGTCGCGCCGCAGCTCTTCTGCGCGATCACCCGAACCAACGCCCGCACCCATGCGATCATCCGCGCCAATCTCGATCGGTCGCCCTTGTTCGCCGGCGAGATCAGCGGTGTCGGCCCGCGCTATTGCCCCTCGATCGAGGACAAGGTGCACCGCTTTCCCGGCCGCGACGGCCACCAGGTCTTCCTCGAGCCCGAGGGGCTGGACGATGCAATCGTCTATCCCAACGGCATCTCCACCTCGCTGCCCGAGGACGTCCAGCTGGCGCTGGTCCGCTCGATGGCGGGGCTGGAACGCGCCGTGATCGTGCAGCCCGGCTACGCGGTCGAATACGACCATGTCGATCCGCGCATCCTGGAGCCCACGCTCGCCGTGCGCGACGTCGCCGGCCTCTATCTCGCCGGCCAGATCAACGGCACCACCGGCTATGAGGAGGCGGCCGCCCAGGGCCTCGTCGCCGGCCTCAACGCCGCCGCCTGGGCGGCCGGCGTGGCGCCGATCCTGTTCGACCGCGGCGAGTCCTATATCGGCGTGATGGTCGACGATCTCGTTCTTCAGGGCGTCACCGAACCCTATCGCATGCTCACCGCCCGCGCCGAATATCGCCTCCGGCTGCGCGCCGACAATGCGGCGGCGCGGCTGACGCCGAAGGCGATCGCCGCCGGCTGCGTCTCGCCGGAGCGCCGGCGCTGGTTCGAGGCCGCCACGGCCGGGCGCGCTGCGATCGAGGCGATCCTGGTCCGCCGCGACGGCAAGCTTAGCCTCGCCGAGCGCCTGCGCTTCCCGGACATGGACGCCTGGGCCCTGACCGCGCTGGCGCCGGAGCTCGCCGCCTTCGCGCCGGCCGCGCTTGCCGAGGCGATCGAGGACCACCGTTACGCACCCTATGTCGCAAGGCAGGAGGCCGAGATCGGCCGGCTGCGGGCCGACGAGGCCGTCCGGCTTCCCCCGGGGCTCGATTATCGCGGCGTCGGCGGCCTCTCCAACGAGATGGTCGAGCGGCTCTCGGCGGCGAGGCCGTCGACGCTCGGGGCCGCGGCGCGAATCCGGGGCGTGACACCCGCGGCGCTGGCGGCGATCCTGGTTCACGCCCGCCGCCGAGCCGCCTGATGGACGAAGCGGCGGCGCGCGCCTGGGTCGAGCGCGAGTTCGATGTTCCACGTGAAACAATGGCCCGGCTCGACGCCTTCGCGACCCTGCTGCGCGAGGAGAATGAGCACCAGAACCTGGTGTCGCGACGCAGCCTCGACCAGCTCTGGCGGCGCCATATCGCCGATTCGGCGCAGTTGCTGCGCTTCGCGCCCTCTCCGCAGGCAAGCTGGGTCGATCTCGGCAGCGGCGCCGGCTTCCCCGGCCTCATCGTAGCCGCGCTCCATCATGGGCCCGTCACCCTGGTCGAGGAGCGCCGCCTGCGCGCGGATTTCCTGCGCCGCGCCGCCGAAGCGCTGCGAGTCGCGGCCGACATCGTGCAGGCGCGGGCCGAGCGGCTGCCGCCGCGCTCCTATGACGTGATCAGCGCCCGCGCCTTCGCACCGCTCGGCCGCCTGCTCGATTTGAGCACAGGATTTTCCACAGTTAAAAGCGTCTGGCTGCTGCCCAAGGGCCGGAATGCCGAGACGGAACTGGCGGCGCTCGATCCTTCGTGGCAGGGTAGCTTCCGGCTCGAGCCGAGCGTCACCGATCCCGAAGCGCAGATCATCGTCGCCGAGGGCGTGCACCGGAAGACGCAGGGGGCCAAAAGGAAGCGCGGATGATCCGGATTGCGGTCGCGAACCAGAAAGGCGGGGTCGGCAAGACCACGACGGCGATCAACCTGGCGACCGCCCTCGCCGCCACCGGCAGCCGGGTCCTGCTCATCGACCTAGATCCGCAGGGCAATGCCTCGACCGGCATGGGCATCGGCCACGCTTTGCGCGACCATTCGAGCTACGAGCTGCTGATCGGCCGCTGCACGCTCGAGGAGGCGGTGGTGGCGACCCGGGTGCCCGGCCTCGATCTCATCCCGGCGACCGTGGATCTCTCCGGCGCGGAGATCGAACTCATTGAATTACAAGGAAGAACTCACCGCCTCGACAAAGCGCTCGAGGGCGCGGCCGATCTGCGCTGGGATGTCTGCCTGATCGATTGCCCGCCCTCGCTCGGACTGCTCACCGTCAACGCCTTGATCGCCGCCAATTCGATCCTGGTGCCGCTGCAGACCGAATTCTTCGCCCTCGAAGGGCTCAGCCAGCTGCTCCAGACGGTCGAGCGCATCCGCGCCCGCTTCAACCCCGAGCTCACCATCCTCGGCGTCGCGCTGACCATGTTCGACCGGCGCAACAACCTCTCCAGCCAGGTCGCCGATGACGTTCGCGCCTGCCTGGGCAAGGTGGTGTTCGACACGGTGATCCCGCGCAACGTCCGGCTCTCGGAGGCGCCGAGCCACGGCCTGCCGGCCCTGATCTACGACCATCGCTGCCCGGGCTCGGAAGCCTATATCGCGCTCGCCCGCGAGCTGATCGGCCGGCTGCCCGCCAGGAAGAAGGAAGCGGCATGAGCGACCCGTTCCCGAGGAAGCGCCCGTCGGGGCTCGGCCGCGGCCTCTCCTCGCTGCTCGGCGAAGTGGCCGTCGAAGCGCCGGTGCGCGGCGCCGAAAGCGCCAGGGGCGCGGTGCAGATGATCCCGGTCGCCGGCATCGAGCCCCATCCCGGCCAGCCGCGCCGCATCTTCCAGGAGGAGGCGCTCGTCGAGCTCGCCTCGTCGATCCAGGCGCGCGGCGTCATCCAGCCGATCGTCGTCCGCCCGCACGGCCACCGCTTCCAGATCGTCGCCGGCGAGCGGCGCTGGCGCGCCGCGCAACGGGCCCGGTTGCACGAGATCCCGGCCATCGTCCGCGAGTTCAGCGACGAGGAGACGCTCGAGGTCGCGCTGATCGAGAACATCCAGCGCCAGGATCTCTACGCGATCGAAGAGGCGCAGGCCTATCGCCGCCTGCTCGACGAATATGGCCATACCCAGGAGGAATTGGGCCGGCTCGTTCACAAGTCGCGCAGCCATGTCGCCAACCTATTGAGATTGCTCGATCTTCCCGCGAAGGTCCAGGTCATGGTCGGAACCGGCGAGCTGAGCATGGGCCATGCCCGCGCGCTCGTCACCGCCAAGGAGCCGGAAGCGCTGGCCGACGAGATCGTCCGCCGCGGCCTTTCCGTGCGCGAGGCCGAGCGGCTCGCCCGCGCCGGCAAGGCCAAGAAGGCGGGCGCGCCGCCGCTCGAATATAAGGGCGCCCATGCCGACATCGCCGCGCTCGAACGCCAGCTCGGCGACCTGCTCGGCCTCAAGGTCGCGATCCGGCACAGCCCGAAGGGCGGCAGCGTCAGCCTCGCTTATTCGACCCTCGACCAGCTCGACATGATCTGCCAGCGCCTCAGCGGCGACAAGTTTTGACGGCTCCCCCAAGCCGTCACCCCGGCGAAGGCCGGGGTCTCGGGGAGACACGCCGAGACTTCTTGTCCTGAGACCCCGGCTGTAGTTTATCCTGAGCGACGCCGCAGGCGGCGTCGAAGGGCCGGGGTGACGGGGTGTTTAGCGCAGCCGCGCCGCCTGGCGGCAGATCGCGAACAATTCCGCCTCGGCGGCGATCGGGCCTGGGCCGCCGGGCGCCATCACCTGGCGCTGGGCGTCCGAGAGCCGCGTCACCGCCTTGGCGATCAGGGTCGAGCGCCACCGCCGCATCTGCCGCTCGACTCCGTCTTTCTCTTTCCAGAACAATGACTTGCCTTGCGACGTCATGACGGCGGCGGGGCTCGCCCCCTGCTCCACCTCGGCCCTCAGCCGGGCCAGCAGCGCCATCCGCCGCAGCATCGCGCGGAGCAGCGGGATCCCCTCCACCCCCTCCGCCCGGAGCCGCGCCAGCTCGGCCTCGAGCCCGGCCGCGTCGCCGCTCGCGACGCTCTCCACCAGCCGGCTGAGATCGCCCTCGTCGGCGGCGGCGCCGAGCGCGTCGACCGCCTCATGGTCGAGCGGCTTGGGCGCGGCCGGCGAGGCGTCGAGGTAGAGCGCGAACTTGTCGAGCTCCTGCGCGATCACCGCGCGGTTGCCGCCCGAAGCTTCGGCGATCCGCCGGGCGACGTCGGCGGGCACCGCGAGGCCGATCGGCCGCGCCAGCTCGGCGACCAGCCGGTCGGCGTCGCGCGCCTCGGGCACGTAGCTGGCGAAGGCGATCGCGCCCGGCGCCGCCAGCGCCAGCTTGAGCAGCTTGGAGGCCGGTTTCAGCGCGCCCGCCAGCACCGCCACCGGATTGCCCGCCGCCGGCGCGTCGAGCAAAGCTTCGAGCGCCGGCACGGTCTCGTCCCCGGCCGGCTCGACCAGGATCCAGCGCGCGCCGCCGAACATCGAGATCGACGCCGCCTCGTCGGCGAGCCGCGCCGGATCGGCCTTGAGCTCGGCGCCCGGCAGGTCGATCCGCTCCGCTTCGGGCCCGGTCGCCGCGCCGAGCGCCTTGGCGAGCGCGCGGCTGCCGGAATCGTCGGGCCCGTGAAACAGGAAGAAGCGGAGTTCGGCGGGCGCCTTCAGCGCCTTGTCGAGCTGGGCCCGGTTCGCCTTCACCGGCTTTCGGCCGGCCTGGTCCGCGCCGCATAGAGCGCGATCCGCGACACGATCTGCTCGGCGACCTCGACCGATAGGCGCTCGAGCGCGGTCTGCTCGGCCGCCACCGTCGCATATTCGGAAGAGACGACGTCGACTCCGGCGTCCGAGCCGGCGGTGGCGTCGAGCAGGACGGTGCCGCGGCCTGCGTCGACCAGCCGGTAGCGGGCGCGCAGCGTCCGCCGCTCGCGCGTCACCGCATTGTCGGAGCGGATGCCGAAGCCGGTAATGTCGTCGTCGAGCTCGATCTCGAGCCGGTAGACGGGCGACGCCCCCGGGCCGTTGCCGAGCCGGTCCTCGAGCGCGGTCCGCACCAGCCAGCCGGCCCGGCCCGGGATCGGCGCGACCGCGACTCCGCGCAGCGCCTGCGCCACCGCGCCGGTCGAGCCGCCGCCGTAGAGCGGCCGCAGCGTGCAGCCCGACAGCGCCAGCGCGGCGAACGCGGGGAGCGCGGGGAGCGCGGCGAGGGCGGCCCACGCCCTCATGCGACGAGGTTCACCAGCCGGTCGGGCACGACGATCACCTTGCGCGGCGGCTTGCCTTCGAGCACTCGCGCCACCTTTTCGGACGCCAGCGCCATCTCCTCCAGAGTCTCGCGTGGCGCGCCCTTTGGCGCAGTCAAAGTGTCGCGCAGCTTGCCGTTGACCTGGACCGCGATCGTCACCTCATCCTCGACCAGCAGGGCCGGGTCGGCCACGGGCCAGGGTGCGTCGGCGATCAGCCCGTCTCGTCCCCATGAGGCCCAGGTTTCTTCCGCCAAATGGGGGACCATCGGGGACGCCAGCAGCATCATGGTTTCCGCTGCGCCTTCCCGATCCTGCGATCGGGGAGCTTTCTCTATGGCATTGGCAAGACTATATAATTTGGCGACGGCTTTATTGAATTGCAAAGCCTCTATGTCATCCGACAGACCTGTGATCGTCCGGTGAGTCAGCTTCCGAAGCTCAAGGTCGACAGGCTCGGTGTGCGTTATCGATCCATCTTGTGGCAGTGGCGGGTTGTCCATCTGTGCCAGCCGCCACAGCCGTTGCATGAACCGCCACGCACCGTTGATACCCTCCTCGCTCCATTCGAGGTCGCGCTCGGGCGGCGAATCGGAGAGCATGAACCAGCGCACCGCGTCGGCGCCATATTGGTCGACGATCGGCTCGGGATCGACCGTGTTTCTTTTCGCCTTGGACATTTTCTCGATACGGCCGACCGTCACCGGCTCGCCGCTGCCGGCGACGATCAGCCGGCCGTCGCGCTGCTCGGTCTCTTCGGGATTGAGCCAGCGGCCGTCCGGGGCGCGATAGGTTTCGTGGGTCACCATGCCCTGGGTGAACAGGCCTTTGAACGGCTCCGCGACGTCGATCATGCCGATCTGCTGAAGCGCCCGGGTCCAGAAGCGCGCATAGAGCAGATGCAGGATCGCATGCTCGACGCCGCCGATATATTGATCGACCGGCAGCCAGCGCCCGGCCACCGCTTTGTCGAACGGCCGGTCCGCCGGCTGGCTGGCGAAGCGGATGAAATACCAGGAGGAATCGACGAACGTATCGAGCGTGTCGGTCTCGCGCACCGCCTCGCCGCCGCAGCTTGGGCAGGCGACATGCTTCCAGCTCGGGTGCCGCTCCAGCGGGTTGCCCGGGATGTCGAAATCGATGTCGTCGGGCAGCACCACGGGGAGCTGCGCCTTCGGCACCGGCACCGCGCCGCATGCCGCGCAATGGACGATCGGGATCGGCGTCCCCCAGTAACGCTGGCGCGACACGCCCCAATCGCGCAGCCGCCAGACGATCGTGCCCTCGCCCCAGCCCTCGGCCTCGGCGCGGGCGATCACCGCCGCCTTGGCCGCGTCCACGTCCATTCCGTCGAGGAAGCGCGAATTGACCAGCACGCCCTCGCCGCTCTCGGCCTCGCCTTCGATCGGCTTGTCCGCCTCTTCGGGCGACGCCGCGACCACGCGCCGGATCGGCAGGCCGTATTTGGTCGCGAACTCGAAGTCGCGCTGGTCGTGGCCGGGCACGCCGAAAATGGCGCCGGCGCCATAATCCATCAGCACGAAATTGGCGATGTAGACCGGAAGCTTCCACGCAGGATCGAGCGGGTGGATCGCCTCCAGCCCGGTGTCGAAGCCGAGCTTCTCCGCCGTCTCCAGCTCGGCCGCCGTGGTGCCGCCTTTCTTGCACTCGGCGATGAAGGCGGCGATTTCGGGCCGCTCCTCGGCCAGCGCCAGCGCGATCGGATGGTCGGGCGAAAGCGCGGCGAAGCTCGATCCGAAGATGGTGTCGGGCCGGGTGGTGAACACCTCGAACCCGTCAAGGCCGGCGATCGGTTCGGCGAGCCGGAAGGAGAACTTCATCCCCCGGCTCTTGCCGATCCAATTCTCCTGCATCAGCTTGACCTTGTCGGGCCACTGGTCGAGCGCGTCGAGCCCGTCGAGCAACGCCTCGGCGAAGTCGGTGATCTTCAGGAACCACTGGTTCAATTTGCGCCGCTCGACCAGCGCGCCCGAGCGCCAGCCGCGGCCGTCGATCACCTGCTCGTTGGCGAGCACGGTCATGTCGACCGGGTCCCAATTGACCTCGCTCTGCTTGCGATAGACCAGGCCGGCCGCGAACAGGTCGAGGAACAGCGCCTGCTCCTGGCCGTAATAATCGGGGTCGCAGGTGGCGAGCTCGCGGCTCCAGTCGAGCGCGAAGCCGAGCCGCTTGAGCTGGCCGCGCATCGTCGCGATGTTGGCCCAGGTCCATGTTCCGGGATGGACGCCGCGCTCCATCGCCGCATTCTCGGCCGGCATGCCGAACGCGTCCCAGCCCATCGGGTGGAGCACCTCATAGCCGTTCATCCGCCGGTAGCGGGCGAGCACGTCGCCCATCGTGTAGTTGCGGACATGGCCCATATGGATGCGCCCCGAAGGATAGGGGAACATCTCCAATATATAGGCCTTGGGCCGGGCGCCGTCGTCCGAGGCGCGGAACGTCTCCGCCTCGTCCCAGACCTTCTGCCAATGCGCATCGGCTTTTAACGGATTGAAGCGCGATGCCATCGCTTGGGTAACTTTCTCGATAGGTTTAGCCGGCGATGGCGGCGCGCCTGAGGTCGCGGGCGCGGGTCAGGATGATCTCCTCGAGCCGCTGCACGGTGGCCGCGGTGACCGGGGCGTCGACCCACTGGCCGCTTTGGTTGGTCTGCCGGGCGGCGGTGACGCGCAGCGCGTCGGCGCGCAGATCGGCGTCGAGGATGGTGGCGGTGACCTTGACCCGCTCGGACGGGTTCTGCGGATTGGCATACCATTCGGTGACGATCACGCCGCCGTTCGAATCGGACTGGGCGAGCGGCGCGAAGGACAGGGTCTCGAGCGCGGCGCGCCAGAGATAGGCGTTGACGCCGATCGTCGTCACCTGGCTCGCCGCCAGGTCGACCTGGCGCGCGTCGCGCTCGGGCGAGCGGCCGAACGTGCGGTTGATGTCGTCCCGGATGAAACCGCAGCCGGCCAAGGCGAGGGCGCCGGCGGCGGCGAGGCCGAGAGTAGGAATGCGAGACATAAAGCGTCCTTGAAACGAAGGGGGTCGATCGCCGTTATAGGCAAGCCCGCGCAGGCGGCAAGCGCTGTTGCGCGGGCGAGGGAGCCGAGCCCGTGCGCGTCGCTTCATCGGCGCGCAAGGTTGATTGTGTGAATGTTGCAACATGGCGCGATGATTCAGGGCATTGCCGGCCGGCGTCGCTAGGAAAGGGCGGCGAGACGTACTAAATCCTGAACGCGAGGGAGACAGGAGTCCGTGAGGAAGCTGCGTGCCATCGGGACGGCGGGAAGCGCATCGCTGCTTGCGATCGCGCTGCTGCTGACTCCTGCGCTGGCCGCGAGCACGCAGCGGACCAAGGCGAATCGCCCCGCCGCCTCCTTGGCCGGCCGCCCCGTCGGCGCCTTCACGCCCGCCGTTTCCGATCCCCGCCTCGCCGCCGCCCTCGCCCGCCGCGGCACCGCCATCAACAGCGATTTCAGGTTCACCCCGGCGGCGACGGGCGAGCGCAGCCGCGGGCTCAATGTCGCGGTCCGCGCCCGCTCCACCGCGCCGGTCGAGACGGCGCGCGCCGAATTCCCGGTGGCGGCCTCGCCGATCGCGGCGATCACGCCCAGCACCTATAATCTCGGCGTTTCGCTCGGCTGGCGCCGCTTCGCCATCACCGGCGATGTCGCCCAGGCCGATGGCGGCCTGATCACCGGCACCCGCGAATCGGCGCAGGTCGGGATGAGCTACCGCGCCACCCGCCGCCTGACCGGGCGGGTCGCGGTCGGCGCCGAGCGCGCCGAAGGAAGCCGCGTCGTCCAGGAGGACCAGGCCTATTCGGTCGACGTCGGCGGCGCTTTCTCTATCGCCCGCAACATCGACGTCACCGCCGGCGCCCGCTACCGCATCTCGCGCGACCGCCTCGATCCGCTGCGCGAAGCCCAGCGCGACAGCCAGGCCGTCTACGTCGGCACCGCCTTCCGCTTCTAGGCGCTCCGGGCGTTCAGCCGAGGATCACTCGCGACATCGGCTTGAGACCCTTTTCGGCACCGCCTAAGAGAGAGGGGATGTCCGACAAGTTCAATCCGTTTCGGCCCAATTCCACAGTTCAGCCTGGGCTGTTTACAGGCCGATACGACGAGTTGGATGTGATTGAACACTGCCTTTTGCAGACAAAGAACTCGAACCCCTAACATTTTCTCATCGAAGGGGAGCGAGGCATCGGCAAGTCGTCCTTAATGATCCTTCAGTCCGTGATAGCGACGGGGAAGGGGTTGACCGTCGGGGCAGCAGAACGCTTGAGTTTCATTACGATAAATTTGGTGTTGCAGGAGCAAGACGACCTCCTTTCCCTCGTAAAAAAGATATCCAGCAAGTTTCAGGGGGAGATTAGAAAGAGGGATCCTCTCAAAAGCCTGATCCTCAATGCGTGGGATTTTGTGTCCCGCATCGAAGCTGCCGGCGTGAAGCTGCATAAGGGCGACCGGCAATTTTCTGAAACCGAGCTGCTCGACCGCCTCATTGAGGATTTCGTAGCCGTTGCAGGCAGCCTCCCTGATGAAACAGACGGCATTCTCCTCTTGATTGATGAAGCTGACCAAGGGGCGGAGCGAACCAGGCTGGGTCTGTTTTGCAAACTGCTGACCGAAGAGCTTAGCCGTCAACAGGCGGAACGGGTCTGTATAGGATTGGCAGGACTGCCGGGAACCGTCGATCTGTTCCGAGCTTCGCACGAATCGTCACCCCGCATTTTCCGGAGTCTGAACCTCACGCCGTTATCCCAAGGGGAGTGCATAGAGGTAATCGACAAGGCCCTTGGGGATGCAAATGCAAAGAACCCCCGTACTGTGGAGATCAGTGCATCGGTCAAGCGTGCCATTGCGGAGCTCTCTGAGGGCTATCCGCATTTCCTTCAGGAGTTCGGCTATTGCGCCTTTGAGGAAGACAGCGATTGGACGATTGATATGGGGGACGTGTCGCGGAGTTTGTTTGGGGAGAACGGCGCATTCGATCAGCTGGGCAAGCGCTATTTCAACCATGCATATTTTGCGACGAGTTCTAACGATTATCGATCCGTGTTGGACGTGATGGCTGAAGAGGGCGACGCTTGGGTCGAGCGCAACCAGATTATAGCGCGAACGAAGCTGAAGGCTTCCACCGTGGATAATGCGTTGCGGGCACTGAAAGCGCGAAGCATCATTGTGCAAGATGAGGCCATCCGCGGTCGATACCGACTCCCTACTCGGTCATTCGCAACGTGGATCAAGGTTCGCGCTCGCGCTGAGCAGCAGACTCGATAGCCTTTGCGTCGCAAGGGCCGGTTGCCCAGGCACGTCCCGTGATGCAGCCCACCGCACGAGTCATAGCTTTGGTCGCGCGGCCCGGCTCGTATGGAATTCCCTCACGAGTTTTCTGGCGCACTCACGAGGCTGGTTCCTACAGCTCGCTACAGGTGTTTACAGCTCCACTCGTACGCCCGGCTCGTACGGAATTCCCTCACGAGTTTTCTGGCGCACTCACGAGGCTGATTTCCTACAGCTCGCTACAGCTGTTTACAGCTCCACTCGTACGGCCCACTCGTACGGCAATTCCCCCGCAAGGTTCCTGGCGCACTTACGAGGCTGGTTTCCTACAGCTCGCTACAGGTGTTTACAGTTCCACTCGCGGGGCCCGGCTCGTACGGAATTCCCCCGCAAGGTTCCTGGCGCACTCACGCGGCTGGTTTCCTACAGCTCGCTACAGGTGTTCACAGCTCCACTCGTACCCACAAGGCATGTGAAACTAACTTCGCTAGTCGTAGGCGCTCCAGGCGTCGATCCCCCCCCAGCCGTAAGCGCCGAACGAGGCGAGCCTCTTGCCGCGCGCTTCGTTCATCCCGCCCAGCGCGACCACCGGCAGCGGCGTCCGCCGCGCCAGCCAGGCGAAGCGCGCCAGGCCGAGCGTCCGCGCGTCGGCATGGCTGCGCGTGGCGAAGACCGGCGACAGGAAGACGAAGTCGGCGCCGGCGCGTTCGGCGGCGCGGATCTCGCTGAAATTGTGGGCGGGCGCGCTGCGCAACCCTTGGCCGCGCCCGCGTCCGTGGCTGCCGTCGGCGCCCCAGGCGGCTGCCTGATCGGCGGGGCCGGCGAGGAGCAGCAGGCCGGCATGCGCGCTCCGCACCCGATCGAACAGGGCGCGGCGATCGGCCTCGGCGAGGCTGTAATGGCGCAACACCAGGCCGGCATCCCGGGGCAGCCGCGCCACCGCGTCGAGCAGGCCGTCGCCCTGCCGCTCGTCGGTCATCAGCCAGAGGCGCGGCAGAGGCTGGCGGGCAAGCATCGCGCTTCCTATAGCAGCGGCCATGGCGGAGTCTGCACTCACCGAGGTTAAGGCCCGGATCGGCAAGGCTGCCGCTTTGGCTGGACGCAAACCGGACGACGTGATCCTGATCGCCGTCTCCAAGACCCAGCCGGTCGAGGCGATCGAAGCGCTGATCGCCGAAGGCCAGCGCGATTTCGGCGAGAATCGGGTGCAGGAGGCTGAAGCCAAGTGGCCCACGCTTCGCGCGCGCTACCCTGGCGTTCGCCTCCACCTGGTCGGCCAGCTCCAGTCCAACAAGGCCGACGACGCGGTCGCCCTGTTCGACGCGATTCATTCGGTCGACCGCCCCTCGCTGGTGACGGCGCTCGGCAAGGCGATGACCAAAGCCGCCCGCCGGCCCGATTGCTTCGTCCAGGTCAATCTCGGCGATGAGCCGCAAAAGGGCGGCTGCGCGGTCGCCGATCTGCTCGCGCTGCTCGCGTCCTGCGCCGAGGCCGGCCTGCCTGTCGCCGGCCTGATGTGCTTGCCCCCCGAAGGCGTCGAGGCCGCGCCTTATTTCGCCCTGCTCGCCAAGCTGGCCCGGCGTCATGGCGTCGCCGGTTTGAGCATGGGCATGTCGGCCGACTATGAGAGCGCGGTGACGATCGGCGCCACCCATGTCCGCGTCGGCACCACTCTGTTCGGAGCGCGACCATCGTCCGGGGACCGCCCCGGATGACGCCGCCATTCGCCAATCTCGCCTTCGCCGACCCGGGCTTGCGCAAGCTGGTGCGCGCGCCCTGGAGCCTTTGCTATGGCGCGGATCAGGAGGGGATGCCGGGCGTGATCGCTCCCGATGCGCATGTCGAGTTCGTGTTCCAGACCGGCGAACCCTGCAACATGCTTGCCGGCAGCACCGCGCATGCCACCCCGCGCGCCATGATTTTCGCGCAGCGGCACGGGACCGTGTCGCTCGCGCCGACCGGGGCGAACGGCATCATCGCCTTCAGGGCGCTCCCCGCCGTCGCTTCGAGTATCCTCGGGCGCTCGCTGGTCGATTGCTGGGATCGGCCGGTCCCCTTGTCGGAGATGATCGGGGCCGATGCCGATCGGCTGGTCGGGCAGCTCGCCCGCGCGTCCGTCGCGGGCCGGGCGGCGCTGCTCGAGGATTGGCTGACGTCGCGCCTGTCGGACTGGACGGCCGAGAATGTGCGCAACGAACGCCTGCAGCGGACCTTGCTGTGGCGGACGGGCGGGGAGAGGCTCTCCGTCTGGACCGGAGCGCTCGCGATGAGCGAGCGCACGCTGCGCCGGCAGTTCGAAAAGCATGCCGGCCTGTCGCCGAAACAGCTGGCGATGTCCGGGCGCATCCTGCGCGCCTGTGCCGCGCTCAGCGACCGCGGCGAGATTCCCATTGCCCACATCGCCCTCGACGTCGGCTTCGGCGACCAGGCGGCCTTCACCAACGCCTTTCGCCGCTATGTCGGCACCACGCCGGCCGCGCTCCGCGCCGAGCCTTTGGTCTATTGCGAGCGCGGCGGCTGAGTGACCGGTTTTTGCAAGACGCCGCGCCGCGCCGGGCTATCGTTCCGGCCGGGAGATAGCCATGACCAAGCTGATCCGCCTCATCCTGATCCTGTTCGCCGCGTCGACGGCCGCGCCATCGCCCGCGCAGCATGGCCGCGAGGACCGTCTCGCCGCGATTGCCTGGCTGAGCGGGCATTGGACGGGCGTTGGCGAAGGCCGTCCGGGCAGTTCCACGAGCACGCGTCATGCCGGGCGGATCCAAAGCGATCGCTTCATCCGGGTCGAGGGACGATCCGTCTATCCCCGGCAGGAGGGGAACAGCGCGGGCGAGACCCACAGCTCGCTCGATGTCTGGAGCTTCGACCGCCGGCGCAATTTGCTCGTGCTGCGCCAGTTCGACAGCCTGGGCTTCGTATCGACCTATGTGCAGGACCGCGCCGCCAGCAGGAACGGGCGAATCGTCCTCAATTCCGAGCAGTTCGAAAACGTGCCTGCGGGCTGGCGCGGCCGCTATACCTATGAGCATCCGTCGGCGAACGAGTATCGCGAGCTGTTCGAGCTCGACACCGGCAATGGCTTCGAGCCCTATGTGGCGAACCGGTTTCTCAGGAGCGATGGCCCTCCCCCGTCCTGAACCCAGGGCGCAGGCCGCTTGACCGCTCCGTCCCCCTGACGCACCGTCGGCAGTCCGCGGGGACCGAGGGAGAGATGCATGGCCGAGCCGGGAATGAGCCGCACCCAGCGCCTCGTCACCCGCTTCGTCGACGCGGAGACCGCGGCGGCGATGGAGGCGCATTCGCGCGCCTGGCTGGTCGAATGCCCCAATTGCGGGCACACGCGGTCGATCTGGGATCTGGGCGGGATCCGTTACAAGGCCACGGGCAATTCGCGCGTCTTCGGCCGCTGCCCGCAATGCGGGAAGAGGAGCTGGCACAAGCTCGGCAAGGCGGCGAACTTCCCGGCGACACGGGCGCCGGCCTGGCCGCTCATCCGCCTCATCCTGTCGGTCACGGTCGCGGCGCTCATCCTGATCGCGATCCTCGCCGGCATCGTGCTCAAGCTCGCCGGCGCCGTCTGACGCGTGCGGTTCGATGCGATCATCTTCGATTTCGACGGGGTCCTGCTCGAAAGCGAGTGGGCCGGGAACAGCCAGATCGCCGATTATCTGACCGCCCGCGGCCATCCCACCAGCGTCGAAGAATCAATGAACAATTTCATGGGCTTGGCCGGCCTCGACTTCATCGGCGCGATCGAGCGCTGGATCGGCGGCCCCCTGCCCGGCGACTTCCACGACGCGCGCGCCGAGGAGGACGCGCGGGCGCTTGTCGAAGGGCTCGAGGAAGTCGCCGGAGCGGTCGCTTTCATCCGCGCTTTGCCGCCCGATCTGCCCAAGGCGGTGGCCTCGTCGAGCTCGCTTGAATGGGTGACTCGGCACCTCGCCCATCTCGGCCTCGCCGACGTCTTCGGCGACCGGGTGTATAGCGGCCGCGAGCATGTCGCGCGCGGCAAGCCGGCGCCCGACCTCTATCTCCACGCCGCCGCGGCGCTCGGCGTGCCGATCGGCCGCATCGCGATCATCGAGGATTCGCCGGTCGGGGTGACCGGCGCGGTCGCCTCGGGCGCCGAGGTGATCGGCCTCGTCGCCGGCCGCCACTGCCTGCCCGGCCACGCCGAACGGCTGAAGGCGCTCGGAGTCCACCACATCGCCCGCGATTTCCACGAGGTCGCGGCGATCCTCGCCTAGAGCTGGTGCCCGCTCCGGTCGCGCTTGGCGGCGAGATAGGCCTGGTTGTGCTCGCCTTCGCCAATTTTCAGCGGCACGCGTTCGGCCACGGCGATACCCTCGGTCTCAAGTGCGGCGACCTTCTTCGGATTGTTGGTGAGCAGCCGGATTCGGCCCTGGCCGAGCCGGCCCAGCATCCGCGCCGCCACCGCGAAATCGCGCTCGTCGTCGGCGAAGCCGAGCCGAAGGTTCGCGTCGACCGTGTCGAACCCCTGGTCCTGCAGCGCATAGGCCCTGAGCTTGTTGACCAGCCCGATCCCCCGCCCTTCCTGCCGCAGATAGAGGAGGATGCCCCAGCCCGACGCCCCGATCGCCGCCAGCGCGTCGCCGAGCTGCGGGCCGCAATCGCATTTGAGCGAGCCCAAGGCATCGCCGGTCAGGCATTCGCTGTGCACCCGGACCAGCGGCGGCCTGCCGTCCGGCTCGCCGATGATCAGCGCGACATGCTCGGCCGTGTCGCCGTCGGCGCGGAAGGCGACGATCTCTCCCTTCTCCGCGAAGCGATTGGGGAGGCGGGCGCGGGAGACGATGCGC
>Ga0190265_10000805_pt1 | contig 20824 bp, 18 predicted proteins | sample Popmic124T_FD_133135 | JGI IMG/M metagenome (GOLD analysis project Ga0190265, IMG submission 133135) | Populus adjacent soil microbial communities from riparian zone of Indian Creek, Utah, USA - 124 T | ecosystem: Environmental > Terrestrial > Soil > Riparian zone | place: USA: Utah | collected...
CCCAAAGCTATCGGTGTCTCGCCCAAAGCTATCGGCGTCTCGCCCAAAGCTATCGGCGTCTCGCCCAAAGCTATCGACGTCTCGCCCAAAGCTATCGGTGTCTCGCCCAAAGCTATCGACGTCTCGCCCAAAGCTATCGGCGTCTCGCCCAGAGCTATCGACGTCTCGCCCAAAGCTATCGGCGTCTCCCCACAACTTATCGGCGTCGTCCCAGAACCCATCGGCGTCGCTCCATCACCTGTTGGCATCGCTCCGAAAGCTATCAGCGCCTCCCCGCAAGCTATCGGGCTCTCGCCGAAACGTATCGGCGTCGCTCTGTAACCTCTCGGACTCTCGCCGATAACTTTCAGGCAGCCGCCGACGGGCAAGGGAGAGACGCCGATAACTTTCAGGCAGCCGCCGACGGGCAAGGGAGAGACGCCGATAACTTTCAGGCAGCCGCCAACGGGCAAGGGAGAGGCGCCGATAGCTTTCAGGCAGCCGCCAACGGGCAAGGGAGAGGCGCCGATAGCTTTCAGGCAGCCGCCAACGGGTAAGGGAGAGGCGCCGATAGCTTTCGGGCAGTCGCCAACGACTAACGGAGAGTCGCCGATAGAGTAGGGAGGAGCCTCCTCTATATAAAGTCGAGCGGCTACTATATAGAGTCGGGCTGGCTAGTTGCCTTCGACGACGATCCGGATGAGAGCCGAGATCAGGCCATCCCTGGAGAGTTGCGCGTCGTAGTTCCCGAAACAAGTGCCGAGTGTACGGTGGCCGGTTCGGCACGCCGGACCAGGGTTCCTGGATTGATGCCGCCCAGGGCTCGGACCTGATCCAGTGCTTCCCAGGAACGATTCGGTTGCCGGACCTCGTTTCCGTGGCATATCCTCTGCTGAATGTCTCTGGCGTTCTTTGACCGTCCCATCCTCAACTCGCCCTACGACTACCCGGCACGGCACTGGGAGCTCGACGAGAGCGGACAGCCTACGAACCGGGTGATCGAGCGGCGGCGGCAGGCTCAGTACGTGTCGCCGATCCCGAAGTCGAAAAAGCGCCGGGCGGAGCAGGAGGAGCTCAATCTCGCGGATGCCTCCGGACTCTCGACGGCGCGCCAGAGGTACGACCCGACGCCGGTCATCAACGCCCTGCGCCAGTCGGTCGACGCCTGGCGGGCGCTGCCGAACCCGAATGATTGGGCGGTGACTCCCGAAACCGCGCGGCTCCTTGCCCACTGGCGCCACCATAAGTTCAGCAACCTGCGGCCGTTCTTCTGCCAGGTCGAGGCGATCGAGACGATTATCTGGCTCGTCGAGATCGCGCCGAAGCTGGGCGCCGAGGGACGGCGGTTTCTCGATCACCTGTCGGCAGCGAACGAGGAGGCCAATCCGGGCCTGGCCCGGCTGGCGCTCAAGCTTGCCACGGGGGCCGGCAAGACGACGGTCATGGCGATGCTGATCGCCTGGCAGACGATCAACGCGGTGCGCCGGCCGAACAGCAACCGCTTCACCCGCGGCTTCCTCGTCGTCACACCCGGCCTGACCATCCGCGATCGTCTGCGAGTGCTGCAGCCGAACGATCCGGACAGCTATTACCAGAGCCGCGAGCTCGTGCCGGCCGACATGCTCGCGGATCTGGGACGGGCGAAGATCGTCATCACCAACTATCACGCCTTCAAGCTGCGCGAAACGCTCGAGCTGGCGAAGGGCAACCGGGCGCTGCTCCAAGGCCGCGGGTCGGAGCTTTCCACCCTCGAAACCGAAGGGCAGATGCTCCAGCGGGTGATGCCCGGCCTGATGGGGATGAAGAACGTCCTCGCGCTCAACGACGAGGCCCATCACTGCTACCGCCAAAAGCCCGGCGAGGCCGACGAAGGCGATTTGAAGGGCGACGACCGGAAGGAGGCCGAGCGCAATAGCGCAGCCGCGCGGCTCTGGATCTCAGGGCTGGAGATGGTTCAGAGGAAGCTCGGCCTGCTGCGCGTGATCGATCTCTCGGCGACGCCGTTCTTCCTCCGTGGCTCGGGCTACGCCGAGGGGACCCTCTTCCCGTGGACGATGAGCGACTTCTCGCTCATGGATGCGATCGAAAGCGGCATCGTGAAGCTCCCCCGCGTGCCGGTCGCGGACAACATCCCGGGGGCAGAGATGCCGATCTTCCGCGACCTGTGGAAGAACATTCGCGCCGACATGCCGAAGAAGGGGCGCGGCAAAGCGGGCGGGCTCGATCCTCTCAGGCTCCCGACGAAGCTCCAGACGGCGCTCGAAGCTCTCTACGGCCACTATGCCAAGACTTTCGAGCTGTGGGAGCACGCTGGGATCGACGTACCCCCCTGCTTCATCGTGGTGTGCAACAACACTTCGACCTCGAAGCTGGTCTATGACTACATCTCCGGTTTCGAGCGCAAGACCGACGACGGCCGGACCACGGTGGAGAACGGCCGGCTGCCTCTCTTCCGGAACTTCGATGAGTCCGGCGCCAAGCTCGGCCGGCCGCGCACGCTGCTGATCGACAGCGAGCAGCTCGAAGCCGGCGAAGCGCTTGACGACAGCTTCCGCAACATGGCCGCGGATGAGATCGAACGGTTCCGGCGCGAGATCGTCGAGCGCACGGGCGACCGCCGGCAAGCGGATCGCCTGACGGACGAAGACCTCCTTAGGGAGGTGATGAACACGGTCGGCAAGCAGGGGCGCCTCGGCGGCTCTATCCGTTGCGTGGTCTCGGTCTCGATGCTGACCGAAGGGTGGGACGCCAACACAGTCACCCACGTGCTCGGCGTTCGCGCCTTCGGTACAGAGCTCCTCTGCGAGCAGGTGATCGGCCGGGCGCTCCGGCGCCAGTCGTACGACCTCAACGAGGAGGGGCTTTTCAATGTCGAATACGCGGACGTCCTCGGCATTCCGTTCGATTTCAACGCCAAGCCCGTCGTGGCGCCGCCCCAGCCACCGCGCGCCACGGTCCTGGTCCACGCGGTCCGGCCCCAACGCGACGCCTCCGAGATCCGCTTCCCGCGAGTCGAGGGCTACCGCGTCGAGCTACCCGAGGAGCAGCTCTCCGCCCGTTTCGACGACGACTCGACGCTCGAGCTGACGCCGGACCTCGTCGGTCCTTCGGTGACCCGGAATCAAGGCATCCTCGGCGAAGCGGTCGATCTCGACCTGATACACACAGGCGAGCTCCGCCGCTCGACGCTGCTCTATCACCTCACGCGGCGGCTCCTCTTCACCAAATGGCGCGACCCGGGCGAGGAGCCCAAGCTCCATCTGTTCGGCCAGCTCAAGCGGATTGCAGGAGAGTGGCTCGACAACCACTTGACCTGTACCGGTGGCACGTTCCCCGCGCAGCTCATGTACGAGAATCTGGCCGACCTTGCCTGCGAGCGGATCACCCGCGGCATCGTCTCGAAGCTCGTGGGCGAGTGCCCCGTCAAAGCGATGCTCGATCCGTACAACCCCACGGGCTCTACGCGGCATGTGCGCTTCACCACCTCGAAGGAGACCCGATGGGAGACCGATCCGCGCCGGTGCCATGTCAATTGGGTAATCTGCGACAGCGACTGGGAAGCCGAATTCTGCCGCGTTGCCGAAGCTCACTCGCGGGTGCGCGCCTACGTCAAGAACGAGAACCTCGGCTTCGAGGTGCCCTATCGTTACGGCTCCGAGGCCCGCAAGTATCTGCCGGACTTCATCGTCCTTGTGGACGACGGCCGCGGCGAGGACGACTTGCTCCACCTGGTGGTCGAGATCAAGGGCTACCGCCGCGAGGATTCCAAGGAGAAGAAGGCCACGATGGAGACTTATTGGGTCCCCGGCGTCAACCGGCTCGGAACGTACGGCCGATGGAGATTTGCCGAGATCACAGCGGTCTACAAGATCGAAGCCGATTTCGCGGCGGCGGTCGAGTCCCACTTTTACCAGATGATCGATCAGTAGAGCGCTCCCATGGCGAAGAAGACGACGACGAAGGCTCCGAAGCAGGTCGAGACGCTCAAGCACGACGAGGCGTCGCGGAAGAACATCCCGACGGCCGAGTTTCGTTCGGTGATGGAGAAGGAAGAGCCGCTCCGGGCAGCCTATGAGCGCCGCAACCGGGATCTCGATCCGCAGCTCGTCTGGCGCGGCAAGGACGAGCGCGACTGGTCGGACCTGGTGGTGCCGGCGCCGCCGCTGTTCATCCAGGAGAAGGTCCATCCCAAGGTGCTGATCGATGACCTGGTGCGCCGGAGCGCCCGCTCGGCAGGCCGGACGCCGGGGTTCCAGACCGATCTGTTCGCGGACTTCAACGGTGTTCCCGAGGGAGACGCCAAGACCGAGTTCTACCAGCACGACGCGAACTGGGCGAACCGCATGATCCTGGGCGACAGCCTCCAGGTGATGGCGTCGCTCGCCGAGCGCGAAGGGTTGCGCGGCCAGGTCCAGTGCATCTATTTGGATCCGCCGTACGGCATCAAGTTCAACTCGAACTTCCAATGGTCGACGACGAGCCGGGATGTCAAGGACGGCAACACCGACCACATCACCCGGGAGCCCGAGCAGGTGAAGGCGTTCCGCGACACCTGGCGCGATGGGATTCACAGTTATCTGACGTATCTGCGCGATCGATTGACGGCGGCGCGAGATCTGCTGGCCGAGAGCGGATCGATCTTTGTGCAGATCGGGGATGAGAACGTTCACCGTGTACGGGCGGTGATGGATGAGATGTTCGGGGAATCCAACTTTATCGCGCTGATTACGATAGAGAAGACCAGCAGCCAAACGCAAGACTTCTTGTCTCCCGTAACAGACTATCTTCTTTGGTTTGCAAAAGATCGGATAGCGTTGAAGTACCGTAGCGCATGGCAGCCAAAGTCGCGCGAGCAGGCAGGTTTTACTGAATACTCGCGGATCGAGCTTGCGTCACTTGAGCGGCGCCCCATGACAGCGGAGGAGAAGCGCGATTCCAGTCTTCTCGGGCAGGAGGACCGGATTTACCGCCAAGATAACCTCACTAGCCAGAGCCTCGGTCGAGAAAAGGGGGAGGGCGCTGCTTCATGGTTCCCTGTCGATGTTGATGGTCGTGTATTTCGGCCTAGCTTGAATAATCGGTGGAAAACAAACGAGACCGGTATGTCCAGGCTTCGCTATGCCAATCGCCTAGAGCCGAGAGGGTCCAGCCTCAGCTATGTCCGGTTTATAAGCGATTTCCCCGCTGTCGCCGTGAACAATATTTGGACCGACGTTAAGTTTTCGAGCCGTTCGGAAGACAAGACTTACATTGTCCAGACCTCGGCAACCATGGTCCAGCGTTGCATCCTCATGACCACCGATCCCGGCGACCTCGTGCTTGATCCCACCTGCGGCTCGGGCACCACGGCCTACGTCGCCGAGCAGTGGGGGCGCCGCTGGATCACGATCGACACTTCGCGCGTGGCCCTGGCCTTGGCTCGCGCTCGGATCATGGGCGCCCGCTATCCCTTCTACTACCTCGCGGACAGCCGGGACGGCCAGATCAAAGAGGCCGAAGTCCGCCGCATCGCGCCGAGCGAAGCCCCGACTCATGGCGACCTCCGTCAAGGCTTCGTCTACGAGCGCGTGCCCCATGTCACGCTCAAATCGATCGCCAACAACGCCGAGATCGACGTAATCTGGGAGCAGCACCACTCGATTCTCGAGCCCCTGCGCCAAAGCCTAATCGCGGCCCTCGGGAAGGACTGGGAGGAGTGGCAAATCCCGCGAGAGTCCGAGACGCGTTGGTCCGCCGAAGCAAGAGATCTCCACGCCCGCTGGTGGCAGGGTCGTATCGAGCGTCAGCGCGAGATCGACGCCTCGATCGCTCGCAACGCCGATGAAGAGTACCTTTACGACAAGCCCTACGACGACAAGAAGACGGTTCGTGTGGCCGGCCCGTTTACCGTCGAGAGCCTTTCCCCGCATCGCGTGCTGAGCGTTGACGAGAACGACGAGCTGATCGATCCGGTCGCGCGAGCCGAAGGCCGCCACGGCGAGGCTCGGGACTTCGCTACGATGATCCTCGAAAACCTGAGGACCTCGGGGGTTCAGCAAGCACACAAGGAAGACCGTATCGTTTTCACCTCCCTCACGCCATGGCCCGGCAACTTCGTCTGCGCCGAGGGGCGCTACCTCGAAGGAGAGACCGAGAAGCGGGCCGGGATCTTCATCGGCCCCGAGTTCGGCACCGTCACGCGGCCCGACCTGGTTGCCGCCGCGCGCGAGGCCGGCGATGCCGACTTCGACGTGCTCATCGCCTGCGCGTTCAACTACGAGGCCCACGCCTCCGAATTCAACAAGCTCGGCCGCATCCCCGTGCTCAAGGCGCGCATGAACGCCGACCTCCACATGGCCGGCGACTTGAAGAACACGGGCAAGGGGAACCTCTTCGTCATCTTTGGCGAGCCCGACATCGACATCCTCCCGGCCGGGGACGGGCAGGTCCAGGTCAAGATCAACGGCGTCGACGTCTTCCACCCGAACACCGGCGAAGTCCGAAGCGACGGCGCCGAGGGCATCGCCTGCTGGTTCATCGACACCGACTACAACGAAGAGAGCTTCTTCGTCCGCCACGCCTACTTCCTGGGAGCCAACGACCCCTACAAGGCGCTCAAGACCACCCTAAAAGCGGAGATCGACGAAGAAGCCTGGGCCACCCTCCGGAGCGACACCTCCCGCCCCTTCGACAAGCCTGCATCGGGACGCATCGCGGTGAAGGTGATCAATCACTTGGGCGACGAGGTGATGAAGGTGTTTCGGGTGAGATAGGTCGGGCCGCAGGTTTACACTTTGCCGAATTCCGAAGGGAGTCGTCGATGATTGTTGAGGAAAGCTGGCTTCAGTTGGTGTTGGCCCTGGCGGGAGGGCTCGCTGCCGAGCTGCTCCATTGGTACGGTCTGGCGCGTAAGCCCGGCGGTGTGAAGCCTTACCAGAAAAGAACACTCTATTGGATAACGACGCTCGGCATGATCGTGCTTGGTGGCCTGATGCCGGTCCTCTATATCAGCGGCGCGGCGCACGCCCTGCTCTGCTTTCATCTTGGGGCGGCGACCCCCTTGCTCCTTCAGAAGCTGGTGAGTGCAGCTCCTCCGTCAGCTCAGCCCATGGGGGCGGCACGAGGCGGGCCTTCACTACGCGAGTTCTTTCGTTGGTAGCGGATGGCACCCGCGGCGCCTCTCGCATCGTTCACTTTCGTCTCGCTCGCGGGTACACCTCCGAGCGAGCTGGGCCTTGAGCCCCTTCCTTCGGCACGTTCAACCTTCGAGGCGCTCCGCGCCGTCGTCGAACCGTTCCTCGCATCGGCTTCGGCGGCTTGGATCGTCGAGGATTTCGGTAATGTCCCATCTACCCCGCCGGGTCTCCACCTGATCTATTTGATGGGCCATGCCTGGCCCACGGAGGACGGTCTGGCAATGGCGGTGGTCGAGGTGGGCGAGGATCGCGTGATCTCCGGGCGAGAGCTCGTGGAGCTCCTCGGAAGGTTCAGCCGGCCGGAGGAGACGATCATCGTCCTCGACTCGTGCCATGCGGCTGCCATCCGCAAGGATCTGGGTAGCTATGGAGCGGCGCTTCGCTTTCTGATCACCGCGTCCGGCGAGGACGAGGCGGCCATCTCGCTGCCGTTCGATCGCGCCACGCGGTTGGCTCTGGCGCTGGCCTCCGGTCTTGGCCGGTCGGGTCCGCAGGCGGACCTGGTGAGGATCGTGACCGAAGCGGCAGAGGCGCTCGCGGGCGACGGAGTCCTCCCCGGCCAGACCGTCGACTACTCCTTGCAGGGATCGCGGATTGTACTCTTGCGGCCTGGAGAAAGGGGCAAGATCCGCCGTGGGCGGACGGTGCGAATCGTTCGCAACATCCTGCTCGCCTCCGGCGCAGTGGCAGCGACGGCGGCCATTTTTCTCGGTGCGCGCTACCGAGACGGAGCACTGATCCTGATCGACCTGGGGGACCTGAGGTCGATCGCCGGGCCTATGGCGGTGGAGGTGTGGCAGGAGATTCCGCAGGACAACCGGAGCGTGCGGCTGCGGCGGATTCCGGCGGACGGGCGATATCTCCGGGCCTGGCTGCCGGCGGCCGATCTCTTGGTCCGGCTGGAGGCAAAGTTCAACGATGGCCTGCCACGCGGGCTCGCGCATCACCTCGTGCTCGCCCCCCGATGGAGCCCGATCGGCAAGAGGATCGACCTGAATTTTCCGGAGGCAGCGGAGGTCGAAGCGCATCCCGGAATGGCGTGGATTCCGTCGCGATCTTGGATTCACGATCGTGACGTGGAGCCGCGAGAGCCATTACAGCCTTTTTGGATCGACCTGGAACCTGTCACCGTGGCGGAGTATCGACCCCGGGTCGAGCACTGGCTGGCCCAAGGCAAGATACGACTTGACGAGTCGATGCTGCTCATGTCCGAGCAGAGGCGGCAGGGCCTCGAGAACGTGGGTCTCGGCCAGGTCGAGTCGCTTGGACGCAACCTGGCAGATATTTTCGAAGTGGTTGAGGAGGCGAGCGCCGAACGCGTAACCGGAGGAGGCGAGCTCGCGGTGGGTTTGGGCACGGAACCGTGCGACGAGTGCCCGACTCCCATGACTCGACACGAGGCCGAGCTCTACTGCGCGGAGCTCGGCAAGCGGCTTCCGACTGATCTCGAATGGGAGCTCGGCGCGCGCGGCGTCGACGGCCGCGTCTATCCCTGGGGCAACCGGTTTGTCCCCGGCCGAGCGAACGTCGGGCTCCCGGAGAAGGGCGATCCGCAGCAAAGCCTGCGTCCGGTGCGTGAATATGCCGCCTATCCGAGCCCCTTCGGCCTGATCGACCTGGTAGGCAACGCGGGTGACTGGGTGGTCAATGAGAGCGGCTCCTATGAACGGGTGTTCATGGGCGCCACCTATCGGTTCAACCCCGAGGACGCAACGACGTTTCTCATAACCCCGGTAATCGACGAGAATTTGACGATCAAGGAGATCACGGTGCGGTGTGCCGCGAATAGCACCGGAGGCAAGCGCAGATGAGTGCGCTTTTGGTGATCAGTTGAGAGGCGAAACCATGAACCTTCAGAGCTTCTACCCGATCATCGTGACTCCGCACCTGACCCGATGCCGCGATTTCTACCGGCGCTGGTTCAGGTTGGAAGTCGTGTTCGAGGCGAGCTGGTTCGTGCTGCTCGGCACGGGCGCCGGTGCCGGTACGCACCTCGCCTTCATGCACCCGGACCATCCTTCGGCTCCGCCGGGTCCGGAAACGTTCAACGGCAAGGGGATGTGTCTGGAGTTCCAGGTGGAGGATGCCGCTCTCGAGCACGAGCGTTTCGTGCGAGAGGGAGCCGTGCTCAGTCTCTCGCTCCGCGATGAGCCCTTCGGGCAACGCCGCTTCGGCCTCTTCGATCCCGCGGGGGTCTGGATCGACGTCGTCGAGCAGATTGAACCGGCCGCAGGCTGGTGGGACAAGTACCTGGTGCCTGACCCGGAACCGGGGTAAGGCACGCCGGCCCGGAGAATGGATTCCGCAGCGATCCGCTGGATCACTGATCTACACTTGCGGGAGTCCAAGTTCCTGAACGGATGAAAGATGTACGAGCGCGACCATCAGCGATGGCTGCTGCCGTCAATATCAGGACCTGGAGTCGTCAAGCGTGGTGTATGGGGCGAGTTTCCGGGTCGGATTGACATGCCTCCGGGATCGGCTTAAACTGATTAAGTTGTTGTATTCCTGACCGTTGCAGGCGAGGCCTCGGTTTTCGGGGTCTCGCGATCTGGGCCTCTACGAAAGCCTGAGACTCAGGTCCAATCTAGGTTAGCCGGCACAACAAGGTTCTATGGCCACTGTAGCGTTGCTTGTGATCGACATGCTCAACGACTTTTTTCGACAGCATGCCCCCCTTGCGGCCCGTCGGGACGAGTTAGTTAGATCAATCAACCAGCTCGCCTCCGCATTTCGAGCACAGAAGCAGCCGGTCTACTGGGTCCGCCAAGAGTTCGCGCCCGATCTTTCCGACGCGTTCACCGCCATGCGCAAGCACGGCATCCGGACCACCATTGCTGGCACCGACGGCTGCGAGATCCTGCCAGAACTCGACCGCCTTCCTGCGGATGCCGTTATTGTTAAGAAGCGCTATAGCGCGTTCTTCGGCACCGACCTGGACCGGCTCCTCACCGAAATCCAGCCGCTCACGCTCATCGTTGCGGGCATCAATACTCATGCCTGCATCCGTGCAACGGCTATCGATGCCTACCAGCGCGACCTTGACGTAGTCATTGCGGCCGATTGCGTATACTCCTATGATCTGGAACACCATGAGGTCACCCGGCGCTACCTCGACCTCTACATCTCCCCATTCAGGACCAACCGGGAGATCATCGACCTCTTGGAACATTCCAACCAGACAGCCGACACAGGACGATCTCTGTGAGGGTGCCGGCTAACACGGCTAACCTGCACTCGGACGGTCGGCTACGCCGTCCGCGCGGTGAAGCGTCAAAGCGTTAGCCGGCGGAGCGGCCACCGATGAGTTCAGTCTTCTTCCACGAGGACGACTACTGCCAAGTCGAGATATTGCCCATTGCCGCCCGAGCGCATTGCCTGGCCGAGATGGGCCACATCGAGGAGCTCGCCGACGCCCACCGCAGCGGAGCCGGGTTCACGGATATCTACCTTCGCGGAGAGTCACCGTTGCCGTTGGCCTCGCTCGGCATCACTTTGGAGGAGCTGCGGTCAGCAGTGGAGCCGTTGGCCCCGCGGTTCGCCCAAGTTTTCACCGGGTACGGTTCGTACCGGGAGCCGTGCCAGTCCGTCTCCGGTTGGGGCCTCGGCGACGGGAAAGCGATGTTCGCAGGTGTTGGAGAGGGCGGAGTCGTCGGCCCGGCTTGGCTGTCACTCGATGGCATCTCGGCCGAGCAGGTCGGGCTGTGGTGCGAAGTGCTACGGTCCCTGCCCCGCGCGGCGGAGTTGCTGGTAGCGGACTGGAACGCCGGTCTCGTGGTGCCGCTCGCCGATGAGTCCCAGTTGGCCGCCTATCTGCGGGGCGAGCTCGACGCTTGACCTCTATGAGGTGGCACGCCCCTCGCTCCTCCTCCTTTGCCAAACAGAAAGATCGGAGGAGACCCTCATGAGACACCGCGCTCTCTTCTTCGTCCAGGCGATGCGGCTCTTGATACCGGCTATCCTGGCCATCTGCCTTGGTGTGAAAGCGGCTCAGGCTCAGGCTGGCCCGGCGGTCTCGCCGCAGTCGGTGGCTGTGGTGTTGTCGCAGCCGGTCGATGCGTCGGAGATCGAGCCCCGGCCGGACGGGGTGGCACACCAGAGGCCCAGGCTGGACGACGAGGCGTTCGCGCGGTGGGTGCTCCAGGCGCGGGCAATGCGACTCGCAGCCCTTGTTCAGAAGCGGCTCCTGGACTCCTATGCGAAACAGTCCGGGCTTGAGCCGACGGAGGCCGAGCTCCAGCCGCTCCTGCGCTCGTTCGAGAAGGGCTCCAAGGATGTGGAAGAATCCATGAGACGGACCCGGCAGCGGCGGCTCGCGGAGATCCGCAAGAAGCTCGAGGACCCGGCCCTCGACCCGGCGGAGCGGGCGCGGCTGACGGCAGAGCTTGCCGAGTGGGAGCAATTCCCCTCCGGCGGCGAAGCAGAGACGCAAAAAGGGGACCGCGAGTTTGTAAGCGGCCTCGTTCAGAATTGGAAGGTCCAGCGGTCGCTCTTCAATCGATATGGCGGCAGGGTGCTCGTATCGAGCTTCGGGTTCAATATCGCGATCGACGCGCTGAAGCAGTTTCTGCGGGAAGAGGAGACGCGGGGATCGTTCGAGATTTACGATCCCGCCCTGCGCACGGCCTTCTGGACAGCGGTCGCCGATGAGACCTGGGCAGACGGCGTAACGAGCGGTCCTGGCGCGGAGAAGCTGTTCGCTACGCCCCCTTGGCAGGTCAAGCGCGGCCGACCCTGAATCCACATCGGGTTGGTCTAGGAGTAACCAGCCTGCTTAAAAATTAGATCGTGCAGAGCCTGCTCACTGGCGGGGGCAGCGGGGGCAGCGGGGGAGGAAGAAGAGAAAGCCGCAGCCGAGGCGGCAACGGTGGTCGAAGTGGCTGAGGTTGAGGAAGTGGAGTCCTCCTTCTTGAGCCCTTTCCAGCCGACGGCCGCGAGTCTCTTGTAATCGCTATCCGCGTTGTGAGGGCTGTCGTACCGATCACATCTCGGGCCGTAAGCGCTCGTCTCATTCGTCAAATAGTATTTGGAGAAGGAGCAATACCACTGGACTGTTTCGTTGTTGCTGTTCCTCCAGGTACGAGTTTCTTCCTTCAAGGCCCTTTCGAGCTCGCCGACGCACTTCTTGCAGGGGGAATCGTAGACATAAAGAAAGACATAACAGCGGGCTCGAGATAATAATGAGTTTTCTTTGCCGTCCGGTTGAAGAGTTCTGACATCAGCTGTAGCTCGACGTGCTGTTTCCCGTCGAAATGCGCTGTTTTATTGAAAAGCAGCTCCTTGCCACCGGCGGCCACCACCAGAATGATGCCACTCATTGGCTTCGAATTCGTCAGGCCTGCCTTGGTTAGAGGTGCCAGGATGTCATGTACCTTGTCGGCCTTGAACTTGGCCTTGGCGCTCCATTCCTCCTTACATTTTTGACACAGACCCTTTGTGGGACAGTTTGAGCTTCCATTCTTGCACGCGCTCCACCCCCTTCGAAGTCCCCAGCGCCGCCCTGCCCGGATGACAAAGGCGGCTGAGGATTGAATCAACCGGCGAGGAAGATGACCACGAAGTTCCGGCCACCTGCGTTGCTGGGGTTGCCGATGTAGTAGTTGGCGCCCACCGACACGTTGCCGGAAATGGCGAGGGTGGCCCCATCTTTGAGGCCCTTCGCTACCGTCTGGTCCGGCAGGCCGCCCCTCACGTGCCAGAGCGTGAAGGAGATGGCGCCGGAGCTGGAGCTGTTATCGATGCTCACGGTCAGGTTGCCGCTGGCGGGGAGCTCGAGGAACTGGAAGTTCGGGCTCGAGTTGTTTTTGTAGCCTTTGATCGGAGCAGCGGAGGATGTGACGGAAGCGACAGGCTGGGACATGGGCTCTCCTTTCCCTGATTCGTTCCGGGGCGGCGCGGGTCCGTCTTGGATCTACGCATCATCCCGTTAGTGGGACGAGCCGAGTCTCTATTGCACATCTCGACATCCCCGCCATCGCCGTTTGGCCATTCGGCGGCCGGCAGCTATCGGCCGACTCCATCCTGCAGTCCAGGTCGTACCTTCTGCAGGGTCTTCCCGCTTGGATTGACATGCCTCTCGGATCGTCTTAGACTATGAGCGGCTCCGACAGCAATAGCGATGTTCACTCTCTTTGATCTCTTCGAACTTCTATTTCCCGTCGCTGGACTTATTTATGGTTTCATAACAGGGCAGAGGTACTTTGGTCTAATCGGCGCTCCACATTGAAAAGATAGAGCTACTGCGCTCAGGACACTCCTAGATGGAAATTAGAACCTCTCTTCTACTAAGTGCACTTCTAAGCTGCTTCCTTCTTCCTAGGGCCTACGGTACTGCTTCACTTGCCGAGCAAGGGCAAAGACCTTGTGTCTCCTACTCGGAGTTGGCATTCGGCGGTATTCCTATAGGCGCAGACGAGAACTTCGTTCGCCAAAAGCTGGGAAAGCCTCTCAAGAAAGAAGCGGGGCAGAGCGAAGATGATGGCGGTCATTACGAAGTTACCCAGCTTACTTACCCTGAGATCCGGGTTGACATCGGGAGAGGAGGAAGAATCGAGAGCCTTTTTACCCGATCCAAGGGAGTTGCCCTTCCTTCCGGGGTGCGGATTGGGATGAGCCGAGATCAAGTGCTTGCGAAGTGGCCTCTCGAAGATCAACGCCCTGAGCACAAGCCTTCACACCTGTCAGTAGCTGTGTGCGACGATCACAATGCGCCGGTGCTCGAGTTCTTTATTGCCTTTGATGCTCACGATAGATTGGCCGAGGCAGAGATCAACCTTTATGGTCCCTAGCTTCCGGAGTAACAAAACCCAGCCCAACGGGCTGCCGAGCAAGTGCCAGGCGAGTGTCCAGCGCCCTTGAGCGCCCGCTATCTGATGGCGGGGATAGCCTTGGCGATGATCCGTAGCAGCTCGTCGATCTCGACGGGCTTGACCAGATGGTGGTCGATGCCGCTCTTGCACGAGCGCTCGCGGGCCTGCTCGTCGCCGAAGCCGGAAACGGCGACGAGCAACGGATGGCGGTCATCGGATTGGCTGCGAATCCGGGTGGCGACCTCGTATCCCGTGATGTCCGGGAGGTCGAGGTCGAGGAGGATGGCGTCGAAAGCCTCCTCGCTCGCTGCCGCCAGCGCCTCGGCGCCGTTGACCGCTGCTCGCGCCTGGCAACCCCGGAGGTTCAGCAGCTCGGTGAGCGCAGTGGCCGCATTGCGGTTGTCGTCGACAACCAGGATCCTCCGCTCTGCCAACGGAATGGCCGCGGTGCTCCGGGCCGCCGCCTCGGGAGCCGCCTGCCTGGCGAGCGGCAGCCGGATTGTGAAGGTGCTGCCCTGGCCCAGGCCGTCGCTGCGGGCCATCGCCGAGCCCCCGTGAAGCTCGGCGAGCTGCCTGACCAGGGTGAGCCCGATGCCGAGGCCGCCGGCCAGGGGACCGCCGTCTGCGCGCGGCGCCTGCATGAAGGGCTCGAAGATCCGCTCGATCATCTCGGGTTCAATGCCGAAGCCATGATCGCTCACCTCGATGACCGCTTCCTCCGCCGCTTCCTCCGCATTGCGGCGCACCTCGAGGCGGATCTCCGTTCCCGGATCGGAGTACTTGGAAGCATTGACCAGCAGGTTGGCGAGCACCTGTTCGAGCCGGCGCGGATCGGCATCGACGTGCAGGGGCTCATCGGGAACAGAGACGATCAGGCGCTGGCCGGAGTCGGCCAGCCGAGCGGCGGCCGACGCGGTGGCAGCCTCCACCAGCCGAGCCAGCGGCACCACCCGCCGCCGCAGCGCGAGCTTGCCGCGCGCGATGCTCGAGACGTCGAGCAGGTCGTCGAGCAGGCCGGTGAGCTGCCGGACCTGATTGCGCATCATGGCCAACGCCCACTCTTTCCGATCGGAGGAGGCGCCCTCTTCGAGCAGGCGCAGGCCGCCATCGACGCCCGCCAGCGGGTTTCGGAGCTCATGACCGAGCACGGCCATGAACTGGTCTTTCCGGCGCTCCTCCTCGCGCAACCGCTCCATGGTCTGTTCCAGCGCCCGTCGCGTCGCCACCTGCTCGGTGACGTCGTGCGCGAAGCACATGACACCGTCGATCTGCCCGTCGTGGCGGAGGGGTTCCCAGATGAGCTCGATGCAGCGCCAGGCGCCCCCCTCCTCACCCGCCGCGCCGGTGAGCGACAGCTCGAGCTCGGGATTGGCGCCGCTCTCCCCTTGCTGGAACGCCCTGTCGAAGGCTTCGAGAAAACCCTGGCCGCGCAGCTCTCGGAGGTTCTCGGCGAGCGGCAGGCCGAGCAGCTCGCGCCCTCCTACCAGCTCGGCGGCGCGAGGGTTGGCGAATACGCAGACGTGATCTGGCCCGTGGGTGGTCAATACCGCCGCGGGGGCTCGCGCCAGCAGCTCCTGCAGTCGCCGCCGTTCCTTTTCGCTCTCTTCCCGCGCCGTGCGCTCGCGCCACAGGCGGCGCGCCGCGTCCTCGGCTTCCTTGCGGTCGGTGACGTCGCGCAGCGAGGCCAGGCACGCGCTGCGGCCATCCCACAGGAGGTCGACGACGCGCATCTCGGCCACCCGGCCGCCGGAGAGATCGAGCTCGGTGGTCTCGCCGGACACCAGCGGAAACCCGAAGGGGGCTCCGAGGAGCTCCTTGCGCCCGCGGCCGAACAGTGCCTCGGAGGCGGAGTTGGCGAACCGCACCGTGCCCTCGGAATCGACGACGACGATCGCATCGCCGATCCCCTCGATGATCCGCTCGCGCTCGGCGTCGTGCTGCGCCGGGACCGCGACTCGGGCCCTGTCATCCGCTTGGTTCACAGCCCCATTTTTTGCAGGGATCGTGCCAGATCATTCCTGGGAAAAGAGCCCCTCCAGCCGCGCCAATTCCTCGCGCGAGTGCACGGGATTACCGCTCAGGATGCCGCTCACCGTGCGGAAAGGCTCGCCGAGATGCATCCCTGTGGAGTCGATGGTCACCTCGCGGATCTCCTTGTCGTGCTGCGAGCCGCGCATCTTGAGCACCATCAGGCCGCGCTGCATCTCGCCGAACATCTCGACATAACGCAGCAGGATGATCGAATCGGTCAGGCTCGAGATGTGGGCTTCGGTCACCGACGTACCGCCCACCAGCGTCGGAGTGGTGTTGGTGAACAAGCCGGTGATCGACTTCTGCTTGATGAACGAGGAGAGGTCGATCACCATCTGCCGGAACGCCTTGGGGGGGCCGACCCGCTCGAGCGCCGAGAGCGAGTCGATGACCACTCGCTGCGGCGCGAACTGTTCGATCATCCGCTTGATGCGCAGCAGGTGATCCTGCAGCCCGCGCGCTTCCGGATACTCGCAGTGGACCCGCAGCACGCCATCGTTCTCCATTCTCTCGAAATCGACTCCCCAACCCGTGGCGTTGCGCACCAACTGCTCGCGGCTCTCCTCGTATCCGAACAGCAATCCACGGTCTCCCTGCTGGGCCCCGCCGGCGAGGAAGTGGGTGACCGTCAGCGTCTTTCCGGTACCCGTGGCGCCGGAGACCAGGATCACGGAATCCCGGAAGAACCCGCCGCCACACATGGCGTCGAGCTCGGGGTTGCCGGAGCTGACGCGGACGTTTGAGGATCGCTGTTCGAGGGGAATGCCGGTGAGCGGGATCACCACCACGCCGCGGTCGGCTTCGATCACGAATGGGTGCTCCCCCTTCTGATGATCCGTGCCGCGAAACTTGAGCAATTCCAGCGTGCGCCGCCTCTGTTCTTCTTCGAGCACGTTGCGCAGCACCACGACGTTGTCGGCGATGAACTCCTCGACCCCGTACCGGCCGACCGGACCGTACTCCTCAGTGCGCTCGGCGGTGAGCACCGCGGTGACGCCCATCTCCCGGGCGGAGCGGGCAATGCGGAACAGCTCGTTGCGCACCACGGACGCGTCCTGGAACTGCGAAAAGACCGCGGAGAGCGAATCGATCACCAGCCGCCGCGCGCCGGTGCGATCGACGGCACCCTTGATCCGCGCCATCACGCCGCCCAGGTCATATTCGCCGGCCTCGACGATCTCCTCCTCGGGATTGGGCGAGGCATCCACGAAGGCCCACTTCCCGTTCCCTTCCCAGGCGGCGAGATCCCAGCCGAAGCTCGCGACGTTGCGGCGGATGTCTTCGGGGCTCTCCTCGAAAGTGACGAAGACGCCGGGCTCGTCGAACTCGGTGATGCCGCGCGCGAGGAACTGCGCAGCGAAGATGGTCTTGCCGCTTCCCGAGCTGCCGGAGATCAGTGTCGAACGATTGGCAGGCAGGCCGCCGTAGGTGAGGTTGTCCAAGCCGGGAATGCCGGTCAACACCTTGGCCGGCGGAAGCGCCCGCGCGTTCACAGGCTCGTCCGTCATTGCTTCTCCTCCCCCTGCGCAAGCTCGTTGCGAGGGCGCACATCGAGCCCCAGCAACACTTTGTCGCGATTGGACAGGTCCCCGATCACCCGCCGCAACGGTGGCGGAAGCTGCTTGATCAGCGTCGGCGTGGCCAGAATCCGGTCGTCCTCGGCCAGTTGCGGATGCTCGAGGACGTCGATGATTTCGATCTCATAGCGTCCCTCGAGCTCCTCCTTGCAAAGCCGCCGGAGGTTGGCGATGGCGCGCTCGGCTCGCGGCGATTGGCCGGTTACGTATAGCTTCAGCAGGTAGCGTTCCACGTCCATCCTTTCGTGCGTGCCCTGTTGCGGGCCACCTAGCGGTCGCGATAAAAAGTGACCAGATGCCCCATGAGCTCGAGCAGCCGCACGCGGCCTTCCGCCAGGTAGAGCTTCATGCGTTGCGGCCCATGCTCGGCCTCCCGCTGTTTCATGGCAGCGGTATGCAGCTCGACAATGTCACGCGGCCCGGCGCGCAGTTCGGCCGCTACGCCGGCCAGCCGCTGGAGCCTGTCCTCGGGCGGCACGGGCCGCCGCTGGAGGATCTGTTCCACGGCACGATCCAGGATTTCTCCATACTCGCGCGCCAGCTCGGCGAAGCGATCGGGGAAGGCAGCCCGCAGCGGCGCCGGGCGGCTGCTCGCTCCGCCGGGTGAGGACGGCCACTCCGCTTGATAGCTGGCAAGCACCGTCTTCACTCGTGCCACCTCCACCGCGTGGCGCAGCGAGCGCGCCGCGAGGGTGCCGTAAAGCTGTTCAGCGACCAGGTAGTCGGTGGCGCCGAGCTGCACGGCCTTGACGGCCAGCGGCTCGTCCCCGGCAGCGCAGAGCACGACGATCGGCAGGGTAGGGGCTTCCGCGCGGATCGTCACCAGAGGCCCGAGGCCCTGGTCGAGCGGGGAGATCGGCAGCAGCACGACGTCGGTGTCCTTGGCAGCGAGCCCTTCGAGGGTCTCCCTCAGGCTCGAGGTGCGCGCGAGAGCGAACCGTTCGCGCTCCGGCAATCCTTCGAGCGCCGCGGCGAGTTGGGATGTCGCTCTCCCGTCCGCATCGACAACGAGCACGCGAAGACGGCCGTCCGGGCTCAGAGGAGCGACCGCGGGGCGTCCGTCAGGCGTTTCCATGGGCGCGGCGTTTTTCAGAGTTTCTCCGCCAGGCGTTCCACTTCCTCGACGAACCGCGATGGCGAAAGGGGTTTGACCAGATAACCGGCGCAGCCGAGATCCCGTGCCCGCTGGCGGTCTTCGTCGAGCGCATGGCCGGTCACCAGCAGCACCGGCACGTCACGCGTGCGCTCGTCGAGCTTGAGGCGTCGCGTCATCTCCCAGCCGTCGACGCCGGGGATCGAGATGTCCATGACCACTATGCAAGGAAGAACGCCGCCGACGAGCTGCAACGCCTGCTCGCCGTCGCTCGCTTCGTGCACGCTCCAGCCGGCGTGCTCGAGAAGTGTCCGGTAGGCAAGCCGGGTCTCCGCATCGTCCTCGACGAGCAGGACCGGCCCCCGCACCCCGCTGCCCATGGCTTGTCCTCCTGAGCCGGAGTGTAGCATCGGCGGTCCCCGGCCGCGGCGCATCGAGGATGCCTCGCACGACCGGCGGAGCCGAAAGCCCTCTACGGCAACCCGTATAGCAGCCGCAGGACGAAGTTGATGACCGGGCTGAAGAGGAAGGGGAACACTCTCCAGGCTACGATCAGGCCGAGCAGGGAGACCATGGGCTGGTGCAGGAAGGCGTTGTAGCGCGCCGCGGTTTCGTTGCTCATGAAGGCGGGGAGCACGGCGCTGCCGTCGAGCGGCGGCAGCGGGAGCAGGTTGAACAAGAAGAGGAGCAGGTTGAGGAAGAAGAGGATCGAGAGCGGCACGGCCGCCGCCTCTGCCAGGCTCCCGGGCTCGGTCGCCACTACCAGGCGCTCGAACACGGGCTGCGCCGGCAGGTCGTAGATCCCGGTGTTGAGCCCGACCCGGATGATCAGCCCCGCGATCAGCGCCAGGATCAGGTTGCCGGCCGGACCGGCGAGCGCCATGATCGCCGCCCGCTTCGGGTAGCGGTGCGCCCAGAGCGGGTCATAGGGCGCGCTCGCCCAGCCCATCATCCATCCGTTCGCCGCGAAGGTGATGATCGGCACCAGGATCATGCCGAGCGGCTCCCGCTGGATGTGGGGGAGCGGGTTCAGGCTGACCTGTCCCCCCTCGTAGGCCGTGGGATCGCCCAGTTTGTAGGCCGCGAAGGCGTGGCCCGCCTCGTGGAGCGTGGTCGAGAAGAGGAAGACCACGAACCAGGTCAGGCCGAGGACGAGGATGTCGGGGGTCACGCCCGGCTCTGGTACTTGTTCTCGCGGGTGTCGATGATGATCTTGGTGCCGGGCTCGATGAAGGGCGGCACCATGACCACGAGGCCGGTCTCCATCTTGGCCGGCTTGTACGATGCGCTCGCCGTCGCTCCCTTCATGCTGGGCTCGGTGTCCACCACCTCCAGGATCACCGTGTTCGGCAGCTCGATACCCACCGGCTTCTCGTCGTGGAAGTCGACCGAGATCACCATGTTCGGCAGCAGGTAGAGCAGCGTGTCGCCGAGCGTCTCGTCGTCCAGGGTGACCTGGTCGTAGGTCTCCTGGTTCATGAAGTGGTGACCCGACGGGTCGGAGTAGAGGTACTCCATCGGGTGCGTGTCGAGGATCGCCCGCTCGACCCTCTCGGTCGAGCTGAAGCGGTGGTCGAAGCTGTTGCCGGACTTGAGGCTGCGCATCCGTGCCTGCACGAAGCCACGCAGGTTGCCGGGCGTCACGTGCTTGACTTCCATGAGGCGGCACACGTCCCCCTCGAAGAGGATGCACATGCCGGCGCGCATATGGCTGGCTTGAATCAAGGTTCCATCTCCATGTGTGTCAGTTTGTCGGGGAAGAGCCTACTCATGCTCCTCCTCGTGGTGCTTCTTGGCCTGGGCGATGATCTTTTCCTGCACCGGCCGCGGCACCTCTTCGTAGTGCGAGAACTCCATGTGGAAGGTCGACCTTCCCTGGGTCATGGCGCGCAGCACGCGGGCGTACTCGAGCATCTCGGACATGGGCACCGTGGCCTTGATGATCTGCGAGCCGTTGACGGTGTCCATGCCCTGCGGCCGGCCCCGCCGGTGGGAGAGGTCGCCCATGATGTCGCCCGTGAACTCCTCGCTGGTGTTGATCTCGACCTTCATGATCGGCTCCAGGATGGTCGGCGAGGCCTTGGCCATGGCGTCCTTGAAGGCCAGGGAGCCGGCGATCTTGAACGCCATTTCCGAGGAGTCGACGTCGTGGAACTGGCC
>Ga0190265_10000806_pt1 | contig 20818 bp, 20 predicted proteins | sample Popmic124T_FD_133135 | JGI IMG/M metagenome (GOLD analysis project Ga0190265, IMG submission 133135) | Populus adjacent soil microbial communities from riparian zone of Indian Creek, Utah, USA - 124 T | ecosystem: Environmental > Terrestrial > Soil > Riparian zone | place: USA: Utah | collected...
AGTCAAACTTCAGAAGGATGCCCCCTCTTTTCAATTTCCACAAGAATTCAGACTAACTCCGGACCTTCCCGGCGGCTTAGTGCCACGATTCTTGAAAAGTCCAGATCTGTGGTCACGAGTATCCGCGTTTCTTGATAAGCCAACTCGACAATAGCCTGATCGCGGGCACTTGAGAGGCCGCGGTCGCGCACGTGAAACGCGTCGTGACCCTGCTCATTCAGCCATTCGGCGAGGAGGGGGCTTACGGGCTGATCGATTACAAACTTCATCGCTGCTGCAGGACGACTTCTTCATCCGCGATTCTCGCTGCGTACGACATCGCCTGTCGAATGTCCTCCGGCTCCAAATCTGGGTGATTCGCAAGGATGTCCTCTTCATTCTCCCGTGCCGCCAGCATCGAAAGTATGCGCGAAATAGGAAAGCGCATTCCACGTATACAGGGCCGCCCCCCCATTATTTCAGGATTTACAGAGATTCTGTCGAATTCTTGCATAGCAACCTTCTTTTCCTGATATCATATCGTCACAGCGTCCCACGACGGCGCTGCTCTTCCTCAATACTTACAAACAGCGCCTTGAAGTTGCCCACGCCGAAGCCGCGGCTGCCGTGGCGCTCGATGATTTCGTAGAACAGCGTCGGCCGATCTTCCACGGGGCGGGTGAAGATTTGCAGCAGGTAGCCGTCCTCGTCGCGATCGACGAGCACGCCGAGCTCCTGCAGCTCGCGGTAGTCCTGGTCGATCTTGCCGATGCGCGGGGCCAGCGTTTCGTAATAGGTGTCGGGCACGCGGAGGAAGCGCACGCCGCCATCGCGCAAAGCCCGCACGGTTTGGCAGATGTCGCCGGTGTTCATCGCGATGTGCTGCACGCCCGGGCCGCGATAGAAATCGAGATATTCCTCGATCTGGCTCTTTTTCTTGCCCTCGGCCGGCTCGTTGATGGGAAACTTGATCTTGCCGGTTCCGTTCTGCATCACCTTGGACATGAGTGCGCTGTACTCGGTGCTGATGTCGTCGTCGGTGAAATGGGTGAGCTGCTCGAAGCCGAGAATCTTGGCGAAGAAATTCGCCCAGTGATTCATCGCGCCGAGCTCGACGTTGCCGACAACATGATCGACGGCCGCGAGGCCGGCCGGGCGCGGCGACTTGATGTCAGCGGCTTCGAAGCCGGGCGCGAAGCCGCCCTTGTAGTTTTCCCGGCTGACGAATCTGAGAATCGTCTCGCCGTAAACGCGAATGTCGGCGGCGTGTACTTCGCCGCGATCGTCCTTGAACACGGTCGGCTGGCGCACGATGGTCGCGCCGCGCTTCTTCACTTCCGCGATCGACTTCTCGACGTCCTTCACGCGGAAGGCGATGGCCTTGACGCCGTCGCCATGCAACTGGCAGTGCCGCGCGATCTCATGATCCGGCCCGAGAGCAGAGGTCAGCACGAAGCGAATCTTCCCCTGCTCGATGACGTAGCTGGCCCGGTCGCGGTCGCCGGTCTCCAGGCCGCAGTAGCCGGTGATGTTGAAGCCGAAGGTCTGCCGGTAGAAGTGCGCGGCCTGGAAGGCGTTGCCGACGTAGAACTCGAGATGGTCGATGCCTTCGAGCGGCAGGAAATCCTCTTTCACGGCGGGCGACGTTCCAATGGCCGGATTCTTCGCTGCGGTGGTCATGGGTTTGCTCCAACTGGCAAGAGGGCGCGGACGCGGAATTCGCCTCGAATAACCTCTCAAATAGTATAACGCGCTTGTTGCCCGGGCGATTGGGCGAATACAATATATCATGATGGCAATTGCACCCTCACCCACCCAGACCGATTCCGTACAAGGCACCCAGGATCGCACGCCACCCCTGGAGTTCTTCGACCGGGAGTTTATCCTGCGACGCTTCGGTTCCACCGTGGCGGACTATGACCGCATCGCAAACGAAGATACGCGACTCGAGTTGCTGGACGGGATCTTGATTATGCACTCGCCTGCGAATGTCGGCCACGAAACTCAGTTCAAGTTTCTGCTGAAACTACTGGACGGTTTTGTTGAACCGCGGAGTCTGAGCATTGTTCTTGGTTCCCGCATCGCCATGAAGCTCGGCGAGAAGAAACGGTTTGAGCCCGATTTGCTCTTCATCAAGCGCGAAAGTCTTCATCGACTTGGAGAGGTTTTTCTTGAAGGACCGGCCGACCTGGTGATTGAGATTCTGTCGCCGGCCACGCGCGATTACGACCTGGGCGAGAAGCGCAAGGCTTACGCCGACGCCGGGGTACCGGAATACTGGATGATCGACGGGACGAACTCCCGCTTCCTCGTCGACCGCCCGGCCGGCACGCGTGCCACCGAGATGACCTCGGGCCGCTACGACGCCGCCGCGATTCCGGGATTCTGGCTGGATGTGGCGTGGATGTGGCAGCGGCCGCTGCCGGACGTGCACCAGTGCCTGGAAAAAGTCAACGCGAAGTAACAAACAGAGCCGCGCCCGTCAGGAAGCGGTCACCGTTCGTGGCGGTAAGGGTAGCGAATTGAGTTTGTTCGTCGTCAACGGCGAACCCTTCATGCTCTTTGCGGATCGGGAAAGTCGCGGTATAGGCCGGCGCGAAAATCGGTCACCATCGAATAGACCCGCGCGTGCAGTTTTTCCAGCTCGCCCGAGCGCGGTGCGACCGCCGTGAACGCCTCGTCCAGTTGCGCCAGCGTCTCGCAGGAAATCGTGATGTGAAACTCGCCCAGCTCCGGCGGGCCGAACCCGAATTTGCGGCGCGTCAGCCGCCACGCCGCGATCTTGCCGTGTTCCTGAAGGTGGCCGAGGTAGGCGCGGACGTTCTGAACAAACTCCATGTCGCGGTGCGAGTCGCGCAGGTTGCACCAGATTTCGTAGTGGTTCACGGGGCTGCCCGGTTCGCAAGGATTCACGGTTAGCCATATTCGGACTGAACCTATGATCATTTCTGCATATTAAAGACATAACGAATGGCTGCGAAAACCTCCAGCAATTTGGGCTGAGCCAAATCTGTAATCCGCTTGTCCAGAATCGCCAGCCGGATTGTTGTAATATTCTCCAACGAAATCGCGCAAGAAGTCGGCACTCCATCTGCCGGCTTCATTATCACCTCTGATGGAATGCTGCGCATTGTGCGGGTGAGTGGGGCGATGGTGACATTCGTCAAGCTTTCGATGGCGGAGGATCGAGTTAACACAAGAACCGGGCGGCGACCAACTGGTGGAGGCAGATTCGCCCACCAAATTTGGCCCTGACGCACCCGATGCACGTCATTCCCAGTCACTGAAATCCTCGGCCATGAGTGTTGATGCTGCCGCCAGCTCACTTGCCCGGGCCAGCGCCTCAAGCTCCGAGGAATGCTCTGGCGCAAGCGCCGTGTCCGAGAAGAATTCCACCACATGACGCCTGGACGATGGAATTCGAATTTCGACGAATTCTTTTGAAGCGTCGTATGCCGATCGGAGCTGTCTTGCCAAGTATGCTGCACCCGCGCCGCCGGAAAAGTCGATATTGCAGGATTTACTTTTTCCGGAAACCCGAAATACGTCGCCTCTAGCATAATTTGGGGCGGCGGCCTGTTCGTATCGGGGCGTGGTTGCCTGAGTGACACTAATTCGCTCAAGATCAGGTTCCATTGACGCGAGTGTGAACCAGGTTCGATCCGCCTGCGCACACGTTTCCAGATGAGAAATCAATGCCTCGACCGCGGAGCGAGAAAGTCTAGCGCGGTAAAACGGACGAGAATTGGGCCGGAGCTCGGCGAAACTCGCCCGGACATACCCTCGCGTCAATCGTTGATGTTGCTGGCGTTGTTTCATAGAAGAAGCTTACTCTAAAACCAGCAAAAAGTCAAGTGCTTTATTGAATACACTATAAAGAACTGGCACATAAGTTATTATTTAGCTTAATGATATGAACACTATAATAAAGTGTATGTGAAAAACACTATACCGGCTTGAACTGCTCAAAGGATTGCAGGCAGTTGTTGCAATAGTGGATCGCGCGGCAGAGCGTGGGGCCGAAGATCGATTCAAGCGTGGTGTTTTTTGAGTCGCAGAACGGGCAGGCCACGTTGTGCAGCATGTCTTCGCGGACCACGCCGCTGCAGCGCACCGGGGGGGCCAGGCCGAACTGCTTCAGTTTGCGCAGTCCCTCCGGTGTGATGCGGTCGCTGGTCCATGGGGGATCGAATACTACGGCCACTGTCACGTCGTCAAAGCCCGCGCCCTGCACGGCCGCCTTGATTTGACTCTGCATGATGTCCAGCGCCGGGCATCCGGAAAACGTCGGGCACATCTGGATGGTGACGCGGCCGTTGTCGATCCAGGCGTCGGCGATGATGCCCAGCTCGATCACCGTCAGTGCGGGTATCTCAGGATCGCAGACCGTCTCCAGCGCCTGCCAGATGAGGTCGAGCCCGCGGGATGTAGAGGCGGTCGTCACCATTTTGCTCCCGGATCAAGGCGGGCGACCTTCTGCAGGTCATCCAGCAGCGCGGTCAGTTCCGGCGAGTGCTTGCCGCTTCTGCCGCCGTAGATCGGGTTGGCCTTCGCGGGAACGTCGATTCCTGACTTGCGCAGCAATGGCTCAACGGACTCCCGCCACGCGTCGCACAGCTCGGATTCGAGGGGGCAGATGCCGGACTGCACCAGAACCTTGTCATGATTCGTCGGCTCGAACATGCCCAGGGCGTGGGGCCAGAGAGCGTCCACCGCAGTCTGAATCCGTTGACCACTTTTCGTCGTGCCGCGGCCCAGGCGCTGCAACATCGCCTCATCGTGCATGGTGTGGTATTTGATCTCGCCGCGGAATTTCCGGGCCAGCGCCGCCAGCGGCGCGAACGTGCTTTCCGCCAGTGCGGCGAATCGCACTTCGTCCCCGGCCGAAAAGAAAAACTGCCGCACCAGGGCGATCGCCCAGTCGCCGTGGGCCAGGAGCGAATCTCGCGTGGGATTGTTGGAAAGCGGCGAATCGGCCGTCCGGGCGGATTCGTCGAAGCACTCCAGGACCACCAGGCTGCAGCAACGAAATTCCTCCTCTCGCCGCTGATAGACCAGCACATCCGGCTCCGGCTCGCCCATCTCGTGCAGCAGGTTGTACATCGCCAGGGCGTGGCCCATCTTGTCCTGGGCCATGTTCGAGAAGGCGATGTCCTCCTCCATGGCCGGCCCAAGCCCGGTCCACTCGGAGTTGCGGTGGCCGATGATCAGTCCGTCGTCGGCCAGGCGATAGAGCAGGTCGATGACCGGCAGCCGAACGGGATCCATCAGATCAATTGTCTTTGAGTAAATCATGTTGCGTGCGCGCATATCTTTCAGCTCGTCGCCGTCACCATTTCCTCCACGCGCCCGAGTGGATCGATATAAACGTAGAGGATTAGATCGAAGCTTCCAAAGTAAATCAGAACCCTTCCGGAAATCGGGCGCTCTTTTCTGCCGTATCCTTCGACGTAATAATTCGCGGGCGATGAGTCGCTCTCATATACATATCGCGGCTCGCCAAGCAATTCTCGAACTCGTAACTCGCTGTCTCCTGCCTTTACCTTTGCCCACATCGCTAACGTAGGCGCCCGTGCCGATCTCAGCATTTGGCCTACTATAAGAAACCCTACAACGGCGAGAACAACCAGACCGGTGGCTAACCATCTCGCCCCGTTGTTCTTTTGCCTTCGTGGCGTCATTGCTTTCGCCGGTGTTCAAATCTCCGCTGCATCGCCGACGGCCTTGGCGCGTTTGGTGGTCTCGTAACCGAAGGCCTCGCGATAGCTCTTGTCGGTGCCGTGCTCGAACATGTCAGCGTCTTCATAGGCGGTCGCGACGATCGCGTCGGCCGGGGCGACCCAGATGTTCACACAGCGGTCGCGGCGGGTGAACTGGGCCTGTGCCATGATGATGGCAGTCTCGCCATCGGGCGCGTGGACCGAGCCGACGTGCACGTGCGATTCGCCGCGCGTCGCCTGGAGGAAGACTTCCCAGACTGGCCAGTCGCTATCCACAAAGGTGATCCGTTGCATCCATATTGGGTGCGCCCACTCTATGAATCCGCCGCTCCTTCGGAGCGGACTGAATGAAGCGGCAATGGGTCCACGGGTTGCGCTTCGCTCCACCCGTGGCTACAGCCCGTCGCTCCTTTGGAGCGAAGGCATCTCCCGTTATTGCACCAGCCCGCGCCATCAGGATGTACCTCTAGGCTAGCAATGGAATGCGCTTTCCCTGGGCGGCGGCGCTCAGTGCGTCGCGCACCCAGCGTCCCTGCTCGTGGGAGAGCCGTCGTGTTTCCAATCGCTTGGCGCTGACCGGGCCATTCCCGCGAACCACGCTGATGAATTCCTGCCAGTCCGGCTCGTTGTACTTCCACGTATTCGACGCCTTGTCGAAGCGCAGGTCCCACTCGGTCGGCACCTTCAGACCCAGGTTGAACATCTTCGGCACGTACTTCCGCAAGAATTCCTGCCGCTGCTCGTCGTTGGTCTTCAGCTTGATCCGCCACTTCATGAGCTGCTCGGTGTGTTTCGACTCCTTGTCGGCCGGGCCGTGGAACATCATGATCGGCTTCCACCAGCGGTTGATTGCGTCCTGCAGCATGTCGCGCTGCAGCTTCGTGCCCGTCGCCAGCGAGATGCACATGTCGTAGCCGTGTGTGAGGTGAAACGCCTCCTCGTAGCAGATGCGCCGCAGGGCGAAGCCGTAGGGGCCGTAGGAACCCTCGGCCATCATCTTCTGATTGACGATGGCCGCGGCATCGATGAGCCACGCAATCACGCAGACGTCGGCCCAGGTCTCGGCGGGATAATGAAAGACGTTGGAGTATTTTGCCTTGCCCTCGATCAGTTCCTCGATCATCTCCTCGCGCGGCTTGCCGAGCGTCTCGGCGGCGCGATAGAGCAGATGGCCGTGGCCGATCTCGTCCTGGACTTTCGCAACCAGGGCGAGCTTGCGTTTGAGACTGGGGGCGTGCGGAATCCAGGTGCCTTCGGGCAGCGCGCCGCAGATTTCACTGTTGGCGTGAACGTGAATCAGGCGAATGAGCTGCTGGCGATAGTCCTGGGGCATCCAGTCGCCGGGCTCGACTTTGTCGCCGCGCGCGATCCGCGCCTCGAAGGTCGCGAGTCGGTCGTCGTATCCAGGATCACCGGGTCGATCGGCCAGATTCGTCGGCATGAAGCTCACCATCTCAGATCTCCGCGCATGATGGTTGTCGGACCGCTCAGTATTGATCCGGTATATCATACCGACCTAAAATAACAAGCGCTCGTTTTATTGTAATTAAGGCCTGCGACATCGGCTATAAGTGACTATAAATGCTATCCTTAGAAACCATGCTGAATCTTCCTGAATAGCAGAGAACCTGTCAGTCGAAGCGCCGCTGGATGCTGCGGATCCACGGCCGACATCTTGAGCTTGTCCGGAACGCATTCTCATTCGACCTTCCGTAGGTTCGCTTGGGACGGGTTTCATTTCCCCTTAACATCAAAAAACTTCCCTAGGTGCTCATAAGGCGTCGCGGAGTCATGCATGAAGTCCGGTGAAAAGTACCTCATCCTCGGCGGCGGCGGCATGATCGGCCGGCAGATCGCCCACGAGATCAGCAGCAGTCTTTCGCCCGCCTCCATCCTGATCTGGTCAATGTCCGAGGCCGAGGTGCAGCGCGCCGTCGAGCCGCTGAGCAAACAATTCAGCAAGGTGAAATTTGAAGGCGTCTGGGGCGACATGTTCCTTCGCTCTGAATGGACCGCGGCCGGAGGGGCGCGCCAGCGCCGCGATCTTCTCGATTCAGCTGCGGATCGCGCCAAGCTGCTGGAGGATCTGCTTGATGACATGAACGCGGCGGACGAGCGCTCCACCCTCGCGAACGTGATCCGCGACTTCAAGCCCGGCGTGATCGTCGATGCCGTCAACACCGCCACCGGCATCAGCTATCAGGATGTCTTCACCACGTCACACGCCGCACGAAAGGCACTGGGCGAGCTGCTGGCTGAATCAGCGGCGGATTCCGGGTCCTTTTCGCTCGAGAGCTTCGCCCAGACGTTGGAGACGCTGCTGCTCTCGCAATCGATTCCGCAGTTGATCCGGCACGTGCTGATTATCAAGAACGCGATGGTCGATGCGGGCACGCGGCTCTACCTGAAGGTCGGCACGACCGGCACTGGCGGCATGGGGCTGAACATTCCCTACACGCACTCCGAGGACAAGCCCTCGACGGCGCTGATGACCAAGACCGCCATCGCTTTCGCCCACACCGGATTGCTTTTTCTCATGGCCCGCACGCCGGGTTGCCCGGTGGTGAAGGAGTTGAAGCCCGGCGCGCTGGTCGGATACGCGAACATCGAGCGGCGCAAACAGATTCGCGATCACAAACAGGGCGGCATCGTGCAGGTGTACGAGACGCGGACCGAGCGGCTGGGCGCCGCGCTCGATCTGCGCGAGGCGCCGGACAAGTACAGGGAGCTACGGCCGCTGGAGGCGGTGGTCATCGACACCGGGGAGAACGGCATCTTCACCCGCGGCGAGTTCGAGGCGATCACGCACATCTGGCAGATGGAGTTCATCACGCCCGAGGAGATTGCCGAGCAGGTGGTGCTGGAGATCAAGGGCAGCAACACGGGCTACGACGTGATCGCGGCTATCGACAGCGCGGTGATGAACCCGACCTATCGCGCGGGATACCTGCGGCAGTTTGCGCTCAACGACGTCGCCCGACTGGAGAAGCAGACCGGATTGCCGTCCGTGGCGCTGGGGCAGCTCGGCCCGCCGGAACTGGGCAAGCTGCTGTGGGAGGCGTTCCTGCTCAAGACGCAGTATGCCACGCTGACGGCAGTTCTGGCGAAGAAACCTCAGTCGCTCTCTGAAGAGCTGTTCACGCTCGTGCAGCGCGACGCCGGGCTGCAGCAGGCCATGGCGGCGGTGGGATTGCCGATTCTCACGCCCGCGGGGGATTCGCTCATCCGCGGGCCGTTCATCCGGATTCCGGAGATTCCAAACGTCACAAAGCCGGCACTGACGCCGGAGGCGGTCAACGCGTGGGCCGACAAGGGCTGGATCGACCTGCGGCCGGCAAACATGCAGCGCTGGGTGGACCGGATTGCGAGAATGAACGCCTCGTCGCGCGACACGCACGGCTGCGGCTCGGCGGCGTTCACCCGCGAGAGCTACGTGGGAGATGAAATCTCGATTGGCGCGGTGGTGGGGTGGATTTTCAATATCGAAGGTTATCGCATCAAGTGACGACAGCGGGTCATCCTGAGGAGCGACAGAACAGGTAGGGTGGGTCGGCCTTTTGACCCACCTACTCGCAGAGCGCTTTCGGCCGAGAAGGTGGGTCAAAAGGCCGACCCCAGCCTACGGGATCTTCGCTTCGCTCAGAATGACGAGTCGCTTCGCTCAGAGCGACAAACTAGGATACCGCCGCGCGGCGCTTCAGGCCTTCGAAAATGTAATCCGACAGCATCTTGCCCACCTCTGCCGGCGACTTGCCGCCCGGCCGCGGGCGGTACCAGGTGAAGACGTAGTTGAGCGACGAAAGGATGAACAGCGTCGCGCCGGCCGGGTCGGTGGCGGTGACGTAGCGCTCCTGGATCGCGTCGGAGATGAGCTTGCGAAACTGCTTCTCATACTCGTCGCGCCGCGCCGTGACTGCCTTCTTTTGATCGGCCGACAGGTGCCGCCACTCCACGGTGTAGACTGCTGCCGCCTCCACGTCACCGGCGACGACCTCGACATGGGCGATGATGGCCTGCCGCAGCTTCTGCATCGCGTCGCGTTCGGATGCGACAATCGGCTTGATCGCCGCAAAAAACTGGTCGGCCGCACGATTCACGATGTCGAAGAGCAGCTCCTCCTTGCCGGCGATGTGCGCGTAAAGACTGCCGCCCTGCAGGCCGACGCGCTCGGCGATGTCGCGCACGCTGGTGCCGTGATAGCCGCGCTCGGAAAAGAGCGCTGACGAAGCCCGGAGTATTTCGTCTTTCAATGGGGCCGGCGTCGGAGTCATGACACAGCTTGCCTTCATACCGCCGGAGCGGACTTCTGAAAAAACATGTAGGTGAACAACCCCCGAAGGATCAGCTCGTCACGCTGACGAACATCGGCCTGGGCCACGCCGATCCGCCGGCCGCGCCGCACCAGCGCCGCTTCGGCGATGAGCGGGCCGCGATCCAGGAACGCGGGGGACAGAAAGTTGACCTTGAATTCGACGCTGGTCATCGAATGGCCTTCCGCGAGTTCGGGGTGAAACAGCCAGACCGCGGCTGTGTCGGCGAAGGCGGTGACGAGTGCCCCATGCACGACACCATGCTCCTGAGTGTATTCGGGAAGAATCTCCGCACAGACGGCGCACCGGTCATTCGTTCGTTCCCGCAGCGCCAGCCGGAGGTACCGGTTCACCGGAACGCGGGCGAACGCCTCTTGCAATTGGGCGAAATCATGCATGGCGTGTTGTTTACTTCAACACGGCCGCGCCGGCCTCGGCCACGGCCTGATCCTGTGCCCCCAAGCCGCCGCTGACGCCGATGGCGCCGACGACCTGCCCGCCGTGCTTCAGCGGCACGCCGCCGGCGAAGATCATGATCCGGCCGCCGTTGGACTCGTGAATGCCGAAAAACTCGCCGCCCGACTGGGCATACTTGGCCAGGTCCTGGGTCGCGATGTCGAAGGCTCGCGAGGTGAAGGCCTTGTTGATCGAGATGTCGATGCTGCCGATCCACGCCCCGTCCATGCGCACGTGCGAAATAAGATGGCCGCCGGCATCGACGACCGCGATGTTCATGGGCTGCTTGATGTCGTTCGCCTTGGCCTCGGCCGCCGCGATGATTTTTCGTGCATCCGCCAGGGTGATCATGGAAAAGTCCCTCGTTGAAGGAGTCCGGGTTTTCAAATTCGCCGCGACCGTAGGATACAATCGCGGGCGGCTGGCGTCATTCCCGCAGCGTCCGTGCCTGAGTTTACCCGCCGCGGCGGGTGCCAGACTGCGAATTCCGAACGTGTAGGGTGGGTCAGCCGTATCGACCCAGCCATCGGAGTGAGAACGGCAAAGCCGCTCGCGACGAAAATCGGCGCATACGTCTGCGGAAAAGAAGTGACACCCGCGCGATCGAGCGCCCGATTCGCGAAGAGGTGGGTCAAGAGGCGAATCCCCCCTACCTCCTAACCATTGGGTCGCCGGGTGTTCTTGCTCCATTCGCTCTCGATCGCGTCCTGAAGCGCGTTATCCACATCGGTATGATTCGCCGCATCGGGGCCGTGGCGGAAGTTGAAGTCGTCGGCTTCGGCCAATGGTTCATGGCTCGATTCCCAAAGCCAGACCGCGTGATTGATATCCAGCGTGGCGAAGGCCGCGACCTGGTCGCGGTAATACAGCGCTGCGCCAGGTGCCCAGCGCATGACACCGAATTCGTTGATCGCGACCGGCACGCCGTGCTCATTCTTGAACTCCTCGACCGGCGCCAGGAGACTCTGCAAATAGGCCGCATCGACCGTGACCGTCTGGCCATCGATGGTCATGTCTCCCGGATAGGTCGGGCCGGCGCCCGCGGCCTGGTGGGTGTAATCGAACGGCTCGTAGTGGTGGACGGTATAGACGGTTCGCGTGTCGTCGCTGGGGATGAGATGGGGCAACCAGAGAAGACTGCCGTAGCTCATGGCGTTGACCAGGATCGGCGTGTCGTCGTCGACCTCGCGGATGGCGGCGCTGATTCGTGCGTGAAACGGGTTCCAATCCACCAGCGAGTCGGCATGAGCCGGGTAGAAGTCCGCCGGATCGAAGATGCCCAGGATCGTGCTCGCTCCATTCGGTTCGACCATGAGGTCGTAGCCGATGACGATCGCGTTGTCGCGATATCGCTCGGCGGTGTGCAGCCACATGTCCGCCCACCCGTCTTGAGCGGCTTCGTCCGTCCACACCGTGTTGAGCACCAGTTCCTGAGGGAACCAGTCTTGCCCTTCGAAGATGGCGAATTCGCTGCGACCGGGGCCGGTGCGAAAGCTGATGACGGCGAAGAGATTCGCGGCAGCGGCTTTTTCGAGGAGATCGTCGAGGTTGGCCTGTGCCTCCGCGTCGACTTCATAAGGCGGCATTTCGGTGAAGATTCCGCTGCACGAGATATTGACGTAATTCGCGCCCAAGTCGGCGAGCTGGTTGAGATTCTCCTGTGTATAAGGCGGACCGAAGGGGCCGGGACCGAGGAAATCGGCGCCGTCAACCTCCTGATACACGCGCCGCTGATAGATATTCGCGCCGCGTACATTCGCGCCGTCGGACCAGAGCGTGAATTTGTCCAGCGGCAACGGATCCGGCGGAGGGCACGTGCCGGAAATTTGAATCACGAGGATGGGGACGAACAGAACGGTGAATGAGGTCTTGGTGGGCCGCATCGCTGACACTCCTTGTTAGGTCCGCGCCGACGCCGCGGAGAGTCAGATCATGAACAGGCCGCCGATTCGAATCGCGGCACTATAGCGCTCGATCGGGTGAGGTTCCGACGATGATCGGAGCAAGGTTACAGAACTTTCATTTGGGCCGGGCGCCCGGGCTCCCACGAACGTGCCACATTGCAGCCGCTGGTCGCGTCTTGTACTTTGCACGCTGGCATGTCCGCCGACGACACCATCACGATCTCCTGTCTTCAGACGAGCTTCCCCTCTGCGGCTCAAACCGACATCGTTGTGCCGCGACAGCTTGGCGCCGTGCGTCTGATTCGTGAGCTGGGACGGGGGGGAATGGGGAGCGTCTGGCTGGGGCGCGACGAGATGCTCGGTCGCGACGTGGCCGTCAAGTTCTTGCTGAACGCCGTGACCGACCCGGACGATCCCGACTTCGGCCGATTTCTCGACGGGGCGCGTGCGGCGGCGGCCGTACGCCATTCGTGTCTGACGGCGATGTATGCGGCCGAACTGATCGAGGGCGTGCCATATCTGCTGATGGAGTACGTCAACGGTCCGACCGTGGCGGCGATGATCGAGCATGGCGGCGCTCTCGAGCAATCGGCCGCGCTGGCGATCATGGATTGCGTGGCTGATGCCCTGGGCGAGTTGCACGAGCGGAACATCATTCACCGGGACATCAAGCCGGCGAACGTCTTGCTGGACGGCGAGGGTCACGTCTTCGTCACCGACTTCGGACTGACCCATCGCCGGGCGTCAAGCGGCAGGGAGAAGAATGTCGCGGGCACGCCGGCCTACATGGCGCCCGAGATGTTCGAGGGATCGGTATCGCCCCGGAGCGACGTGTATGCGCTGGGGATCACCTTGTTCGAATGTCTGACGGGCCTGCGGCCATTTCCCGTCGGCGGACCGGAGATGACCGGCCGGCAGCCACGCGGCCCGATGCCGACCGATTGTCTGCGCGAATGCAAGGTGCCGGACGCGGTGATCGAAGTCATTCAGCGGGCCGTTCACGTCAACCCGATGTTTCGGCACAAAAGCGCCGCGAATTTTCGACAGGCGCTGCGTGAGGCGCAAGGTGAAAAGACCAACGCCCAGCGCGGGACGCGGGCGATCGCGGCGCTGGTGTCGCGATGGGACGGGAAGACGCACGAAGCGGATCCGTCGCGCGAAGCGCCAGCATTGAAGGAGAGCGGCAGTGCCTTGAAAACGGCGACCTATTTCGACGAGATCTCGTCGATCGCTGCTCGGAAGCGGGTGTTGATCGCCGAACAGGGCCCGGGGTCCGGGAGTCGCGGACCCGAACCGCAAACCGCCCGATCGTCGGATGAGCCATCCGTCGTCCCAGCACGACTCGAGAAAAGTAAGACCGCTTTACCAGTGGGGCGATCGGCTGACCCGTCGAATACCATTCCCATCAGTCTCGCACACCGAATAAGGAAACGGCCCTATTGCTTTGTGCTCTCAAGTATCTTGCTCGTGATGCTCGTTGGCTTGCCTGTCTCGTTCCACAAGGGCATCGGCTACTACGGCGAAACGGTGCATGTTGTCACTGGTTTTAGCGGGTTGATGATCGACCTCAATCCCCGTCCGAGCGAGCTCAGGCAATTTCATGTCATCAATCACTCGAACCCATTTAGCTTCTCTGATTCGATTCGTCTGTTCTTCGGCCTGCCGAAAAAGGAGGTAACCGGGTATTTCATACCTTTAGGTTGGCCGCTTTTGCTGGCTGCCGGAATCGTTTCATTCTTTTTCTGGCGTCCGATTCGCATTTTTGCGCCCCATCATTGTCAGAGTTGCGGTTACAGCCTGCGCGGAATCACCACGGCGATTTGTCCCGAATGCGGAAACAAGAATGAGGGCGCGATTGGACCGGTTCACGATGAGCCGAGCGCATTGGCCGACGACGCGAACCGGAATGCCCTCCCACGCATGCCGAGCACCGGCACAATTCCCTGCGTCAAGTGCGACTACGATCTCCGTGGATTGGAGGTCCAATCCAAGTGTCCGGAGTGCGACACCGCCGTGGCCGACAGCGCCGGCGACGATCGGCTTGTGTTCGCATCGCCGCGTTGGCTACGCCGAATCCGGCTTGGACTGACCATTCTTTGGGGCAGCGCGGCGCTGGCGATGGTCCTCATCTCGCTACCCTTCCTATTCATGGAGATGGGCATCTACCCAAGCGATAGCGTTGTGGAATGGCTCGGAATGACCATCTGTTTTGGATTGCCGGCGGCGTTTTCCGTCGGCGTCTGGTTGAGCACTTCGCGCGAGCCTGGGGGGCATCGCGGTGGCCGGGTGCGCATGTACGCCGTCCTGGCCCGCGTGGCGATTCTGATCTCGGCGGTCACTCCGATTTTCTTGTATTCAGCGAAACTTCTGCAAGGCAGGTCGATCGTAACCGCGACGATCGTGGCCGCGCTCTGCGCGATTATCCTTTTTGGCGGAGTGGCGGGATTCGGTCTGTTCTTGACGCGGCTGCTGGCGCGCATACCGGCGCCAAAGCTGGCGAGAAGGCTGCGTAATAGTTCATTCGTGACGGCTGCCGTGGTCGCGACGGTGCCATTGTTGTTCGTGTTCGGCAAGGCCATGGGAACCGCGCATACGATTCTCGTACTCGCCACGCCGGTTGTTTTGATCTGGTACTGGTTCGGGCTGGGCAAGTGTCAGCGAGCGCTGAAGCGCGTGTGCCCGTTGGGGACGTAATGTGGGACAAAGTGTCAACATCACACAAGTGCCATGTGCCACTGCTCTGCGAGTCACAGAGCAGTGGCGCACGGCCTCGCTAGCGCTTCGGGCTTGGAATCGGTCCGCGCTTAGATTCCGGCGCCATGGCTGAATTCAAAGATGGGGTCGGCGAATTCGCCGACGCTCGCGTCGTCGAGCGAATAGGTGCCCATGACGATGAGCGGCGGCGAATAGACGTGTAGCGTCACCAGCTCGGCATCGCCCGGCTGCAGGTTGGAAATCTGGTGGATGTCGGAATCCTGCGAGCCGCAGACCTGGCCCTCGCGCAGCTCGCGCGAGGAGACGGCGTAGATCGGCCCATTGGCGCTGCGCTCGAAATACGTCTCGGTCGCGACGCCCTTGAGCACGCGCACGCCGCAGCTCGAGCCGCGGTGGTCGTGGATCGGGCTGCGCTGGCCGTTCTTCCAGCAGAGGATCAGGGCGTGATAGCCCGGGCCGGCGTGCATGAGATTTCGTCGATAGGTCTGCGGACCGTATTGTACGTACTCGCCGACGTCGTCGAGGGAGATTTCCAGCCGTTCAAGCATGGCCGTCAGCTCATCGAGCGGGACGCGCTCGGGATGGCGATCCATGTTGGCAAGAAAGTCGGACAATGTCAGCGACACCGGCATTTTCCTTCTCAGAGTCGAAACCCTTTTCAGGTCACTTATATTGTACGGAACATTCCGGGGTGATTCACGATCAATGAGTATGGACTTTCATTATCAGAAGTGAGGTTTCCGCTTCCTTATGGGCGCGGCTCTGTTTTCATGGGCGCCGGCTCTGTTTTTTTCATCTTCTCAATCAGAATCTTCGCCGTCTCCGGCCGCATGATGCGCGGGTCGGGCAGCTTGCCGGCGAGAAGCTCCTCGCGAATCTGCCGCCCTGTAATGGAAACGGGCTTCTCATTCGGATACTTTTCGACGAGATCGACTCGGCCGACCGAGTCGTAGTACGCGGCGAAGCCGACCTTGATCGGCTGAATTTCGAGTTTGCCGCCGAGCTTGTCGAAAATGCGCTGGGCGTCGAGCGGGTCCCAGATGTCGGTGCCGTCGTCGTACGGCGCATCGGCGTGCTTGCGGCCGATGACGATGTGGGTGAAGCCGTAGTTCTGTCGGTAGATGCCGTGCATGACGGCTTCGCTCGGTCCGGCATAGAACATCTTGATGTCGAGGCCGAGCAGGATGACGCGATCGCGCATCGCGTAGGATTTGCCCGCCCAGAGCGCCTCGTCCTTGTCACCCTGTCCCAGAGCGTCCTGCTGGATGAGCGCTTCGTAGGTCGCCATGCGCGTCGCTGCGTCCACGTCGTCGGATTTGGTTTCACCGATGAGCGGATTGAGCACGGCGCCGGCCGTATCGGATTCCCGAACGAGCGTCTCAAGCCCGAACACAAGTGCGTATTCATGGGCGCGGTGCAGCGGGTTTCGCGTCTGAAAGGCGACCACTTTCGTCCAGCCCTTCTCGGCGAAGAGCTTTCGCGTCTGCTCCGGGCGCAGGACGTATTTGCCGTAGGCGGGGTGACTCGGCTGCGGCAGCACCTCCACCTCGCCGCCCAGCAGCGCGTCGCGCGGGTCGTTCATCACCATGCGCCCGCCGGGGTGGTCGGTCCGCTCGGTGCGATAGACCGCCTTCAGATACTTGGCCTTGTCGTAGTCGAAGATGTCGTTGATCGTCAGCACGCCGATGAGATCGCCCTTCGCGGTCTGAAGCCGGACTTTCTGTCCGGACTGAAGCAATGCGGCCTGGTCGGCATAAATCGGCAGCGAGAGTGGAATCGTCCAGGCATACGCCTCGCCGTTGTTTTCGATGTTCGCGTGATCGAGAACCTGGTGCCACTGCTTGCGGTTCATCGGTCCGGTGAGCGGACTCAAGGCCCCGTCGCCGAAGCGGTATACCGTGGACACGTCGGCGTCATCGACGGTGATGGCCTCCAGGGATTCAGCCTGCTTTTTGAATTCGGCGATGCGATCTGCGGCGACGGTGCGGTTGACCGGTGCGGACAATCTGCCGTGAACGGGAATCAAGTCGGGCATGGTGACACTCGCGGGTGATGAAAGGTTATTCAAATCGTCCCAATTTTGCGGGAACGACGGGAATCTTAGGGGGCGGTTATAGTCTGTACAACCGCGGCGATGCGGTCCAGGACGAAGGCACAGAGAGCGACCATGGCCCGGGGCTACCAAACAGTGACAGTGCCGCTGCGAGAGAACGGCTACACCGTCACCATCGGGGACGGACTGCTTGCCGAGATGGGCACGCTGATGGAGCGTTGGCGAGGCCGTCGCGCGTGCATCATTACGGATTCGAATGTCGCGCCGTTATATGCGAATGCGCTGGGCAATTCGCTGACTGCCACCACGATCCGGTCTCACGTTCTTACCGTGCCCGCCGGTGAAGATAGCAAGTCGTTGCAGCAGGCCGGCCGGTTGTATGACGAGCTTGCGGCGATTCATCATGAGCGCGACGAGCCGATCATCGCGTTGGGCGGCGGCGTCGTCGGCGATTTGGCCGGGTTCGTGGCCGCCACTTGGATGCGCGGCGTTCCGTTCATTCAATGCCCGACTTCGTTGGAGGCGGATGTCGACGCGAGCGTCGGGGGGAAGGCGGCGATCAACCATGCGGCGGGCAAGAACCTGATCGGCGCGTTTCACCAGCCGGCGATGGTGTGCATCGACGTGGCCTGTCTGAAAACGCTGGAGGCGCGCGACTTCACGGCGGCGCTGTCCGAGTCGGTGAAGCATGCGATTCTCTCCGGCGAGGAGTTTCTCGCGTGGCACGAACGGAACGTGGATGAAATCCTCGCGCGGCAGCCGGCGGTCATGACTGAGTTGATTCGCCGCAACTGCGAGGTGAAGGCCGGATTCGTGGCGATGGACGAGCGTGAGACCGCGAGCGAGGGTATCGGTCGGGCGGCGCTGAATCTCGGGCATACGATCGGCCATGCGCTGGAGTCGGCGAGCGGGGGGACGCTCCGACATGGCGAAGCCGTGGGAATGGGTTTGCTCGCGGCGATGGAAGCCGGCGTCCGCTGGGCGGGGTTTCCCAGGGAGGATCAGGGGCGCTGCACGGCGCTCCTCCGACAGGTCGGACATCCTGTCAAATGCGCGCAGCCGCCGGCCCCGCTGCGAATTACCGAACTGATCGGCGCGGACAAGAAGGTGCGCGAGGGTCTGGTACGCTTGGTGATTCCCACTCGGTTGGGAGAAGTCATTTGGCGAAACGGCGTCTCTGCAGACGAGTTGCTGGATCTTCTTGCATGGGTCTAGCCCGCTGTAGGACGATGGAATCTTCCCGTCGAAGGTCGGGTTGTAACGATTAACACGGCTGTCATGCAGAAGAGGCGTAACACGGCGAGCCATTCACAAGTGCCGAAATGACAGAAGATTACAGCTTCGTCATTTCTGGAGAAATCATATTGAAATTCTCGCGCCGGGCATTGATTCTGAGAGTCTGATTCCTGTATTATTGTCGATAAGTACCGTCGCGCCAGAAGTGCCGCCGAAAAGTGGCGAGGGGAAACTTTCAAAGCGACGGACGGGGAAGAGAAAGAATGCGCTCCATAATCAAGTATGTGTGGCTCGCCGCCGCGCCGTTGTTGAGCGCGTTGTCGACCGTCTCCGCCGCGCCGATCAATTACGGCGATTTTGTCGGGCTGAATCCGGGCGAGGTTGATTTTCTTCAGGTGACGGAGAATTCCATCACCGATCCGACCCCGCTTTACGACGCCCCCACGCGCGTCGGCGATCGGCTGATCTTCAATCCCACCGGTTTCGCATCCTTCGCGGCGAACGGCTCGGCCGACACCACCAGCGGCAGCCTGCGCATGAGAATTCGAGCGGACGTCGGCGAGTTCCTGAAGGAAATCCTCATTGTCGAAACCGGCGACACCACGCTGCTGGGCCTGGGCGGCTTCGCCACGGCATCGACGATCAACGGGCTGATGGTGGTGACCGACATCAACCCCGGCACCCACGTCACCCAGACCGACGCGATGAATGTCATTCCGCCGGCACCATATCGTCTGCCGGCCGACTCGTTTGTCGAGTTCACCACTGAGACGGTCATCGACCTCACCGGTCTGAACATCGTCGAGGTCATTCTGAACTTCAACAACAATCTGCAGACGACCAGCCAGCCCGGCACGACGTCCTTTATTCAGAAGAAGACGATCGAGATTATCGTGCCCGAGCCGGGAACGCTGGGATTGCTCGGCATGGCCGCGATATTCGTCCTGAAACGAAGTCGGCGCGGCGTCTGAACTCGCTTTCTAGAATTGATCGCTTCAAGCCCGAAGGAAACTCCGGGCTTTTTTCTTGCCTGGAATTCCTCCACGCCTTCGATAGCTGAATTTTGCTGGGGGACGGGGGAGCGCCGCCCCGCCGCGGCGAAGTGGAGTTCCAAAACTACTTGCGACCGATTCGGTAATCTCGTCAGGGGTTCGCGGCGGGATTGGAAGTCGGGATCGCGGTGGCTTCCGGGGGCAGGCGGTTGAGCGCCGCCTGGACCTGTGCGTACTCTGTTTCTTTCAAGGTGGCGCGGGCCTTGTTGGCCAGCTCGCGGGCCGGACCGGTGCGTCCCGACCGGGCGGCGTGGGTCATGAGCGTGCTGTAGGTTCGGCCCGAACCGTCGAATTTCAAGAGCTCCTCCGCGAGCGTCATGGCCACGGCATCGTTCCCGGTCCCTAGGAGGGCCTCGTAAAGTCGGGCGATGGTGCCCGTGACCGATTGCTTCATGTATTGCATCAACTGCGCGTTTTGCGCGCCGCGCTCGGCGATCGATTTGTTGTAGAGATCGATCTGCTGGGCCAGCCGCTGCAGCGGATCGCCGCAGTCCCTCACCATGTCCTCGTAGCGCTTCGAGGACCAGAGCACGTCGATCAGGTAAACCGCCAGCGCCCGGCGCGCCTCGGCGCAGCGATCTCCTTTTTGCTTCAACTGGTCATACGTCGCAACGCTCTCGTTGGGGCGCCGCTGGGCGCGGTCGATCGACACCAGCGTCGCGGCGGCTTCCTCCATGGCGCTCATGTTCGCGTCCGCCGGCCGCGACGCAGGACCGCCGTTCGTTTGCTCGGATGCGACTGGACGCTCCTGGGCAAGGAGCGCCAAGGCCCTGGCTCGATGCTGCGCAAGCGTCGCCGTGGCTTGCGGGAGCACGCGTCCCAAAGCGGCGATCTTCGGAATGACCGAAGTGTTGCGCAGGTTCCTTTGCTCCCGCCAGTTCTCAAGACACCAGGTATACTCGTTCAGCGCCTCGGCGGCCTTGCCGCGCTGGGCCAGGGCGTCGCCGTATTGAATGCGAAGCATCGGATCGCCGGGGGTTTTGTCGATGGCCTCCTTCGCCAGAGTGAGGCTGTCTTTTCCGATCAACGGCCCCGCGGCCTCGCGCAGGAAGCCCTCGGCGTCGCGATAGCCGATGAGTCGGTCGATCTCCGAGCCATCGGGCTTGAGGAAGACGATTTGCGGATAAGAGGTGATGCGATATTTCTGGCTGAGCTCGCGGTTCTTTTCGGCGTCTACTTTCAAAGAGATGGCCTTTTCGGTGAGCAGCTTGCGAACCTTCTCGTTGGGCCAGGTGTTGCGGTCGAGCATTTTGCAGGGGCCGCACCAGACGGTGTAGAAGTCGATCATCACCACTTTTTTCTCGGTCGCGGCCTTCGCGCAGGCCTGGTCGAGGGTGAGATTGACGAACGGCTCCTCGGCCGACGCGAGATTCGCGCAGAAGGCCAGCATGAG
>Ga0190265_10000807_pt1 | contig 20791 bp, 19 predicted proteins | sample Popmic124T_FD_133135 | JGI IMG/M metagenome (GOLD analysis project Ga0190265, IMG submission 133135) | Populus adjacent soil microbial communities from riparian zone of Indian Creek, Utah, USA - 124 T | ecosystem: Environmental > Terrestrial > Soil > Riparian zone | place: USA: Utah | collected...
CATTTATGCCATCTGGGGGCCCCCTTATCAGAGGAGTTATGCCGCAGGACGGGCCGACTGAGGAATGAGTGCAACAGGTAATGTGCTGCCTCGACGCCCCGGAAGATGCAGGGGGTTGGCCTGGGGTGGAGCCCGGAGAGTTGGGTCGGAACGGCCTGAGGGAGGGTGAGGAACCGGCGAGCCGGCGCGGACTCAGGGGCCTAGAAGGGCGCGCACCTTATGGGCGAGATCGTCCTGGGTGAACGGCTTGGAGAGAAAGGGCTCGCTCGGCTCCAGGAGCCCTCCCTGGAATACCTCCGAGGCGAACCCCGACATATACAGGATCGGCTTGCCGGGCCAGCGCTGCTCCACGTGACGGCCGAGCTCCCGGCCATTCATCCCCGGCATCTTGATGTCGGTCAGCACCAGGTGGATAGCCCCCGCATGCTGTTCCAGCGTGGCGATGGCTTCCCGGCTGTGACTGGCTTCGAGCGTCTGATAGCCGGTGAAGGTCAGCATCCTGGACGCCAGGTGGCGCACCGCCTCCTCGTCGTCTACGACGAGCACCGTATAGCCCCCGGGCGGGCGCTCGCTCTTGGCCGAGCTGTTCTGCGGGCCCTGAAGCACCATATCGTCCGAGGCTCGCCTGAAGGTGAATGCGCAAAGTACGGCGCTTTCGGGCAGGGTCGCAAGCCTGCGAATGTGATCCAGCGCACCACTAGGACGGATAAACCCTGTCATATTAGTTAGTTGCGCATTTTCGGCCGAGCTGGATAGAGCGTTGCTTTGGCCAACACGTCGTCGTATCGTTTCACTGTCCTCCGGTCCGGGGTCGGGCGGTGGTTACCCGCTGGCGGTCACAGTGAAGACGTGCTGCCATTCACGGTGTTAAGAAAGCCCTTTCATGACTTCTTGCGCAGAACTGCTCGACCACGTGGATCCCGAGGAGCATCTGGTTCAGCTCTACGGTAAGGATGATCGACTCCTGACCAAGAACATCAGTCGATTCCTGGCTGAAGGACTGCGTCGGGGAGACGGGCTTCTGGCCATCGCGTCGCCCGAGCATAGCGGCTCCGTGGCCCGGCAGCTCCGCCAGGAGCCGGCCTATTCCAAGGCTGTTCTCGAGGGCCGGCTGGTATTCCTCGATGCCCAGGCAACACTCGACCGGCTGATGGTCAACGGCCAGCCCGATCGAGCCCGATTCGACAGTGTTGTTGGAGACGCGCTCAAAGGCGTGCAGGCGCGAGCGGGACACACCGGCATTCGCGCATACGGGGAGATGGTGGGACTCTTGTGGACAGCCGGCGAGCGCGCTGCCGCCGTCCGCCTGGAGGAGTTTTGGAACAGCCTGCTCCATCGGAGCAACGTCAGCCTGTTTTGTGCCTACCCGATCGATGTCTTCGGCGAGGAGTTCCGGGTGGAGCACGTGGATGCGCTCCTGTGCGCGCACACCCACATGGTTCCGATAGACGATGAGCTCGACGTTGCCTTGAACCGGGCCATGACCGAGGTCCTGGGAGATCGCGTCGCCAGCCTTCGAGCGCTGATCAAGGCCAACCACCGCCCATCGTGGGGAGAGGTTCCGAGATCCGAGGCGATCATCCTCTGGCTCCGCAACAACCTCCCCGGCTCCGCCGGCGAGATCATCGACCTGGCGCGCCGGTACTACCAGCCGCTGGTCGCAGCCCGCCTCTCAACGTAGGGGCGCCTCCTCCCTACGATTCTCGCGGGCACGCCACACGCCGGTAGGGAAACTCGATCCGTCGGCGCTTGCCTCCCTGTTCCCCGTCAATCCACGCTATCACAGAATCTCGACCCAGCCGGCGATAGCCGACGATCTGGGGGTAGTCGTGCTCGGGCGCCACGAAGATCACACTGTCCGTATTGGCGCTCGTGGCGGTAAACACCGCCGCTGCCTGGCCGCTGGGGTGAGCCTCAAAGTGGATCTTCCCCTCCTTCTCCCGAATGAGCGTAAGCTCGTACTCCATCAGGCCCTTGGAGGTTGTGGTCCGGCCCATGCCCAGCATCGAGCCGGCACGGAGGTCCATGCGGTACTCTTCGACCAGGCGGTCGCCGGCCCGCAGCTCCAGGCAGCCGGCAAGCCAGCGGAGGTTTTTCACCGACGGGCCGGGTGGCGCGTGGGCGAGCCCAGCTGGAAGCGCGGCGCCCCAGATCCCCAGCAGGGCCACCAGAGGCCCGACGCTCCGTAACCGCTGCATATTGTCTCCCCGGTCAGTGAGGGTTGAACCCAGCCCTGTCCAATCAATCGCGTGCCCGGGCCTGGGGCAATCGGCCGCCGGGATGCGCGGGCCGGGGCGCCGTGTTAATTTCCGCGCTCGTCGCTGGTCCAGGAGTGGTGGCCGAGTGGCTGAAGGCACCGGTTTGCTAAACCGGCATAGGGGGTCAACCTCTATCGAGGGTTCGAATCCCTCCCGCTCCGTTCTTGAAGTGAGAGGTGAGAGGTGAGACGTAAGAAGGCCCCACCCTTCCCCGCCTCCTGCTTCTCACTTCTCACTTCTCACTTCACTCCATGACCCCTCCACGCGTCCGCTTCGCCCCTTCCCCGACCGGCTACCTCCACGTGGGCGGAGCTCGCACCGCGCTGTTCAACTGGCTGTTTGCCCGTCACACCGGCGGCACTCACATCCTTCGCGTCGAGGACACCGACCGCGAGCGAAGCACGCCGGAGCACACCCAGGTCATCCTTGACGGTCTCACCTGGTTGGGAATCACCTGGGACGAGGGCCCTTACTTCCAGGGCGAATACGCGGCCCGACATCAGGCCGATGCGGAGCGGCTCGTGACTGCGGGCAAGGCGTACCGTTGTTTCTGCACCCGGGAGGAGCTCGACGCGCAGCGGGCGAGGGCGGAGGGGTCAGGGGCGGGCTTTCGTTACGACCGGCGCTGCCACCGGCTCAGCGCCTCCGATGTTGCGGAGCGCGTCCGCCGGGGCACTCCCTCCACCGTGCGGTTCCTGTTGGAGGACGAGGAGATCGCCTGGGACGATGCGGTGCACGGCCGGATCAGCTTCCAGGGACGAGACCTCGACGACTTCGTCATTCTGCGGAGCGACAACAGCGCCATCTACAACATGGCGGTCGTCTCCGACGATATCGCCATGGGGATCACCCACGTCATCCGGGGCGACGACCACATTTCCAACACGCCGAAGCAGGTCGCGCTCTACCGGGCGCTGGGCCACGAACCGCCGGTGTTCGCGCACGTCCCCATGATTCTGGGCGCGGATGGGAAGAAGCTCTCCAAGCGGCACGGCGCTACCGCCGTGGGCGACTACCAGGAGCAAGGGATCTACCCCGCGGCCATGCGCAACTTTCTGGCGCTGCTCGGCTGGTCTCCCGGCGGCGACCGCGAGATCATGCCGGAGGAGGAGATGATCCGGCTCTTTACGCTCGACGGCATTCAGAAGAAAGCGGCGGTCTTCGATACCACGAAGCTAGAGTGGATGAACGGCCAGTATCTCTCCGCTCTCCCTGCCGATGAGATGCTCGAGCCGGTGCGGCGCCAGCTGTCTCGCATGGGAGTGGCAGTGGATTCTGCGCGCGACTTGCGGCCTCTGATCGATTCGGTGAAAGCCCGTTCGCGGACCATTCTCCACGTGGCCGAACAGGTGGCAGTGCGGTTGGACCCTTCCCGATCGAAGATCGATCCCAAGGGCGAAGCGTTGATCCGGAAGATGGGCGGCGCCTTCGGGAGGAATCTGAGCCTCGGCGCCAGCGCCCTCGAGGGGCTGACGTCGGAGGAGTGGAATGCCGACCGGCTGCTGGAAACCTTGAAATCGCTGGCGGAATCAGAGGGCCTCAAGCTGGGCGATGTAATGCAACCGATCCGAGTGGCCCTGACCGGCTCAACCGTGTCGGAGCCGGTCAATGAGCTGCTGGTGGTGGTCGGACGGGAGCGCAGTCTCCGACGCGTCAAGGAAACGGCCGACCGCTCCAATGGAGGTGTGAGCGCCGCGTGAGGGTGAGCCCCCGTTGGCTGGCACTCCTCACCGCCGCCGCCTGCGCCAAGACTCCGCCACCGCACGCTCCCGAGCCTCAGCCGGTTCCACCGGCGCTACGGGCCGACTCGGCGTCTCCCCCTTCCCCCCTGATCGAGCCAACCCCCGAGCCCGCCGCCCGGATCTACGCGCCGGTTCGCCTCGCCTTCGTCGGCGACATCAACCTGGGAACCGTGACACTTCCCGACGGCGTTCCCCCTGACAGCGGCCGCGGCCTGCTCGACCGGGCCAGCCCCAGCCTGAAAGGCGATCTCGTCGTTGGAAACTTCGAAGGCGTGTTGGCCGACACTGGCACGTCGGTCAAATGCCTGGTGCCGCTCACCCCGAAAGAGCGGCGCCGGAAGGAGCGCCTCCGGAAACAGATGAAGGCCGATACGGTCCCCCCCGCCACCCGCCCGAACTGTTACGCCTTCCGCACCCCCACAATGTTGGCGCCTCGGCTGGTGGAGGCCGGGTTCACCCATATGAACCTGGCGAACAACCATGCCAACGATCTCGGACCGGCCGGACGAGAATCAACCGAACAGGTGCTCGAGGGTCTGGGGGTCCGGCTCTACGGGCCGCTGGGGCGGATTACAGTGGATACGATTCGCCGGGGCGACAGCCTTACCACGGTAGGGCTGGTGGGCTTCACCACCTACCCCTACGCCTACAACCTCCTGGATATCGAGCGCAGCGCGGCGGTGGTCGACTCGATGCGGCCCCTGGTCGATCTGCTGGTGGTGACGTTTCACGGCGGAGCCGAAGGAGTACGGGCCCTTCGCACCGGCGAGGCCGCCGAATCGCTCGGGCGCGAGCCGCGGGGTGATCTCCGGCGGTGGTCCCGCGCGGTGATCGACGCCGGCGCCGATGGGGTGATCGGACACGGACCTCACGTGCTTCGGGGGATGGAGTTCTACCGCGGCCGGCTCATCGCGTACTCCTTGGGCAACTTTGCGACCTATCGCGGTTTCAATCTGGCCGGCCCCCTCGGGATCACCGGTGTGCTACAGCTGGACTTTTCGGGAGACCGCAAGCTGCGTGCGGCGCGCCTGGTCCCGATGAAGCAACTCCCCCGGGAGGGCCCCGCGCCCGACCCGGACAGCACGGCCATCCATCTGGTCCGACAGTTGTCGGCTGAAGATTTCGGGAGCACCGGTGCGGTGATCACCCAGTCGGGCGAAATTCGGCCGCCGCGGTAGACGCGCAACGCGTCGGGGGTCTACAATTCCACATGACAGCCAACGCACCCGAGCCCGGCGACGGCAGCCCGATCCCGACACCCGCGGCGATCGCCGCGACCGACGAGCCCGTCCAGCTCAAGGTTGGTCTGGTGGAGGACGAACGAGTGCCGCCCGGGATGGTGTGCATGGGCACCTATCGTAACGGCCGCCTGGTCGCCCGAGCGGTGCTGTCGCCCGAGGCGTGGGAGCAGATCGAGGAGCACGGATTCTTCGACGAGCCGCTCCAGGTGGTGCTGGTCGCGCGGCTCGCCCCGCCGGGACTCCAGTGCCAACTCTTCGCCATGGTGCCAATTCCGGACGATGAAGCAGAGGAGGCGGAAGAGCCCTGGGCCGCCAGCGTGCCCAGCTCCGCCTACGAGTCGGCGCTGGAGTCCGAGGCGGATCCGCAGGATGACCCCGCGGTGACCCCGATCCCACTGGGCAACATCGTGCGGTTCCAGAGTGATCGGGTGCATCCCGAGAGCCTGCCACTCGAGACGGCCGATGTGTTGAAGAAGATTATCGAAGGAGGAACGTCGGAGGTGGTGGATCGCGCGCTATCGGATCTTCTAGGATTGTGAAAACTGATGTCATCCTGACAATACTCGCTACCCACTCACGTCAGACAAACACGCCGGTGCGGAATCGCCAGATCCGGCTGAGCAGGTCGTCCAGGTAACCCTGGGTCATGAACACCTCGACCGCGGCCGCCGTACACGACGCATCGACTCCCCACAGGCTGGCCCGCTTCGCCTCCGCTTCGAAATCCGCCTGCACGAACACCCGCTCGTCCCGGGAGTAGACCGCCGGCAGCGTCTCGGAGAAATCGTGGGAGACGCCGTTGGCTCCGGGGCCCCCGATGGCGATGGTGGGGTTGAGCTGAAAGATCCGGTTTTGCTGGTACCAGAGATCGGCCACCACCACGGCGCGACGGTACGCATGGCCCGACCCGCGGCGATCGATCTCCGATTTGAGCCGGTAGGCCAGAGGCCGGTCCCGTTCCTCGGCGGTCAAGGAGGAGCCGGTGACGAGCACCACGGTTTCCTCGGTATCGACGAGCTTCAAGGCGTGGCCGGTGTTTCGGGCGGCGGAGCGGTGCGCTGGTTCTTCTCGAACTCGCGCTCCCGCTCCTTGCGAAGACGGATCTCGCGGATGGCCTGCTTGAACTCTTCCAGGGTCTGTGCCCGCTGAGCGGCGTAATACAGGTCGGTGCGAAGGTCCATTAGATGACTGTACGCCCGGTTCTGATCGATATTACCGGTCGATATTGGGAGTAACGCGAGGACCGCGGCGGGAATCTTGAGTCCCGCGATGTAGATGTTCTTCGAGTCGATCCCGAATTTCTTGCCGGCCACCTCGGTGGTCCAGCTGGGCAGTCCCACATTCTTGTTGGCCGGGTCATTGGCGATCGAATCCAGGTAGGCCTGCACGATGATCGAGACAGCGCTATCCACCAGCTCCGCCTTGCGGGTAAGCCGCTGCGCCAGCTCTCGCGGGGGCAGCGGCAGCGGACGGACCCAGAGCCGGCCTTCCGCCAGACCGGGACCGATCCGAGACGCTCGTGCCACCGTGGTGGGTGCGCTGCCGCTGTCCGCTTCCGGTAGTTCGCGAGCTTGTGATCTCGGCAGCACGGTGACGGCCTCAGGCACGACCGGCAGCTCGGGTCTGGTCGCACGCCGGCGCTGGCCGGGAGGGCGCCGGGGAGCCGGCAGTTCGCTGGTCCCCTGCTCTCCCACCGGTTCCGGCAGCAGGTAACGCATGCTGGTCTGCTCCGGGCCGTTGGCTGGTGGAGCAATCACGATCAGCTGGCGCGGCAGGCGGGGGACATGCGGGAGCCGTCCAGTGACCCATCCGAACAACAGGAGGGAGTGCACCGCGAGGCTGACCGCGATGGCAATCCAGGGCCAGGGCGGACGCTTCCGAAGGTGGAATTCAAACTGTCGTGGCAAATGCGCCTCTGCGCGCATCCTCGAGCGCGCGACCCAGCCGCTCGGCCGCCAGGCGCAGCCGATCGGCCTCGACCGTCAATGCTATGCGAAAGAAGCCCTCACCGGCAGGCCCGAATCCGCTTCCGGGTAAGACCACCACGCCCAGCTCTTCCAGCGCCTTCCTGGCAAACACCGCGGAGGGCACGCCTGCCGGCAAGGGGACCCAGAGATACATGGCCGCCCGGGGGGACTCGACCGTGAACCCGGCCTGCCGAAGCGCGACAACAGCGGCGTCCCTCCGCCGCTGAAGCTCGGCGCGGATCGGCTCCACCAGGCTCTCGCCTTGATCCAGTGCCGCCGCTCCGGCCTTCTGCACCGCCAGGAAAGGTCCAGTATCGACGTACGACTTCACCCGGGTGAGCGCGCCAATGAGCTCGGCCCGGCCGGCCGCGAACCCCAGGCGCCAACCGGTCATCGAATAGCTCTTCGATAATGAGAAGAACTCGACCGCCACATCGCGGGCTCCCGCGAACTCGAAGATGCTCGGTGCCCGGTAACCATCGAAGGTCAGGTCGCAGTAGGCATTGTCATACGCCAGCAGGATGCCGCGCGCCCGGCAAATGGCCACCGTCCGTTCAAGGTATTCCGGGGTCGCCACCGCTGCTGTCGGGTTATTGGGATAGTTCACGAAGACAATCTTGGCCCGGCGCAGGACCTCCTCCGGGACCTGGTCGAGCTGGAGGAGGAACCCGTTCTCCGGGCGCAGGGCTGCGATGTACGGCTCGGCCCCGGCCAGCAGTGCGCCGCCGAGGTACGCCTGGTAGCCCGGCTCCGGCACGATGGCCACGTCGCCCGGATTGATCACCGTCAAAGGCAGGTGGGACAGCCCTTCCTTGGAACCGATCAAGGGCAGGGTCTCGGTAGCCGGATTGAAGGCGACACCGAAGCGCCGCTCTATCCACCGGGATGCGGCCTGCCTGAACTCGGGCAAGCCCTGCTGAAATCCATATTTGCTGAGCGCGGGATTCCGAAGGGCGGCTCGCATCGCTTCCACGGCAACCGCGGGCGGAGGCGTGTCATTGTCTCCCGCCCCCAAGTCGATGACATCCATGCCGGCTTCGAGGAGCCGCCGCTTGATAGCCGGAATCTCGGCCAGCGGGTACCCGGGTAGGCTCTGTAGCCGCTGGCTGAAGCTGATCATGGGATCTCGGCGTCGCGAACAGGGTTGGACAGTATTCCCACCCCGGGGATCTCCACCTCGACCACGTCGCCGTGATGCAGCGGCGCGGTTCCGGCGGGCGTGCCGGTGGCGATGAGATCTCCGGGCTCCAGGGTCATGATGCCGCTCAGGAACGAGATCAGCTCGGGAATCGAGAAGGCCATGTCGGTCGAGGGGGCCCGCTGACGCTGGACGCCGTTCACCCGACAGATGATCTCCAGCGTACGCCAGTCGAGGCCTGCGGCCACCTTGGGCCCCACCGGGCAGAAGGTGTCAAAGCCCTTGGCCCGTCCCCACTGTCCATCGGTCTTCTGAAGGTCGCGGCAGGTAACATCATTGACGCAAACGAATCCGCCGATGGCGCGCTCGGCTGCGGTTGGGTCCACGTTCCGGACCCGCTTCCCAATTACCACACCGATCTCGGCCTCAAACTCCACCCGAGTGGAGACGCTCGGAAGCAGGATAGCGTCACCGCTGGCGAGGAGGGCGGTGGTCGGCTTGAAGAAGAGGATCGGCACTGCGGGCATCTCGTTCCCCAGCTCACGAGCGTGCTCCAGGTAGTTCCGCCCGATGCCTATGATCTTCGACGGACGCACCGGCATCATACCGCCGCTCCGATGCCCTGTCGGGCGAAGAAGTCCTCACACTTGGTGCGGACCTGGGCCCAGCTCCCTATGACCCGCTCCGCGCGCGGGAGGCCGCTCAGCAGCAATGGGCCATAGCGCTTGGTGACGACCCGGCTGTCGAGCAGGATCACCACTCCGGTGTCCTGCCGGCTCCGAATGAGACGGCCGAATCCCTGCTTCAACTTGAGCGCGGCGTGGGGAAGCAGGTAACTCATGAACCCGTCGAAACCCTCCTCGGCCAACCGCTCCAGACGGGCCGCGGTGATCGGTTCGGAGGGCACCTTAAAAGGTAGTTTGTTCAAAACCAGGGTGCGGAGCGCCCGACCCGGCACGTCGACACCCTCCCAGAACGAATCGGTGCCCAGCAGGATTGCATTCTCCAGCTGGCGGAAGCGGCGGAGCAGAACATCCCGGGGCGACTCTCCCTGGACCAGGATCGGCCACCGGTCCCCCAACCCGATTCGCAGCTCCTGCGCGGCCCGCCGGAGGGCGGCATGACTGGTGAACAGCACGAACATGCCACCGTCCGAGGCGTACGCCAGATCGGTGACGACCTGTACCACCGCCGCACCATGCGCGGGCTCGTCCTCCCGCGGCTCGGGCAGATCGTTGGGCACACCGAAGAGGCACTGGGAGGGGTAATCGAACGGCGACGCGAAGATCTCCCGCACCGTGACCGGAGAGGAGTCCCCGCTCAGGCCGAGCCGGGACTCCAGGAAAGTGAACTCACCCGCGGCTGCCAGCGTGGCGCTGGTGAGTACTACGGTGCGCAGACGATCGAACAGCAGCTCACGGAGCACAGGAGCCAGATCGAGAGGCACCGCCGACAGACTGACGTGCTGGCCCCGGGAGGTCCGCTCCATCCATCGCACGGTGGGCGCGCCGCCGGAGGCAGGTCGCAGCGTCCGGTTGAGCCCATCCGACACCGATTCCAGCCGCCGCATCACCCCGCGCAGCTCCTGGAGCAGCTGGCCACGGCGCTCGGTCTCCTCACTCTGCGAGAGACGATCCGCGATGGTCTCCACGTTGTCCCGCAGCGAGCGGAAGGCGCCCAGCGCGGAATCCAGGTCGAAGCCGAGTCCTTCGCTCCAGATCGGGTCGCCGGCGAAGCTGTCATCCAGACGCTGCTGTCCGCCGGGAACATCCTCCAGCCGCTGATGGAGGCGGAGAAAGAGCGCCTCACTGGCCCGGCGAGCATCACCGATAGCCGGGAGGAGCCGTTGCTGGAGCAGGTCCAGACTGGCCCGGCTCAGCAGGTCGCCCCGGCTCTGGAGCTCGTAGGAAAGGGTGGGAGCCAGTCCTCTCCCGTTTCGCTCGAACCGGCCGAGCAGCCGGCGCACCGCGCGGCTGGTGACCTGGATGCCGAGGTGACTGGCGGCTACGTCCTCGAGATGATGAGCCTCGTCCAGGATCAACCGCTGGTACGGTGGCAGAACCGCCGCGTCCTGCCAGTTCTCCGTGGCTTGCCGGACCGATAGGTCAGCAGCGAGCAGGTGATGGTTCACCACCACGATGTCCGCTTCCGCCGCGCGGCGGCGAGCCCGAAACAGAAAGCAGCGATCGAACTCGGGGCACTTGAGCCGGGTGCAGAGATCCGGCTCGGCGCTCACCTCATCCCACACCTCCGGACTCGGTGTGACCGGCAGATCGCTCAACGTGCCGTCGGCGGTGTGACCGGCCCACTCGGCGATGGAGATCAGCTCGTCTAGCTTGTCTTGCTCCAGTAGCGTCCGCTGCCCCGACACTGTCTGATGCAGCCGGGTGAGACAGAGATAGTTCCGCCAGCCCTTGAGCAGGGCAAAGGTCGGCGTGTAGTCGTCGGTGGTCAGCGCCCTCCGGAGCAGCGGCAGGTCCTTGCCGACCAGCTGTTCCTGGAGATTGATCGTGTTTGTGCTCACCACGGTCCGCTCGTCATTGGCTCGGGCCCACGCCAGCGCCGGGACCAGGTAGGCGAATGACTTCCCTACCCCGGTGCCCGCCTCCAGCACCTGCACCCCGCCATCGTTGTAGCCATCGGCTATGTGGGCGGCCATGTCCCGCTGGCTGCGCCGGTCCTCGTAGCGGGCGAGCTGTTTCGCCACGGCTCCCTTCTCTCCCAGAGTGTCGATCACGTCAAATGGATCGATGGGAGAGACCGCGCGGTCACGAGGAACCTCGACGACCATGTAGAGGTCAGTGGCGTTGTTGTTCAGGATGCCGAATCCGATACCGGCGTCGTGCAGCCGGGCCGCGATGTTGAGGTCGGCGGCGGAGGGCTCGAGTAAGCCACTGGGATGGTTGTGGAGCAGTACCTCGCCGCGGCAGGCCCCGCCGGGGAGAGCGAGCACCATGTCGGCCGTGCCACGGGCCAGCACTCTGGCGCCGCTGACCACGCCATCGCGGTCCATCTGGGCCACGAAGCAAACCTCGCGGCCCCCCGCGACCGAGATCTCCGTCGCGAGGTAGGCCCGGATGCCGGGCGCGATACGCTCGCTCAAGTCTTCAGTTCCTTCTTCTTGGCGGCAGGAAACAGAACGTTATTCAGGATCAGCCGGTATCCCGGTGAGTGCGGATGCAGGGAGAGATCGGTGGGTGCGTCGCCGATCTGGTGCTGCGGGTCTTCCGGATCGTGTCCGCCGAAGAAGGTCCAGGTGCCCTGCCCGTGCTCGCCGTGGATGTACTTCACCCAGGGCGCGCCGGGCTCTTCGGCCAGCACGGTCACGCTGGGCTTCAGCGTCTTCCGGCTGAACGACGTGGTAAGACCATAGAAGTCCGGGATCACCTGCCGATGGTTCTGCACCAGCATGGTGGCGACCGGATCGATCTTGGCGCTGAAGTTGAACAGCGTGTAGGAGCCGAGTGGCTGGCGGCGGTCGGGCGAGTTGACCTGGTGTCCGTCGATGTCGGAATAGACCGGCGTGGTTGGGCTGAGCTCCAGTTGCGCGTTTTGAAAGGCAAAGGCCCGATCCCACCTCATTCTGGCGGTGGCATTGGGATCCATGGGATCGCCATCGGCGTACGAGGCCGCGATGTCGACGCCGTTGGCCGCCAGCGCAAGATCGAGCGTCTCGGTCGCGGTGCACATGGCGAACAGGAAGCCGCCCTTGTCGACGAAATTGGCGATGGCCCCTGCGACCGCGCCCTTCTCCGCGGGGACCGAGGGGAACCCCAGCGACCGAGCCATCGCCCGGTTGCGCTCGACCATGTCCACCAGCCAGGCCGAGCCGGCGTAGTTCAGGAAGAACTTGGAGTACTGGCCCGTAAAGTCCTCGTGGTGCAGGTGCAGCCAGTCGTAGGTCTTCAGTTTCTGCCCCAGCACTTCGGGGTCCCAGACCTTCTCGAACTCGATGCCGGCGTAGTTGAGCGCCATGGTGACCGCGTCGTCCCATGGCGGGGCATTCGGCGGCGCGTAGACCGCCACCTTCGGCGGTTTTTCCAGCGGCACCGCATCCATGTTTCCACCCTGGAGGCCGCCCCGGATTTGTACCAGCTGGCCGTCGTCCAGCGGCTCAGCCAGCACCCCCGCCAGTGCCGCGTCCCTGACCGTGCCGGCGTCGCTGGGGAGGAGGAAGGCGCCACTGCGGTAGTTGAGGAACCACTCTGCCTTCACACCTCGCTTGAGGGCTCGATATGTAAGCCCATATGCTTTAAGGTGATCCGTCTGAGTGTCATCCATCGGCACGAGCAGCCAGGGAGCGCTGGAACCGAAGCGTAAAGAGCCCACGGGAGAGAGCGCGACCAGCCCGGCGCAGGTGCGGGAGACAAACTCGCGGCGCCTCATGTCTTCGGCACTGCTCCCCGGGCTTCATCGAGCTTGCGCCGTGCCTGAGGCACCAGGGCGCTGCGGGAATAGGTCAGAATGAGATGCTCCAGGATCTCCACTGCCTCGGCCCCCCGCCGGCCCGAGATCAACAGCTCGGCTAGAGCCAGCTCGGCGGCAGGAGCGGTGGATGGCGCCTCCTTTACTGCGGCTGCACGCAAGAGCCGTTCGGCCTCTACCGGCTTTCCGGACCCGGCAGAAAGTCTCCCGGCCAGGAGGTAGAGCTCGGCCCCGCCCTGCGAGGCTGGGAGCTCGGCTGCCACCCGCTCCAACTCCGCGGTGGCCTGGACAGTATCGCCCTGCTCGAGCTTCAGCAGCGCCCCGCCCAGATCGGCCAGACTGTCTTTCTCCAGCGGCAGCAACAGGGCGAGCAGCATGGTGCGATGGGTCGCTTCGCCCCGGTCGCCGGCATAGGGACCGGCCTCCTTGAACCGGTCAACCGCGCCTCTGATGTCGCCCTGATACAGGTGGATTCGTCCACTCAACGCGAGACCTTCGATGCTGCTATCCGTCTTGATGGCCGAATCGGCGCGCGCGAGGTTTCCCTGCTTCATCCAGCCGAAGGCAATCCGCCGTCTGATGGCGTCATAGTCATCGGCCGACAAGGTAGGACGGAGCTCGGCCAGCCGCTGGGCTGCATCGTCCAGCTTGCCCTCGGCGATGAGCACTCCGATCAGCGTGGTCGCGGCATCGGACGCGATCGACGCGGGCGTCGCGCGGTCATCGGCCAGGCGGCCGAGCATCCGGCGTGCCGCAGCCCGATCACCGGCGGCAGTATATGCCTGAGCGGCTTCGAGTCGGACGCGCGACGCCTGGGCCTCGGGCGAGCGCGCGGCGATCGCCTCCAGCACCATGCCCTCGGTGCGCCGGGCTCCCTGACTGCGCATAGTCCGCAGTTGATCCAGAAACCCGCGAAGCACCGCAATCGCCTGAACCCGGTCGGCCGGCATGGCCGCCGTCAGGACCCGGAAGCCGCCGAGCGGGTCTCCCCACCGGGCCCGCAAATCGGCTTCGATCCGCCGGGCGGTGAGGTCGGTCTCGCGGCTGAGCAGACGCAGCAGCTCGGGATGCGCCGGCACGGGAGCCTGGGCAAGTGTCGAGATTGCGGTGGTGCGGTAACCCGGCAGCCGCCGCACTGCGAGCAGCCACTCCCGAAGCGCGGTGGGGTACTCCGCTTCGGCCAGAGACAGCTGAGCCATTTCGGCCGCCATGGCATCGGGCCGGCCCAGGCGCTCGCGCCCGCGGAGGTACGCGGCGCGTGCAGCGGAACGATTCTGCCGCGCTAGCTCGGACGCGCCCCACTCGCGATAGGGCGTTTCTTCAGTCGGCGCTACCCGGGCCCACCGCTCAGCGATGCTGCGTACGCTGTCGGGCTGATCGGCCGCGGCCCACGCTCTGAGGGCGATGCCGTAGATCCCCGAGCTGGACGGGGCAGCCGCCAGCGCCGCGCGCGCCGCCGGCAGAATATCGGCGCTACGGTTGAGGGGCAGCAGCACCCGCTCCAGACCGAGCAGCGCGGACAGATCCGCGGGCTTGCCGCTGAGCACGGCCCGATACGCCTGTGCGGCGCCGGCGTAATCACCCCGGCGCTCGAGGTCGAAGGCCCGGGTCATGCCCGGCTGCTGCGACCACCCGGGGGTGGGCAGCAGCAGCAGAACAATCCAACAGAGAAAGCGGGCCGGGAGGGCCATCGGATTACCTCACGGGGGGCTGAGACAGGCGGCGAAAGTAATCTACTACCAGTCGCCGTTCCTCCGGAGAGAGCTGCTGCAGCTCCTCCCATGTCGGCACCCTCAATTTCCGGTTCTCATCCTCCAACCGCGCCCGCAGTGCCGGCGGAAGGTGGACGCTGTCGCCGGTGGCCGTGGTGCTCTGCCGCTCCTTCTTCTCGTCTTCCTCCCGGCCCTGAAGAGTTCTTCCGGCATCGAGCATCCGGCGGAACAGCCGCTGCTGTCGCTCAACCGTCTGCCGCTCCAACCGTCCTGCCTCCAACCTGCGGGAAAGCTGGGCAGCCTCGTCGGCCATGTCCCCCGCACCCGGGAGGCTTCCCTCTCCGCGCAGCTTCTCCAGCTCCTGGGCCAGGGCACGCTGCTTGGCGGCTAGCCGCTGGAGCTGTTCCCGGATTGCACCACTCCCGGCCATCGGCAGCATGCCCGCGCCCTGCTGTCCCAGCCCGCCCTGCTGCTGAGCGAGTTGCGCCAGCCGCTCCAGCGCTTCCGCCAGGCCGGACCCGGACTGTGAGCCGGACACCTCACCCCTGGCCCGTAGCAGCTGATGCGCGGCGGTGTTGAGCCCATCCACTGCTCCGCCCGCCTGGTCTGCCGCCTCCCGGCTGTTCGGTGACGCCGAGGAGATTGCCTCGCGAGTCTCTTGCATCCGCATTCGCGCCGCTGCGAGCGCGGCACCGATCTGCGGAGGGACCAGGGCATTCTTGCCCGCTGCCTCCTTGACCTGGTCCATCACCTTCTGCACGCCCTCCTCGATGGCCGCCTGCTCCGCCCGCGTCGAGGCGTTGGGCTCGCCCTGCTGGCTCAGCTGTTCCTGCACGCTGAGCTGGCGTTCGGCCAGCCGGCTGGTTTCACTCAGCGCCTGGTCCAGGGCTTCGACCACCTGTTTGCGCCACTCCTGCTGCATCTCCTGCCGACGTTGCTGCAGCTGGTCACTCAACGGTTCGAGCGAGCGCGACGCCTCTTCGCCCTGCTGCCTGGCCTGGGGGCGCTGTCCTCGCTGTGCCGACTTGGCCGCCTGCTGCATTTGCTGAGAGGCTTTGCCAGCGTGCCGGGCCATGTCCTGCATCGCGCCGGGCTTTCCGTCGGCGGACGCCTCCTTGCCCATCTGCTGCAGCGCTGCCGCCAGCGAGTCGGCTCTGGCGGCAAGCTGCCGCTCGGCCAGGGCGGAGCGGGCACTGTCGCCCGAGCTCACTTGCCGGTTCCAGTCCCGTTGTTCTCGCGCCAGCTCCTTTGATTCCTGGCTTAGATTCGCCAGATCGCCTTCGAGGGCGGCGCGCCGGAATAGCTCGCGGCTCCGCTCCAGCGCTTCGCGCAGCTCCTTCTGGGCTTCCGCCAACTGCTGCAGCGCGTCCTTGGCCCGCTCCGCGTCGAGATCCTTGAGGGCCTGCTGCAGGCTGGCCAGCTTCTCCCGGAGCTCGGGCGAGAGCGCGCGCTCCAGCTGCTCCCTGATCTCGGAGAGCTGCCGCTGCCAGGCGGTGTCGTGCACTCCGGCGGCCTCGGCACTTCGTCTGAGGGCTTCCAGCGATTGCTCGAGTGACTCCGCCCGACGAATGAGCTCCTCCTGGGACTTGGCGACGGCCTCGGCCCGCTGCGCCTCCTCATAGGAGAGTGACTCGCTGTCCTTGGCCCCCAATCCTCCAGCCGGCCGGGTGCGCTCGCGCGCCAGATCGTCTGTCTGGCGCTCGACTCGCCTGCTCGCGTCCGCGATCGAATCGAGCTGGCTGGCCACGCTTTCGGTGGCTTGACGCTGTGCCGCCCGGACCTCGCTCATCGTCGGCAGGCGAAGAACGAATTCGCGCGAGCGCCCGGTCTGTCCACGTGGCGTGTTGTCCCTGGCGGTAGCGAAGTAGCGCACCGTGTCGCCCGGAAGCAGGCCGCGCCGATTCAGATCAAGTGTAAAGGTGAGAATCGCCCGATCCGGTCGTTCGGCAGGCACCGGTACGCTTTCCCGGCGCGCGGAGTCGATGATGCCCAGTCGACTGATCCTGCGGCTCTCCAGGGTCACGGCGGTAACGCTGTGGTCGTCCCTCGCGTCGATGACGAGCGGCAGCTGAAGGGTGAGCGGAGCCAGGGTATCGGCGCCGGGCACCGGGATCTCAACCGCAGGCGCGCTGTCCGGCACCAGCCGTATCGGCAGCCGTACCGAGTCCCCGGAGAGTGGCGCTCCACTCGCCGTTGTGAGTGCCAAACGGTACTCGCCGGAATGCTGGGGGACGAACGTGCCGGCAAACCGGGTTGCGGTGACCTCGAGCGATTCGGTCTTAGCGGCGGATTTCCAGGCGGCGCTGGCAAGGCTGGCGGTCGCCTCCCCCCGAGTGTCGAGCCGGGTGCCAGCCGGGAGAATGAGCGTGTCTCCGCCGGTCGGCACCGGCTCGTTCTCGAGTCCCAGGTAGGATGGGTACCGTGCGATCACGTCGAGCGTACCCAGAAACACGGGCAGCCGGACGCGCACGACCACCGTGTCAGAAGAGCGGCCCCCGCTGGTCAAACGGGCGAACAGGTCACTCTGGAGCGGCGGGGTTGAGACCGTGGCCCGGCCAAGAGTGTCGAGTCGCACACCCCGCGCCTTCCAGGCCTCGCCCGGGGCACGAAACCACAGCGTGGCCGCTTTCCGGCCCATTGCCTCCAGGTGCAGGTCCACCGGCTTCCCCCGGTCTACGAGGCTTTCGGCCGCACGTAGCCGGACGGGAGCTACCGTCGCTTCCCAGGCGCGACGCGGATGCCACAGCGCCGCCGCCGCCCCATTGACCGGACCGGCGGAGGTGAAGGCCGCCGCCCCGAGGACCAGGCATGCCAGACCGGCCGCCGAGACCATCCGCACCGGCCGGGCAATCGGCTCGACCGCCGCGACACCTCGCCGGGAGACCTCCGCGGCCTGAGTCCGGTCCGCCAAATCGAGCAGTTCGCCGCTGGTGCCGGCAGCAGCGGCATCGAGCAGTGCCGTCAGGGTGCCGTGCCGCCAGGCGCCGAGCTCCTCCAGCCTGCCGGCCAGCCGCGCGGTGGAGAGCCGGGCCTGGGCCCCCCACGCCAGGTACGCGATGGCCGCGAGTCCCGCGAGGGCCATGCTCCAGGCGAGCAACACCCAGTAAGGGGCGCTGAACCAGCCGAGTCGCACGCTCCACGCCCACGCCGCGAGCAGCGCAGCTACCGCGCCGAGTCCCAAAGCGGCCCAGCCGGCGCCGTTTCGGCTCCTGAGCGGCCGTCCCAGCCGCTGAAGTGCGCCCTGCGTGGCCGGCGCTGTCACCCGCCGTATCCAACCGCGTAGGCAAAGAGGTTCACACCCATCTTGAGCGCGGCCTCGCGTTTGTCCGGGGAGTCATGATGCACCTGGGGATCTTCCCATCCATCGCCCAGGTCGGACTGGTACGAGTAATAGACTACGAGGCGACCGTCGAGGAAGATGCCGAAACCCTGCGCCGGCTTACCGTCGTGCACGTGGATCTTCGGCATCCCCTTGGGAAAGTCGTAGACCAGATGATAGACCGGGTGGTCGAGCGGAACCTCGACCAGCGGGTGGTCAGGAAAGAGTCGCGCTAACTCTCGACGAATGGAGGCGTCCATTCCATAGTTGTCGTCCGCATGGAGGAACCCGCCCTGTTGCAGATACCGGCGCAGGGTAGCGAGGTCTCGATCGCTCCAGTGGACGTTGCCGTGGCCGGTCATGTACAGGTAGGGAACGTTCCACAGATCGTCGTCGCTCAGGGTGACGACCTTCTCTTCGGTGGCGACACGCAGCCTGGTGCGGGTCCTGATCGCGGAGAGCAGATTCGGAAGGCTGGAGGGATTGGCGTACCAGTCGCCGCCTCCATCATAATGCAAGCGACCGATCGTCATGACCGGGGCAGGCTCGCTCGGTACCGCCGGTGCCCAGAGAGCCACGCCGAGGGCGAAGAGCATCCGCGGAATCACGGCAACTCCATGACCAGCTTGTAGGCTTCGTTTCTTGGAAGGCCCAGGGACTGGGTGAGCCTTTGCACTACCTCACGCCGGCTCATCCCCTCGGCGAGAAGCGAGGTAGCCTGTTCGATTGCGTCCTCGGTTCGGTCGGGCTCGGTGGGCGGCTCACCCGTTCCTTGAAGCACAATCGTCAGCTCCCCCCGCGGGGGCACCGCCGAATAATAGTCAACCAGCTCCCCTAGTGTCCCGGCACGAATCTCCTCGTGCATCTTGGTCAACTCACGGCAGACCACCGCGGTCCGGCCCGGCCCGGCCAGCGGAATGAGATCCTCCAGCAAGGCGAGCAACCTGGGCGGCGCCTCGAACAGGACCACGCTCCACTCCTCGGCTGCTGCGCGGCTGAGCAGGCGGGAACGCTCCCGGCCTTTTCGGGGAATGAAGCCGAGGAAGAGATAGCGGTCACCGGGGAGACCGGCGACAGAGAGCGCTGTCGCCACGGCGGAGGGACCGGGGACAGGAATGACCGGGATCCCGGCGTCGCGGGCCTGAGCCACCAGGTCTGTCCCAGGATCGCTGACCGTAGGCGTTCCCGCGTCCGAGACCAGGGCGATGTCGCGGCCCGAGCGCAGGATGTCGAGCAGACCCTCGAGCCGGTTGTCCCCCGAATGGGCGTGATAGCTGAGGAGGCTGGGCCGGGCCCCGAGATGGCTCAGTAGCCCCCGGGTGCGGCGGGTATCCTCGGCCGCGACTACCGACACCTTGGCCAGCACCTCCGCGGCGCGGAGCGAGAGGTCGCCAAGGTTGCCGAGCGGGGTTGCGACGACGTACAGGGTGCCGGTGGTGGGCATGATGGATCTTAATAGGAGGCGGAGGGAACAGAGGCGGTAAATTGAGAGGCGGAAGGAGAAGAGGCGGAAGGCACCCCCGTTCCTACCGCCTCAGTTCCTACCGCCGCTTCACCTACCGCCTTACCGCCCTACCGCCTAGCTCAGATGCTGCTTGATCTTCCCTTCGAGCGTGGCCTTGGGCACCGCGCCAATGACGGTGTCCACGTGCTGGCCGTTCTTGAAGAAGAGAATGCTCGGAATCGAGCGAACGTTGAACCGCATGGCGGTCCGCTGGTTCGCGTCCACATCGACCTTGGTCACCTTGGCCTTGCCGATGTATTCGCCGGCGAGCTGATCGAGTATCGGCGCCACGATCTGGCATGGCCCGCACCAGGACGCCCAGAAATCCACCAGTACCAGTCCGTTCGCTTGCTCGATTTCAGCCGCGAACGAGGCGTCGCTCACGTGCACGGTCAAGGTATTCGCTGCGCCCATGTTGGTTATTCTCCTGTTGTGTTGATGTCGGACGATTGCCTCGATCCGGCAGACAGCCGCCCTACTCTCTGGGAGGACCAGTGGCCGATCTCCCCCGCATTGCTCATGTCGGAATTGCCGTCGCCGACCTGGAAACGGCGCTCGCCTTCTACCGGGACGTCCTGGGCATCGCGCCGCATCCCCCCGAACGCGTTGATGGGGCGACCATCCTGGCGCTTCCATTCGGAGACTCGGAAGTGGAGTTACTCGCCCCGCTCCACGCCGACAGTCCAATTGGAAAGTTCCTGGCCACGCGGGGCCCGGGTATTCACCACATCTGTTATCAGGTAGCCGACCTCGATGCCGCACTCGAGGCCTGCCGGAGAGCCGGCTATCGTCTGATAGACGAGGTGCCACGTACCGGGGCGGCGGGCCGTCGGATCGCCTTCGTACATCCGAAGGCGACCGCCGGAATCCTGCTCGAGTTGACCGACTAGCTGACTAGAAGATAACAGCGCTCGGTGAGGAAGGTTCCCGGGCTAACCCTGAGAAGCGCTGTCTCCCGGAGCCCCTTCCAGACAGGGGCGGGCCGGGTTCCCAGCCGCAGCCAAATCGAGCTGGGTAACGATCCAGAAGTCGTCGCGGAGCTTGACTGCGGTGAAGGGTACCGACCAGGTGCAGGTGCTACGCTTGATCTCGACCTGCAGGTTCCGGCGAGTCGGGTCGGTTCCCGGTTCGTCCGAGGTGACGCGGAACGAGTCGTTGCGGAGGTAGGCCTGCATGATCGCGATGCGGCGGCGATAATCGGGGGGTTGATTGGTTTTCGCCGCGGATCCGGCGGCGGTGCCCCACAGGTTCGCCATCTTGTCGAGGTTGCTATCGGCCACCGCCTGCATAAAACTCCGCACAGCACCACTGGCGGAGTTGGCAGGTTGTGCCTGGGGTGCGCTGCCGCCGCCGCAAGCAGCGAGGAGCAGCACCGATCCGAGCCATCGTTGCTTAATCACAAGTCTCTCGCTGAGCTAGTGTTAGCTTGCGAAGTTAACCGGCATGGGAGCGGCGAGCAATGACTCCGACGCGGCTGTACATCAA
>Ga0190265_10000808_pt1 | contig 20790 bp, 14 predicted proteins | sample Popmic124T_FD_133135 | JGI IMG/M metagenome (GOLD analysis project Ga0190265, IMG submission 133135) | Populus adjacent soil microbial communities from riparian zone of Indian Creek, Utah, USA - 124 T | ecosystem: Environmental > Terrestrial > Soil > Riparian zone | place: USA: Utah | collected...
ATCGGGCGTCGCACAGGGGAACGTCGACCGGGGCGGCTTCGTGGTTTGCCTCGGCGACGACACGCTGGCTGTCGAGCGCTACTCCCGCACCGCCACTACGCTCACGAGCGAGATCATCGTCCGGGTTCCCGCCACCAAGCGCGTCACCTACACGGCCGACCTCGACTCCCTGGGCGAGGTGCGGAGCCTGTTCATGGCGATGAATCCGCTGGTGGACAGTCCCCGTTCGCCCAAGCCGAGCCGGGGGACGATCTGGTTCCGCGGCGACACGGCTGAGGTGGCCCTCACATTGGGCGACAGCACCCGCTACCTCCATGTGGCGGCCCGTCCCGGATCCATGCCGCTCACCGCGTTCTCTCACGCACTGGTGGAACAGGCCATCCTGCAGGCGCGGCGCACCGGGCGGGACAGCGTCGAGTTCGACTGGGTCGGCATCGGCGCGTCCCAGGCGTATCCGGCATACGTGACCCGCAAGCGCGACGGATCGGTACTGGTGGGCTTCTTCCACGCTCCCGCCGCGGCCACCGTGGACCGCCAGGGACGCATTCTCGCGCTCGACGGCCGAGCGACCACCGCCAAGGTGGACGTGCAACGGGTCAACACGCCGGACCTCGAGCGGTTCGCGCGCTCGTTCGCGGCGGACGAGGAGGCGAAGGGGCCCATCGGCCTGCTCTCCCCGCGCGATACCACCCTTGCCCTGATCAACGGCGCGCCGATCCTGGTGGACTACGGCCGGCCCAGGAAACGGGGCCGCGAGATCTTCGGTGGACTGGTGCCCTGGAATCGGGTCTGGCGGACCGGGGCCAACGCCGCCACGCAGCTGATCACGGGCACCACGCTGAAGATGGATGGCCGGATCATCCCGCCGGGCCACTATACTCTGTGGAGCATCCCCAGCGTGTCCGGGCTGACGCTGATCGTGAACCGGCGGACCGGCCAATGGGGCACCGATTACGATCCAGCCTGGGACCTCGCGCGCCTGCACATGCGGCCCGAGCCCGTCCCGCGGCCGGTGGAGCAGTTCACCATCGGGATCGAGCCGGCGACAACCGGCGGCGTCATCCGGCTGAGCTGGGACACGACCGCCTACGCGCTTCCCTTTTCCCTCGCGAGCCCGTGACCGCTTCCGGCGTTCCTTTTTATACCGCCGACGTCTTCACCTCGGTGATGTTCGGCGGCAACCAGCTCGCCGTCTTTCCCGACGCCTCGAAGATCCCGACTCGATTGATGCAGCCCATCGCGAGAGAGCTCAACCTCTCGGAGACCGTCTTCGTGCTGCCTCCCGAAGACGCCAGGCACACGCGGAAGATTCGGATCTTCACTCCCGGCACCGAGCTGCCGTTCGCCGGGCATCCCACGGTCGGCACGGCGTTCGTGCTGGCCTCGATCGGGGAGATCACGCTGCAGGGGCCGGAAACGGCCATCGTCTTCGAAGAGGGGGTGGGGCCCGTCGCCGTCACCATCAGGGGCGACCGCGGGCAGCCGACTTACTGCGAGCTCACGTCGGCGAAGATCCCCGAGCTGGGCCCGCCGCCACCGGCGGTGGAGGAGGTCGCGGCGGTCCTCTCGCTGCGCCCCGAGGAGATCCGCTCGAACGGGCTGGCCCCGCGCGGGGCGTCCTGCGGCGTGCCGTATTTCTTCGTGCCGCTCCGGGATCTGGACTCGCTCGGACGCGCCCGCCCCAACCTGTCGGTCTGGGAGCGCTCGTTCGCGAACAGCTTTGCGCCGAACCTCTATCCCTTGGTCGAGACCGCCGGCGCTGACGGCGCCGACATTCGCGGCCGGATGTTCGCGCCATGGATGGGAATTCCGGAGGATCCCGCGACCGGATCGGCCGCCGCGGCGATGGCGGGGTACCTTGCGGCCGCCCGTCCGCCACGCACGGAGACCGTGCGCTGGGTGGTGGATCAGGGCGTCGAGATGGGCCGGCCCAGCCGGATGCACCTCGAGTGCGACCGCACCGGCGACCGGGTGGCGGCGGTCCGGGTGGGAGGTGCGTCGGTGATGGTGGCGGAGGCGCGACTTGCCATCGGTTGACCCGTTGTGACGCTCGACGCCTCGTCCCTCCCGCCGACCAGGTCGCGATAGGCGAGGGCCGGAACCTCGAGATGGATGTCGATTCGGTCGAGCGGCGGGCCGGACACGCGTGACCGGTAGCGCTCGACGTCGATCGGACCACAGCGGCACGGATGGACCGGATCGCCGAGGTTGGACCTCAACCTTCTCCAACGCGAGGTTGCTGATCGGCTCGGGGTGACCGAGTCGACGATCACCAACTGGGTCGGCCAGCGGCTGACCGCTGCCCGCATCGCCCGAGGGCTCTCCAGGGAAGCCGCAGCCCGGTGGATGGGCGTTGACGCCGGAACGGCTGTGGAGGTGGGAGACCGAGCAACCAAGGCCCCAGGGCGCTTCTCTGGCGCGAATTGAGGCCTTCCTCACCAGCTCTCGTCATCCTCTTGGTGGGAGACGAGCTCGTCCGGGCTCCATGGCAAGGTTCGAGATGAACATGCGAAGAGACCTCCGGGAGCGCCACGTCAGGGAGCCGTCATTCCGTCACGCGAGGCCGAACCTTGGCCAGAATCCCAAGTTGGCAGCCTAGGTTCTCCCACCGGCAGGCGCCAAGCGGACGCGAAGCCAGTCACCAATCTGATCCAGCAGGCCCTGCTCAAGTCTATATACCGGCAGTGCCCCATACTCCTCCACAGCGCCTGTCCGCGCGGGAAGTAGCAGGTGGTTCAGGCTGTCAACGATGATGACGGCAACCTCTGAGCGAGGCTGGCTTCTCAGCATCGACGCAAGTGAGCGGGCGTTTGACACCGGCACTTGGCGATCAAGGGCCCCATGCACTATCAAAACAGGCACGTGGATCTTCGATGCGAACGCCGCAGGTGTGAGATCGAGAAAGCCCCGGAGCCAACTTCCCTTCGCTATCGTGGTGGCTCGAACCGAGGCAAACAGCTGCTCCTGACCTCGTCTTGCGGAGTCCTTAGCCTGTTCCGTCATGCCGGACGCCCTCGATAGATGCTCCTCGAGTTGGGCGCGCAGCAAGGTATCGCCACGGGTGCCAGGCGCCGCCAGCAGCACGAGTGCCTGAATCCTCGGATCGCTTGCGGCCGCCATCAGAGCTACGAGACCACCCTCGCTGTGGCCCAGAAGACCTATCCGGTTCGTATCGATATCGGTCCGCGAACGCAACGCTGCAACCGCCTTAGCTACATCGGCCTTCTGATCCAGCGTGGTAGCCTGGTCCGTGGCGCTGCCCTCAGAGGAGCCAACCCCGCGATCGTCAAACCGCAGAACAGCCACTCCTCGCGCGACAAATGCATTTGCCAGATCGAGGAAGGGCCTGTAACCCGAGAGCCCAGTCAGTGCTCCGTCACGGTCCTGTGATCCGGAGCCCGAAACGAACACGACGACCGGAAACCGGCTTCCGTTATCAGGCTTCGTCAATGTTCCGGAAAGCGTGACACTGTCAGTAGTGAAGCTCACCAGCTCTGAGTGTCCCACGGCTTCAATAGTCGAGTCCGGAAGTGATGCGGCTTTCCCTTGCGACTGCGAAGCCTCGATGGCGTATGCGGCCAGGCTTGCAAACTCTTCGCCTTCTCGAACCGCTACTGTTCGGCCACCCTGGTAGATGAGCGCGACAGGCCGCCGTTTTGAGTCGATCCATGCGAGGACCGGAGTTCCACCTACCTGCAGGCGATATGCACTGAGCGTTCCAGTTCGCGGCCGTTCGCCCGCAGCTCCTCCGTCCGGATACGAGCTGCCAGCTGGCTCCACCTCAAGTGTCTCGCTCGGAAACACTGGAATCATCTGTCGGCCGCCTAACGCCAAGTCGTAGCGCGACAGGGTAAACCACAGCCCTGTGTGGAAGTTTGCACCAACAAAAGAAGCCTCACGGCTCGTCTGTATCGCCTGTTCCCGCCCACCACGCCTTAACAAAGCCGTGTCACCACTCCATGAAACCGTGTCTGCAACGCTCGCCCCCAGTGCCGATCCCACCACTGTGACATACTTAGGCCGTAACAGCGGATCGAGCCGAAGAGTAGTCCGAAGGTCGGCAGCACTTCCCTCGGTGATTGTAGAGTGCACGCGCACCATCACCTCGGAAGCGGTGCACTCGATGGCGAATCGTTCACGACCCACCACCACCTGACTGACCGACACCTCGTACGACCCGGAGTCACAGAGCGCCACGGCCCGCCCGCCCGCAGCGGCAACGCCGATCGCATGCTGAGCTCCTGCTGGACCACAACCGAGTAGCGCCGCTACAGCCGCCAAGCGCATTGCGCGCGGCCGGCAACGCCGAATCCGCAACCATTCTGGGTTCATACCCCTACCCCGATACCTGCAAAATCCCCGCACGCAATCGATTACACCGGGCGACGAATCTTCTAACGTTATCTGACTAGCGCGAGGAAAGTGCCGAGTCCCAGAAGTGCAAGAAGAGCCGCACCAGCACGGGCGATTCTGATGCTCGTCGCTGCACCATGAATCACCAAGGTCGCCGGCGTGGCGAAGGGAAACACCCAAATGATCACACCAAACACGCACAGCCCGGCAGCCACCAGTTCGGCCACTGGCACGAGCGCGCCCGCCAAAGTCGCAAGAGTGGCTGCCAGCATACCGGCGTGAAATGCTCCCGAGAAGCGGGCTCGGTAGTCGGCGTAGCGGCGAAAACGAGAAACGTGCTCCGGCAAAACGCAGGCGGTCACTAGGGGGCCCTGCCGGCCCAGCCAATCAACCGATCGGTACGGTACCGGAACGAGATTCTCAGATATCCTGTTCGTCCACGCGCAGGTCTGCCCTTGACAGTCGCTCATGCGAGGCTCGGCCGAGGATGGTCCACTCGAAACGCGCCAGAATGGCTCGCATCGCATCGCGAGCGCCCGCCCCGAGTCGCACCGGCCAGCGCAACTCGTCCTCCACTGGCCGAAGATAGAGAATGAGGGCCGCCGCCATTGAACAGAAGAATATCGCTAGCCCGTGAACGAATACGATGGCCAGGTGAAACAGTAGTCCCGCCGGCAAGAGAATGCTGCGCCATCGCTTGTCCATGACCAGGCCGAGAAAGAGCGTGGCCTCGAATATGATGACGCCCCACGTTGCTGCGCTGACAGCGACGCTGTGGGTCAGGAGCGGCTGAAGAAGAGGAGTCAACCACTCCGGCATTCCGAACCCGGGATCGTTAAACCAGTAGAACAAAGCAGTGCCGTTCTTCCATTCTGGCACCCCTACCTTCGTTACCATGGCTTCAAAGTAGATGACTGCAACCTGGAAACGCAGGAGATACACGCTCCACATGGCCAACACCTGCCGGGCGTGCCACCCTGCGGTGAGGCCACCAGGTGCCGGCAAATACCCTGACCAGTGCCACCGACGAGAATCGGTTAGCGCGAGAGGAAGCATTAGAAGAGTCAGAACCGTCGCAACTTGCTCGCCCCCGTCGATCAGCACTGAAGAGCCCGCCAGACTCCACGTGATCCACCAGTGCGGTAGCGCCGTCCAGCGGGGGTGCCAGCCGATGATTACCAAGACCAACGCCGCAAGGCAGCCCCAGCGTGCGAACTCGAGGTGCGTCGGACCAGCCAAACTGAATAGGCTCCATTGAAGCAACAGCCCGTCGCTTAGTTGACTCTCGATCAAGATTCCCAATGGCCGAAACAGTGTATCGGCATCGTGCAGGAGAAGCGTCAGGAATGTGCCGGAGGCAAGAACGCTTCGGGCCAGACCATAGACATTGGTCCACGGCGCGACGGGCGCGTAGCCAGAGCCGTCTCGGGAGACTGCCACGGTCACTCTCTTCTCGGGCTTGGTACCGCCCGGGCCGGATGGTCATGCGCCTTGCACGAGACCGACATCTCCACAAGACGGCCCGGCATGCGGATCGGCTGCGATGCTCTGCTCCATGCCCAGGGCACCGGTTCGCGTTCGATCAGAAGCACGTTGCCGCACAGCAAAGGGCCGGGCGCAGGGTTAGTCACCGCCCTCGGCACCGTGGGCAGAGACTCTGGATCAATCCCCGCAGCGAAGGAGCTCCATTCGTTGGGTGCCACTTGCTCTAGAAGAGCCGCCACTTCGACCATCTTTGCCCTGGCAAACCTCGCCAGTCCGAAATAGTTGGCGGGGTCAGCATGACGCTGGGAGATGGCCTCCCGACCGGAAGCACCTCGCCGGTACAGGAACGTCTGCATCTCGCGAGGGCTCCGGGTGAAGAATGCCCAGCCCTCCGGCACCACGGTCATCAGATTGGTACGGTGGCGGGCAGACGGCACGAGCGCGCTGTCTGCTACGCTATTCACGAACACTACGCTGCCCGCCCCTACCGTGAACGCAACGACTGCGGTGATCGTCGCACGCCGTACGATCCGCACGCTTCCGATGTCCGTGCGCCGGAAGAACTGGGTCACGGACATCATGCGCCGCCTGCAGGTCCCGCCGCGCGGCGATCCTCACTCCGCGGCTCACTGGTGCCCACCATGGCCAACGCGACCGAATGCACGAGCAGCTCCTGTCCAAGCGCGGTTGGTGGCGCCAGAATATTGGGCCCAGCAACAGCAAGCGTTACATAGATTGAGATGGCAACCGCGACATTCGACACGACCGCTGCATCAACAGCGGCCACGTAGTAGACGGCAGCGAAGACTGTGTACACATAGTTTGCGCCACCCCCTCCGCCACCACCGCCACCCTCGTCCAGTTTCCGCTTCATGAACGGCATACCGTTGTCCGCAACGGGCTCAGATGCCGACGCCAGCGCTTCAACCGCCTGCTGCACGGCAGCCGTGGCTTCCGGGTCGTTACGCCCCAGCTCGGCGAGCCTTCGATTGACTGCGGCGTTAAGGGTTTGGCGATCTGCAAGTACCCCTTTCACGCGGCGCGTCTCCTCGAGAGTTAGCAGCGTGCGAACTGTTATCTCTCCGGCGCGGTCATACATCGCTTGGATGCGATGATGACTTCCGCTTGTCATCGCCTCGGCGAACTCGTCCAGGAAGCCCGGATTGATCCTGTCGATGGCTGCAATGAGCCGGGTCTGCAGAGCCGTGACTCTTGCTAGCTGGGAAGGATCTTTGACGATGTCGGCAAGGCGAGGGGTCCTCGCCTGCCTCGAAAGAAAGTCGGCCGCCGGGCCGTCACCGAGAATCAATCCTCGGTAGAGCGTGGGCCCATCAAACGTCGGTGCATTGGAACCCGACTGAGGTGGACCTGCTGATTCGGTACACGCGACCAGTACAGTGCTTAACGCGGCAAGCAACACGCGTCCCGCCTTGGCCCAGCCAATGCCATGCATGGCGCCTCCTTTGAGGTAAACCAGAGCAACAGGGGAGCCCACAACAGCGCCGTGCGTACGCAGCGACGAGAGCGTGCATGTGCCTGAACGAGGATCGACGCGCTCGCCACGAGCCGGCGCGACTGCCAGTCGGGGATGGACTCAGGGTCTTTGGACGGAAGCGATGCGACAGCGCGAAGCGATTCGGAGGTGAAAGAGTTAATGGACTACCATCAACCGATCATCAACTCGCGGCGGAGGCGGAAGGTGCATTTGTCGGGAATGAGCCCAGAACTGCCCGGATGCGCCAGATTTGACATTCTTCTGTCGCGCTATGCGCTCTCCCCCGACTGACCCGACGTAGCGCACGAAACAGCTCAGGCTCGGCCGCCAGCCGCCAGGGATCAGCATCCGCCGCCACAACCGCTTGGTTCCCGCCACCGCCCACCGATAGCCCTTGGCGCTATGCAGCCTGGCCAGGAAGAGGTCATAGTCGTCCTTCCGGTCGCGGAAGCGGTACTCCGCCGGGTCGCCACGGTTGTAGACGAAAGCGGTGCCACGGTGCCCCCGGGCGCGGTTGCGGCCCAGGAAGAGGTTGTTCGACGGAGCCGTGGTCCCTGGCTTCCAGTTTCCCGCAAGCCGCCGGATACATGGCACGTCAGGAGGGATCAGCAGCGGGGCGCAGGCGAGGACGATGTCCAGACCCATCCAAATTGACCGCCCCGCCGGCCGGGGGATGATGGTGGCGGAGGCGCGACTTGCCATGGGTTGACCCGTTGTGCATGCCCGTCCCCTAGTGCAAATTTCTGCGCAGCCCCCTTCATACGAAGTTGCCGGTCTGCTACGCCGCTGTCCGCCTGCGGTCTAGGCTGCGGTATTGGATGGCTTCGCCGACATGCACCGTGGTGAGCTCCTCGGCCGCGTCCAGGTCGGCGATGGTGCGCGCGATCTTGAGGACCCGGTGGTAGGCCCGCGCGGAGAGACCGAGCCGGTTGACGGCCTCGCGGAGCAGCGACTCGACCGGCGGACTCAGGCGGCAGTAGCGGCGAAGATCCCGGGCTCCCATGTGAGCGTTGGCGTGGAGCCCTCGCTGGTCACGGAAGCGGTTTCGCTGGATCTCGCGGGCCTGCTCCACCCGAGCCCGGATGGTGACGCTCGACTCCTCGTCCCGCCCGCCGACCAGGTCGCGATAGGCGACGGCCGGCACCTCGAGATGGATGTCGATGCGGTCGAGCAGCGGGCCGGACACACGTGACCGGTAGCGCTCGACGTCGATCGGACCGCAGCGGCACGGATGGACCGGATCGCCCAGGTAGCCGCAGGCGCACGGATTCATCGCCGCCGCGAGCATGACACGCGCGGGATAGGTCAGGGTCATCGCGGCCCGGCTCAGGGTGACCGTCCCGTCCTCCAACGGCTGACGCAGCACCTCCAGCACGTTCCGCCGGAACTCCGGCAGCTCGTCGAGGAAGAGCACTCCGCCGTGTGCGAGGCTGACCTCGCCCGGCCGGGGTGAGGAGCCGCCGCCGACCAGCCCGGCATCGCTGATGGTGTGGTGAGGCGCCCGGAACGGCCGCAGCGTGCAGAGCGACTGGCCCGGCGCCAACAGACCGGCGACGCTGTGGATCCGGGTGGTCTCGAGGGCCTCCTCCAGCGTCATGGAGGGGAGGATGGTGGGCAGCCGGCGGGCGAGCATGGTCTTCCCGGCTCCGGGAGCGCCGATCAGCAGGATGTTATGGCTGCCGGCCGCGGCGACCTCGAGGGCCCGCTTGGCGGCCGACTGGCTGCGGACGTCGGCGAAGTCCACGGCCTCCGGGACCGGCTCCGCCATGAGGGCGTCCAGATCCACCCGGATCGGAGGGATCGGGCGCTCCCCCGAGAGGTGGTCACAGACTTCCGCGAGGGTCCTGGCGCCACGGACTTCCAGGTCCTGAACGACCCCGGCTTCGGACAGATTGTCCGCCGGCAGTAACAGATCGCGACACCCGGAGGCGCGGGCCGCCAGGGCCATGGACAGGGCCCCCCGGATGGGGCGGAGGTCGCCCTCCAGGCCGACTTCGCCCAGGACCATGGTACCATTGAGGTTGGCTTCGGGGAGCTGCCCGCTGGCCAGCAGGAGCCCCAGGGCGATCGGCAGATCCAGCGCGGAACCATCCTTGCGTATGTCCGCGGGAGCGAGATTCACCGTGATCCGCCTCAAGGGGAATTGAAAGCCGGCGTTGGCGAGGGCCGCGGAGACCCGCTCCCGACCTTCCCGCACCACCCCGTTCGGCAGGCCGACAGTCGAGAACGACGGCAGACCGTTGCTGATATCGACCTCAACTTCGACCGGGAAGGCGTCGATACCTAGGACGGCGGCGGATCGGATGCGCGAGAGCATGCGCCGCGAAGGTAGATCGCAGTGGTCGCCGGCTGAGTACCGACGGCCCGAGGTAAGGACCCGAAACACGCAGAACTGTTCTGGAGCCCGATGATGCGTCTGTCCCGCTGGTACACTCTTCCATTCCTCGTCGCCGCCTGCGCGATGCCCAAGGCCGGCGCGGCCCCTGTGGCGCCCGTCGAGCGCGCCTGGGCCGTCCCGACCCTGGAGCTCTACCAGTCGTGGTGGGTCAAGACCGAGGAATGTTCCGGTCTGCGGGGAGACATGTCGCAGGTGACGTTCTACGCGGTTGATTCGCCTTCCGGCGCCATCTCGCTCGGCACCGAGGTCGCCCACGGCTGGTGGATGCGCAACGGCAACCGGATCTATCTCCCTGCCAATGCCCTCGGTGAGGAGTGGCTGGTCCGGCATGAGATGCTCCACGCCCTGCTGCAACGGGGATCGCACCCTACGGACCAGTTCGTGGAAGCCTGCCACCTCGCGTCGCTCAAGACCTGGCGGGACTCCACCTTATCCGTGGATCCCCTGAATCCGCAGGGCCGCTGATCCGGCCCTCGCGGCCCCCCTTTTGCTGCTGATTCTGGCAGCGAGAAGTACCGTACCACCCTTTTTTCTCCAGTGATTGCATCGGGCCTTCCCCTTGGCAATCTGCGGGAGCCGGCGGCGATGAAGTTCTTTCCTCGAGCACGTTGGGTCGCACTGACGTCAATCGTTGCGACTTCCTTCCTCAGCGGTGCCTGGCTCACACGAGCGAAGCCGTCCGCCGAAGGCAACGTGTATCAGCAAGCCCGCCTCTTCGAGAACGTCGTCGGCGCCGTCCACCGTCACTACATCGATTCCATGGGCGAGGGCGACCTCTACCAGCGTGCCGCCTCGGCCCTGGTAACGTCGCTCAACGACCCGTACGCGGAGCTGCTGGTCAGGGAGAACTACCGCGAGTACAAGCGGCAGATGAGCGGCAACAAGGTCGAGCTGGGCGTGCAGGACGAGCCCACCGAGTCCGGGGCCGGCCTGGGCGAAAGCAGCGGCATCGAAGCGGGCGACGAGATCGTGAGCATCAACGGCCGGAGCACCGTGGGCTGGAGCAGCTCGAAAGTGGAGGATGTCCTGCGAGGCGGGGCTACCCGGACACTCACCGTCGTCGTGCGGCCGGTCGGCTCCGATCGTACGGTGGTCCGGAAGATCACCCGGACCTCGGTCCACATCCCGGCGGCTTCGTCGGGCGTGCTGCTCGATGGCGGCGTGGGCTACGTCGTTCTCCACCGGATGAGCGAGCACGCCGCTGATGAGCTGCGCGAGGCCGTCGGCCGGCTGAAGCAGGACGGCATGAAGGCCCTGGTGCTCGACCTCCGATCCAACCCGGGCGGATTGATTCGCGAGGGCGTGAAGGTGGCCGGGCTGTTTCTCCAGCCGGGCGATACCGTGGCGACGAGCCAGGGCCGCTCCGCCAGGACGCCGCGGGTCTATCTGGCCGAAGAGTCGGCCGATTGGAATGACATCCGGCTGGTGCTCCTGGTGAACCGCGGCACGGCCAGCTCGGCCGAGGTCATCGCCGGGGCGCTCCAGGACCACGACCGGGCCGCCGTCGTAGGAACTCCCACATACGGCAAGGGCGTCCTCCAGACCACCTATCCGCTCGGCGAGGAAGTCGCGCTCAAGCTGACGACCGCCAAGTGGTTCACGCCCAGCGGCCGCTGGGTGCAGCGTCCGCCCGCCCAGACCCTGGGTGCCGCGGGCAACCGCACCCCCGCGCTCGAGCCCAAAGTCCTCCGTACCGCGGCCGGGCGGCCGATTCCCGATCAGAGCGGCATCCTGCCCGACCTCACGGTCCGCTCCTCGCTGCGCTCCGATGGCGAGCGGGTGCTCTACTCCGCGCTGGGCCACGATCTCGAGCGTTTCCGCCGGGTGCTCAGCGCCTACGCCGCGGAGCTGCGGGCCGACGGCAGCGTCACGGACGAGGCCTTCCAGGTGACGCCGGAGATGCGGGAGGGGCTCTATAACCGGCTGATGGACGAGGGCATCACGCTGAGCCTCGAGACCTACGAGGATGCGGCGCCCTACGTCGCCGATCAGCTCGGCTACGAGATCGCGCGGGAGCTGTTCGGCACCGAGTCGGTGGTGCGGCGCCAGTCCAAGGCCGACCGGCAGCTCCAGGCGGCGCTGCGGCTGCTCCGGGCGTCCGGTAACCAGCAGGAGACGATCACCGGTGCGGTGGCGGCTCAGGCGGCGGGCAAGCAGCGGTAGGGCAAGTTGTGTCATCCTGAGCAAAGCGAAGGAGCCATGCGCTGGGGCATGGCTCCTTCGCTTTGCTCAGGATGACATTCTTACGCCTCTTACCCCGGCAGCCGCACCGTAATCGTCGTCCCCCGCTCCTCCGCGCTGTCTACCTCGATCGACCCGCTCCAGCTCTCCACCAGCCGCTTCACGATCGCGAGCCCGAGCCCCGAGCCACTCGTCGTCGTCGAGAACCGGGGCTCGAAGATCCGCGGCAGCAGGTCCGCCGGAATCCCCGAGCCGTCATCCGATACGCTGATCTCGCGCGGCCCGACTCGCACGCGAACCCGCTTGGCGCCCGCGTTGCGCGCGTTCTCCAGCAGATTCACCAGCACTTCCTTCACTTCGTCCGCGCGAGCCGCACCGAAGGCGCCGGGCGCACGCTCCAGCTCGACCTCGCAGCCCTGCTCCGCCAGCCGGTAGAGCTGCACCACTTCACCGACTGCCACGCCGAGGTCGATCCGGTCGAGCGGTTGATCGTCACCGGCGGGGGCGGCGAATCGGCTGAACGCCCGAGCGATCGTGTCGAGGCGATCGATCTCGGCCAGCATCCGTTCCGCCGTTTCCTCCAGCGTCTGGTCGAAATCGCCTCTCCTGTCGCGGTAGACCCGCCTCAGGTGCTGCAACCCCAGCCGCATCGGCGTGAGCGGGTTCTTGATCTCGTGGGCGACCTGGCGGGCCATCTCGCCCCAGGCGAGGACCCGCTCCGCGCGGGAGAGGTCGGTGACATCGTTGATCGCGATCACCACGCCGCGCACATCCGGCCCGAGGGGCGCGAGCTGGAGCGTGAGCCGCCGGCCGCCGACCTCCAGCTCGGCCGCGGATTCGGCCGCCGGATCCCGGAGAAAGCGCTGGATCACGACCCCGAGCGCCGACCACTCCGGTCCCAGCCGGTCGAGGAACGGTTCGCCTTCGGGGAGCGCCGTACCGAGCATGTCGATCGCCTGCGGGTTCGCGATCAGCACCCGGCCGACCGGATCGAGACCCACGACGCCCGTGGCGACCGTCGCGAGCACCGACGCGGTGCGGTTCCGCGCTTCCTCCAGCGCGTGTTGGCTCGACCTGATGTCGGCCGCCATCCGTCCGAAGGCCCCGAACACCGGCTCGAACTCGAGCGGCGGGCTACCCCCATAGGACGGCATCGCGTCGCCCTTCCCGAGGGCAATCGCCGAGCGGCGCAGCTCGGCCACGGGTCGCGACAGCGCCCGCGAGGCGCGGCCGGCCCCCGCCAGGGCGGCTCCCACGCCGACGAGTGTGGAGAGCACCAGCACCAGCGCGAGGTCGAGCCGCCGAACCGCGAGGGAGGCGTCTTCCGCCAGCTGCGGAGTGGCCAGCACCCCGAGCGAGGAGGGATACCCCGGCTGCACCACGCGGTAGCCGACGCGCTCCCGCAGACGAGGGATGGAACCGTCCCGGGTCACCTCCAGCTCGCCCTCGAGCGCCAGCGCGTTGAAGGCGATCGGATCCATGAGCTGGGGCATGATGCCGAGGTCCTCGAGCACCTGGGTGCTCGTGCCGGCCAGCCGTCCGCCCTGATAGAGCGCCAGATCGGCATCGATGCGCCGGCTCAGCTCCTGAAGGCGCTCGCCGACGCCGGTGACGTCGGCGCGCAGCGACCCACCCGCCGTGATGGCGGCGTCGCGCAATGTCTGGGTGATGAGGAGGTCTCGGCTCCGCTCCACTTCCTCCGCCAACCGCGTAAAGCTCCAGGCGGCGAACCCGACGGCCGGCAGGATGAAGAAGGCGCCGAGGGTGGCGGCCAAGCGGATCCTGAACGACCGCGAGAGGCTCCGCCACCGCGGCTTGGGCGCTGGCGTTCCCGACACCGCCTCCGCCAGGAACCAGAGCGCCGCGAGGACAGCCGCGTCGAGCAGGACGACGAGCACGCCGCGCACCGCGAGCGGCACCGGGCCGCGGAGATCGATCGCCGCGTGCACGATGCGCGCGCCGTTGGGAAGGAGGAGCGGGTACTCGTTCCGCACCAGCCAGGATTCCCGGCGCCAGCGAGGCCGCGGGAGCTGGGCCGTCGGTCCGGTTGGCGGGGAGAGCGTCAGCCGATAGAGCGGTGACTCCGCTCTGCCCGGCTCGAGCAGCCGCCCGACCCGGCCAGGCGTCACCAGTTGCGACCGGGGGCCCACCGCCGCGGTCATGACCTCGTCCTCTCCGACACGAGCGAGCAGCACGTAGTGCACCCCGGGCACACGCGAGAGCTGCGCGACGCGCTGGGATTCGCCGGGCGCCAGGTCACGCACCATCGTGGAGAGCAGGGAGAGCGGCAGATCGAGCGAGTCGAGCGGCAGCTCCTCGATCAGCGCGCCGGTGCGGACCCAGAGCGCCAGGTGCGCGGGGTAGCCCTGGTCGCCGAGCGCAGAGCCGTGCCAGAGGGCGTACATCTCCGATCCCGTCCTCGGCGCGGGTCCGTCCAGAATCTGCTCGCTGAAGCGCTCGAGCAGCGGCACGGCGAGCGGATCGGGCTCGACGCCGAGCCGCGCGATGTCCCGCTCGGCCACCTGGATCTTCCCGGACAGCTCGGCGCCCCAGGTGACCAGCGCGGCCGCACTGCCCGCCACGAGCGCGATGCCGGTGATCGTGGCCCATCGCGGAGCCGGCAGCGTCACCAGCAACAGCGCCGGCGTCCAGAGGAAGGTGTACCAGTCCGGCCATCCGCCTCGCGGACTCCACACCAGCACACCCACGGTGGTCGCGGCCACCGCGATCGCAACGCCCACCGCGATGCGGCGCGGCGACAGGGGCTGCTGACCGGAGCCCCGAAACAGTGCCGCGGTGGGGACGATGAGCGCCGCGGCGGAGACCAGAATCGCGAGGTGCCAGCTCAGCCAGAGTCCGACCGAGACGCCGCCGGCCGGCGGCGTGATGCCACGACCGAGACTGCTGATCAGGTAGGGGGATGCGAGCAGCAGGATGACACCCACCAGCATCCCGTACCAGTGTCGGGGGAGCCGCCGCTGCCAGAGCCATACGCCGGCGATGGTGAGCATTGCCCCGGCGAGCGCGAGCGCGCCGGCCGAGCCGGAGAGCGGGCCGAGCAGCGGCCGGAAGAACGTCGCGGGGGAGAAGAACGGCTGGAGATTGAGGGCGCCACCGATCGGCGCGCGGACCGCGAGCCCGAGCAGCACCACGAGCAAGGCGAAGCGCTCCGCGGGCCGCGCCGTGAACGTGAGCGCGATCCCCACGGCCAGGAGGATGAGCCAGGTGGAGATTCGTACGCCGGCCGCATACGCGCGCTGTTTGGCGGTGCCCTGCTCCGGCGGGACCGGCTGCACGCTGAAGAGGAGCCGGGGACCCGCGGTGGTCGGCTCCTCGTAGTCGAAGACGTCGACGCTGTCGGGCGCGGTGCCTGGCGGATAGACGGTGAGCCCGACCTCGGTCCCTTCGCGAAACAGCTCCGCGACGCTCCGCGAGCGATCGGGCACCGCGGGATGGGCCCAGATGAGCACGCTCGCCACCGCGGTACGGCCGTCGCCGGAGTGGCGCCGCGCCTCGAGCACCACGTAATATCCTGTCGAGCGCGACCCGATGGAGTCGCCTTCGACCGCGGGTGGCAGGCGATGGCGGCCGGCCCAGGCCCACGGATCGTTCTCGGGGTCGAACAGGACGACCCCCATCTCGGCGCCCCGGGACGGCACCAGCCGCTGCAGCTGGGCAAGTGCGGCGGCGCGATCGTCGCGGGGCGCCTCGAGTGCCGACAGGGCGAGCTGATCCGCGCGATGAAGGGCCGCCCGCAGGTCACCGTCCAGGCGCTCGGACGCCGCCTCGACCCGCCGCTCGCGCTCCTGGCTCCAGCGGGTTTCGATCGCCGTGAGGCTCCGCTGCGTCAGGCCGATCGCGACCGTCAGCCCCGCGAGCGCCACGGCGAGCGCCCGCTGCCGCCAGCCGCGGAACGGCGCCAGCAGGACGAGAGCCCCGGTGGCCGCGAGCGCGACGATCACCACCCAGACGAGCGACGGCCGCCGCAGCCACTCGGCTGCGGCCACTCCGGCCGCCAACGTCAACAGCAACCACCACGGCGGTCGATGACTCAACCCGGACGCCCCCGGCGGATCAAGGAGATGAATCCCGTCGCGATCGGCGAGCTGCTGCGCCAGCGGCCCACGCTGATCGTGCCCGTGGGCACCTCCGAGCAGCACGGTCCCCATCTCCCGCTGGGCTGCGACACGATCATCGTCGGGCGCCTCGCCGACGATCTCTCGGCCGCCTTCAACGTGCTCAGGGCCCCGACCATCGAGTACGGTGTGCACACGATCTCCCGGCCCTTTCCGGGAGAGGCCGCGTTGCGCCATCGCACGCTGCACCGTGTCATGAACGAACTTATCGAGTCCTGGGAGGAGGGGGCAGGCGTCCGGGAGTTCGTGATTCTGACCGCCCAGGCGAGCGACGCCCACCTGGAGGCGCTCAGCACCATCCGCACCAGCGAGGCCAAGGTCCACGTGGTGGACATCTTCGGCCTCGACTTCGGGCCGCTGCTGGACCAGCCGGCGGGCCCGATCCACGGAGGCGAGCTCGACACCTCGCTGCTGCTCCATCTGGCGCCGGATCTGGTCCGCATGGAGCTGGCGCACGATTTCGCGCTGTCGCCGAAGATGCTCAACCGGTACCGGCCCGGGCACACGCGGCGGCTCCCGGAGGGGTCCCCGGGCTCGGTTGGTTTCCCCAGCCTCGCCTCCGCCCAAAAGGGCGAGCTTCTGTATAAATTCATCCTCGACCGCATCAGCAGCTATCTGGCCGGGAGCTGAGGTGAACCGAATGGGCGTTCGCGCGGCCGCGTTGGTCCTCCTGCTGGCATATCCGATCACGTCCCTCGTGGCCCAGGACGGCGCTCCGACCACCCTGAGCATCAGCCAGGGCGGCAAGGAGGTCGGCCGGGAAGAGCTCACGCTCACGAGGGGGCGCGGGCGAGGCGCGCCCGGCACCACCCTCACCGCGACCGCTCGTTACCCCGCGGTGGGGACGACCAAGCGCCTGACCGCTCAGCTGGAGCGGACGCCGGAGTTCGCCATCGCGAAGTTCCAGCTCGATGTCGAGAGTCCCGAGGGCACCACCGTGATCCTCGCGGCCGGTTCGGGGGCCCGCCTCATCGTCCGTACGGTGGCGCGGGGCTCGGAATCCGGGCGCGAGCTGCCCGGCGGTCCCGACATCGTGCTGCTCGACGAGGACGTCATGTCGCTCTACGCCGCCATCGCCGACCTGGCCACGCCGGCGGGCAAGCGCCTGACGGCGATCTTCCCACGCACCGGCAAGCGCGCGTCGTTCACCGCGCGGCTCGACGCGACGGGTCAGGGCGAGCCCCGGCCGGTCGTTCTCACCGGCGACATCGTGGGCACCCTGAGTACGGACAGCGAGGGACGGCTCCGTCGCCTGGAGCTGCCGGCGCAGAACAAGGTCGTCACGCGGGCGGAGTAGTCCCCCTTCCTAACTCGTTTTCCGACAGTCTCGAACCTCGCCTTTGTCGCAACCTGAAACCCATGCGGCGAGGCCGCCGTATTGGCCCCGGTCACGTCCCCAGCCCAAAGGGAATAGTTCCATGAATCGTTGGCTCGGTTTCCTTCTCGCCGCGCTGCTTCTCCCGGCCACGGGACGCGCGCAGGACACCACCACGACCCGCACCGCCGACACGGCCGCTGCCGCCGCGGCGCCGAGCCGTCCGGCTCCTGCGGTCACCCTGTCGCTTCAGGACGCCATCAAGCAGGCGCGGGCGAACAGTCCCGCATACCGCCAGACGCTGAACGACGCCTCGCCGGCCAAGTGGGGCGTGCGCAGCGCGTACGGTGGCTTCCTTCCGACCGTCTCCGTAGCCGGCGATCTCGGCTACTTCGGCTCGGGCGAGACCAACATCGGCGGCGGGTTCGTTCAGCCGACATCGGCCTTTCTGACCTCGGGCTACAGCCTTGGCCTCGCCTGGCAGCTCGACGGTCGAGTGCTCTCGGGTCCGGGACAACAGAAGGCGCTGCAGCGCGCGACCGAGGAAGACATCAGCGGCGCCGGCATCAATCTCCAGGCGGACATCACCACCCAGTATCTCAACACGCTGCAGGCCGGCGCCCAGGTCGAGGTCGCGAAACAGCAGGTGGTCCGCAACCAGGACTTCCTGAACCTGGCCCAGGCGCGGTACCAGGTGGGACAGGCCACGCTGCTGGACGTGCGCCAGGCTGAGGTCATCAAGGGTCAGTCCGACGTGGCGCTGCTCCGGGCCACCCAGCTCGAGAATGAAGCGAAGCTCGATCTGCTGCGGCGCATGGGCGTCGAGCCACCGGTGGCCATCGATCAGATCGCGCTGTCGGACTCGTTTCCCGTCACCCAGCCCGACTACCAGCTGAGCGATCTTCTGGCGAGGGCCGACGAGCAGAATCCCCTGCTCCGCTCGCTCCGTGCCCGCCAGGATGCGGCCACCTGGACCGTGCGGGCCACGCGCTCGGAGTTCCTGCCCACCCTCTCGGTTCAGGCGGGCTGGAGCGGCTTCACCCAGCAGTACACCGACGAAGACCTGCTGCTCACCCAGCAGCTCGGCGGGGCGCAGACGGGCGCCGCCGACTGCCGGTACAACAACGAGGTGCGCACGGCACTGAACCTCGGCGGTCAGACGGCCGACTGCTTCCGGGCCTTCGGCTTGAACTCGACCGGCAGCGCGTTCGATGGGCCGGTGGCCCAGGGCATCCGTGACGGGAACAACGTGTTCCCGTTCGACTACACGGGGCAGCCGTTCCAGGCGAATCTGCGCATCTCGCTGCCGATCTTCACCGGCTTCTCCCGCTCCCTTCGGGTGTCGCAGGCACGGGCTCAGGAGCTGGACGCGGACGAGGACGTCCGCGCGCGGCGGCTCCAGGTCCGCAGCGACGTGCACGCCCGTTACCTCGGGCTGCAGACCTCCTTCCGCGCCATCGCCGTGCAGGAGAACAACCGGGGATCCGCGCGGGACCAGCTCCGGCTGGCCCAGGACCGCTATCGCCTGGGCGCGGGGACGTCGCTCGAGGTTTCCGATGCCCAGAACGCCGTGCAGCGGGCCGAGGGCGATTACGTGAACGCCGTGTACGATTACCACAAGGCCATCGCCGCGCTGGAAGCGGCGGTCGGGCGACCCCTTCGCTAAACAGAGGAACGCACATGTCGCGTGGGATGAAGTGGGGTCTGATCATCGGGGTGCTGGCCGTGGCTGCGGGCGGCGGAGTCGCCTACAGCCTGAACAAGAAGAAGAACGCCGGCACCGAGGTTCGGATGGAGCAGGTCGCCCGCCGCGACCTGGTCAGCGCCGTCACGGCGAGCGGGAAGATCGAGCCCAAGACATCGGTGGACATCTCCGCCGATATCACCGGCCGCATCATCCGGATCGCAGTGGAGGAAGGCGACCTCGTCAACAAGGGCCAGTTCCTGATCCAGATCGATCCGGCCCAGTATCAGGCCGCGGTCTCCCGCGCCGAAGGCGTCGTCTCGTCGACCCAGGCGACGCTGCTCCAGACCCGCGCCAACCGCGACCAGGCGGAGCGCGCGTGGAAGCGCGCCAACGAGCTCACCAAGCTCGGCCCCAACCTGATCGCCCCGGCCACCGCGGAAGAGGCGAGGACCGCGCTGGACGTGGCAGAGGCGACCTACCAGGCCACCCGCGCGCAGCTCGACCAGTCCCGCGCCAGCCTGCGGGAGGCCAAGGACAACCTCTCCAAGACCCGGCTGGTCTCTCCTATCAAAGGCCGGGTAGTACGGCTCGCGGTGGAGGAAGGCGAAGTGGCGGTACCGGGTACGTTCTCGAGGGAGACCGGCCTGCTGCTGACCATCGCCGACCTCTCGGTGATCCTCGCCAAGGTGCAAGTGGACGAAACCGACGTCGTGCGGCTGACCGCCAACGACTCGGTCGAGGTGACGATCGACGCCTATCCCGACTCGGCGTTCATCGGGCGGGTGACGCGGGTGAGCCAGAGCGCGAAGCTCACCACCACCCAGACCGCCTCGGGATCGAGCGACCGGGCGGTGGACTTCGACGTGGAGATCACGTTGAACGAGCCGCCGCCGGACATCCGGCCCGATCTGAGCTGCACCGCCCGGGTCGTCACCGACACGCGGCGCAACGCGCTCAGCATCCCGATCATCGCGCTCACGGTCCGGGATCACGAGCGGGTACCGAACGAGAACAACCCGGCCCTCGACACCATGACCCGGCGGCGCCCCGGCGAGCAGGAGGAAGAGGGCGTGTTCCTGGTGCAGAACGGGATCGCCAACTTCCGCCCGGTGAAGGTCGGCATCGCGGGCGACGAGTTCTTCGAGGTGGTGGACGGCCTGCGCGGCGGGGAAACCATCGTCGCGGGCACCTATCAGGCCATCCGCGATCTCAAGGACGGCGGCAAGGTGCGCGAGGCCGAAGACACGACCAAGCAGGCCGAGAAGACCCAGGCCGCGTCGTGAGCGCCATCATCCGCCTCCGCGACCTCACGCGCGAGTATCGCATGGGGTCGGAGATCATCCTGGCCCTCCGGGGCGTGAGCCTCGAGATCCACCGCAACGAGTACGTCGCCATCATGGGGCCCTCGGGCTCCGGCAAGTCCACGATGATGAACATGCTGGGCTGCCTCGATACGCCCACCGACGGGGAGTACTGGCTCAACGGCGAGGAAGTCTCCGGGCTCAGCGACGACGCCCTCGCCCGGGTGCGGAACCGCGAGATCGGCTTCGTATTCCAGACCTTCAACCTGCTCCCCCGGGCCACCGCGCTGCACAACGTGGAGCTGCCGCTGGTGTACGCAGGCGTGCCGGCGAAAGAACGCGAGGCGCGCGCGACCGCGGTACTCACGACGGTCGAGCTCGCTGATCGCTTGAACCATCGCCCGAACGAGCTGTCGGGCGGCCAACGGCAGCGCGTCGC
>Ga0190265_10000809_pt1 | contig 20782 bp, 20 predicted proteins | sample Popmic124T_FD_133135 | JGI IMG/M metagenome (GOLD analysis project Ga0190265, IMG submission 133135) | Populus adjacent soil microbial communities from riparian zone of Indian Creek, Utah, USA - 124 T | ecosystem: Environmental > Terrestrial > Soil > Riparian zone | place: USA: Utah | collected...
GACCGACTTCGCCGCCGCGCTGCCTCGCGAGCTTTCAGGGGGAATGGCGCAACGCACTGCGATTGCCCGCGCCCTGGTTACGAAACCTCCGGTCCTCCTCCTCGACGAACCATTCAGCTCTCTTGACGCATTCACCCGGATCGACCTCCAGCAGCATCTGCTCGACGTCTGGGGTTGGTATCGACCGACGATGTTCCTCGTGACCCATGACATCGACGAGGCCCTGATCCTTGCCGACCGCGTCATTGTCCTCAGCGGGCGACCCGGAACGATTCAAACCGAGATAATCGTCGAGCTGGGGCGACCCCGCACCCGCACCGACCAGGCGTTTCACTCATTCCAGGACCTCGCGATGAAGGAGCTGAGTCGATCCAGTCAAGACACGCTGGGTCCTCAGGCCCCGGGATCCCCCTCACGGCTACCCAACTCGTGATCGATCAGGAACAGTGAGCTCGCCTCGCCGCTGGCCAGCCGAAGACGGTCGACGATGGAGCTCACCATCGCCTCCTCTTCGTTCTGCTCAGAGATGAATGCCTGGAGAAACGGGAAGCTGGAAAGGTCGCCCAGATCAGTCGCCAGCCGGTAGAGGTCGTGGATGGCCTCGGTCACCGCCTCCTCCTGAGCCAGGGCAGCGGCGAACACGTCCAACGGATCCGCGAACTCTGACGTCGGTGCCGGCACGTCCCCGATCAGCGCCTTCCCGCCGCGGTCGAGGATGAAGTCGAGAAAACGATCGGCGTGGCTTCTCTCTTCCCCGGCTTGTTCCCTCATCCATCGGCTCATCCCGTCGAGATTCTGATGTGAGAAGAATGCCGCCATCTGGAGATAGGAGGTGGCTGAAGCGAGCTCCATCGTGACTTGTCGGTTGAAAGCAGCTTCGAGCTCTTCGGGCATCTTCATTCCGCTGGTCCTCTCAGGTGATGTTCAGCGGCATGTTACGAACGGGCAACATGGTGCGGGCATCTTTTCGGTACCTAACGATCGAGCCGGTCAATGGCCGAGATCGGCGCCGAGAACAGGATTCTCGCCGAGTCGTCCACTATGACCGGTCGTGTGCCCTCGCTCTCACACAGCGCCACGTAGCGCGCGGAGAACGCTGGGGGGTCTTCGATCGAGATGAATCTCCCTTTGTCCAGGGACAGGATTGCGTGGCATCCGACCAATGCGAAGGCACGTGAATCCTCGAGGCCCACAAGCCTCTGGAGTGGCTCGGTCGTGTTGCGAACCCGGATGAAGAATCGGATGACCCCGTGAGGCCCCGTTTGGGGATCAGCCCTGAGCTCGATGATGCCGTTTATGGATTGTGACACCCATTCGACGACATGGGGTTTGCCATCGCGGGAGACCTCTCGGGTCAAGGTCATGCCGGGATAACCGAAATGATGAGTGGACAGGCCCTCGATCAGATCGACAACATGAGCCTCTACGTCCACCCGGATGATCTCAGAAGTCTCGGCTTCCCCATCCTCGAGGAAAGTGGCCTCCACCGGCCCCCAGACGCCGTCATCCCGACGTTCCTGGGAGACTCTTCGGGTCAAGTGCTTGAACCGCACTCGTGCCCTGAGCAACGCTCGATCAGCGCGTTCGGCGACCCACTCGGTGCGTGCCTGATCCCGCCGCAAACGATCTGGGCTGCCGGACACCAGGGGGAGGAGAGCCCCTCGCCAGACGAGATCTGGCTCCATGCTCTCGTCAACGATTCTCTCCGCCTCGTCCAGAGTCATCGTCGGTCCCCTGTGGTCGTCCACCTCGCTCGGATTGGTAGAACCCTATCCAATAGAGGGGCCCGGCTCGAAAGCCGGGCCCTTCTACGCTCTCGGGTCGGGATCAGGCGGAGATAGCCTGATTCAAGACAGCCTGACCGAAATAGATGAGGAAAGCGACGGCCACCACCCACATCAATGGGTGAATCTCTTGCAGTTTGCCCTTGACCACCTTGATCAGCACGTACATCACAAAGCCGGCGCCGATGCCGACGGTGATGCTGAAGGTGAGGGGCATCAGGACGATGGTGAGCAGAGCGGGAAAGCCCTCCTCGATGTCGTCGAAGTCGATGCCCTTGATCAAGGCGCTCATCAGGAAGCCGACCAGGATCAGCACCGGCGCCGTTGCCTCAGCCGGGATCAGCCCCGCCAGTGGGGAGAGGAAGATCGCGATCAGGAACAGCACTCCGACCACCACCGAGGTGAGACCGGTGCGGCCACCCTCCGCCACCCCGGCGGCACTCTCGATGTAGCTCGTGTTTGAGCTGACTCCGGCGGCGCCACCGGCGGCTGCACCGAGTGAATCGACCAGCAGGAGCTTGCCGATGCCGTCGATGTTTCCCTCTTCGTCGGTCAAGCCGGCTTGCTCGGCGACTGCAGTGGCGGTGCCGATGGTGTCGAAGAAGTCGGTCAGCATGAAGCTGAAAATGGTCAGGGCGGCGGCGACGAAACCGAGCTGGGTGAACACGTTGCCCAGGTCGAATTCGCCAAGAGTGGCGAAGCTTGGCGAGGCTGTGAACGTGTCAGGGAATTCGGTGACTCCGATGATCAAGCCGATGGCGGCCGTGGCGAGGATGCTGATCACCAGTGCCCCCGGCACCTTCCGCACATAGAGCACCACCGTGATGAGAAGGCCGATCAGGGTCAGCCACGCGCCTGCGGTGTTGGGGAAGATGAACTGAACCACCGGCGTCCCGGGCCCGATCAGACCTCCACTCTGGAAACCGATGAACAGGATGAAGAGCCCGATGCCAACCCCGATGGCCCGTTTCAGGCTCAACGGCACTGCGTTCATGATCGCTTCGCGCAATCCGACCAGGACCAGGGCGAGGACGATCAGACCTTCGAGAACGATCACACCCATTGCCCCGGCCGGGGTGAGACCGTTGCCCAACACCAGGCCGAAAGCAACAGCGGCGTTGATGCCAAGCCCCGCAGCCATGGCGATGGGGACGTTGGCGACCACCCCCATCAGGATGCTCAACAGTCCTGCCACCAGGGCGGTGCCGGCGGCCACCGCCGGGGCGTCGAAGCCGGCCTCGGAGAGAATGGTGGGGTTGACGAAGATGATGTAGCCCATCACCAGGAACGTCGTGATCCCGGCCCTTACCTCGGTGCCGACCGTTGTGCCTCGCTCGGTGAGCTTGAAGAAGGTATCGAGCCCGGACCCCCCAGATCCGCTCGAAGTGGTTCGATCCACCGTGTCGGTCATTGGTCTCCTCCCAATTACGCGATGCCGGGCGTCGACATCAGACGGTGAGACCCAAGGTAGTGAGCGCGGGTTACACCACGTCGGGTGAACCCGGAACTATGTAGGTGAACCTGTGCAACCGGCCACCGTACGCTGGGCGGCGGCATACGCCGGCTTCAACCTCCGACGTCGATCTTGATCGCTTCCAGAGCGATCATCACCATCTCGTCGAAAGTCTGCTGTCGCTCGTCGGATGATGTGGCCTCACCGGTCCGGACATGGTCGGAAACGGTAGCGATGGTGAGGGCGCGGCCCCCTTTTTCCGCTGCCACGCCATAGAGACCGGCGGCCTCCATCTCCACCGCGAGCACGCCCATCGCCTCCATCCGGTCAAAGGCGGCCGGATCGGGGTTGTAGAAGAGGTCCACCGAGTGGACATTGCCCACCTTGACCTCGATGCCCCTTGCTGCGGCCGCATCCGCTGCGGCCCTCATCAGCAGGTAGTCGGCGGTCGCCGAGAAGTCGTACCCGCCGTAGCGCACCCGGTTGACAAAGGAGTCGGTGCAGGCGCCGATGGCCAGGATCACATCCCGGATCTTCACCGAGGGGAGGATGCCGCCACATGATCCGACTCGGATCAGCCGCTCCACTCCGTACTCAGTTATCAGCTCGGTGGCGTATATCGACGCCGAAGGGATGCCCATCCCGGTTCCCATCACCGACACCGGGATGCCCTCGTAGACGCCCGTGAACCCGAGCATGTTGCGGACCTCGTTGACCTGTGTCACCTGGTCGAGAAAGTTGTCCGCGATGTGCTTGGCCCGCAGAGGATCGCCGGGAAGGAGGATCGAGGGGGCGAAGTCGCCCTTCTCGGCCGAGATATGTGGGGTGGGCATCGAGTGTCGGCTCCTATCGAGAGTTGAACGGCACAACCTATCCGATCAGAGTTGCCTTCCTCCAGCCGCGGACCGCATTGGTCACGGCAAGCTCCTCGGCCCGGCGCAGGTCATCCATCGTCAGTGCCCGCTCCGACACTCCACGTTCGGCTATCGCCGCGGCGCGGGCCACCCCGGGCAAAAGCCCCGAAGACACAGGTGGTGTGACCCACCTTCCGTCGAGGTGGGCCATGAGGTTGGAACGATTGGTCTCGGTGATCTCACCGTCGAGGTTGGTCAGCAGCGCTTCCGAGTCGCCATCGGAGACCGGGTACCGGGACCGGTCCGCGGTCTTGTGGAACCACAACGGATTGGACTGGTCGACACGAACGTCAGAGATGGTCAGGTTTACGGGCTCGTCCCAAACCGGCATCGGCTCGGAGCTCACCTCGATGGAACCATCTCGCCTCATCACCAGTCTCACTCGCAGCTCACCGGGCGACTCGATCGCCGACAAAGCCTCTCCAACGCGAGTCGGATCGAAGTCGATACCCCAGTATGCGGCCGAGCCGGCAAGTCGCTCGATGTGCTGCGGGAGAAAAGGGATGCCCTCGTCGCCGACAAACCTCATCGTCTCGAGGAGATCAGGGGTATCTCGATAGTCGGTTACCACAAGAGCCTTCCACAGACACTCGTCGTACTCCGAGCCGGCCAGTGAGTCGTAGGTGATGCCACCGCCGACGTGATAGGTGAAGCGACCGCTCTCAACGACCCCGGTGCGGATCGCGACCGCGAACTCCGCCGAAGTCCCACCGGGTGCCAGGTAGCCGATGGCTCCGCAGTAGACCCCCCTCGGTGTTGGCTCCAACTCAGAGATGATCTCCATCGTCGACATCTTGGGCGCGCCGGTCACCGATCCAGATGGGAAAACAGCCTTGAACAGCTCGGCTAGCCCGGTCCCCTGCTCGAGCTCGGCGTCGATGGTCGACGTGAGCTGCCAGAGCGTGGGATGACGCTCTGGTTGCATGAGCTCTCGAACCTCGACACTTCCGGATCGGGCGACACGACCCAGATCGTTTCTGAGCATGTCGACGATCATGAGATTCCCGGCCCGCTCCTTCTCCGAGCGAACCAGGTGGTCCCTCATGTCTAGGTCCTCGAGCGTTGACCTTCCCCGTGGCGCCGTTCCCTTCATCGGCTTTGTCCTCACCAGCTGGGCGCGCCTCCAGAGAAAGAGCTCCGGGGACACCGAGAGGACCTGTCTCTCTCCGAGATCGATCATGGCGCCGTAACACTGGGGCTGTGCCTGGAGCATGGCCGCGAACAGAGCATCGGGGCTCCCGGTGAGGTTGGCTTCCATGGGGAAGGTCAGGTTCACTTGATAGGTGTCCCCAGCCACGATCGAAGCCCGGATGCGCTCGACGCGGACCGCATGCTCGGATTCGCTCAGCCCCGCAGACCAATCCCCGAGAAAGGCCTCTCCGGGGGCCAGGTCGGCCTCCTCGCCCCAGTCATACACACCGAACCAGACCAGGGGCATGTCCACCGTCTCATCTCCTGCCGGCACGCTCAGCCGCGGATCGAGACCAGGAGCTGCCTGATAGGAGACAAAGCCCACTGCCCAACTCCCACCCTCGGCCGCACTCTCGGCGGCCTCGAGCGCGGGAACGACCTCGGCCGGCGTGAATGCCGAAATGACCCGTGACGGCCCGGCAAATCGCCGGGCCCCGATCTGCCAGCGACCGCCGGCCAGGATCATTGCCTCGCTCACCCTGCGACGTTACCGGTAGGGTCCGCGGCTCATGCCAGAGATGCCCCATTTCCCCAAGGACAAGGGAGACCTGGCGCGGACCCTGGAAGAGCTCGGCGCGAATCGTCTTCCCGGCTTGCTGAGCATCGAACTGCTCGATCTCGAAAGTCGCTCTTCGCGGATGCGCTGTGTCGTCGAAGAGAAGCATCTGGCCTCGAATGGATACCTGCACGCGGCGTCTGTGGTGGCCCTCGCCGACACCACAGCGGGCTATGGATGTGTCGCGAATCTGCCCGAGGGAGCGATCGGGTTCACCACAATCGAACTGAAGTCGAACCACCTGGGCACCCTCCTCGAAGGGGCCTTGGTGGCGGACGGGACGCTGGCCCACGGGGGCCGCAGCACCCAGGTGTGGGATGTCGTCGTCTCCGAGGAGAAAACGGATCGAAGGATTGCCCTGTTCCGATGCACCCAGATGATCCTCTATCCAAGAGCGTCCTAGCGACACCTAGGCTCGCCCTCATGAGCGACAACTACGACTTGATCGTGAAGCTCCGTGCCATCAGGGACTTCGAGTCCGATCCGCTGTCCGACGATGACCTGGCGGCGATCCTCGAAGCCGCTAGGTGGACTGGGAGCTCGAAGAACCGTCAGGACTGGTCATTCATCGTGGTCACCGGGGACCGACTCCAGGGCCTCGCCGAGCATGGCGACTTCACCGATCCGGTTCGAGGGTCGGTCGCGACCATCGTCCTTGTCAAAGAGGAAGGCGGGAACATGTTCGACATCGGGCGGGCAGCCCAGAACATCATGCTGGCTGCCAAAGCGATCGGTGTTGCCTCATGTCCTATCACCCTCCATCGTTCTGCTGAGGCTCGAGAGTTTCTCGGGGCACCCGAAGGGACGGTCACCGGATACGCAGTCGCCCTCGGCTATGCGGCCGCATCGGCCTCACCCCGCAGATTCGGGGGTCGCAAGCCCGCCGACGCAGTGGTGAGATTCGACCGATACTGAGCTCTCGAGCCAGGTCGCACAGCCAACTCGATCGAGGGTGTCCCCCCGCGGCGCTAGCGTCGCCGGATGAGTGAGCCACTGGTACAGGCGATAGGTCTGACCAAGAAGTTCGGCGATTTCGTCGCTGTCGACTCGGTCGACTTCGATATTGCCAAGGGTGAGGCTTTCGGTTTCCTCGGGCCCAACGGCGCCGGGAAGACCTCGACCATGAAGATGATCACCACGGTGAGCCCGATCACCGAGGGAACGCTCACCGTGTTCGGGCTCGATCCGACGACCGAGGGTAGGGCGATAAGACAGCGCCTCGGCGTGGTGCCGCAGGAGGACAACCTCGACCTCGAGCTCACCGTCGCCGAGAACCTCTACATCTACGGGCGGTACCACGATATGGACCGCCGCGCCATCCTGGCCCGGATCGAAGAGTTGCTCGAATTTGCCCAGCTCTCCGACCGTGCCAAGTCCAGGGTCGAGCCCCTCTCCGGGGGGATGAAGCGACGGTTGACCATCGCCCGGGCCCTGATCAACGACCCCGAGCTCGTCATCCTCGATGAGCCGACAACCGGTCTCGACCCCCAGGCCCGTCATGTGCTCTGGGATCGCCTCTACCGCCTCAAGCAGCAGGGTGCGACCCTGATCATCACCACCCACTACATGGACGAAGCCGAACAGCTCTGCGACCGGCTGGTGGTCATGGACACCGGCAAAATCGTGGCCGAAGGGTCACCGCGGCAGCTGATCGCCCAATACGCACCCCGAGAGGTCGTCGAGTTGCGATTCGCCGAGGGCATGGTCGATGAGATGGCGCCCAAGCTGGAGGGAGTTGCCAACAGATCCGAGATCCTGGCCGACAGGATCATCCTCTACACCGACGACGCCGAAGCCACCCAGCACGAGTTGACCTCACGCGAGATCCATCCCGAGCAGGTCCTCGTCAGAAGATCCACGCTCGAGGACGTCTTTCTCAAGCTCACCGGACGCAGGCTCATCGACTGATGTCGCGATTGACCAGACCGATCCGGGTGGTGGAGGGCGAGCTCCTCTCGTATCGCCGCACGTGGCGGGGCACCGTCATCTCCAGCTTCGTCAATCCGGTGTTGTTCCTCTCCGCTCTGGGTTTGACCCTCGGAACCCTCGTCGATGCCGGCGACAACGACTTTGCAGTCCCATACCTCGCCTTCGTCGCCACCGGGCTCATGGCAGCCACCGCGATGCAGGGCGGCGCCGGCGACGGGGCGTTCCCGGTCATGGCCGGAATCAAATGGAGAAAGGAGTTTCACGGGGCGATCACCACTCCCCTCGAGCCGCGTGACATCGTCGTGGGTCGGTTCTTCTGGGGAGCGATCCGCCTTACATTCATCCTGGGGGTGTTTGCGATCATCTCGGTGCTATTCGGCGCACTGGAGTTGGGGCACGCCCTACTCGCAGTCCCACCCGGGGTGCTCACCGGACTGGCGTTTCAAACGGCCGTCACTGCGTTCACCGTCACCAGGGAGGACGAGATCAGTCTCTCCACTCTGTTTCGGTTCGGGATCATCCCCCTCTTCCTCTTCTCCGGGACCTTCTTCCCGATCAGCCAACTGCCAGAGTTCCTCGAGAGGCTCGCCTACGCCACGCCCCTCTTTCATGGAGTCGAGCTGGTGCGGAAGATCGCCCTCCCCGACGTCGACTCGTCGGTCGTGACCAGCCTCCCGATCTGGGTGCACCTCTCCTATTTGCTGGTGATGACCGGGGCTGGGCTCGTGCTCGCATCGCGGTTCCTCGAGCGGAGGCTCAAGCCATGAGTGTCTCGGCCCCGACCCGCCTCACACCAAGCGGTCGGATGACCCCGTTCCGGGCGCAACGGATCTGGGAGCGGAATCTGCTCGTCTATCGGCGCCTGTGGAAGATCATCGTCACCGGCTTCTTCGAGCCGGTCTTCTACCTGTTCTCGATAGGGATCGGAATCGGGACCCTGGTCGGGGATGTCACGGGACCGGGTGGGATCCCCGTCCCGTACACCGTCTTCGTCGCACCGGCCCTGATGGCGGCTTCGGCAATGAACGGGGCCGTGCTCGAGACCACTTTCAACATCTTCTTCAAGCTCAAGTTCGGAAACGTCTACGAGGGCATCCTGACCACCCCGATGAGCCCGCGCGACATCGCGGTGGGGGAGATCGGCTGGGCGCTGCTCCGAGGTGCTCTCTATTCCACGGTGTTCCTGGTCGTCATGGTTGTCATGGGTCTCACCGACAGTTGGTGGGCGATCATGACCATTCCTGCGTCAGTTCTCATCGGGTTCGCTTTCGGATCGGTTGGACTCGCCGCATGCACTTACATGCGGTCCTGGCAGGACTTCGACCTGGTGTCGCTGGTAACCATGCCGCTGTTCTTGTTCTCGGCGACCTTCTACCCACTGGACGTATACCCGCCGGCTATTCAGCAGATCGCCAGGATCTCCCCGCTCTATCACGGAACCGAGTTGCTCCGCGCCTTCTCCCTGGGGATCTTCGACTGGAGCCTGGTCGGCCACGCCGCATTCCTGGTGGCCATGGGGTTGATCGGGGCCAGGATCGCCTCGCGGCGGTTGGACGGACTGCTCAGAAAGTAGGCGCCGGGTTTTGTGGGGCCCTCCTCCCAATCGGGAGCCGCTGGACCGAATGTGGCGGCTGTGCGTCCCAATAGCGGGTGTCGTAGGCTCCGTTGTCTCGATGATCGACCTCTCCTTCCCGCTCCACGCTCCGCACGGATCCACGCTGAACACGCCGGGTTGGCTCCAGGAAGCCGCCCTCCGCTGCCTGCTCAACAACCTCGACCCCGCCGTCGCCGAGGACCCGGAGAATCTGATCGTGTACGGAGGACGGGGCAAGGCGGCCCGGAATCTCGAGAGTCTTCACGCCATCGTCCGCACCCTCGAGCGCCTCAAGGACGACGAAACCCTCCTGGTCCAGTCAGGCAAGCCGGTCGGCGTCTTTCGCACCCATGACATGGCACCCCGAGTCCTGATCGCAAACAGCCTCCTCGTCCCCCGCTGGGCAACCCTCGAGCATTTCTGGAAGCTGGAAGCGGAGGGTCTGATGATGTACGGGCAGATGACCGCCGGATCCTGGATCTACATCGGGACCCAGGGCATTCTCCAGGGCACCTTTCAGACCTTCGCCGCTATCGCCGAACAGAAGTTCGCCGGGACCCTGGCCGGGACACTCACGCTCACCGCCGGTCTCGGTGGCATGGGCGGGGCCCAGCCCCTCGCCATCACGATGAATGGGGGGACCGCTCTCTGTGTCGAAGTCGATCCGCTGCGTATCGAGAGAAGGATCGAGACCGGCTATCTCGACGAGAGCTACGTGGATCTCGACTCAGCGGTATCGCGGGCCCTCGAAGCAAAGGCCGGCCGGGAGCCGGTTTCGATCGGCCTCCTCGGCAACGCAGCCGAAGTGTTTCCTCAATTGTTGGATACAGGCCTCGATGTGGACATCGTCACCGATCAGACCTCGGCGCACGATCCGCTCTACGGGTATGTGCCGGCCGGGCACACCCCTGACGAGGCGGGACGTCTCAGGGAAGAGGATCCCGACACCTACATCAAGGCATCCAGAGAGTCGATAGTGGCACATTGCGAGGCAATGGTCGGCTTCCAGAAGGCCGGAGCCGAGACCTTCGATTACGGGAACAACCTCCGTGGCGAGGCGCTGGCGGCCGGATATCGGGACGCGTTCTCCTATCCCGGGTTCGTTCCTGCATACATTCGACCCCTGTTCTGCGAAGGCTCCGGCCCGTTCCGATGGCTCGCCTTGAGTGGCGACGCAAACGACATCGCGACCACCGACGATGCACTGCTCGATCTCTTTCCCGAGAACGAGTCGCTGCACCGATGGTTGGGGTTGGCCCGGGAGAAAGTGCCATTCCAGGGGCTGCCGGCCCGGATCTGCTGGCTCTCCTACGGAGAGCGGCATCTGGCCGGGCTCAGATTCAACGAGCTCGTCGCATCGGGGCGCGTCTCAGCGCCGATCGTGATCGGCCGCGACCATCTCGACTCCGGCTCGGTCGCCTCGCCGTACCGGGAAACCGAGTCCATGGCCGACGGGTCGGACGCCGTGGCCGATTGGCCGATCCTCAACGCCATGCTCAACGTCTCGTCCGGGGCGGCGTGGGTGGCCGTCCATCACGGTGGTGGGGTCGGGATCGGCAACTCGATTCACGCCGGGGCGCAGGTGGTCGCCGATGGCACCGATCAGGGCGCATTGCGGGTGGAGCTGGTCCTGACCAACGACCCCGGGACCGGTGTGATGCGCCACGCAGACGCCGGCTACGAGATCGCCCAGCGCGTGGCGCGCGAACGCGGCGTCGACATCCCCATGCTCTGACCGGCCAGGCTGACCAAATTGGGAGCCAAAGTCCGCATTTGGCCCCTGTTCGTCTCAATCAGAAAGCCGAGATACCCTGGCAGGGCCATGCCGATCAAGGACCCGCACTGGCCCCGAGCCGATGTCTGGCTGGCCCAGGAACACCCAGATCCGGAGCTGATGGTTGTCGGCGTCCCGTCGTCGAAGGCTTCGCTGTCGCCTTCGCGCGCCGACCTGACACCTCTCGCCGTTCGAGATCGTCTCGCCCGTTTCTCGACGTTTCATGGGGAGTGGGGCATCGACTTCGGTGGGATCACCGTCAGCGACGAGGGCAATTGGGCGGTCTCGGAGCTCGACATGCACGACATGCCGAACGCCGTGGAGCAGTTGTCGCGATCCTTACCCGAGGTGCCGCTCACCCTCTACCTGGGTGGCGACAATGCCATCACCCGACCACTGGTGCGGGCGGTGGCAACGGATCGAGGACGGGTGGGTCTCATCACGTTCGATGCCCATCACGACGTTCGCACCCTCGAACTCGGCCCGACCAATGGGTCGCCGATTCGAGGGCTGATGGAAGAGGATGGCCTCCCTGGAGCCAATGTGGTCCAGATCGGCATCCACTCGTTCGCCAACTCTGCTGAATACAGGGCCTATTGCGACGATCGTGGAGTGACCGTGATGACGGTCGGTGACGTGGAACAGCGGGGCATCGGTTCGGTGGTCGAGGATGCCCTGACCGTCCTCACCGCCAAATGCGATGCGATATACATAGACGTCGACGTCGACGTGCTCGATCAGGCGTTTGCCCCTGGGTGTCCGGGTGCGAGACCGGGTGGGATGAGAGTCCGCGACCTGGCCGAGGGTGTCCGACGCTGCGCCCGACACGACAAGGTGACGGCAATGGACTTCGTGGAAGTGGACACGGAAGCCGATCGGGACGAGCTAACCCTCGACGCTATGGCCCACCTGATCCTCTCCGCCGTGGCCGGTTTCAGCGAACGGCCCTAGCAATCAGCCCCCACTGATCACGTCTTCGGCTTCCCGTCCGAGACGATCCCCGTCCCGATGGTCGAGGAAGCCATGCGGAAGACGCACAGGGCGAGGGCCATGGGAGTGGCCGCGCACCATCTGGTTGGCCTGGTTCGGGAACGGGATGTTCCGCCCCCAACCGGCCAGAATCTCCCGAAGTTGGTCGACAGCCTCCACCCGAGCCAGCGAGTCCCGCAGCCTGGGCCCAGCCGGAAAACCCTTCAGATACCACGATGGGTGCTTGCGGAAGAGGCTGATACCCACCCGCTCACCGAAACGATCGACCAAGAGCTCCGCATGGCGGATCATGATGTCGGCCACCTCACCCGACGGGGGCGGATCCTGGAATGTCCGCCCGGAAAGGGCATCAGCCAGGTCTCGGAACAGCCAGGGGCGCCCCAGGCAGCCGCGTCCGACGACCACTCCGTCACACGCGGTCCGGGCCATCATCTCCAGAGCGTCGTCCGCGGTCCAGATGTCTCCGTTGCCCAGGACCGGGATCGATCTGACTGTCTCCTTGAGCCTGGCGATAGCACCCCAGTCGGCCTCTCCCGAGTAGAGCTGGCGTGCGGTACGGGCATGAAGGGCTACCGCGGCCGCACCCTCCTCCTCGGCGATGAGACCAGTTTCCAAGTAGGTCAGATGGTCGTCGTCGATTCCCTTGCGGAACTTGACCGTGATCGGGACCTTCCCGGCGTTGGATACAGCAGCCCTGACTATGGAGCGGAACAAGTCGCGCTTCCAGGGGAGGGCAGCCCCTCCACCGTGACGGGTCACCTTGCCCATCGGGCAACCGAAGTTCATGTCGATGTGGTCGACCTGCTCCACGTCGACGAGATAGGAGACCGCCTCACCGAGAGACGCCGGATCGGTTCCGTAGAGCTGGATCGACCGTGGTGACTCGCCAGGGTCGAAACGAGCCAGCTGGCGGGTCTTCTCGTCGCCCTCGACCAGTCCACGGGCCCCGATCATCTCCGAGACGTAGAGACCTGCTCCGTACTCCCGGCACAGGCGCCGGAATGGCGCGTTGGTGATCCCCGCCATCGGGGCAAGCACGACCGGAGGGTCGACGGTGAGGGGGCCGATGCGAAGCATCGACACCGATTCTACAAGGAGTCGATCGAAGTGATGTTCTGCAGCCTGACCTGGCCGCGAGCGGCGAGCTTGCCGTCTTCCTCTCTCACCACGACGACTTGCCACAACTGCTGGGCCCGACCCCGGTGGATGGGTGTGGCCGACCCGACCAGGACACCGTCCCTGGTCGCGCGGATGAAATCGGTTTGGTTGGATACGCCAACGCACCCCGCCATCCCGTTCTCCAAGGCCCATATTGCCGCCCCGGTCGAAGCGAGCGTCTCGACCAGGGTGCTGTAGACCCCACCATGCACCACACCGTAGGGCTGATGGTGATTCTCGTTGATGATGATCCTCCCCGAACAGGACTCCGATGAAGCATCGGTCAGCTCGATTCCTGTGAGCCCGACGAACGTCGGACGGTCGAGAAACGGGTTCTGCATCAGACGCCGCAACCCATCGAGATCTGGGGCGTCGGGCCCTGGTTGTCGTCGATCCACTCCCATACCTCTACGCCAATTCCCTCGTAGTGAGCCGCGGAGACAACGATTTCCATCTTCCCGTCTCCACTCAGGTCGGCGACGGCCCCGATCGAGAGCGCGTAGACCAGCGGGGCCTGGTCCTCGGAGACGATCACCGACTCACCGAGAATCGCGGTCTGCACATCGTCCCCGACGGTGCTCCGCATGAAAGCGATCGAATAGTCCCCCACCTCCGCCATGAGGTCTTGGGTCACGTCCTCTGCGACGACCAGCACCTCATTCACACCGTCGCCGTCGAGGTCCGCCCGGATCAGCTGCTTGATGACAGGATCCGGTACGTCCAAACCTCGCTCGGCAAGCAGCTCACCGGCAAAGGCGGCATTGGTGCCGTCGTCTTCGATCTCTTCGAACAAATGTGGGATCAGCTCCCAGGGGGCCGAGATTGCCACCCCGTACGGACCAGGGATGTCGCCGAGCACCTCCTCGTTGTCCAACACGACACCCGGGTTTGCCAGGGGCTCACAAAGTGTGGTGGGGGCACTCCCGGTCGTGATCGCCCGCACTCCGACCCGAGCAATCTGATAGCTCTCGTTGCCGCTGAGTGGGAGATCCGAGCCCGACTCCACCTGCACCCAGCCGGTGCCGTCCCACCAGCCAAGTGCCCCAAAACCGGCAACCACTACCGGAGTGTCCGCCCAGTTGCCCTCGAGGCCGGCCGTTGTGGTCGTCCCCGCTGTGGTGGTTGTGGATTCCCCAGGGGAAGTGGTGGCGGGCTGGCCGGTGGTCGTGGTCGCGTCGACCGATGGCGTGGACCCCGGCACAGACGTGGTCGTCTCGCCTGGAACTGTCGTCGAATCACCCTCCTCGTCCCCAAACATGAAGATGAGGACGACCACGAGCACTACGAAGAGAACTGCGAGGACCCAGGCTGCCCGATTCATCATGGCAACCTACCCGGCAAAGTCGGCTCTGAACGCAGACATCTCGCCACCCGAAGCTGCGATCAGCCTGGGAAGGAGGTGAATCGGGAGCCCGATCACGGTGAACGGGCTGCCGTCCACCCTGCTCACGTAGATGCCGCCCAGACCCTGGAGCGCATACGCACCCGCCTTGTCCATCGGCTCGCCCGTATCCACATACCCTGCGATCTCGTCATCGGTCATCGCCATCATCTCGACCTTGGCAACGTCGACGACCGCCCGGATCCGGGCCCCGCCGTCCCAGTGGCCCACAGCGATCCCGGTGAACACCTCGTGGACATCGCCTTGAAGACGCCCCAACATGCGTCTCGCTTCCTCCGGGTGGCCAGGCTTGCCCATGATCCTTCCCTCGTGGACGACAGTCGTGTCAGCGGCGACGACGATGAGACCATCTTCGACAGCGGCCAGCGCTTTGGCTCTCGCCACCCGCTCTACGTATGCGGCCGGGGTCTCATCGGGGAGCCTGGTCTCGTCGATATCGACGGGCCGTACCTCGAAGTCGAGCCGCAATGTCGTCAGCAGGTCCCTGCGACGGGGAGAGCCTGAGGCCAGGACGAGTCTCATCGATCGCGACGGTAATGGCAGGATGGAGCCGATAATGGCCCGTGATGCGCAACCTCCTCTCGGCTCTCGTCGTGCTTCTGGCCGCGTGCAGTCAGTTCGGTGTCGACGCGGTCACGACGACGTCATCGCCGACGACGACATCCACTCTCGCCACGACGACAACCCGAGCGCCGGTGGATGTGCCGCTCGTGATTCAGGACTGCACCACCCCTCAGATCGGCTTTGCCCCACTCTGTGAAGTCTACGAGTTGGTGCAGGAGTGGCACATGGACCGACCGGTCGACCCCGCGAGGCTGGCCAACGCGGCGGTCGAGGGTCTGGTTGCTTTCACCGCCGCGTTCACCGAGTCGCCACCCAGGACCCTTTTCTGCGCGATCCCTGACCAGGCTTTCTCCCGGCTATGTGACGAGCTGGCAACCCGGGTCGAGAACGAAGCGATCCCGGTGGCCGAGGCGATCGAAGCGGCGGTCCTCGCCATGGGGGACACAGGACTCGATCAGTTCTCCTACTACGTGCCACCAGAGCTGGTGGGCAGCTATCGACTCAATGGCGTGGTTGGAGGATTGGGAGTCCTCCTCGACGCGAGGGACGCGGCAGGGTCGAAATGCGTCCGAATCACAACCTCCTGCCCGCTCGAGGTCGTGTTTGTTCTCGAGGACAATGCGGGAGCACAGGCCGGCCTCGAGGCCGGGGACCGAATCACAGAAGTAGACGGTGAGCCCGTCGATGGCCTCGGGTTCGTAGACACGGCAACTCGTTTGGCCGGCGACGAGACGGGTGAAGTTCGAATCGAAGTCGAGAGAGACGGCCGAACCCTCGACCTTTCCGTCGAAAGGGCGCCCCTCGTTGTCCCCACCGTGGAGATCGATGTGCCCCGAACCGGTGTTGGGTACATCCGCATACCCGACTTCGAATCCGACATGCCAGACCTGGTTCGCCAAGGTCTCATGGAGATGACAGGTGATCCCATCGACCGGGTCGTGGTCGATCTGCGAGACAATCCAGGTGGTTTCATCGACTCTGCCATCGACGTGGCCACCGAATTCATCGATGGCGGTGTCGTCGTGGAGACTGTTGGGCCGACCGAGAGCTTCGAGTACGAGGCCGGGGAGGGTGGCCTCGCCACCCAACTCGAGATCGCGGTCCTGGTCAACGCAGGCACCGCCTCCGCGGCCGAGATTCTCGCCGCCGCCCTGCGCGACCGGAGGGGGGCGATGATCCTCGGCGAGGCCACCTTTGGTAAGGATGCAGTGCAGATAGCCTTCGATCTCGACAACGGCGGAGAGTTCAACGTGGCAATCGCTCGCTGGCTGAGTCCCACCGGGACCACGGTGGCCGGCACCGGCATCCTCCCCGACCGCACCATGGATCTCCCCCCCGACATGGCCAGGGAAGAGCTCGTCGAAATCGCATTCGGAGGATGATGAGTCGCCGGCTTCTCTTCCGTGTGGGCGTCGCGGCCATCACCGTCCTCTCGGGCTGCACCACCAATAGCAGTGATCCCGGCTCGATTCCCACCGTCACCACGACCAGTCCGGCCAACAGTCCCCCAACGACAGGCGCAGTGGAAGACCGTGAGCTCCGTCTCGTGGGGTGCGACCCTGTCGACTCTGATGTCGAGATCGTGTGCGAGGCCTATGACCTCGTCCGCCGCAACTACGTCGATGAGGTCTCGGACAGCCAATTGGCTCTGGCGGCCAACCGAGGGCTAGAAGACCTCGATGGGAGCACTGCGACCACAGAGCTCATCTGTGCCGCGCCGGCGGTCGAGTTCCGGGAAACCTGCGATTTGGCTGTCGAGGAGGCGGAGAACAGCGTCGAGGCGGCGGAGGCGATGGTGTGGGGGTTGGCTTCGTACGGTCTCGACGCCAACTCGGTGTACTTCGACCCTGAAGCGCTGGAGCTCGTCGACGAGGAGCAAAACGGCGCCATCGAGGGAATCGGCGCTCTGGTCACAGCCGAGGACACATCTGGAGATGAGACGGTGCTGTGCGCCGTGATATCGGACACATGCACGATGTACGTGGTATCCACCATCGCCGGCACACCGGCAGAGGCGGCGGGTCTGCAACGTGACGACATCATCCTGGAAGTAGACGGCGAGAACGTCCTGGGCCGCACCGTGGACGAGGTCACTGCCACCGTCCGGGGACCGGCCGGGACCGATGTCTCACTTCTGGTGGATAGGAATGGGGAGCTGCTCGAATTCGAAATCACCCGGGCAGCCGTCGTCATCCCGGTGGTGGTGAGCGACGTCGTGGGCAGCACCGGATACGTCGCTCTCAACGTGTTCACAGAAAACGCCGACGAGCAGTTCGAGGACGCCGTGACAGACATGCTCGATCATGGTGTGGATTCGCTGGTCGTCGACCTCAGAGACAACCCGGGAGGATTACTCGACACCGCGATCGAGGTGGCATCTCTCTTCCTGCCCGACGGCGAGGTCGTGGTCACCGAGAGCCCCGGGGAATCGAATTCCTACCCGGTCTCGGGCAATCCCATCGTCCCGGCTGATATGCCATTGGTGCTCATAGTCAACAGGGCAAGTGCCTCGGCCTCGGAAGTGGTCTCAGCCGTGCTCCAGGAGCGGGGCCGGGCGACGGTCGTCGGCGAGAACACGTTTGGGAAGAACACAGTGCAGCAGCGATTCGGGCTGTCCAATGGAGGAGCCATCAAGCTCACCATCGCCCGATGGCTCACACCGGGAGGTCTGGATTTCGGTCAGGTAGGGGTCACCCCCGACGTGGACAGACCAATCGAGGTCGGTCTAGCTGTGGAGACGGTTGTGCAACAGGCTCTGGCGGCGTCGGACACCCTGGGCACCTGACCGCGCCAACAGGATCCACCCGCAACTGTCAGCCGACCGGGTAGGCAATGCCGGTGTTGGCATGGCAGTCGTAGCCGTGTGGGTTCTTCCCCAGATACTGCTGGTGATAGTCCTCGGCGTAATAGAACTCGCCCAGGGGGGCGATCTCGGTGGTGATGTCCCCAAAACCGAGTGGGGTCAATTCCGCCTGATACTTGTCCTGGGATAGCTTGGCAGTCTCCAACTGCTGATCCGTCGTGGTGTAAATCGCAGACCTGTACTGGGAGCCGACATCGTTGCCCTGTCTCATCCCCTGCGTCGGGTCATGAGTCTCCCAGAAGACCTTCAACAGCTCTTCATATGAGACCTCGGACGGCCGGTAGACCACCAGCGCCACCTCGGAGTGCCCGGTCCGCCCGGTGCATACTTCCTCGTAGGAAGGATTGGCGGCGTGACCCCCTGCATAACCGACTGCCGTCGAGTAGACCCCGTCCATCTTCCAGAAACGGCGCTCGGCGCCCCAGAAGCAGCCCATTCCGAACACTGCCGTCTCGGTGTCCTCAGGGAACGGCCCGACCAGAGGATTGCCGTTGACGAAATGAGCCGCGGGCACATCCACGGGCCGGGAGCGGCCGGAAGGGGTGCCGGCTTCCGGGGACTCGGTCCTTCTTCGTCCAAAGATCATGATCTCCTCTTTCCTGTGCAAATCAGCTGTTGAGCACAGCTTCCAGCTCCATTTCGACCTTCCATCGCGGGTCGAGCAAGCCATCTACGACAACCATGGTTGCTGCCGGTCTAATTCCCGAGAAGAACTCACCGTGCACCTCACCGATCCGATCACCGTCGGCCGCATCGGTTATGAACATCCTGGTCCAGACCACGTCACCCGGCCCCCCTCCGGCTTCGGCCAGCGCGTTGAGCATGATCTCCAGACAACGGCGCGCTTGGACCCCGGGGTCGGGATCCACCGATCCGTCGGGCCAGATCGGAGCGGTGCCGGCCACGATGACACGGTCGCCGACTCGTACCGCCCGGCTGAACCCCACCGTCGTCTCGAATGGGCTGCCTGAGGAGATGTTCTGGCGCTCCATGCCACCGACGCTAGCCCAGCCCGCCGTGCGCTCGACCCGTGTCTTCGCACTTCTCGTGCCTGCCGCCGTTCGGTACGCTCAATCTGCACTTATGCGTGCGCTGCGCTTCTCCTCCATCATCATCGTGGTGACCGTGGCCGTCTCGACCCTCGCGGCCGCTGGGCCACTCGCGTTCGCGCAGACGACCGAGGATGCCGAGGAACAAGCCGAGGAAGCCGAGCGACAGGCCGAGGTGGCGGAAGGGCTGGTCGACTCCGCCCTCGCCGAGCGCGCAGAAGTCGAGGCCGAGCTAGCCGAGAGCATCTCCAGGATCAGTGATCTCTCCGCCGAGTTGTCGAGGTTCTCCTCGAGTCTCGACACGCTCAGGGCTCAGATCGGATTTGCCGACAGTGAGCTCTCCGGCATCAAGTCCGACCTCGAAACCCATGCAATAGACGCCTACATGACTGCCCTGGTCACGCCGGGCGTGACTTTCGTCAACTCGTCAACAGTCGAAAGGGCAATGGTGGCGGGCCAGGTGGTCGACGACGTTGTGACTTCGGGCAAGCAGCGGGTCGATGAGCTCGTGATAAAGCGCCACGCCTTGGAGCAGCTTCAGATCGACTACCGGAACCAACAAGAACATGTGGCCGCGCTCAAAGCAGAGGTCGATGCCGAGGTCGAGCGTCTCGCTGCCCTTTACGACGAGGCAGACAGCGCGGTCGGCCAAGCGATCAGGGAGGCCACCGCGGCCGATGTCGCCCACCGCGAAGCGCTCAGCGCAGTCGATGCGGCCCAAGCGCGGGAGGCCGAGAAACGGCGCCAGGAAGAGCGAGCGACTACAACCACCACTCCGTCCAGCCCTGAAACCACTCCCCCTGCCACCGGATCACCAACAACCACTTCACCTCCGTCCGCCGATCCCCCTGACGAAGGGGGTGGGAACTGGGAGTTTCCCGGTGCTGTCGAGCAGTGGCGATCGGCTGTCCAGCAACACTTCCCGGCGGGGCGGGTCGACGAGGCCTTGCGGATAATCCAGTGTGAGAGTCTTGGCGACCCGGACGCCTACAACCCCTACTCAGGGGCATCGGGCCTGTTCCAGTTCCTACCGTCGACCTGGGCCACGACCGCTCCCAAGGCCGGGTTCTCGGGTGCCAGTGTCTTCGACCCGACAGCCAACATCGGGTCGGCCGCCTGGCTCGCCAACCGGTACCAGGCACTTGGAATGTCCTACTGGCAACCCTGGTCCTGTAGGAGGGTCCTGAGCTAGAGCTAAGTCCGGCCAGGTCCGTTTGCAGCTGGTCTGGCCACCTCGGGTCGCCGAATCGGTAGAACTCGCACAGGCCCTTACAATCTCGCCGCTCATGGACACGCCCCGACTCGACCCACGACGCCAGATTCTCTTCATCTCGATTGCGCTGGCGGTGACACTCCCAGGAGTATTCCTGCGGCTGACCGGCACACATCCCGATCCGATCCTGGGGGCTTTCCTCTATGGGCTGGCGATTGTCGGGGCGGCCTTCATTCTCTCCTGGGCGGCTGAAGTCATCCAGCTCGACATCGCCGCCGGGCTGGCTTTGGCACTGCTCGCCCTGATCGCGATCCTGCCCGAGTACGCGGTCGACTTCGTCTTCACAGC
>Ga0190265_10000811_pt1 | contig 20767 bp, 23 predicted proteins | sample Popmic124T_FD_133135 | JGI IMG/M metagenome (GOLD analysis project Ga0190265, IMG submission 133135) | Populus adjacent soil microbial communities from riparian zone of Indian Creek, Utah, USA - 124 T | ecosystem: Environmental > Terrestrial > Soil > Riparian zone | place: USA: Utah | collected...
CACGAGCGCGGTCGCAGTCAGCGAGCTGGTTACTGGACTCGCCCCCATGACCACCTACCACTACCGCCTGGTCGCGACCAACAGCCACACCAACGCCGCCACCGCCGACAAAACCTTTACGACCTTGCCACTGTCACCCCTCGCCGCCATGGTCACCACCAAGGCCTTCGACGGCTCGAGCGGCTCCCTCGCCGACTTCGCCGCCAACTGGTCGCCGCTGGGCTGGGCCTCGGGCTCGACCCCCAAGGGCGCCGACACGGCCACGGGCTGGGCCCCGGTCGATGCCCCGCCCACGATCAACGGCGCCTTCTTCAACCCGACCATCACCGACGGTGGTCCTGGCGTCGCCACCGTCGCGACCCTGGCGGCGAGGCCAGCCGCGGTCGGGCGCTACTTCTCGCTGTGGCTCGACATGCCGAGCCCCAGCGCAGCTACCCGCACCGGCTATGAACTGCGCTTTACCGAATTCTTCGCCAACGAATACCAAGTCACCCTCAACAAATGGCAATCTGGGACCAAAACGACGCTGGTGACCAAATGGCTCTCCTCCTTCCTGGCCGGCAGCCAGCTCGCCCTCGTCGACCAAGGCGGCCTCCTCTCCGCCTGGACCAAGACCGGATCGGAATTCACCCAACTGCTCGCGGTCGAAGACTCGACCTTCAGCGCCGGCAACGCCGGCCTGGAGGGGATAGGCACACCCCTGCGCCTGAGTGGCTTCAAGACGGGGGCCCTGCTGAACTCGGTCGCCAACATGGACGCGGCCCTAAAAGGCCTGCCACTAGTTGACAGCTTCAACAGGGTTGAATCCCCGCTTTCGAGCGGCGGCGCCTGGTCGGCCCTCAGCTGGGCCAACGGCGGCTCGGGCAAAAACAGCGGCGTGACCTGGGGCAGCTTCGGCTGGGTGCCTGTCGATGCCCACCCGACGATCAACGGCGCCTACTGGACCCAAGCCACCATTCCCGATACCGGCGCGGGTGTCGGCGTCGCCGCGACCCTCGCGTTCAGGTCCTTCGCCGCCGGGCGCTACTTCTCGCTGTGGCTCGACATGCCCGACCCCGGCAGCGCCCGCACCGGCTATGAGCTGCGCTTCGCCGAGACCTCCTCTGCGGTCTACGAAGTCACCCTCAACAAGTGGCAGGCGGGAAGCAAAACCACGTTGGCGACCAAAACCGGCTACGGGTTCAACGCTGGCCACCAGCTCGCCCTCGTCGACAAAGGCGGCACCGTCTCCGCCTGGACCAAGACCGGATCCGAATTCATCCAGCTGGTCTCGGCCGAAGACACCTCTTTCATCGCCGGGCGCGTAGGGATCGAGGGCTCGGGGACCAACAACTTCCTCAGGGACTTCAAAAGCGGATCGCTGGCGCCGTTCTAGGAGGCGGCCGGCGACCCACATTCCCTACTGCGAGGCGGCGGCCTCCCAGGCGGCGGTCTCGGCTGCCGCCCGCGGCCCGAGGTAGGGGACGAGCAGGGCGAATTCCAGCTCGGGCAGGATGTGCGGCAAGTTCACCACCCTGTCTTCTCGCAGCTCGTCAAGGATCAGGCCGACGACGGCGCCAACCGTCATCTGGGCGGTATTTGGGGGCAGCTCCAGCTCCCCTTCATAAGGCGGCCGCCCGCCCGACTCGAGCAGCCTGGAGAAGCGTCCGATTGCCGCCGAGTGGCGTCGCCGTGCCTCGGCGCCCGCCGCGGAGACCTCGACGATCGCAGTCTGTGCCAGCGCCCTGTCGGCGCTGAGCAACTTGACCACCGCGCGCAGAGCCTTCCTCGCCCGGTCGTGCCAGCAATCCCCCTCTTCTTCACAAGCGGCTTCGGCGACACCGAGAATGCGTTCGATGGCGAGGCTATAGGCGGCGAGGAAGCACTCCCGCTTGTTGGCAAAGTGCTTGTAGAAGGTGGTGCGGGAGGCGCCGGCCTCGGTCAGCACGTCGGCGACCGACGTGGCGAGGTATCCCTTGCTGCCGGCGACGCGGATCATCGCCTCGAGGATCGCATCGCGCCGCGTTTCTCCCTGCTGCATCGCACACTCCGGGTATAGACAATGAAGTACGCAACTATACCGCTAAATGTACAGCGCAGTACACAAGTCTGACGAGGCGATTCGCTCGGTCAGCTACTGCAGGGCGAAGACGACGCGGACCGTCGCCGTGACCGTCGACCCGCCGGGCTTCACCGGCGGGGCCGGCTCGGCGGCCACGGTCTGGGGGCCGCGGGTTCTCGGTTGGCTCGGAGTCACTTCGCTGCCTTCTTCGATGCTGATTACGGGCCCGAGCGTGGCGCCTGCCCGCGTGGCAAGCGCGGCCGCCTTCGCCTTCGCCTGGTCGAAAGCGGCGATCAGGGTGTTGGTGTAGGCGAGGTCGGGATCGCCGGGGAAGAAGTCGGGGCCGCTGGTGCCCGTGGCGCCGGCCGCGACCGCCGCCGAGACCATCTCGCCGGCCCGCTCGGGCTGGTGCAGGATCACGGTGACGCCCTCGCTGGCACGGTAGATCGGGCGTTTGCCGCGGAAGACCTTGCGGATCGAGATCTGCCCGGTGCTGACGTCCCCGGGCCCGACGCCGGGGAAGGCCTGGACCGTCGCCAGCACCGCCCGCAGTCGGACGGCGACGATCTGCAGCGCAGCCGCCCGCGATCTCCGTTCCTAGGTGACCGAGAAGCTCAGGCTGGCCGTGTCGTTCGGCACCTCCTGGGTCGCGCTGCCCTTGACGACGACCGTTCGCTCTTGCGCCGCTGCGGCGGGAGCAGCGAAAAGCAGGAGCGCCATCAGCGCAAGCAGTGAAGTTGTCCGCACTCGTGGTCGCACGTGGAGCCTCCCGGCAACGACGACTGTAGGTCTACCCTCGGATAGCCAGCGCCTAACAAAGGTGGTTGGGCGCGCAAAAATCCGGATGCCGCATAATCAGGCTCCCGGGCGGTTAGCTCAGTTGGGAGAGCACCTCCCTTACAAGGAGGGGGTCACTGGTTCGAGCCCAGTACCGCCCATCACTCGCTGGCGATGTCTCAATTCAGAGCCGCTCCCCGGGACTGCTAGCATTTTGCAAGCTATGCCGACTCTCTACGTAAGAGGCGTTCCCTCCGAGCTCTACGAGCGGCTGCGCCGCGAGGCGGCCTCAGCTAGGCGCTCGCTCGGCGCCGAGACGATCGAGCTGCTGCGCCGCAGCCTTGCACCCACCCATGGAATCTCGCTGGAGCAGCTCCTTCAGGGCGCCGATCGGATTCGGGCGCAGCACTCCCTCCCCCCTGGTTCTCCCACGGCTGCTGAGCTGATCCGCGAAGACCGCGAGCGCTAGACCAGATGGCCGCGATCGTGGTGGACGCCAGCGTCATGGTGGCGCTTTACGTCGAGGAGCCACTCTCAGCGCTGGCGCGGGCGGCCCTGCTCCGTGCCCGAGAAGCTGGCGACGACCTCCACGCGCCAGACTTGCTGCTGATCGAGTGCGCCAACGCGTTTTGGAAGCGGGTGGGTCGAGGCGAGCTCGCTCGCGACTCCGCGATGACCGCGATCACGGAGCTTTCGACGCTTGAGGACTTGGATCGACATCCAATGGACGGACAGCTCGTCCCACCCGCGCTCTCGCTCGCGATTGCCCACTCGCTGACCGCCTACGACGCTGCCTACGCTGCGTTGGCTGTACAGCTCGGCGGCACCGTGCTCAGCGGGGACGGCCGCTTCGTTGAGCGAGCGTCGCAGGCCGGCCTGCCCGTGGTCGCTGTCGGATAGCCCGCCGGGCGATTGCTCGGCTAGCCTCAAGGGCGATGGCCGACCCCGCTTTGCTCTCCAGCGACCGCCGTGCTCTCTCACCCGCGATCGAGCGCGCGCTGAGCCTCTTCACGAATCCGCTCCCGAGCGAGGAGGTCGACGTCGCTCGCGGCTACCTCGACCTCCTGGGCCAGCAGGACCCGACCGGCGCGCGCCTTGGCCAGCGGTTGATGGTGAGCCGCGCGCTGCCGCTGGTCTACCAGCGCTTCTGGCGCCCGCTCGGCGGCCGCCTCTTGATGGGACTGACCGGGCCGGGGACGGAGGAGGAGCACCGGATGGCGCTGGCGATGCTCTCGATCGAGCCCGGCGACCGGGTTCTCGACGTGGCCTGCGGCCCCGGCAACTTCACTCGCGACTTCGCCGCCGCGGCGAGCGAGAGCCTCATCGTCGGCCTCGACGCCTCGGCGCCGATGCTGGACGTCGCCGCGCGGGACACCGACAGGGCCAACGTCGCCTACCTGCGCGGCGACGCCTGCGCGCTGCCCTTCCGCGACGGCAGCTTCGACGCGGTCTGCTGCTTCGCCGCCCTCTACCTGATCGAGGAGCCGATGCGGGCGCTGGCGGAGATCGTCCGCGTCCTCGCGCCCGGCGGCCGCGTCGCCTTGCTCACCAGCTGCAACAGGGGCCTGCTCCCGGCCGGCGCAGCCAGCGCGATCGTGCGCCGCTTGAGCGGCGTGCGCGTCTTCGGCCGCGACGAGATCACGCGGGCGCTGCGCGACGGCGGCCTGATCGGGATCGGCCAGCAGGTCAGCGGTCTTGCCCAGTTCGTATCGGGACGAAAACCAGAGGAGGCGATCTAGATGGCGCACATGGGCGGCACCGCCGAAACGGAGATCGAGGCGCCGATCGAGCAGGTCTGGGCGCTGGTCGAGGACGTGCTGATCGCGCCCGAGTGGCAGGGTGGCCTGGTCTCGGTCACGGCGCTGGAGCGCGACGGGGAGGGGCGTCCGACCCTGGTCGAGAGCGTCAGCGACATCAAGGTCAGGCAGGTGAAGACGCAGGTGCGGTTCAGCTATGACCCGCCGACGCGCCTCTCCTGGACCCAGGAGAAGGGCGACCTCAAGTCGGTCGAGGGCTCCTGGGCGCTGGAGGACCTGGGCGGGGGCCGCACGCGGGCGACCTACACGCTCGACGGCGATCCCGGCCGGGTGCTGGGGATGCTGATCCGCGGACCGGTCGAGTCCGCCGCCCGGGCGATGCTGGTCAACGCCCGTCCGGGGGAGCTGAAGGCGCGGATCGAGGGAAGCTAGGCGGCCCGCTCGCGCAAGGTGAATGCCGCTAAGTTGCGCCGGTGGCTGACAAGGATCTCTCCGTCGTCGTCTTCGGCGCCAGCGGCGTCACCGGGCGGCGCGTAGCCGCGTACCTCGCCGAGCGAGCGGGCGAGGCAGGGGCGAGCTGGGCGGTCGCCGGCCGCGACGCCGCCAAGCTCGAGCGCGTGCTCGGCGAGATCGGCGTCGCCGCTCCCGAGACGATCGCCGCCGACGTCGGCGACCCGGCCTCGCTGGCGGCGATGGCCGCCCGCGCCCGCGTCGTCCTTGACCTCGTCGGCCCCTACACGCTCTACGGCGAGCCCGTGATCGAGGCCTGCGTCGCGGGCGGCGCCCACTACGTCGACCTGACCGGGGAGATGCCCTTCATGCGCCACACGGTCGACGCCTTCCACGACCGTGCCGCGGCGGCCGGGGTGAAGATCGTCCAGACCTGTGGCTTCGAGGCGCTGCCGCCCGACCTCGCAGTCCTCCTCGCCGCCGAGACCGCCCGCGAGCGCTGGGGCGAAGATCTCTCGGAGGCCGACGTCGACATCGTCACCCGTCAGCCCGCCGGTCGCATCGGGCCCCAGGACCTGATCTCCGGCGGCACCCTGCAGAGCGTGGCCGAGGCGCTCGCCGTCGTGGACGCCGCCCAGGTTGCCGATCCGGCGGCGCTGATCACGGACCCCGATCTTGCCGCCGCTGTCCGACGTCGCAGCCCGATCGCCCTCACCCCGCGGACCAACGCCCGCGGCGACGTGATCGCGCCGATGACGCCGCTCGCCTTCATCAACCCGGCCGTGATCCACCGCAGCACGGCGCTGCTCGCCGCCGAGCGCGGCGGCGGCGAGCCGCTGCGCTATCGCGAGGGCATAGCGATCCCGGGCAGCGCCGCCACGCTGCCGCTGCGCTACGCGGCGGCCGGGGCGCTCGCCGGGATGCAGGCCGGCTTTCGCGGCCTGACCCGCGCCGGCCCGTCGGTCCGGCAGCGCTCGGCCGCGGTCATGCGCAGGGCCCTGCCGTCCTCCGGCTTCGGCCCCTCCGGCGAGAAGCTCGACCAGTGGTCCTGGCATCTCACCGCCGACGCCCGCACCGCGGGCGGCCACCATGTCCGGGTCGACCTCGACGCCGATGGCCACCCGGGCTACCTGACGACGGCCAAGCTGCTCGGCGAGGTCGGGCTGCTCCTCGCCGAGGAAGGCGCGACGCCCGAGCGCGCCGGTTGCCTGACGCCCGCCACGGCGCTCGGCGCGCAGAGCCTCGGTCGCTTCGAGCGCGCCGGCGCCCGCTTCGCGGTCTCCTTCTGAACCGACCGCCTCTGGCGACTTACCCCCCCATACATGACGGTAAGTCGCCAGAGCTCACTGAGCCGGCCGGGCGAGCTGCGGCGTAACGGTGCCGCCGCGCTGCCGCTCCGTCTTCGTCACCACGTCGAAGAAGACGTCGTTGCGGCCGCGGCGCATCCGGTGGGGAAAGGCGCCGCGGGAGCGGCGGCTCGCCGCCGCCATCGCGCGGAAGCTCGACTCGTGGGCGCGGCTCCAGCGGATGCCGAAGATCTCGCGCACGCGCGGCGGCAGGGTTCCCTTGATCAGGTGGTTCTGCAGGGCGATGTTGCCACGCGCCGCTGCCGGGACCGGCTGGCGGAACGCCACCAGCGGCGCCATCTCCAGCCCGTGCTCGGTCACCTGCAGATCGGGCGCGGCGAGCTTGCCGTCGAACCAGGCCTTGAACTCGAGGTGGCTCGACGGGACCTCGCTGCGGGGCAGGCCGAAGAGCTCGCCGAAAAGGACGTAGTCCTGCCAGAGCCGCTCGCGCTCGTCGGGGTCGAGCGGTTGCGCCAGCGTCTCGTACATTTCGCGCCCTGAGTCCGCGATCACGGCCATGGTCCACAGCATCAGCTCGGGGTCGAAGGCGGAGTAGGGGGTTCCGGCGGGGTGGGGGCCTGCCGCCACCGGCAGCTCCCCCTTGACCTTCTCGTGCAGGCGCCGCACTTTGGCCAGCGCCGCGTCGGCCTCCTCGCGGGTGCCGAGGAAGACCGTCTCCTGGATCTTCGCCGTGCGGGCGAGCCGCTCGAACGGCCGGTTGCCCGACCAGGTCGAGAGCATCGTGCCGGTGTAGGTGAGCGGTTCCAGCGCCCCGATCAGCAGCGCCCGCTGTCCGTAGAGCAGCCCGACCGAGCGCTCGCCATGGACCCGGCGCGCCATCGACCGCCCGCGGGGAAAGTAGTGCTCTTCGGCGCTTCGCTCAGGCTCCACTGAGTGGGGATGCTACGGGTACGGCCGGTTTCTCGCCGCCCAGCTCGCGCGCGGCGAAGATCTCGTCGAGGTCCTCGCGGGTCAGCGTCTCGCGCTCGAGCGCGTTGGCGGCGAGGTCGTCGAGGCATTCGCGATTGGCCGCCAGCAGCGCCCGCGCCCGCCGGTATGCCTCGCGGGCGAGCGTCATCGCCGCCACGTCGACGTCGCGGCGGGTGCGGTCAGACAGCGCGTAGTCGCCGGTCGGCAGCGCGATCGGGGGCGCCCCGTCGGCGTCCAGCGCCACGCCCATGCCGAACTCGGCGACCATCTGGCGGCAGACCATGTGCACGCGCGCCAGGTCGTCGACGGCGCCCGAGTAAGAGGCGTTCATGACCTCCTCCTCGGCGGCGCGGCCGCCGAGCAGCGTGACCAGCTCGTCGAGCAGCTCCTCGCGCGACTTCAGGTAGGTGTCCTCCTGCGGCGAGTGGCCGACGAAGCCGAGTGCCGGGCCGCGCGGCACGATGCTGAGGATCTCCGGCGGGTCGAGGCCGAGCAGGTGGCGGCAGAGCGCGTGCCCCGCCTCGTGGTAGGCGACGATCCGCCGCTCCTTCGGGCTCAGCCGCCGCGCCTGCTGGGAGCCGACCGATTGGCGCAGCAGCGCCTCGTCGAGATCCTCGCGAGCCGTCGCGGCGCGCCCGGCGCGCCCGGCGATGATCGCCGCCTCGTTGAGCGCGTTGGCCAGCTGCGCGCCGGTCATCCCGGTCGTCTTGCGCGCGACGTCGGTCAGGTCGAGGTCGGCGCCGAGCGGCTTGCCCTTGGCGTGGGCGCGCAGGATCGCCTCGCGGCCGTCGCGATCCGGCGGCGCGACCAGCACCTGGCGGTCGAAGCGGCCGGGTCGCAGCAGCGCCTTGTCGAGCTTGTCGACGTAGTTGGAGGCGGCGATCACGATCACCGTGCCGGGGTCCTTCTCGAAGCCGTCGAGCTCGACCAGCAACTGGTTCAGCGCCTGCTCGCGCTCGCTCGAGCCGCCATCTCCACCGCCGCTGCTGCGCGCTCCCCCGACCGCGTCCAGCTCGTCGATGAAGATGACGGCCCGGCCCGACTTGCGCGCCTCCTTGAAGAGGCGGCGGATGCGGGCAGCACCCCTCCCCACGAACATCTCTACGAAGCTCGAGCCCGAGGCCGAGAAGAAGTCGACGCCGGCCTGCGCGGCGACGGCCCGCGCCAGCATCGTCTTGCCGGTGCCGGGCGGTCCGAAGAGCAGCACGCCGCGTGGCGGCTGCGCGCCGAGGCTGGCGAAGCGGTCGGGGTCGCGCAGCCACTCGGCGACGTCCATCAGCTCGTCCTTGGCGGCATCGACGCCCTGCACCTCCTCCCAGAGCACGGGCTTGGTCTTGCTCGCCTTCACCGTCTCCGGCTTGGTCGCGCCCAGCGTGCCGCGCAGCAGCGTCACGAAGACGAGCAGGAGGGCGAACATGAAGAAGACCCCGAAGACGGGGTACCAGTCGAAGAAGAACGTTTTGACTTCGGACGCGGCCAGCGCCAGCGGCAGGAACATTCAAGGAGTCTCAGGGCAAAGCTCCAAAGCTCCTATCGCATATGCGTCCAGGGAGTGGTTTTGTCGCCTGTCGCGTGCCTGCTCAAAGCTCCCGCCGGCTGACCGCGCCGCTCTGCAGGGCGCGCTCGACCAGCGCCACCCGCTTCTGGTTCTGCGGCAGGTCCGCGACCTCGAGCTTCTCGAAGAGGGCGCGCATGTGGGTCTTGACCGCGTCGACGCTGAGGTGCAGCTCGTCGGCGATCGCCTGGTTGGTCGCCGGCGTGGCGAAGGGCGTTTCGTCCTTGAAAGGGCGGCAGAGGGCGAGCAGGACGCGGCGCTGGCCGGGGGAGATGGTCGCGGCGGCCGGCGCCTGGCTGGCGGCGACGGTCGCTTCCGGGGCGCCCTCGCCGGGGCGCCGGAAGAGCACCGCGGTGCGGCCGAAGCGCAGCGTGTCGCCGTCGCGCAGGCGCCGTCGCCCGTCGACCCGCTGCTCGCCGACGAAGGAGCCGTTGCGCGAGAGGCCGTCGTCGAGCAGCGTGCACTCGTCGCGCACGACCTCGATCTGGGCGTGCAGCGCCGAGACCTCCTCGTCCCAGTCGAGCCGCACGTCGGCCGATTCGCCCCGTCCGACCCAGAGCGCCGCCGTCCCCTCCTCGACCATGACGATCCGCTGCCCGCCATCCCCGTCACGGAAGACGAGAAAGGGCCGGCCGCCGCGTTCGGCCTCGATCTGCGCCTTCAGCTCCGGCGCGCTGGTCTGCGGCCGCTCACCCACGTACGACTTGCGAGCCGCCGACGATCGCCTCGAGGCCGTCGTCGCCGAAGACGATCCAGGCCTTGTTGCCGCCGTCGTAGTCGGGCGCCCACAGCTTCAGCGTCGCCGGTCGGTCCCAGACGGTGACCCCCTCCTCGCTGGTTTCGTCCAGGCCGCGCCAGATCCGCGCGAAGGGGTTGGATTCCCACTCCTCGCTGATCGTGGTCGGCTCGCGGTGGCCGGGGTGGACGCGCGTCTCGGGCGGCAGCTCCATCAGCCGCATCACCGATGCCTTCAGGTCGGCGAAGCCGCTGGCGCCGGGGGCCATCGTGCCGCCGACGGTTCCCTTGAAGAGGACGTCGGCGGTGAAGACGTCGGCGCCGTTGACGAGGAAGGCGAGGTGGCCGGCGGCGTGGCCCGGGGTGTAGATCGCTTCGATCTCGAGCCCGCCGGTGGCGAGCTTGCCGCCGTCGGCGAGTATCTCGGCGACCTCGTCCTCCAGCTCCGCCGCCGTCTCGGCGTGGGCGACCAGCGGCGGTTCGCCGAGCTGCTGGCGCGCCTCGGCCAGGCCGGCGACGTGGTCGCCGTGGGGATGGGTGACGAGGACGTGGGTGATCTCGATCCCGTCCCGCTCCGCTCGCTCCAGCAGCGGCCCGAGGTCGTCGTTGCCGTCGATCAGCACCCCCTTGCCGCCGGCTTCGTCGGCGACCAGGTAGGCGTTCGACAGCCAGGTCGGGTTCTCGGTTCTCTCGATGATCACGGCGCTTCCTCCCGTCGGCTTGCAAGCTGTGCGCCAAACCGTACGGCCTCGGGCAACCGCGCGAGCCAGCGCGGCCATAATTTTCCCGTGCTAGGCAGGGACGCCAAGACTCGGTACGGCCGTGGGCGTTGAATTTCTGGAACCGCAGCCCAAAGCGAGCTACCGTGTTGAGAGTTGACGTGAGGACCAGCAGCGCCATGGCGTCAGGGCTCCGCCTAGTGCTCCTGGCGAGCTTGCTCTTGATGGCGCTGACGGCTGACACGCGCATCGCCCCCGCTGCCACTGGTGGCGCGGGACAGGGCGCGGCGCCGGCCGGGGGCTTGCCATTCGACCGCCACGGCATGTGGATCTGGTACGTCGATCGCTCCGAGGGCGGCAGCGTCGGCCGCATCCTCGCCCGCGCCAAGGCCGCGGGCATCGGCACGCTCTACATAAAGGCGGGCGATGCCGACGACGTCTGGTCGCAGTTCAACAAAACCCTGGTCGGGGCCCTGCGCCGGGGTGGGCTCGACGTTTGCGCCTGGCAGTTCGTCTACGGCGATCAGCCCGTCGACGAGGCCAAGGTCGGCGCCGCGGCCGTGCGGCGCGGCGCCGATTGCCTGGTGATCGACGCCGAGGGCCAGTACGAGGGCAAGTACGCGGCCGCTGACCGCTACATCCGCGCCCTGCGCAGCCGCATCGGCGCCGCCTTCCCCCTCTCGCTCGCCGCCTTCCCCTACGTCGACTATCACCCGTCCTTCCCCTACTCGGTCTTCCTCGGGCCCGAAGGGGCGATCGCCAACCAGCCGCAGATGTACTGGCGGGCGATCGGCGCCTCGGTCCGCGCCGTCTACGAGCACACCTTTCTCTTCAATCGGATCTACGCCCGCCCGCTCTATCCCCTCGGCCAGACCTACGGCGGCGCCGCCCGCAAGGAGATCGTTCGCTTCCGCCGCTTCGCCGAGAGCTACGGCGGCCTGGCGCCGAGCTGGTGGGACTGGCAGGAGACGAGCAGCAGCGGCTGGGACGCGCTCGGCGCCGGCATCGACGGCCCGGTTCCCGGCTATCGCCCGGTCCTCGACCACCCTGTGTTGAAGCGGGGAAGCAGCGGCGACATGGTCGTCTGGGCGCAGCAGCACCTGCAGGCCGCGGCCGAACCCCAGCTGCCGATCACCGGCATCTTCGGCAAACAGACCCGCTCGGCGGTCCGCAGCTTTCAGGCCAGGCAGGGCCTGCCGGTCGACGGAGCGATCGGCACGGACACGTGGAGCTCGCTTTTGAACTTCGACCCGGCACGTCCGCGCTGGGCGGGTCGCCGGGCGAAGCGAGGGAGCGCCGCGGCGGCAAGCCGCGCACTGCCGCCGCGGCGCCCACTCTCCGCCTCGCTGCCGGCGAAGGCCTACGAGATAGACCCGGGGCCCGCTCCTTGAGCAAGCGCCCGGCGGGGGCGCTTGCGGGTATAGCCATGATCCTTCTCCTCGCCGCTCCGGCAACCGGGGCGATGCGGCCGCGCGACACGGTGATCGAGGCGCCGAGCGTGGGCTCGGCGCAGATCTCCGCCAGCGCAGCGGAGGATCGGTACCCGATCAACGACGGCAGCGGCGCAACGGTCGCGATCGCGGTCACGGCGGCTTGTGAGATGTCCTGTGCCGCTGCCGATCCACAGCAGATCGCCAACACCCTTGGCACATTTGTTCACGGCCCCGAGATGGAACTGCTCACCGTCCAGCTCGACACGCCTTCCCAGATCGAATTCGATTGCGGCTACGGCGCCCAGGCCTGCTACTACGGCAGCGAAAGCAAAATCGTCCTGGGTGGCAACGGCGGCGTTGCCCCAGATGGCGCAAGCCGCGAATTCGTCCTTGCCCACGAGTACGGGCACCACGTCGCCCGGCACCGCGAAAGCCCGTCGCCCTTCCCGCCCGCGATCGAGTGGGGCACGGCTCGCTGGTCCAGCTATGAGCACGTCTGCCAACGCTCACGCGCCGGCGCCCTCTTCCCGGGCAACGAGGGCCTGCGCTACTTCCGTGACCCGGGCGAGGCGTTCGCCGAGTCCTTCGCCCACCTGCGCTTTCCGGAAAGCGGCGTGCCCTGGCGTTGGCTGCGGGCGCTCGAGCCGGACGCTGGGGCGCTGGAGGCGATCCGCGAAGACACCCTCGATCCCTGGTCGGGGCGGACGTCGCTGAAGCTGCGCGGGCGCGTCCCACCGCGAAGGAATGGGCGGGCGCTGCGGAGCTTTGGCACACCGATCGACGGCGCCGTCAGCCTGCGACCGGCGAGCCGATCCCGTTTCAACCTCGATCTCCTCAACCCGCTGGGCCGCCTCTTGCGCAGCTCGCGCCACGACCTCAGCTTCGGCCACCGCCTCAACTTCACCGTCTGCGGCCAATCGCGGCTCGGCGTCGCGATCCGCTCCAAGGGCGCCTCCGGGGGCGCCTTCAAGCTGCAAATCCAGCGACCCTGAGATAATCCCCGCCGGGCGATCCCCTCGCCCGTATTCAGGGGGCGTAGCTCAGTTGGTTAGAGCGCCGGCCTGTCACGCCGGAGGTCGCGGGTTCGAGTCCCGTCGCTCCCGTCCCGCAACGGGGGGCAGTTTTCATACCAAAACAGTTACACACACTTGCGCTCCGCCTGGGCAATCAGGTCGGAGAGCGGTATTTCGAGTGCCGCTGCGAGCTTGAAGAGGTTGCGGAAACTCGGGTTCCTCAACCCGCGCTCGATCTCGCTGACATAGGTGCGATGCATTCCAGCAAGGTCAGCGAGCCCCTCCTGGGAGAGACCTTCGATTTCGCCCCGCCGCGTACGTATCGCTTCGCCAAGAGCCTTGAGAGCCGCCTCTGACACGCGCCGAGCCTGTCAGCTATTTCTCTATGAGTCTACAGAATATAAGTAGCTAATCACGACGCTCATAACCCCCCACTTATGCGTACCTAGAAAAAAACCGCGCCGCAGCCCGAAAGGCGAAACAACACCATTTAGAATGCTCGGGTAATTTCCCAACTTCTCTCTCACCATTAGTGTGTCACTGCCATCGGTCGTGTGGTGAAAAAGCTGGGTGTTGGGTTTGCCACCCACTGCCCTGCGGCCAGGTACCCGCCAGTTGTCGCGAAGGTACCCAGTTGTCGCCGGCCTAGACCACGCTAGGCGCTGCGGGCGATGTAGACGACCTTGGAGTGCGCGAGTTCGTCGACCGGCTGTTTGGGAACCGCGTCGAAGCCGTGCCCGTAGACGCCAAGGCACTCCAGGCTCGCCGATTCGAGCAGGGCGCGGACTTCCGACTCGGGAAAATGGCGCTGCCGGTGGATGTGCGTCTCGCCCTCGGGCGCGCCCTCGGTCTCGACTTCGAAGCGCGCTTCGCTGATCGAGCCGGGAACCGCGTCGGCCGAGCCCTGGCCGCGCCAGATCAACTGCCGCCCGCCGCGCTTCACCCGCTGTTCTTCGGCGAAGAAGGTGCGATAGGCCTGCAGCGTGTTGACATCGAACATCAGCAGTCCGCCGGGGGCCAGGTTTGCCCTCATCCCGCTCAACGCCTCCCCCAGCTCTTCGCCGCTGAGCAGATAATTGACCGCGTCGTCCAACGCCCAGACGAGATCGAACTCGCCGAATTTCGGCAGCTTCCGCATGTCCGCAACCGATAGCCGAGCCGCGTTCCCGGCCTTGGCCCGGGCCAGCTCCAGCATCGACGGCGAGATGTCGCAAGCGGTGACCTCCCATCCTCGCTCGAGCATCGGCAGGAAGCTCTTCCCGGTTCCGCAACCGACGTCGAGCAGGCGACGCCCACGCAACCCGTGGCTGCGAGCCTTGGGAAGGATGTTGCCCAACCACAACTCGTAGTCGTGGTGAGCGGTGAAATCGTCATAGACGGGGGCGATCGCCTCGTAGGCCTGCTCGGCCCACTGGCTCCCCGACTGGACTGCTGCTGCTACCTCCACGATGCCGGAGACCACTGAATGTTCTAGAAGGTTCCATTGATCAAATCTGCTAGTCTGCTCCGCATCGTGGAGGTCCGTCGTCTCGACCATCGGGTGGACAGGGGAGCAGATCCGAGCGAGTCCTGGGACTGGGACGAGGTCCACCGGATCTGTCTCAGCTTCGCCTTCCGCTACGCCAAGAACCGCACGGAGGCCGAGGACATCGCCCAGGACTCGATGGTCCGAGCCTGGCGGAAACGGGGGTCGTTGCGCAACGAAGCAGCGCGCAAGTCGTGGCTGGCGACGATCGTCCGCAACGAGGCGCTGCGTGAGTTCGCCCGCAACCGTCCCTCGCCGAGCGATCTGATCGAAGTGATCCACGGCAGCGACGACGAGCGCGTGTTGGCCACGGTCGAACGGGCCGATCTACACGCGGCGCTGGAGCGGCTCAACAAACGCGACCGCCAGCTGGTGCGGTTGCGCTACGACGAGGACATGACCCAGGAGGCGATCGCCCACCGTCTCGGCATCCCTCTGGGCACGGTCAAGGTCCGCCTGCACCGGGTGCGGGCAAAGCTGCGGCGCGAGATCGGCGCTTTCTAGAGAACCGGGGAGGCGGGCGGCGGGCGAGGCGCGGGGCCTCAGCCGGCCGCTGCGCGGCGCATCTCTTCGGTGGCCGCGCCTGGGCCGATGTAGGGGACGAGCAGCGCGAAGAGCAGGTCGGGAAGCAGCTGGGGCAGCCGCTCCGCCCGCCCGGTCAGCAGCTCGTCGAAGATCAGCCCGGAGACGGCGCCCGCTGCCATCAGCGCGATGTTGTCGGGCAGCTCGCGGCCGCCGGCCAGCTCCTCGCCGTCCTCGAGGAACTCGGTGAACTTGGTGATCGCGTTCCAGTGGCGCTGGCGGGCGTCGGCGCCGGCGGCGGCGACCTCGACGATCGCCGTCCGCGCCAACTGCGGGTCGAGGGCGAACATCTCGACGATCGTCGTCAGCCCGATCCGCACCCGCTCCAGCCAGGCCTGCTCGCCGTCGCAGCTGGCGACCACCTCGTCCAGCACCCGCTCGGTCACCATGTCGTAGGCGGCGAGGAAGCACTCGTGCTTGTCCTCGAAGTGCTTGTAGAAGGTGGTGCGGGAGACGTCGGCCTCCGCGATCACGTCGGCGACCGAGGTTGCCTTGTAGCCCTGGTGGCCAACTACGCGCACCATTGCTTCCAGAATCAGTTGACGCCGCGTTTCGCTGCCAGCCATCGGCCCGCCCGCCAGGGTTGAACTATCGGGTATATGAATCATAGCGGCAACGTGTACGTGGGCGTTTATCGAGTCAGCCTCTCGACCTCCCTTGCTGCCGCATCCGGGCCGATATATGGCACTAGCGTGGCAAAAAGCACGTCGGAAAGCAAACCTGGAAGCTGGTCCGCCCGCCCGGCGACGAGCTCGTCGGCGATCAATCCGGTGACCCCGCCGATCGCCATTCGCGACGTATTGGCGGGCAGGCCGCGCCCGCCAGGGGCGAAGTCCCGGCCGTCGTCGAAGAGTGGGGTCAGTCGCTGGATCGCGTTTCGGTAGCGCCGCTGCGCCGCCGGGCCGGCGCGGCCGACGTCGATCAGCGAGAGGCGCGCCAAGGCCGGCTCCTCGGCCAGCGTCTCGAGCAGAGCCGCGAGCCCGGCCGCCGCCCGGTCGGGCCAGGCCTGCTGGGTCTCGTAGGCCTTGATCACCCGCCGCACGAGCATCTCGACCGCGTTGTCGTAGGCGGCGAGGAAGCAGGCCTCCTTGTCCTCGAAGAGCTCGTAGAAAGTCGTGCGGGAGACGCCTGCCGCCTTGGTCAGGTCGCCGATCGTCATCGCCCCGTACCCCTTCTCCGCGACCACGCGCACCGCCGCCTCGAGCAGGCGCTTGCGCTGGGACCGCGCGACGATCTCCGGCGGCAGGCGGTGACGCCCGCGCGGAGGGCGCCACCGATCCCCCACCCCTGCCCGCTCCACTCCGGTCAGCCTCCGGGTGAGCTGAGAGTCCTCTCGGCCTCGCGCGCCTGGCGCAGCGCCTCCTCCTGGCCGAGGTAGGGAACGGTCGTGATGTAGACGATGTCCGGCAGCAGCTCGCGCAGCCGGTCCGCGTTGCCGGCGAGGATCTGGCCGACGATCAGCGACTCGGCGCCGGAGAGCGCCGCCCGGCCGGCGCTGGAGGGAATCGCTTCCTCCTCGACCGGGTCGTCGCGGCCGCGGTCGAGCAGCGATTGCAACACCCGCTTGCCCGAGGCGTAGAGCTCGAAAGCGCGGTCGCCCGAGGAAGGCGCCTCGACCAGCGCCATGCGGGCGAAAGCCGGGCGGCTCGCCAGCAGGTCGAGGAACTCGGCGGCCGCATCGCGGACCATCGTCGCCCACGGCTTGTCGGGCGAGTAGACGGAGAGGATCCGACCCATCGCGTCGGCCAGCGAGACTTCCATCGCCGCGTGGAAGCACTCCTCCTTGTCCTTGAAGAGCTCGTAGAAGGTGGCCCGTGAGACGCCCGCCGGCTCGCAGATGTCGGCGATAGTCGTCGCGTTGTAGCCCTTGGTCGAGCAGCTCTTGGCCATCGCCACCAGGATCCGTTCCCGCTGGGAGTGGGCGACCAGCGGCTCGGCGAGATCTTCGCGTCCGGCTGGAAGATGTTCCTTCTCGATCAGCCCGCTGAGGTTCACGGTAAACGCAATTGTACACCCCACCCAGGGTTCTGTGGACGAGGCAGTACCGAGTTAATAATCAATCTCCGCTCGGAACGGGTGTGGGATCCGGCCGCGCGCGACCTCGTCGCTCACTGTACACGCGGGCGAGCGAGCTGCTCGAAACTTCGGACCGCTGTACAAGCGAGTTCTGCCCCTTCCTCGCAACCATTTGACGATGAAGAAAGCGTTTCGCCAGATCGTCGCTTTCGGTGGGGGCGGCTTCTCGATGGAGTCGGGCAACCCGCTGCTGGACGACTACGTGCTCGGGCTGACCGGGGCGCGACGGCCCAGGGTCTGCTTCATGCCCGCGGCCAGCGGCGACGCCGACCATTACATCGTCCGCTTCTACCGGGCCTTTCCAGCCGATCGCTGCGAGGCGAGCCACATCTCCCTCTTCCGGCGCGAGCAGGGCCCGGAGGACCTGCGCGCGCATTTGCTCGAACAGGACCTGATCTACGTCGGCGGCGGCAGCGTCGTCAGCCTGCTTGGCGTCTGGAAGGCGCATGGAATCGACGCGATCCTGCGCGAGGCCTGGGAGCATGGCGTCGTCCTCTGCGGCCTCTCGGCCGGCTCGCTCTGCTGGTTCTCCGACGCGGTGACCGGCTTCCACGGCGCGCCGCGCGCGGTCGAGGGCTTGGGGCTGCTGCCGTTCAGCAACTGCGTCCATTACGAGCCTCGTTCCAGCCGCCGCCGCGCCTACCACGACTTCCTCCGCTCCGGCATGCGTCCGGGCTACGCGGCCGAGGACGGCGCGGCGCTGCACTTCGTCGGCAGCGAGCTGCGCCGGGTGGTCGCCTCGCGACCCGAGGCGCGCGGATACCGCCTCGACGCGGTCGGCGAGCGCGTGGTGGAGATGAGGATCGCCACCGCTTTCCTCGGTGATGCGGGGGCGCCGCCCTTCGTGCCGCTGCCGGAGGCGATGTCGACGGCAGTTGCGGCATGATGGGCGCGCGCGGTAGCGATTTGATCCGCTATCCGAACCAAAGCTCAACCGCGCGCCGATGATCACCCGCGTCCTCACCCTCGGCGGGCACGACTTCACCTCGCGCCCGCAGGACCGCGCGGTCTGCGAGCTGATGCTGCGGCTGGCGACGACCCGCGCCGGCGGCCGGCCACGGATCTGCATCCTGCCGACCGCCAGCGGCGACACCTCGGAGCAGATCGGCCGCTTCTACTCGGCCTTCGGCGAGCGGCCCTGCGAGCCCTCCGACCTCTCCCTCTTTCGCCTCGGCGCCCGGCCGATGGAGCTGCGCGACCACCTGCTCGAACAGGACCTGATCTACGTCGGAGGCGGCAGCCTGCTCAACCTGCTCGCGGTCTGGGAAGCGCACGAGCTGAGCGCGATCCTCAGCCTCGCCTGGCGCCAGGGGGTCGTCCTCGCCGGCCAGAGCGCCGGGGCGATGTGCTGGTTTGAGGCCGGCATCACCAAGTCCTCCGGCAGGCCCCTCCCGGGCGCGGGCCTGGGCCTGCTGAACGGCAGCCTCTGCGTCCACTACAACAACGAACCGGATCGCCGCGCCGCCTACCTCGACGCGGTCGCCGAAGGGATGCCCGGCGGCTACGGCCTCGACGACTACGCCGGTCTGATCTGGGAGGGAACAGGCCCCCCCTCGGCGGTAACCGCCCAACGCGGCGCCCGCGCCTATCGGGTCGCCAAGGGAGAAGCCGGCGTAATCGAGTCCCCACTCCCCGCCCGCTTCCTACCCGCGCCCGCTCCCGCAACGCTACGCGAGGACATAGCCGAGTTCCGGAGGATTACCGCTATGCGCAAGAAGGCCGGCTGGCTCGGCTAGGCGTGGCCGCAGGCAGAAGAGCTGAGACGGCAGAGAGAGGACGGGCGGGGGTGCCCGGTCGTGCAGCGGCGTCCTCTTTTTCGCCCCAGCCGCAACCTCGGACGGCCGCCAGGCGCTTCAGGCGAAAACCCAGCAAGCGACCGGGTACCCCCGCCCGTCCCCCTACAGCCCCTATCCCTCGCCCGCCGCCGGCGGCGCAGTCGGGTCGCCGCTCTCCTCGCCCGGCGCCTCGCGCGCGATGTAGTCCTCGGCCAGCAGCAGGTTGTCCTTGGACCGCTCGACCACGTTGAGCAGGTCGCCCATCAGCGCCACCTCCTCGACCTGCTCCTTGACGAACCACTGCATGAAGTGCTCGGCGCGGTAGTCCTTGACCTCGCGGGCCAGCTCGAACAGGGCGAAGATCTCCTCGCTGACCCGTTTCTCCTGCTCGAGCGCCATCTTTACCGGCGCCATCCCGTCGGAGTAGCTCGTCTCTTGCGACTTGATGTCGGGGATGTGGACCGCCTCGCCGACGTCGAGCAGGTACTGGACCATCATCATCGCGTGCTCGCGCTCCTCCAGCGCCTGCCGGTAGAAGAACTGGGCCAATCGAGGCAGCGTTTCAGCGTCGTAATAAACAGCCGCCCCGACATATTGCTGCGAGGCAGCGAACTCATTGGCAATCTGCTCATTAAGCGCATCAGCAAAGCTCTTCTCAGCCACTTTCAGCTCCTTGCTCGGCGGGGCGGATTCCGCCAACGTAGCCGAAACTCAAAGTTCGGTTCGCCGAAGCGCGAGTTCGGCCCGCCGAATGAAAACCCGCAAGGCGAAGGGACACCGGACCCGGCCTACTTACTCCGCCCAGCGAAATCCAGTCGGAGTCAGCTGCGGCAGCAGCGGGCTTGTCGGCAGGCCATCCGGCGGCGGCGATTCGTTGTAGCCGCGCGGGGCGGTGTCGTTCGGCGTGTCGGGATGGAAGAGCGAGGCGAGTACCTGGATCTGGCCGCGTCCGACGCCGAGCTCCCACTGGCCACCGCCGTAGGCGCCGATGCCGCGCTCGGCGCAGTAGTCGTAGGTCTCGCAGAGGTCGCGCAGGCCGCCGATCCGCGATGGCTTGACGTTGACCATCCGCGGCGGCCAGGGCAATGCCTCGATGTCGGCGATCGAGTGGATCGGCGCGTCCCAGGTGAGGCGGTCGCGGATCGGCTCCAGCAGCGGCCGCGTCTCCTCGGTGACGTCGGGATCCTCGAGCCAGGCATCGGGGAAGGCCTCGATCAGCTTGCGGTAGAGCTCGGGATCGGTCTCGACGTCGACCACGGTCCCTTTGTAAAAGCCCTTGAGGTCGAGCGAGTCGATCGCGCCGGTCTCGACCAGGGCGGCGATCAGCTCGTCGGTCCAGTCGTTGGTCGGGTCGAGCTTGAAGCGCAGGCCCGGGTAGGGATCGAGCTTGTGCCGCAGCGTCTCGATCGAGGAGGGCTCGTCAGGCCCGCCCGCTAGGCGCATCGAGCAGACGAAGGCGACCGGCTGGGGATCGCGTTCGAGCGCGGTCGCGATGCCGACGCCCGCCTGGCGCAGGGCCAGGTCCAGCGCCGCCGACTCGAAGGCCCAGCGCCGGTAGCGGCGCGAGACGTCGCGCTGGGGCTCACTGGGAAAGGTGTCGACACCGCCGATGAAGTCGCAGAACTCACCCAGGGTCGCGTGGCCGGTCAGGTCGAGGGTCGGGCCGGCGTCCTGGAGGGCGACGTGGTCGAGGGCGTCGTAGGTGACGTCCTCGCCGAGACCCTCCTCGCCGCCGCCCAGGATGTGGATGACGGTGCTGAGGCGTTCGAAGCCGGGGGTTTGGTACTCCAGGCCGCTCAGCTCGTAGCCCTCGATCTCCAGGGGTAGGTCGGCTAGGAGGTCGAAGGTGGCCACGGGCGGGAGTGTATGGGGGAGGGACGGGGCACCCCCGTCCCTCCCTATCGACCTCCCGCGCCTGCCAGACTCAGCTCACTCCATGAAGCACACCGCTCACGGCTATTGGCTTGAGGAGGCGGGCGATGTGGCCTCGCTCCCGGAGCTGACAGGTGAGCGGAGCGTTGATGTTGTCGTCATTGGTGGCGGCTACACCGGG
>Ga0190265_10000812_pt1 | contig 20764 bp, 20 predicted proteins | sample Popmic124T_FD_133135 | JGI IMG/M metagenome (GOLD analysis project Ga0190265, IMG submission 133135) | Populus adjacent soil microbial communities from riparian zone of Indian Creek, Utah, USA - 124 T | ecosystem: Environmental > Terrestrial > Soil > Riparian zone | place: USA: Utah | collected...
GAGCTGTACGTGGCGAGCGCGGCCGGGCGGATCATCGCGCCCCCGAGCGCGACGCTATGGCTGCTCGGCGCGGCGGCCCAGGCGATGTACCTCAAGCCGCTGCTCGATCGCTTGGGCGTGTCCGCTGAGATCTTCGCGACCGGCGAGTACAAGACGGCGGCCGAAGCGCTGGTCCGCGAGACGATGAGCGATGCGCAGCGCGAGCAGCTCGGTGCGCTGTCCGACACGATCCAGCGCTCACTCGAGGCGGCGCTTGCCGAGCGCCCGAGCATCGATCTCGAGCGCGCGCGCGCGTGCTTCGAAGGCGGGTTCTTTTCGGGCAACGCCGCTGTCGAAGTGGGTCTGCTCGACGCTTGCCGCTACGAGGACGAGCTGGGCGTCGAGCTGGGCGAGCAGGGCGAAAAGCCTAAGCCCGCGCTCGCCGCGGGCAGGTACCTCGCGTATCGGTCGATGCGGCTTTGGCGGCCGCTTGGGCGCAAGCCCATGATCGGCGTGGTGGCGATTCACGGCGCGATCGTCGATTCAGCGCCCAAGACGCCTCGACTGTCCGGCCGGCCCCCGGCGAGCTACGAGGCGGTCAGCCGCGCGATCCGGGCGGCTCGTCAGAACCCGCTCGTGCGCGCGGTCATCCTTCATATCGATTCGCCAGGCGGCTCTGCGCTCGCGAGCGATCTGATCCACCGCGAGCTGACTCGGTTGCGCGAGAAGAAGCCGGTCATCGCCTGCATGGGCAATGTAGCGGCGAGCGGCGGCTATTACGTGGCGGTGGCCTGCGAGAAGATCGTGGCGCAGCCGACGACGACCACCGGCTCGATCGGCGTGATCTCGGCGCGCGTGCTCGGCGGCAGGCTCGCTGACAGGCTGGGCGTGCGGCCGCAGGTCGTGCGTTCCGCGCCCCACGCGGATCTCCATTCGCCGTTTCGCGCGCTCGATCCCGAGGAGCGTGCGCTGGCCGCGGCGGAGATCGACGAGGTCTATGCCGGTTTCGTCAGCGTGGTCGCCGAGGGGCGCGGGCGTACGGTCGCGGAGGTCGAGGAGCTCGCGGGCGGGCGGGTCTGGAGCGGCGGGGACGCGCTGCGCGCGGGCCTGGTCGACGAGCTCGGCGGGCTGCCGGCGGCCCTGCGCGCGCTGCAGGCGCTGCTACCCGAGCTTCGAGGCGTACCGGTCGATCAGCTCCCGCTACGCGTCGTCACGGGAGGGCCCAGCCTGGCGCCGATCGCCGCCGAGCCGGCGCGCGCGACGCGCTTCGTGACACCCGAAGGGGTGACCGGCGTGCTCGAAGCGGCGAGCGCCGAGCTAGGCGAGCTGCGGGCGCTCTGCCAGGGCGCGGAGAACGCGCTCGCTTACGCGCTCATTCCCAAGATTCGGTAAGCACCGCAAAGGGCTTCCCGGTCATCCACCTTGGGATTGCCGCGGGCGCGCGCTCTCGACTATGGTAGGCGCCCACTCGCCCGGCGGGGACGCAGTGCAAGCATTAGACAAGGAGACCGGGATGCGCAGCTCGTTTGGATTCAGCCTGCTCTTGTGCCTGCTCTCGGCGGCCTGCGGTGGCGGCAATATGGCCGAGGTCAAGGCCGGCCCGATGCCGGCGGAAGGCAACTTCAGCGGCGTGTACTTCTCTCCGCAGTACGGCGAGATGCACATGGTCCAGAACGGCAGCGCAGTCGTCGGCAAATACAAGAAGGACGAGCGCGAGGGTTCCATTCAGGGCGAGGCCGACGGCGACCTGATGAACTTCGAGTGGAAAGAGATGAAGGCGATGGTCTCGAATCGCCCGCAGGAGACGATCGGCCACGGATACTTCCGCTACCTGGTCGACCCGGCCAACGGCGATCACGTGCTCAAGGGTCGCTGGGGGCTCGATGACAGCGACATGAACGGCGGCGAGTGGAACGCGTACAAGTCGCGCAAGCTCGAGCCCGACCTGGAGAAATTCGGCGGTGAGCCGACCAGCGGCGGCGAGAGCGTCGACGAAGAAGAGAGCGGTGGCGACGAGGGCGGCGAGTCCGAGAGCGGCGGCGGCGACGAAGGCGGCTCCGAAGAAGAGGGCGACGACATTTTTTAGTTCCGGGGGGCCAAGCCCCCGTCGCTCAGGCGCTCTTGCGGAGCGCCTGAGCTCGCCTCTTCACGCGCTTCGCGCGTTCAGAGTGCGCCCCCCTTCGGCGCAGTCGCGCCGGGCTCGCTTTGCTCGCGGTCGCTTGACGAGAGCGACGCGCGTTCGCTCCGCTCCCGGCCTGCGAACAGCAGGTAGTAGTAGACGCCGCAGCCGATCAGCGCTGCGAACACGAGCTTGGCCGCGTACGGCAGGGTCGGTTCGTGGATCTGGCTGATCGTGCCTTCGATCAGGCCGGCGAGCACCAGGATCGGCATGCCGCCCAGCACCAGCGCGGCGGCGCGGCGCGCTTCGGCGATCAACGCTTCGCGCCGCGAGCGCCGGCCCGGGAGCCACAGGCCGCGCGCGATCACCAGACCGGAGCCGCCCGCGATCGCGATCTCGGTCAGCTCCGGGATGCCGTGCGGCAGGATCCAGGCCCAGAAGAACAACCCGAGGCCCTCCTGGTGGTACTGCATCGCCAGCGCGCCGAGCGGCACGCCGTTGTAGAAGAGCAGCGCGACCGTGCCCACGCCGAAGGTGATGCCGAGCGCGAACACCACGAAGCTGACCTCGATGTTGTGCGTGAACAACCAACCCGAGAACGCGGCTTGCTCGTCGGTGGCGGCTGGTTTCCCGTCCTCGTCGCGGCTCACGCGTTCGCCCGGGGTCGACTTCTGGTGCATCTCCGGGATCATCGCGCCGAGCGAGTCGGGATCGGCCGCGACAAACGAGGCGCCGAGCAGCGCGCCGCTCGCGAGCAGCGCAGCCGCCAGCGCGATCGCCCGCCACTCTTCGCGGAACAAGCGCGGGAACCCCGTCAGGAAGAACTGCAGGATCTGCCGCTCGCTGCGCGCGCGCCCGCCGTGCACCACGGCATAGGCACGCCCCACGATGTCGTTGAGGTAGTCGACGCTCGACGCGTTGGCCTGCTCGCTGCGCGCGCGGATCAAGTCGCTCGAGACCGCGCGGTACAGCTTGGCCAGCTCGCGCGCCTCCGCCACGCTGAGCACGCTGGTGCTGGCCTGTTCCACCTTGCGCAGCAGCCGTTCGAGCCGTGACCACGACTCGGTGTGTCCCGCCACGAAGCGGTTGACGTCGAACCCGTGCACGGTCGGAGCCTATCACGCGCGTGGTAGCATCCAGCCGTGCGCGACCTGCTCACGATTCGCACGCCGGAGAACGTCAGCTTCGAGTTCGAGTTGGCGGGACTCGCATCGCGTGCGGCCGCGTGGCTGATCGACGTGACCGTGATGGCGATGCTGCTGATCACCGTGATCGTCGTGGTCGGCTTCTTCGGCGTGGTCGCCGGCGGGCTCGCGATGGCGCTCTACTTCGTGCTCGCGTTCGTGGTGCAGTGGGGCTACGGGGCGGTGTGCGAGTTCCGCTTCTCCGGCCAGACCTTGGGCAAGCGCGCGGTCGGCATCCGGGTGCTGCAGGCCGCGGGCACGCCCATCACCTGGTCGCAGGCCGTCGTGCGCAACCTGGTGCGCGTGGTCGACGCGCTGCCGGTCATCTATCTCACCGGCGGCCTGTGCACGCTGCTCGATGAGAACGCGCGCCGGCTCGGCGACATCGCGGCGGGCACCGTCGTGGTGCGGCAGCGCCGTTCGCCGCGACCTTCTGCGGTGGTCGCGCCGATCGATCGCTACAACTCCTTCGTGACCGATCCGCTGGTGATCCACGCCAGCCAGCGCATCACCGCGCCCGAGCGCGACGCGATGATCGACCTCTCGCTGCGCCGCGAGACCCTGCCGCTGGCGGTGCGCTATGCGCTGTTCTCGAAGCTGGCGCGCCATCTCGAGACGCGGCTCGGCATCGAGCGGCCCGGGATCTTCTCCGAGGAGCGCTTCGTGCTCAACTTGACGGCGGTGGCGCTCGGCTTTCGTCCGGACCCACCGGGGACCGCGGTGCACGCCGCGGCGAAGCCGTCGTGAGCCGTAGCGCGCGCATCGCCTATCACGGGCATTGCTTCGATGGGATGAGCTCGGCCGCGCTGGCGACCCGAGTGCTGCACGCGCTCGAGGGTGCGGCGCTCAGCTGTCGGTACAGCGGTCTCGAGCACGGGCCCGGCGGTTCGTACGTGCCGGAGGCCGTGCTCGACTCCGACGTCAACGCGGTGGTGGACTTCCGCTACTGCACTTCGCCGCGGCTGCACTGGTGGTTCGATCATCACGCGACCGGTCTCGTCTCCGACGACGAGCGCGCCCACTTCGCCGCCGACGCGAGCGGCCGCAAGTTCTTCGCGCCGAGCTACGGCTCGTGCTGCAAGCTGATCGCGGACGTGGCCGAACAGCGCTTCGGGCTCGTGTTCCCCGAGCTCGCTTCGTTGGTCAGCGTCGCCGATGAGATCGACGCCGCGCGTTTCCCCGACGCGCGCACCGCCGTCGAGCTGGCCTCGCCCGCGCTGCAGCTGATGACGGTGATCGAGGCGCACGGCGACGACGCCTTCCTCGCGCCGCGCATCGCAGCGCTCGCCGCCGGCGAGAGCCTGGACGCGCTCGCGGCTGCGGCCGACGTGCGAGCGCTGTTCGCGCCTTTGCGAGCCGCGCATCTGCAGATGATCGACGCGATCGCGGCCAGCGCGCAGCGCGCCGGCGCCGTGGTGATGTTCGACCTGGTCGGCAGCGGCCGAGACCGCTTCAACAAGTTCATCCCCTACTACCTGCACCCGGACGCAGCGTACGCGGTCGCCGTCACGGCTGCGCCGCAGCGCGCCAAGATCTCCGTCGGCAGCAATCCATGGTTGCCGCCCGGCGCGCACGACATCGCCGCGATCTGCGCCCGCTACGGAGGCGGCGGCCACCGCGCGGTCGGAGCGGTCAGCCTCGCGCCGCACGAGATCGAGCGAGCGCGCACGATCGCCCAGGAGATCGCACGGGAGCTTGCCTGAGCTCTCAGTTCAGGCGGGGGCGGGAAGGGCGAGGAGTGGGCTTGCCCGAGTCGTCGACCAGGACGATCGAGCAGTTCTTCCACTCCGAATCGCGGATGCGGCTGCAGAGCTCGGCGAGATCGTCGTCTGCATCGACGACGAGGCCGGCGGTTGTGCGTCCGGTGGCGTCATCGAAGCTGCAATCGCTCATCGCGATCCAGCGTCCGCGCAACGCCTCATTGGTACAGATTTCGTCCCATGTCATACGCTGGAGCGGATGCATGGGGCGGGTTACTTCGGTGCGTCTTAGGTTTGGCATAGAACTGCGCGACGCGAATCCGCGGTGAGGGTTGCTATCCGTGGCCGTGGTTGCAGCACGCTGGGGCGTGCCGATCGGGCGGGGGACTGCGCCGGTTTCGATTCGGACCTACTGATTCACCTGCCTGCGGCCCTGGTAAGTGATGAACCGACCCGAGCACGCCGACGACTTCGACCCTGTAGGCCCCGGCAGTGTCGCGCAGCGGTTACGGCAGTCAAGTACTTTTCAGTTCGCGCCCCTGTTTTCGGAGGGTGTCCAGCATTTTTAGCGACGACCCCAAATCAAGGCTTATCTATGGGTCATCTCACGATAATTGCCGCGTTGCCGACGCTCCAAAGCAGCGCTGGTTGCGCCCCTGAAAGCGGCTCTGGTGACGCGTGCAAGTGCGCGTGCCCGTGAGGTTTGCCGGGCCTTGGGCTGCATGCGAGACTCGCCGACACTTGCTTGCTTGTGGACGTGGTGTGGTGGCCTCGACGCGCTCGATCGCTTTGGTGCTGGCGGCGGCGGCAGCCTGCGACGCCGGAGACGGCGGCGACGGGTCGTTCGTGTTCGATGCAGGTGCGCCCGCGATCGACGCCGGCGCGGGCACGGTGCGCGCGATCTACGCGTTGCGGCCGGGCGCGTTGCCATTCGGATCCGTGCCCTGGCCGGACGACGCGTATCTCGATACGCAAGGGCGGCTGAGCGTCCGCGACATCCCGAGCTCCGCGGATGCCGACTACGTGGCAGCGCTGGCCGCTGCGCTCAACGACCTGGACGGTTTCGGGGTGCGGCCGGTGGTGTTCGTGCGCTTCGACGGGGCGATCGATCCCGCCAGCCTGCCGCGCGACCCGGCCGATAGCCTGGAGCCGGACGCGTCGGTGTTCTTGCTCGACGCGGACACCAGCTCTTCGACCGCCTTCGAGCGCATCCCGATCGAGGTCTCCCTTGCCGCCGATCGCAGTGAGCTGCGGCTGCGCCCCGCGCACGGGCGAACATTGCTGCCCGGCCGCCGTTACGCCGCAGTGGTGACCGACAGGCTCAGCGCCGCCGACGGCACGCAAGTCGAGCCGGCCGAGCGCTTCGCCGCGATTCGCGACCGGCCGATCCTCGCCAGTGCGCTCGAGCGGGCTGCCCGCGCGCGCTACAACCCGGTGCTGCAAACGCTGGCGCGCGAAGGGTTGTCGCGGCGCAGGGTGGTCGCGCTGGCCGTGTTCCACGTGCAGAGCGCGCGCTCCGACCTCGACTCGGTGCGCGCGCTCTTGGCGGAGCGCCCGGTCACGCACTCGGCGTTGACGTTGACCAAGGCAGGGCCCGAGCTCGATCTGTTGCTCGGCATGCCGCCGCCCACCGCGGTCGGGCTCGAGCTCGGCGCGCCGCACGGTCAGGTCGGATTCGTCGCGCGCGGGAGCATCGCGGTGCCGAGCTTGCTCGGGGCCACGCCGGCGCAGCACGGTGCGTTCGGGCGCGGGCAAGCCGGGCAACTGTTGATCCGCGGCGAGCACGACGTGTTCTTCTCGGTCTGGCTGCCGCGCGTCCCCTTGATTCAGACGCCGCTGCCGGTGGTCGTGGTCGCACACGACATGAACGGGGACCGCGGCGATGCAGCGGCGCTCGCCAACGTCCTCGCGGGCGCGGGTTTCGCGGTGATCGCGGCGGACGCGCCGTTTCACGGCTTGCGCGCGGCCACCGGCGACCTGGTCTCGCGCTTCACGGGGCAGCGGCGCAGCGACGGCTTCGGCGACGCGCCCGGCGATTTCACCGGCGCGCGCGACGACCAGGGCGAGCTGGTCCCGCTGCACCCGTTCTACTTCCGCGACGCCGTGCGTCAGGCGGCGGCCGATACGATGGCGCTGCTCCAGGCGATCCGCGCTGATGTCCTCGATGACCTGACGGGCTTGGCGCCCGAGCTCTACGGGCTGCGCTTCGACACCGTCCAGGTCGGCTACGTGGGGATCGGGCTCGGCGCGGACGTCGGCGCGATGGTGGCGCCCTTCGAGCCCGGGGTGAGCGCGTTCGTGCTGGCGTTCGGAGGGGGCACGGGAGTCGATGGCTGGTTCGCGAGCCCCGAGCAGAGCGCGCTGGGCGCTGCGCTGCTGGCCAGGTTGGGCCGCGCGGGCGCTGCGAACGACAACATCGATCCGCCGGCGCTCTGGCCGGACGTGGACGTCTTCCGCACGCTCACCGACCGGGCGAGCCCGTTCGCGTATGCGGGCTTGCTAAGGCGAGCACCGGCCAACACGCTGCTCCTGCTCGCACGCGACGACGAGAACGTCGCGAACGAAGCGACCGAGGCGCTCGCGCACGCGCTCGGCGCGGTCGTGGTCGGGGGCGAGCCGCGCCACGAGCCCGCGCTGCAGGCCATGCCGCTGCGCCCGGGCGAGCCGCTCAGCGCGAACTTTCCCGCCGAGGGCGGCGACGTCACGCGCGCACTGCTGGTCGTCGAGCCCGCGACTCACCGCGCGCTGATGCTTGCGCAGGACGCGCAGCGCTTCGAGCATCCGCTGTCGCCGCCGTTCGTGCCGCTCGCCGCGGAGGTCGCGGTGGCGAACCCGATCGAGGCGCTGATCGCGCAGATCGCGTTCTGGTTCGGCTCCGCGCACGCGTGCCCAGTGACCACCGCCAAGCTGCCCTGCGCGGCGTCGCTGCAGGCGCCGCAAGCGCAGTGAGCGCGAGCGGACGGGGCGGACGCTCGTTAGCCGAGCGAGCCGACGAACGCCTCGTACGCGGCGGCGTCGAGCAGGCTCGCGAGCTGGCTCTGGTCGCTCGGGCGCAGCACGATCATCCAGCCACTGTCGTACGGCGCTTCGTTCACGAGCTCGGGCTTGTCGGTGAGCTTGCCGTTGACCTCGACGATCTCGCCGGCGAGCGGCGCGAACAGCTCGCTCACCGCTTTGACCGACTCGATGTCGCCGAAGTGCGCGCCGACCTTCACGCTGGCCCCGACCTTGGGCAGGTCGACCAGCGTGACGTCGCCCAGCTGATCGACGGCGTGCTGGGTGATGCCGACGCGGATCAGGTCGCCCTCGACCCGCGCCCATTCGTGATCCTTGGTGTACTTGAGCTCAGGGGGATAGTTCGCCATGGCTTCTTACTTGCGCTTGTAGAACGGGGTCGGCACGACTTCGGCCGCGATGCGCTGCCCGCGGATCTCGATCGCGAGCCGCGTGCCGACGCGCGACAGCGCGGAAGGGACATACCCCAGGCCGATGTTTTTGCCCAGGCTCAGGCTGGGGGCGCCGCTGGTCACCTCGCCGACCACCGTGCCCGCTGCGTCGGCAGGATCGAGGATCGGATAGCCGTGGCGACCGATGCCGCGCTCGATCATCTCGAAGCCGATCAGCTTGCGCTTGACGCCGTCGCGCTTGACCGCCTGCAGCGCCGCGCCGCCGATCAGCTCGGGCTTGTCGAGCTTGACGGTCCAGCCGATCCCGGCTTCGTACGGGTGGGTGCTCTCGTCGATGTCGTTGCCGTAGAGCAAGAGCCGCGCCTCGAGCCGCAGCGTGTCGCGCGCGCCGAGGCCGATCGCAGCGATGCCCGACGCTGCGCCCGCCGCGAGCGCCTGGTCCCACAGCGGACCCGCGCCTTCGAGCCCGCAGAACAGCTCGTAGCCGTCCTCGCCGGTGTAGCCGGTGCGCGCGCAGATCACGTCGACGCCGCAGAGCCGCGTCTCGACCACGCCGAAGCGCGCCAGGTTCACGAGGAAGGGCTCGGCGCGCGCGCGCTCCGCGCCCAATAGCGCGCCCATCACCTGCGGCGCGGCTGGCCCCTGCAGGGCGAGCAGCGCGTACTCGTCGGAGCGGTCGGCGTACGCGCAGCGGCCGAGCGACTGCTCGGCGAAGTGCGCGGCCATCTTCGTGCGGTTGCCGGCGTTGCACACCACCAGGAAGCGCTCGGCGGCCAGCCGGTACACGATCAGGTCGTCGAGGATGCCGCCCTGCTCGTTGCAGGCGGCCGTGTAGCGGGCCTGCCCCGGCGCGAGGTGGGCGATATCGTTGGTGACAGCCCGGTCGAGCGCGGCGGCGGCACCTGGGCCATCAAAGAAGAGCTCGCCCATGTGCGAGACGTCGAACAGGCCGACGCGCTGGCGGACGGCCTCGTGCTCCTTGGTGACCCCGACGTATTGCACCGGCATCTCCCAGCCGGCGAAGCCGACGAAGCGGGCGCCGAGCGCTGCGTGGCGAGCGTGAAGCGGGGTGCGGCGCAGATTTTCGGTCACGGGGCGGCCACGATAACGCAGGCCTGGACGGCGGAGTGGCAGAAACTTTCGTGGCCGAGAGGGGGGGTTCGGCACATACGGTTCGGAGGTACTGGAGATGGCCAAAACGACGACAATTCGCGGCTCGTGTCGCCGGCCTGCGCCCGTGCTGGTCGCGCTGCTCGCGCTGGCTGCGCTGGCCGCGTGCGAGGGCGAGGACGTATGGGTGGGTGAGGTCGGCGGAGGGCTCAACCTGGACGTGTGCGCGGGGCAGGAGACCGACTGCGACCCGAACGTCGACGACGAGACCCTGACCACGCCCGCAGTTTTGCGTTCATGCGACGGCGAGATCGGTCCGGAGCTGGTCGCCGACTTCAACCTGATGATCGCGGATGCGAGCTGTCCGGGTTCGACGCCCCTTTCGTGCCAGGTGACCCCGCAGCAGCTCACGATCGCACCCGACGGCAGCGCTTGGATTCTCGGCCAGAACCAGGTGCACCTCGACGGTAACGTCGGCGATTCTTCGCTCTGGCTCGCGCACTACGATGACGAGGGCAAGCTGCTCAGCGTGTCCGATGTGGCGTTCAACGTCGGGAGCGTGGGGCACGTGGCGGACTTCACGCTCGACGAGCGCGGACACGCGTTCGTGTTCGTCTACGAAATCGACAGCGGTCCCAACGCCGATAGCCCGCTCGTGGAGCGCGCCTGGGTCACCGAGCTCAGTCCCAGCGGCCGGCCGGTTCAGGGTACCGGCGTGCTGACGGGGACCGGCATGGGGCACGTCGCGCTGACCACAGACGGCCAGGTCGTGCTCGCGGCCAACGCGCCGAAGGCCGCGCGTTACGGCGTGCTCGCCAAGCTGACCCCGCAAGGCGAGCGCGTGTGGAGCCAGACCAACATCCGCACCAGCGGTCCGGCGGTCGGTTACGGGGTGACGGGGCTGGCGACGGATTCGTCGGACCACGCGCTGGTGCTGGCCGAGCGCAAGAAGAACGCGCGGGACTCGAGCTCGCCCGATTTCGACGGGAGCACGTTCGGGCTCACGCGCTTCGACCGCGTGGGCAATGCGGTGTGGGACCGCGCGATCGACCGGCCACTCGGCCGGGTGCTGCTGAGCGCCGACGCCGAGGGCAATGCGGTGATCAGCGCGGAGATCGAACCGATCGATCTCGGGGACTCTTCCTACCAGCCACGGGCGATGGTCATGCATGTGCGCGCCAGCGGAGCTGCGGACTGGGCGTATGCCTTCGGCGGGGCCGGGTACAGCGTCGAGACTGCGATCGATCCGAACAGCGGCGAGGTCATGTTCTCGGGCAAGGACGAAGTGGGGCCGCTCCACGTCGGCGTGATCTCCGCCGACGGCGAGAGCTGCCGGCGCTACGCGCTGCCGCTCGGCCCGATGCTGCTCTCGCCCGATTCTCTCGCCGTCGACGGTGAAGGGCGCTTGTACTACATGACCCAATACCACTTCGGCCGCGTCCGATTCCCGGAGGAATGAGCGCTCTCGACAGCGAGGCGCCCGTCGCCACGCGAAGGCCGCGCACGCTTGCGCGGCCGTTCGCGTTTGCGCTGCTCGCGGCAGCCACCTTCGCGACGCACATGCCGGCACGCAGTGCCCGGGCGCAAGCCGTCGCCGGGGCCGAGCCTCACGGCTTCGCGCTCAACTGGGTGCGCGGTCCCGGCGCCGAAGCGTGCATCTCGAGCAGCGAGCTCGCGGCCCGCATCGCGCAGCTGATCGGTCCCGTCTTTCGCGAGCCAGACCTTGCTGACCGCGCGATCGAAGGGCTGATCACCGCGCACGGCGCACGCCCCGGGTTCAGCGTGCGCTTGCGCATGGTCGACCGCGCAGGCGCCGCGGTCGGTGAGCGGAGCTTCGCGAGCGATGCTGCCGAGTGCGGCGCGTTGACCGATTCCGTTCTACTCGTGGTCGCGCTGATGATCGACCCCAGCGCGGGCGACCGCGGTTTGCCCGCCGAGTTGCTCGGCCTGCTCGCAGACGACGCGGCCCCCGGCGCGGCGCTGCTCGCCGAGCTGGAGCGCGAGCGCGCGCAGCGCGAGCGCGCCGCGCAGCCGCTAGCGGTCACGGTCGCCCAGCCCGCAGCTGAACCGGCAGCGCAGCGCGCGCCAGCGAGCGTGCCACCAGCCGCCACGCGGGTCAGCGCAGCCAGGCCGCACAGCGCTCTGCCGCCAGGTCCGCCGCACCAGCTCCAGCTCGAGCTCGCGCTCACTCCCGCGTTGAGCTACCGGCTTCAGCCCGAGGTCGAGCCGGGCATCGGCGCGCACGCACGCTTGATCACGGCCTGGCCGGTCTCGTTCGAGCTGGGCTTCAGCTACTGGCTGCCGAGCGAGGTCGAGCTCACACAAGCTCCGCCCGGCAGCGCGGTCGACTTCAACGCCGCGGTCACGACCCTGTCGGCGTGTCTCCCCGTGGTGCGCGCCAAGCCGATCGCGGCTTTTGCCTGTGCGGGCGCGGCGGTCGCCGTGCGTTGGCTCGAGACGACCGCGCTCTTGGGGCGCAGCTGACGTGACGCGCGCGTTCGTCGGTCCCAGCGCGACAGCCGAGCTGCGTTACGCGTTGTCCGCGCGCTGGTTCGCGCTCGTCAGCGCCAGCGTGCTCGCGCTCTTCCCACGCGATAGCTTCTCCTACACCAACGAGATCAGGCGCGTGCAGACGCTGTTCCAGCCCTCGACCGTGAGCTTCTGGGCGGCGCTCGGCGTAGGAGCGCGATTGTGAAACCCGCGCTCGATCCCGCCGCCGTGATTCGCGAGCACGCCGCGTTCGTGCAGCGCGTGTTGCGGCATCTGGGCGTGGCGCCGAGCCAGCTCGACGACGCCAGCCAGGAGGTGTTCCTGGTGGTCTGCCGGCAGCTCGACAGGTTCGAAGGGCGCTCGACCTTGCGCACGTGGCTCTACGGCATTTGCCGCAACGTCGCATCGGAGTCGCGGCGCGGCGCTCACGCGCGCGAGGTGCTCGCAGCGGAGCCGCCGGAAGTCGACCAGCCGCCGGGTCAGGACGCGGCGCTGTGGCTCAAGCAAGCGCACGCCCAGCTGATGCAAGCGCTGGAGGCGCTCGACGAGAGCCAGCGCATGGTGTTCGTGCTGTACGAGATCGAGGAGCTGAGCATGGAAGAGATCGCGGCGGCGCTCGCGGCGCCGGTCACGACTTGCTACTCGCGGCTCTATGCCGCGCGCGAGCGAGTGCAAGCGCTGCTGCGGCGCCGAGCTCGCTTCCGGTCCGCGAAACCCGTGGAGGTGTTGCCATGAATGATCCCACCCGACTGCGCGACGGCAGCGACGCGCACATGCGCGAGCTGCTCCGCTACGCCCAGACGCAGGACCGGCCTTCGACCGCGCGCGTCGACGCGCTGACCGCGCGCGTGCTCGCGGAGCTGGCGGGTCCTGGCGCGAGCGCGAGCACTTCCACGAGCGACTCCGCGCCCGCTCCGGCACCAGCGCCCGCGAGCGCGACAGGCTGGCTGAGCGCGGTGCCCACGCGCTGGATCGCGGGGCTCGCCGCTGCGCTGCTGATGGGTATGGGCGCGTACCGGCTGATCGCGCGGCCGGTGGAGCGCGCTGCGCCGCTGCCCGCGGTCGCGCCGCAGCCGCCCGTGCTCGCACCGGCCGTGGCGCCGGCGGCGAAGCCTGCTGCGCAGCCGCCGAGCCCCGCCGGAGCTCGAGCGCCGGTCGCGGTGGCGCCGGAGCCTGCAGGTCAAGCCAGGAGAGAAGACGTGAGGCCGTGGCGTGCCAAGCCGTCGAGCACGCGCGCGCGGACGGTGCGCAGCGACCCGGCAGCTGAAGTCGCGTTGCTGCAGCGCGCGCGCCGCGTCGTGGTCGCCGACCCGCGCGCGTCGCTCGCGCTCGTCGCGCAGCATCACCGCGAGTTTCCACAGGGCGTGTTCGCCGAAGAACGCGAAGCGCTGGCGGTGGAAGCCCTGCAGCGATCGGGGCAGCGCGAACGGGCGGCGACCCGTCTGCAGGCGCTGCTCGCTCGCTATCCGCGCTCGAGTTATCGCGAGCGGCTGAGCGCGCTACTTGCGGATACGCGCGACTGAGCGCACCACGGCCGAGCAGGTGTCCTCCACGTACGAGAGCCCGCCGGCCTCGGCGATCCCCCGCGCTTCGTCCGAGCGGATGCCCTGCTGCAGCCAGAGCGCCTTGGCGCCGATCGCGACCGCGTCGCGCGCGACCGGCGGCGTGTCGGCGGAGGGCCGGAACACCAGCACGATCTCGACCGGGAAGCGGATCTCGCGCAGCGTCCGATACACGCGCTCGCCGAACAGCTCGCTGGCGTGCGGATTGACCGGCACGATGCGAAAGCCGGCCGCCTTGAGCTGCGCGGGCACGTCGTGCGCGGGCTTGTCGGGATCGCGGCTCGCGCCCACGACCGCGATGGTCGAGTAGGCGCGCAGAATGTCTTCCGGTTCGTTCATGCTTTAATCGAACCCTGGGGCCGGAGGCGGCGGCCGACAAGCGGCGATCGAGATGTCCGATGCGGATCCTCTTGCACAAGCGCTCGAACACGCAGCACGCGCTCGAGATCGTCCGCGAGCCGGACGGTGGTGAGCGCGAATGCATGGAGTGCGAGACCCGCAGCTACCTGACGCACGACCTGTTGCACTACGCGGTCGAGACCGAGGCGGGCCTGGAATCCGGCTTCTGGGGCAACCTCGCGAGGGGCAAGACGCTGGCGCAGATGAACGACCGGACCGGTCGCGCGCTCGCCGCCGAAGCGCCCGAGTTGATGGCCATCGAGCGCGTGGTCGGCGCGCTCACCGGCGTGATCAAAGGTCGCGCGGCGGCGGAGATCGTCGCGGCGCTGCGCGAATACGAGGCGGCGCTCGGCGAGGCCGAGTCGGCCTGGCTGAGCGAGACGCTGATCGTCGCGGTTCAGGAGCGCATGCGGCGCCTGCTCGGGCACTGGAGCGCCACGCCGTTCGGCGCGAGCATGGAGCTGCGCTGGCCGGCGTGACGGCCGCCGTGACGTCTGCCGACTGCGTGCGCTACGGGTACGCGAGGATCTCGCCGTGCAGCACGACGAAGAACGCGTCGGGTTGCTCGGCCCAGCGGCGCCAGGCGGCGGCGATGCGGGTGAGCTCGTCGCGCGAGGAGAAACCGTACTGCACGGCCTGCTCGCCGAACGCCGACAGCTCGCAGCGGTCGGCCCACAGCGCGCCCCACCACGCGCAGGTCTCGGGATCCGCGTAGGTCCAGGTCGAGCTCGAGCCGCTCACGCGCGTGAACCCCGCGCTCAGCGCCCAACCCTTGAGCAGCGGGCCGGCGTCTGGCTCGGCGCCGTTCTTGCGCGTCACCTGCTCGTACAGCTCGAGCCAGCGGTCGAGCAGCGGGTCGCGCGGCGCCCACGAGAAGCACGAGTAGTCGCTGTCGCGCGCGGCCAGCACGCCCGACGGGCGCAGCACGCGGCGCAGCTCGCGCAGCGCGCGCACGGGGTCGGTCAGGTGTTGCAGCACCTGGTGCAGGTGCACCACATCGAACGACGCATCGGGCAGCTCGAGTGCGTACACGTCACCCGCGCTCAGCTCGACCGCAACGCCGCGCGCCAGCGCGTGCGCGCGCGCCTGCTCGAGCACTTCACCCGCGCGATCGATCCCGAGCGTGCGACCGGGCGCGACGCGCCGCGCCAGGTCGACGGTGATCGTGCCCGGCCCGCAGCCGACGTCCAGCAGGTCGAGCCCCGGCCGCAGCGAGCCCAACAGGTAGCCTGCGGAGTTCTCGGCGGTCCGCGAGGTATGGCTGCGCAGCACGGACTCGTGATGGCCGTGCGTGTAGACTTCACTGCTCATCCCCGCACTCTGCCTTCACGCCAGCGCAGGCACAACGCTCGTGACCGGATGGCTTCCACGGGCCAAGCGTTCGCGCCGCCCGCTCAACCGTTCGGCGCCGCTTGGGCGAGCCGCGCCAGCAACCGGTCGAGCAGCGCGACCTGGGCCGGGTTGAGCTTCTCCCGGGCTTGCTCGAGCGAGAAGAAGCCCACGCGATCGATCTCTGGAAACGTGTGGCGCCGGCCGCTGCGCGGCGGCCACTCCATCTCGACGTGGTTGCAGACCAGCTCACGATCGCACCAGTCGCCCTCGAACGCCCACGCGTAGACGGTCTTGCCGCCTGCCTGGCGGACGTCGCCGAGCGGCAGGTAGGCCGCGGCGTCCGGCCGCAGCCCGGTCTCTTCCTCGAACTCGCGCCGAGCGCACAGCAGCAGATCCTCGTCGGGGTTGGGCTCGCCCTTGGGGATCGTCCACGCGCCCGCGTCCTTCTTGGCGAACAGCGGACCGCCCGGATGCGCGAGAAACACCTCGAGGCCGCCGGCGCGCGCGTCCTCGCCGGCGCGCTGGCGATACATCAACAAACCTGCGCTGCGCTTGGCCATTGGGATGGGGTCCAATCGCGCGAAAGATAGCCGAGCACGCGCAACCGTGCAGCGTGCCCGCCGATACTGGGGCATGGAATCGCTCAAGCTGTACCGCGGGGACCAGCTGGTGCGGGAGGTCGCGCTGGGCGAACGCCCGCTGGAAGTGGGCAGCGCGCTCGGGTGCGACCTCAGCGTCGATGATCCCGAGGTCGAGGCGCGCCACTGGCTGACCATGCACGCGCGCGGCACGGTCGTCGCGTACGACGTGTCCGGAACCCGGCGCGCAGAAGCCCGACACCTGCCGATCGGCGAACGCGTGGCGCTCGGCCGTCATCACAGCGTCGAGCGCGCGTACGCGGCGGGCAGCGCAGCGCGCCTGCGCTCGGGCGACACGGCGGCGCTGGGCGTGGCCGGTGCGGCCCACGCGCTCGAGCTGTTGGTGGGGCGCGGCGCCGAGGCCCGGCGCGTCGTGCTGCGCGACCGGCCGATCCACGTCGGCCGCGACGCGGGCAACGAGCTGGTGCTGAGCGACCTCGCGGTGAGCTCCCGTCATTGCCGGATCGAGCCGGTGCGCGGCGCCGCGCTGGTGCGCGACCTCGGCAGCAGCAACGGGACGTTCATCAACGGCGTGCGGATCGAGCGCGGGCTGATCAGCGCGGGCGCGTCCCTGCAGGTCGGCCGCAGCGAGCTGCGCTTCATGGCGCGCGACCAGCACCGCCAGCTCGCGGGTACGCGCATGGTCGCCGAGTCCGCGAACATGCTGGCCTTGCTCGCCGAGGCCCAACGCGTCGCCGGCTTGCCCTGGCCGGTGCTGGTCCACGGCGAGAGCGGCAGCGGCAAGGAGGGCATCGCCGAGCTGCTGCACGAGCAGAGCCCGCGCCGCGGCCGCCCGTTCGTGACGTTGAACGCAGGCGGCGTCCCGGCCGAGCTGATCGAGAGCGAGCTGTTCGGACACGAGCGCGGCGCGTTCACCGGCGCGAGCTCGGCGCGCCGCGGGGTGTTCGAGCAAGCCGACGGAGGGACGCTGTTCCTCGACGAGATCGGCGAGCTCCCGATGGCGCTGCAATCGCGCTTGCTGCGCGTGCTCGACAGCGGCGAGATCAGGCGCGTGGGCGCGGAGGCGGCGCGCGCGGTCGACGTGCGCTTGGTCTGCGCCACGCATCGCGACGTGCGGGCGATGGTCGCGGCGGGCGGCTTTCGCGAAGACCTGTACTACCGCGTCGCGCGCGTCGTGCTGAACGTCCCGCCGCTGCGTGCGCGGCCCGAAGACGTGCGCGCGATCGCCAGCCGCGTGCTGGGCGAGCTCGAGCCCCAGCTCGGCCCGCGCGCGTTGGCGCCGGACGCGTTCGCCTGCCTCGACGCGCATCCCTGGCCGGGGAACGTGCGCGAGCTCCGCAACGTGTTGTCGAGCGCCGCGCTCGCCGCGACAGCAGGCCGGATCGAAGCGAGCGACGTCGAACGTGCGCTCGAGCAGGTCGGCGCGCTCTCGGCCGCTGCGCGGATCAGCGACGAGAGCGTGCAGCAAGCGATGCAACGCCACGCTGGCAACCTCTCGGCTGCCGCGCGCACCCTGGGCGTGGCGCGCTCGACCCTGCGCGATCGGATGAAAATCGCGCGTCCGCAGGGTAGCGGCGAGCTCTGACCTAGATAGTCATTGCCAACGAGCCGTTTTCGACGCCTGCTGCCACAGTGGCCGGGACGTACCGCGCATGCCTCGGGTCTGCGACGAGGTTTGCGCATGCGCCCGCAGGGAGTGAGGGCTCATGGCAGCGAGGGTAGTCAGGCCATGCGCATGGCGAGCGCTGTTGGCGGTCGCGTTGTGCGCGGGGTGTGCGGGTTCGTCGGCGGACGATGACGATGACGGCAAGGGCGATGGCGCTCGGGGCGGCAGCGCTGCGAGCGCCGGTGCACAGGCGTCTGCGAGCGGAAGCTCTCAAGCGGCTGGTTCAGCTGCGGGTGAAAGCGGATCGTCCGGGGCTCCCTCGTCGCCCACGGCCGGCGCCAACGCGAGCGCCGGCTCGGGCGGCTCGTCGATGCCGCGACCGCGCATGCCGCGCGCCGATCTCGATCCCGCGGTGCGCTTCGACTGGGACGAGTCCGCGCCGACCAACAGCTCCGCGTGCATGCCCGGCAAGTACGTCGGGACGTTCCAGTGCATGTACATTCCCGACGCGATGAACCCCGATCTGTTCTCCGTGCTCGTCAAGGGGCCGATCGAGCTGCACCTCGAGCGTTCTGCCGATGGTGAGTTCCTCGAGATCAGGGACGGAATGCTGTTCGGCGTCGCCGAAGAGGTGTTCGGCTTCACCGCCAAGCTGCAGGGCCGGCTCGACTGTGCGTCGCTTCAGCTGCAGGCGATGGCGCAGGATGGCGTCTATGGGTTCGGGGACCCGGCGGTATTCCCGATCGGAACCTTCGCGGGCACGCTGGGCGGCACGCTGGACGGGGCGACCGGTATGATGACCGGCGACTGGCAGCTCGGCGTCGACATGGGTGGCACCTGCAACGGGCCGTGGATGGCGAGCTTCACGCCATGAGCGCGCGCCGGTGCTTGCCAGCAGTCGCGCTGTGGCTGCTCGCCTGCGGCGGAGACCCCAGCGGCAGCGGGCGCGACAAGAACGGCGCGAGCGCGATCAACGGCGGGATCGCCGCAGCGGCGGGCACGGGCGGCGCGAGCGCCGGCTCCGGCGGCAATCCGTTCGGCGAGCAGGTCAACCCGTCGCAGCCACCGCCGATGCGCAGGCCGGTGAGCGAGGCCGATGCGCTGGTCAACGGCAGCTGCGCGACCTCGACCATGCAATCGGATCTGCTGCCCACGAACATCCTGTTCGTGATCGACCGCAGCGGCTCGATGAGCTGCAACCCGCCGCCCACGACCGACTCAGTCGCGTGCGAGATGAAGCCCGAGCGCGCCAACGCCGGTGAACCGTCCAAGTGGGAGATCACGAGCAGCACCTTGGCGGCGGCGATCGAGGCGCTGCCGGCGACGGCGGTCGTCGGGATCAGCTACTTCAGCAACAACGACAGCTGCGGCGTGCAGTCCGTGCCGAGCGTGCCGCTCGCGCCGATCAGCGCAGAGCACAAGCGGACCTTGGCCGACAGCCTGGCCGGCGTGAAGCCCGCGGGCGGCACGCCGATCGTGGGCGCGACCATCCTGGCGTATCGCAAGCTGCACGAGGCTGCGCTCGCCGGTGACATCTACGGGCCCGAGTACGTGGTGTTGTTGACCGACGGCCAGCAGAGCGACGAGTGCTCTTCGACGCGCTGTGCGGACGCTGCGTCGTGCACGGCGCTGCTGGTGGACGAAGAGGTGCCCAAGGCCGCCGGACCTGGCGTGGGCATCCGCACCTTCGTGATCGGCGTGCCTGGCAGCGAGCCCGCGCGCAGCGTGCTTTCGGCCATCGCGCAGAAGGGCGGCACCGGTCGCGACGGCTGCGACCCGGAGCTGGGCGACTGTCACTTCGACATGACGATGGAGAGCGACCTCGCGAGCGCGCTCGCGTCGGCGCTGCGCGCGATCGCAGGGCAAGCGGTGACCTGCGAGCTGCCGCTCCCCGAGCCCGAGGGCGAGCTCGACCTCGAGCGGGTCAACGTCGTGTACACCCCGGGCAACGGTGACAAGGCGGAGATCGTCGTGCGCGACACGCGCGCGGCTTGCAACGCGGGCGCCGCCGGTTGGCAAGCCGCGGAAGACGGCCAGACGATCCTGCTCTGCGGCGAGGTCTGCGAGCGCGTGCGCAGCGACGCCGGCGCGCGCGTGGACGTGGTGCTCGGCTGCCCCGCGCGCGGTCCGCAGTGACGGCGGGTTGAAACCCGCCCCTACGAAGACGCGACCTCTTGCGTACCGGCCTGTCCGTGCCCGCCCGTCCGAAGATGAGCGTGCCTCCCGTGCGCGACCTCGTACGCGGGTCTAAACCCGCCCTCTTCCCCGACCCGTCACATGGTCGCGCAGACGCTCGATGACGTTCGCGGTCAGCACCTCGTTCGGTGCCAGCCGCTGGTTCACGCTCGGGTCACTGCGGAACCAGGTGCGCTGCCGGCGGCCGTACGTGTGCGTGGCCGCGATCACCTGGCGTTCGATCTCCGCCGGCGCGTGGCCCGCGGCCAGACCTTCGACGACCTGGCGATAGCCCACCGCGCGCAGCGCACGCGCGTCCTGGCCATGGCGCGCGATCAAGGCCTGCACCTCCGCGACGAAGCCGCGCTCGAACATGGCGCGCGTGCGCGCTGCGATCGCGTTGCGCCAGTGCGGCACGGGCACGTCCAGGGCCATCACCTGCGCGGCGTAGCGCGGTGCGCCGAGCGCATGGGCCGCGCGCAGCTCGCCGAGCGCGCGCCCGGTCTGCGCGTGGACCTCGAGCGCGCGCACGACGCGCAGCCGGTCGCTCGGATGCACGCGGCTCGCGCTGCGCGCGTCGACATCGCGCAGCCGCGCGTGCATGGGCTCCGCGCCGCGCTCGTCCCATTCGCGCTCGAGCCGCGCGCGCAGCGCTGCGTCGACGGGCGGCAGATCGACCAGCCCGCGCAGCAGCGCGCGCAGCCACAAGCCCGTGCCGCCGACCACCACCGCCAGCTTGCCGCGCGCGCTCACCTCCGCGATGGCCGAGTCCGCGAGCTGCGCGAAGCGCGCGGCGTCGATCTCCTCGTCCGGCGCCAGCACGTCGAGCAGATGGTGCGGCACCCCGCGCAGCTCCTCCGCGCTGGGCTTGTTCGAGCCGATGTCGAAGCCGCGATACACCTGCACGCTGTCGGCGCCGATGATCTCGCCGCCGAGCTGCTCGCACAGTCCGACCGCCACTGCCGTCTTGCCCACGCCGGTCGGCCCGACCAGCGCGACGATCGACGGCTTCGCCGCGCTCGCCGCGCGCTCGGGCTCGCTGCTCACCTCCCGAGCCTGTGCTCGATGGCCGCGAGCGAGATGCTCTGCACGACCGGCCGCC
>Ga0190265_10000813_pt1 | contig 20759 bp, 21 predicted proteins | sample Popmic124T_FD_133135 | JGI IMG/M metagenome (GOLD analysis project Ga0190265, IMG submission 133135) | Populus adjacent soil microbial communities from riparian zone of Indian Creek, Utah, USA - 124 T | ecosystem: Environmental > Terrestrial > Soil > Riparian zone | place: USA: Utah | collected...
AGGCGAGCCGAAATATTTGATCATGTAGGCTAGAGCTTCTGGATTCTGCCAGATCTCGATGCGGCTGTAGGCAATCTTGTTGCCGTCGAGGAATGCGCGCGTGTTGGCGCAGTGCGGGCAGCCCAGCATCTCGTAGAGAATAACCTTCTCAGCGCAGTTTTCCTGCAGAGGCGCTTGTGTCTGCGCTGAAACGGGCGACAGGGTCGCTAGTGCGAGGCCGAGAGCGGCAACGGCTTGTTTCATGCGCCTTGCATAGCCGATTCGGCTAGGCTTGCGGGCGAAGCCCCCTGAGGTAAGTGCCGACGAGGTCGTCAATCAGGCGCCCCGCCGATTCTGTTGTCACAACGGATAGCTTATCGGCAGTAGACAACGAAGTGATCCCATGCACGCCGGCCCAAAGCACGCGAGCCGCCCGCTGACGGTCGGCTTCTTGTCCCGGGGCAAAGTGGACGCCGAGGGCGCGCTCGACGTGAGCCATCAGCGCCTCGAGCTTCTGCTGATACCAGGCAGGAAGTGCGGTTCCTGCCGGAAGGTGATGTTCAAAGAGTAGGTTCCAGAGGCGTGGCTTTTCTTGTGTGAACGCGAGGTACACGTGGGCAATCTGCACAACCCTGCGCGGCCCGTCTCCGCCGTCGCTGGGAATTTCGGTCAGCCGCTTTTCGAGGGCGTCGAGCACTCGGGCTTCGACGTGGAGCACGACATCATCGAGGTTTGTGAAGATGTTATAAATGGTTCCCGGCGAATAGCCGATGCGCCGTGCTATCTCGCGTGCCGAAAGGCCAGCCAGACCGTTGGCATCGATGATTGCCTGTGCGGCATCAAGGATGAGTTCGCGCAGTTGCTGAGGCGTATGCGTCGAGCGTCTTCCCATGGCACCCTCGGTCAACACCGCAGATATAGTGCGTGTGCTTCCTGAACGGTGACCAGAATAGGTGGAACTTGGCCGTTTGGGCAATCCCGGCCTGAATTGCCGATCCCGGAAGGTCGAGTGAGGGTTAGAAAGTCGGCGAAGGACAGGTCGTATTGTCGGCCTTCAGCAGCATCGCGGCTTGGCCGCGCGGCTTCATGAAGATCCGTTCGGTCAGCGTATAGGTCCCGGCTCCCCCATCACCGCTGGGGAGGGTCTTCTTCAAGAAGTAATCGAAGATGATGGGGGTGTAAGTGTAGGTGACGTCCGCCACGACCACGCTGTCGTTGGTGGTTACGAGGTTCGGGGGCAAGTTATAGGTTTCGTTCATGCACGCGCATGTCGGGACAGGGTTGGAGCCTAGGCCCTTGAATGTGCACTGCCAGGACTGCTTGGTCTTTGTTGCGTCAGCCGCGGAGGAGGAGACGTTGCGTACCACGACCTGCAAGGGGGACTGGCTGTAGGGCATCATGATGTAGGAACCGATTTTTGTGATGTCCCCCATCTCCGTCTGCGTGATGGACGTTTCCTTTCGCGCGACCAGATCTGCCATGGAGCTGGCGACCTGGGTTACGCGCCGGTCGACCGTAATCGCTTGGCTGATTTCCACCGCGCCGATGAACATGAAGAACATGATCGGCACAATCATCGCGAACTCGACGGCCGCGACGCCGCTCTTGTCACTCTTCCAGCGGCGCGCGAATGCGACGCCGTTTCTGGCGAGCGTTCGTGGCATTTGGAGCAGCATGGTGTGCCTCGTTCAGTCCCGCGAGGAAATCGCCTATTGGGTTGGGAAGGGCTCTGTGCGGAACGCGACAGAAGCCTGGATCAGCAGTGAGCCGTCGGAAAGGTCGCCTAGTCCGATGAAAGGCAAGCTGCCGCCGAATGTCCACGGGTAACAGACTGTCACGAGCACCACCGAGCTGGCGCCGCCCGCGTCGAAGCCGGCGTCCTTCTGCTCGATCATTGTGCCATCCTTGGCGCAGGTCGGCTGCGTGATGCTGCCGAACCCGGCACTATTACTCTGGACGAGGACGATGGCCTTCTCACAGTCGATGAACTGAGGCGACTTGGCACAAAGGGCAGCTTTGAAAGCCTTCTTCTTGTCGTCCATCGAAAGGCTGGCATAGCCCCCGACGCCTTGCTGGAACTGGCCCGTGCGGATCACGCGCGAGGCTTGCCAGACCGCATTCTCCATCGTGAAGTTGGTGAAAAAGTAGAGGCAGACCGAAAGGATGCCGAACAGCAGCATCACGAACGGCAGGGAGACCATCGCGAATTCAACAGCCGTGAAGCCGGACTCGTCGCGGCGCCAGTCACGCAGCCGGCGTAGGGCGCGGACGTGCGCTCGACGGGTGTATCCTGACAGCCGCCGGATCATGTTCAGATATCCCCACGCAAAACGAGCCGTCCTGCCACTATGCGGGGAGACCCATAAAGAGTTCGTAAATTTGTTTACAGAAATTCAACTTGGTGAATGAGGACGTTGCGCGCGCACGCGCACGCGCACTCGCATGTGCGCGTCGACGCTAAGGTCCTTCACGGATCAGTTGTTGGTCTGCGAACCCGCGTCGGAAGCCTTCTCCGACAGACCCTGCTTCTTCTCTGACGCCTTCACAACCGCGTCGAAGTAGGTCTGGTCGTCCCCCACCGTAACAGTCGGATTGCACTGCGGCGTGCAGTTGTAGGTCTGACGAAGCGTTCCGCGCTGCAGGTTGAGGACCATGGCCTCTTCGCGCTTCACCTGCAGGCGCTTCTCGAAGATGATCTCCTTCTTCGCGTCCAGCACGATCATGTTGGTGATGCCGAAGGACTTGCCCGTAATGATCAGCAGGGTGCTGGATTGCACGGAGACGTCGGCAATGAGGGCATTGCCAATGATGATCTCCGCAACGGGCCGGGGCAGCGTGACCAATGTCGATTGATCGTAGGTGACAATGATGTTCTCGAGCGGCTTGCCGTGGACCGGGGCGGCGCTGGCGACGATGCCGGTGCTCGCCTTACCTCCGGGCTGGTGGAATTGCTGTCCGTAGGCCGAGGCTGCAATGCCCGCGCTGGTCAGAGCCGCGGCGGCAATTTTCCAGAAAGTGGGGGTCATAGAGGCGTGTCCCTGAGCGCCCGAGTCGCATGGGGAATGTGCGGGCGAAATGGTGAAGGAAGTGCAAACGGTCGGAAATTGCGCCAAAGGCTCGGTGCGGTGTGGACACGAGGTGGTTACCGCGACACGGGCGGATCCCGGTGACGCTCAGCATTCACCCATCGGGGTAATGCCGGACCGGGTCGGCAACGGCTTATGCGAACATGAAGCCGAGTTTTCCAAGCGTAGCGAGTATAGTCGAGTTAATTCCACTCGGCGCGACTGGCATCAATGCCCGATTAATCGCCAATTAACGCAACAATTGGCAACAACTACCCCGTTAACTCATATAAACACGTGGGTGTCTGCCGAAATCTACTTGAGTATTTCTGAATTTTATCTTTGTTCACCATAGAATTATGGAGACATTATCTGGGACTGCAAATGCGAGCACTTTGCTGTTGTTTTTACTCCACCTTAATTCGTGGGGCGTAATGTGCCCGGAGTTCAGCCGCGCGGGGTTCATCCTCTGGGCATGAACTACGCGCAGATCGCGCTAGCTAGTAGGAACTTGGGAGAGTTGTCATGCAGAACTTCGTTGCACGTTTTGTGAAGGACGAGTCGGGCGCCACGGCCATCGAGTACGGCCTGATCGCCGCTCTGATCGCCGTTGCGATCATCACCGCTGCTCAGCTGCTCGGCACAGAGATTGCGGCGACCTTCACCAAGGTCACGACCGAACTCAAGGGTGCGAACCAGTAATAGCGATGCGGCCACGACCTGCTCGTGCCGCACCCCTGATCTCCGAGGCCGTCTGCCAAGGCAGACGGCCTCTCTGCCTTTTTGGTCAGCGCGTTAACCGGGCTTTGAGCCGTGCACGCGCAGGATGATCCGTCGTCGCTGTAGGGCGGCGGCCACAAGTCGCCGGTATCCGCCATGCTGGAGTTCGCCGTTCTCACCGTGTTTCCTGGCGCCGTGGCTTTCGCCGCCGCCATGGATTTCTTCACCATGACCATCCCGAACCGCATCTCGCTCGCGCTTTTTGCGGTCTTTCTTGTGCTGGGGCCATTGGTTGGGCTCGACGGATGGCAGATGGCCGCACACCTTGGGACGGGCATGTTGGTCCTTGGCGTTGGCATTCTCCTCTTCATCCCCGGCTTCATCGGTGGCGGTGACGCCAAGATGGCCGCAGCAGTCGCCCTGTGGGTCGGCTTTGAGAACCTGGTGCCCTTCCTGATCTGCGCTGCGCTGGCGGGTGGCGTGCTCGCGCTCCTTTTCAGCACCTTCCGGCACCTGCCGCTTCCCTACCAGGTGGCTGCGGAAGGATGGGCGGTTCGCCTGCATAGTCCGAATGGCGGAATTCCCTATGGCATCGCGCTCGCAGCCGGAGCCCTGCTCGTTTACCCGCAGACTGCGTGGTTCGCGAGCGTCGCTGTTTGACGGCGGTCTGATACCAGCCGGCAACAGTCGTTAGCCCTCCTTTTACCGGCAGCGAACTTTGGCCGGTCGGTGTTCTGAATTGCACCTGCGATTAACCCGCCATTGACGAATCCTCGCGCAAAGTGGCCGCTCTGAATTGGTCTCCCGGACAAAGGACGGTTTGCGCGATGAAGCGGGGACAGATACTGGGTGTCGCGATTGCCGGGATCTGCGGTGTTGGCGCTTTTATCGGTGTGAAAAGCATCGTCACCAAGCCGCCGACCGTGATTACGCAGGAAGTCACGACAAACATGGCGCAGGTCCTGGTCGCGAAGACCGAGATCGGCCTAGGTCACATCGTGGGTCCGGAGAACTTCCGCTGGCAGGATTGGCCGCAAAGCGCAGTCAATACCGGTCACCTCCTCAAAAGCGTGCGCCCCAATGTGGTCCCTGAACTGACCGGGTCCGTCGCGCGCGCTCCGATGATGCCCGGCGATCCGGTCTACGGACGCAGCCTAGTCAAGGCAGGAGAAGGAGGAGTTCTTGCGGCTATCCTCCCGCAGGGCATGCGGGCGATCTCTACGCGCATCAAGGAAGAAACGGGTGTCGGCAAGCTGATCCTCCCCAACGACCACGTTGATGTCCTGCTGACCATGCGCCGGCGAAGCCGCGGCGGTAGCGAGGACCACGTGGCCGATACGCTATTCCGCAACATCAGGGTCCTGGCGATCGGCCAGCTGATCCAAGCGGCCGACGGCAAGAAGCTCGCCGAGGGCAACACAGCCACTCTCGAGCTGACGCCCAGGCAGGCCGAGGAACTCGCCGCTGCCAACTCAAAGGGCGAGATATCGCTCATTCTGCGCAGCATCGCCGACTTCAAGGGCGGCGACGAGAAGGACAGTAACCAAGTCAAGATCATGCGCTACGGCGCGAAGTCGCGTGTGTACGGCGTCGTCAACTGAGTTTTGCGTCATCTCAGTTAGGCAGGAAGGTTGCCACCATGCGAATGCTTTCAAGAGGGGCCTCGCGGGCGCTTTTGCTCGCGGCAGTTGGGTTCCTGCTTGCGCCGCTCACGGCGTTCGGCGCTGATTTCGACCGCCGGCAGGCGCGCACCGGCGCTCTCTTGCAGGACTCCGTTCTGCAGGTTCCCGCGCGTGGTCCATTCCCGATGACGACGAAGCTGGCCGTTGGCGTCAGCAAGTCGGTGCTCGTGCAATTTCCTTTCGAGCTGAAAGATGTGCTGGTTTCCGATCCGGAAAGGATGGATGCCGTCGTTCAATCATCGAACCGCGTCTTCCTGATCGCGAAGAAAGTCGGTCAGACCAATGCCTTCTTTTTTGACACGCAAGGCCGACAGGTTCTGACCCTGGAGGTTTCAATAGGGGCGGATCTCGGTGCGCTCGATGATCTGATCAAGCGCTTCATCCCGGCCTCCAGCGTCAAGACTGAAATGGCGGGCAACGCCATCGTGCTGACCGGTGCGGTGCGCACGCCGCTCGACGCATCGCGCGCGAGCGATATCGCCTACCAGTTTGCGCAGGCCAACCGGTCCGCGATCACCTCGTCGGCGAGCACCTCCTCGAGCAAGGCGGGTGGCGACAGCGAGACGGTGACCCAGTCGGGACAGGGGACGCCGATCTCCTCCACAAAGAGGAGCGACTCGATCATCAACCTGCTCACCGTCGAAGGTGAGGATCAGGTGATGCTCAAGGTGACCGTCGCCGAGGTCCAGCGTTCAATCCTCAAGCAATTCGGCATCAACCTTGGCGCCCTCATAGCCTCGGGCAATTTCTCCACTGCCGTGCTGAGCCAGAACGCGTTGCCCCTCACTGCGGCCGGTGGCCTTGGCACCCTTCCGATCCCGGGGGTCAAGGCAGGTAACCTCGAACTCGTCAACCTGTCTTCGACCGGCAACTACGTCAACTCCGGCGCCGACTCGATTTTCAAGACCGGCAACACGCAGCTGGCGGCCGCGCTGCGCGCGATGGAGCGCGACGGTCTCGTAAAGACCTTGGCGGAGCCCAACCTCACGGCGGTTTCGGGCGAGACGGCAAAGTTCCTTGCTGGCGGCGAGTATCCGATCCCCGTCGTCGATAGCACCGGCAAGTTGTCCGTGACCTTCAAGGAGTTCGGTGTGGGCCTCGCTTTCACGCCGGTGGTGCTCTCCGAGGGCCGAATCAGCCTGAAGATCGAAACCGAAGTGAGCGAGCTGACCGACGTCGGCGCTGTCACGCTGAGCAGTATTACGATCTCAGCGCTCAAGAAGCGCCAGGCCAAGTCGACTGTGGAGCTGCCTTCGGGCGGATCTCTCGCCCTTGCGGGCCTCATTTCTGAGGATACCCGTCAGAACGTCGATGGTTTTCCAGGTCTGAAGGATGTGCCGGTACTCGGCACTCTGTTCCGGAGCCGGGACTTCTCCAAGAAGGAAACCGAGCTCGTCGTAATCGTCACGCCCTACATCGTGCGGCCGACGGCGCGTCGCAATCTCGCTCGTCCTGACGACGGGCTGGCTCCCGCTTCAGACCGCAAGGCGAACTTTCTCGGCCACATCAACCGCGTGTATGGGCGGGGCCGGGAACTGCCGGCAGGCAAACTGAAGGGTGAGTTCGGGTTCATCGTCGACTAGCCGGAATTTTGGAGCAACCAAGATGACCTCCTCGTACGCTACGGCCTCCGGCTTTGGGCCAATGGCCAGACGATTGACGATCCTCGCGATCGCTGCCGGAGCACTTGCCGGCTGCAGGCTCGGTGATGAGCCGGGCGCTCACGTGGCCGGCTGGACCCTCGTTGACTCCGCGCAGCGGCATCCGATCCTCGTCTCGCAGCAGCCGGCGACGATGAATATCCGCGTCTTCAGCGGTGCGCAGGGGCTCTCGCCTGCCCAGGCTGCGCAGGTTTCGGATTTCCTGGCCCGTTATCGCTCCAAGGACAGCGGTAACAGCAAGCTCGTCATCGGCGTGCCGACCGGGTCGCCGAACGAAGGGGCGGCAATGCGTGCCGTCGCGCATCTGCGCCAGGTCATCAACGAGTATGGGTTCTCGGAGAGCGACATCGCGATGCGTCCCTACAACGGCGGACGCGATCCTGGAGCTCCGATCCGCTTCGCCTACCTACGCTACGTCGCAGAGGCTCCCGAGTGCGGACATTGGCCAACGAACCTCGCTGAGGATCCGCGCAACGTGCCGTACCCGAATTTCGGATGTGCCGATCAGCACAATCTCGCGGCCATGATCGCCAACCCGGCCGATCTACTGGGGCCGCGCACCATGACGCCGGCGGATGCCGAGCGGCGGTCGGTCGTGGTCGAGCGCTATCGCGAAGGCAGGACGACAGCGTCCGACAAGGGCGGTGACGAAAGCGCGCGCGTTAAAGGTCAATAACCGAGGTTGGACATGAGCAAGCAAGCTTTCGCGACGGCCGAAGAAGGCCAGGCGAGCACTGATCTGGTCATCCCGGGCAGCGAATCGGAGGCCGCCCCTGCCAAGGCGCGACCCATTCCGCGCATCTCGATCCAGGCGTTCTGCGAAGACGCCAAGACCGCCGAGGCGCTCCAGGTCGCGACTACCGACCGCAGGCTGGCGAAGTCGCACGTCAGCGTCCACATGGGCGGCGCGCCGGCGGCCGTCGCCCACTACCTCTAGAGCCCGACCCCGAACCTCGTCATTATCGAAACGACGCTTCCCAAGCCGCAGATGCTGGCCGAGCTGGATAAGCTGGCGGAAAGCTGCGATGCCGGCACAAAGGTTGTGGTGATAGGCCACCTCAACGATGTCCTGCTTTATCGAGAGCTTATGAAGCGCGGGGTGAGCGAGTACCTCATCGCACCCATCGGCGCCATGCAGTTCATCGAGGCGTTGTCAGGCCTCTACAACAACCCCGATACCGACCCTGTCGGCAACATCATCGCCTTCATTGGCGCGAAGGGTGGGGTCGGCTCGAGCACCATTTGCCACAACGCTGCGTGGGCAATCTCGGAGTTGCTCAAGTCGAACGTCGTCGTTGCCGACCTCGATCTTGCATTCGGCACGACGGGACTCGATTTCAACCAAGACCCGGTACAGGGCATCGCCGAAGCGCTGCAAAGCCCGGAGCGCCTGGATGAGGTGCTTCTAGATCGCCTGCTCACGAAATGCTCCGAACGGCTGAGCATCTTCGCAGCGCCGGTCGTTCTCGATCGCGACTATGATATTTCCGCGGAGTCCTGTGACATCGTACTCGACATCGTGCGTCAGAACGTTCCTTTCGTGGCTGTCGACCTGCCCCACACCTGGACGCCCTGGGTCAAGCGGGTCCTGTTGCAGGCGGACGAGATTGTGGTGACAGCGGTTCCCGACCTCGCCAACTTGCGCAACGCCAAGAATCTGATCGATCTGCTGAAGCAGACGAGGACCAACGACGGTCCGCCGCATCTCGTCCTCAACATGGCAAAGACTCCGAAACGGCCGGAGATCTCCGTCAAAGACTTCTCCGCGGCGCTCGACATCACGCCGATACAGGTGATCGATTTCGATAGTGAGACGTTCGGTCTAGCCGCGAACAATGGCCAGATGATCGAGGAATATTCGAGCAAAGCCAAGGCAGCCCAACAGTTCCGCGAGCTTGCCCTCGCTCTGGCGCACCGCAAGGAGCCGAAAGAGGACAAGAAGACATCAGCTTTCGCTCCAATTCTAGAGAAGCTGAAATTCAAGCGCTAAGGATAGAAAAGCATGTTCGGCAAGCGCAGTAACGAAGCAGCACCCGCCCGTCGCGCACTGCCGGCGCAGGAAGCGGCTGCCCCCGTAGCAGCAAACGCCGAGACAAAGCCGGTGGTTGTGGAGGCGCGCGCTCCGGCGAAGCAGGACATCGTTGTCCAGGAGCGGCGGCATTCGGAAGAGTACTACGACGTCAAGACGACGGTCTTCAATGCGCTGATCGACACCATCGACCTCACGCAGCTCGCCAAGCTGGAAGCGGCCGCGGCGCGCGAGGAAATTCGCGACATCGTCAGCGAGATCATTCAGATCAAAAGCGTCGTGATGTCCATCGCCGAGCAGGAGGAGCTGCTCGAAGACATCTGTAACGACGTCCTCGGATACGGTCCGCTCGAGCCTCTGCTGGCTCGCGACGACATCGCCGACATCATGGTGAACGGCGCCAGCACCACCTACATCGAGGTCGCGGGCAAGGTGCAGCGGACACCGGTTCGCTTCGCCGACAACGCGCAGCTGATGAACATCTGCCAGCGCATCGTCAGCCAGGTTGGCCGGCGTGTAGACGAATCGAGTCCGATCTGCGACGCGCGCCTCGCCGATGGCAGCCGCGTCAACGTGATCGCTCCGCCGCTGGCAATCGACGGCCCGTCACTCACCATCCGCAAGTTCAAGAAAGACCGGCTCAAGCTCGAGCAGCTGGTCAAGTACAAGTCGATTACACCCGAAACGAAAGCCATCCTCGAAGTCATCGGCCGGGTACGCTGCAACATTCTGATCTCCGGCGGCACGGGCTCAGGCAAGACCACGCTCCTCAACTGCCTGACGGCTCCCATCGATAACGACGAGCGCATTATCACCTGCGAGGACTCCGCAGAGCTGCAGCTCCAGCAGCCGCACGTGGTCAGACTGGAGACGCGTCCGCCCAACCTCGAGGGCGAAGGCGAGATCACCATGCGCGACTTGGTTAGGAACTGCCTGCGCATGCGGCCTGAGCGCATCATCGTCGGCGAGGTGCGCGGACCCGAGGCCTTCGACCTGCTGCAGGCGATGAACACTGGCCATGACGGTTCGATGGGGACGCTGCACGCCAACAGCCCGCGCGAAGCCATCAGCCGTCTGGAATCCATGATCATGATGGGTGGCTTCCAGCTGCCGCCCAAAACCATTCGCGAGATGATCACGGGCTCGATCGACGTGATCATCCAGGCGTCGCGACTGCGCGACGGCTCGCGCAAGGTCACGCACATCACCGAGGTGATGGGCATGGAAGGGGACGTGGTGACACTGCAGAATATCGTGGTGTTCGAAATTACCGGTGAGGACGCCAACGGCAAGATCATCGGCCGGCATCGCTCCACCGGGATCGCGCGCCCGCGCTTCTGGGAACGCGCCGAATACTACGGGGAAACCAAGAAGCTGGCCGAGGCACTGGCCGCAGCCGAGGTTCATGACACGCGCGGGCAGCCCATGGGAGATGCGCGTGGATAGCAGCGAGCTCCTGACTGTCGGCTTTCTGGTGCTCGCCGCAGCTTCGGCGGGCGCGATCGTCTATCTGTTGATTTACCCTTATATTTCCGGCGAGCATCGCACCGACAAGCGAATCCAGCAGGCCACCGAGAGCAAGGGGCGGCGCATCGCCATCAAGCAGCAAGCCGAGACAGCCAACAACCGGCGCAAACATGTCGCCGACACTTTGAAGGATCTGGAGGACCGGCAGAAGCAGCGAGAACGCGTGTCGATGCGGCTGAGATTGCAGCGCGCGGGCCTCGACATCACCCCTCGCTCTTTCTGGATGGCGAGCATGATTTGCGGGATCGTCGTCGGCGTGGTGGTCTGGTTCGCGGCCCCGACCATGCCGCTTGTCGTGCCGGTGATGGCGGCGTTCGTCGGCGTTCTTGGTTTGCCTCGTTGGATCGTGGCTCGCCTGACCAAGCGACGCCAATTCAAGTTTACCGATGAGTTCGCGAACTCTATCGATATCATTGTGCGCGGCGTGAAGTCGGGCCTGCCGCTGAACGAGTGCCTTGGCATCATTGCGCGTGAATCGCCGCAGCCAATTGCGGGAGAGTTCAACGAGCTGGTCGAGCAGCAGCGAGTCGGCGTGCCGCTCGGCGAGGCGTTCGAGAAGATGATGGTGCGCATGCCGCTCCCGGAGGTGCGCTTCTTCGCGATCGTGATCGCCATTCAAGCGCAAGCGGGTGGTAACCTTTCGGAGGCTCTCGGGAACCTGTCCGGCGTGCTGCGTGATCGCAAGCGCCTCCAGGCCAAGGTGCGGGCGCTATCGGCGGAAGCCAAGGCCTCGGCCGCGGTGCTCGGCGCCCTGCCGTTCATTGTCATGATCCTCGTCTACATTACGACGCCCTCCTATATCGCGCTGCTCTGGACCACGAGCATGGGAAAATTCCTGCTCGCTGCCGCCGGCTTCTGGATGACGTGCGGGGTCCTCGTGATGAGGAAGATGATCAACTTCAAATACTGATCAGGTTAGCGCAGATAGAGCAGTCGGGACATGGATACGATCTACGCGTTGATGCAGCCCCAAGTCGTTGTGACGGTGCTGGCCGCCGTAGCAGCGTTTGCGACGGCGTTGACGGTGCTCATGCCCGTGCTCAACCGGGACCGCCTCGACGCCCGCATGCAGGTGATGGCGACCGAGCGGGACAAGATGCGCGCCACCAGGCTTGCCGACCTTGCCAAGAAGGATGGCCAGGGGCGGTTGCGAACAGCGCCCAAGGGCTTCATGCAGGAGATCGTCGATCGCCTCAACCTGCGGAGCATGTTCGACTCGGAAGAAGTGCGCGACAGGCTGAAGATGGCCGGACTGCGGGGCCAGGCGCCGCTCGTCGCGTATATGTTCTTCCGAGTGGCGATGCCGTTGATCGTGACGGTGATTGCGCTTGTCTATCTCTTTGTGCTTACCGACTACCGCTATCCGGCCATCGTGAAGCTGGGATTGTCCCTCGGGGCTGGGTATCTCGGTTTCTACATTCCGAATTTCTTCATCGAGAACCTGGTGCAGCGCCGCCAGACGTCGATCAAGAACGCGTTTCCAGACTCGCTCGACATGCTCCTGATCTGCGTACAGTCCGGCATGTCCACTGAGGCGGCGTTCCAGAAAGTCTCGGGCGAGGTCGGCTCGGCGTCGATCGAACTCGCGGAGGAACTGAGCCTGACAACCGCGGAGCTCTCATACCTGCAGGATCGCCGGCAGGCTTTCGAGAACCTCGGCAAGCGCACGGGCATTCCGGGGATCAGGGCCGTGGCAACAGCCCTGATCCAGGCGGAGCGCTACGGAACTCCGGTTGGACAGGCTCTGCGCGTCATGGCACGCGAAAATCGCGACATGCGCATGGCGGAGGCGGAGAAGAAAGCGGCGGCCCTTCCCCCCAAGCTGACCGTGCCGATGATCATATTCTTCCTGCCCGTGCTGTTTGTCGTCATCCTGGGGCCGGCGATCATCCAGGTCTTCAAGTACCAGTAGGCTGGCTGCCTAGGAGCGCTGCTTCAAAAAAGGCTGCATGCCTTCGCGCGCCAATTCGTCGGCGCGCTCGTTCTCGGCTTGGCCCGCATGCCCCCGAACCCAGCGCCATTTCACGGAATGGCGCGCCTGAGCCTCATCGAGACGCTTCCACAGTTCCACGTTTTTGACCGGGGGGCCGGCGGCGGTGCGCCAGTTTTTGCGTTTCCAGCCGTGTATCCAGGTGCTGATGCCCTTCTGCACATACTCGGAATCCGTATGCAGTTCGACCTCCGAGCGGTCCTTCAAAGCCTCAAGGGCCGAGATCGCGGCCATCAGCTCCATGCGGTTGTTGGTGGTGCCGGGCTCGCCGCCAGAAATCTCCCTACGATGATCGTTCCAGATGAGGATGGCGCCCCAGCCGCCGGGGCCCGGATTCCCCGCGCAGGCGCCGTCGGTATAGATCACGACCGGCGGCTTGGCCGTCATGTGGCGGCCTCGAGACCGTACTCGGCGGGTGAGCGCACCGCGCAATGGAACTTGAGGCGTCTCACGTATTCCATTGGGTCCTTGCGTTTCACGAGAGCATCGCTCGAGGTATGCAGCCAGTCGTAGGCGCGGGTAAGCAGGAACCGCAACGCCGCGCCTCGGGCGAGAATCGGCAACGCCTCGCGCTCCGCCGCCGCAAGTGGACGGATGCTTTGATATCCCTTGAGCAGCGCCTGGGCCTTTGTGACATTGAAGGAGAAATCGCTCTCGAAGCACCACGCGTTGAGTGTGACGGCCACGTCGTAGGCCAGTGCGTCGTTGCAGGCGAAATAGAAATCGATGAGGCCGGACAGCCGATCGCCGAGGAAGAAGACGTTGTCGGGAAAGAGGTCGGCGTGGATGATTCCCTGCTCCAGGCCAGCAGGCCACTCGGCTTCGAGCCTGGCGAGCTCGCGCTCGATGAGCCGGGGCAGTTCGGTGGAGATCTCGATAGCACGGTCCTGAAAGTTTCGGTAGAGCGGGCCCCAGCCCTTCAGTCCGAGCGCGTTGGGTCGCGTCAGCGCGAAACCGCGGCCCGCGAGGTGCAGTTTTGCCAAAGCCTCGCCGACGGCAAGACAGTGGCGCACCTGGGGCCGCCGAATCCAGATGCCCTCCAGAAAGGTAACGATCGCCGCTGGGCGCCCTGAAAGCGCGCGCAAGACCGTGCCGTTGAGGTCGTGCACTGGGGTCGGGCAGTTGAGGCCAGCTTTCGCGAGGTGCTCCATGAGTCCGAGGAAGAACGGCAGGTCAGCGGGTGCCGTGCGCTTCTCGTACAGCGTGAGGAAATACGGCCCCTTGCCCGTTTGCAGGAGGTAGTTGGTGTTTTCGACGCCCTCGGCGATCCCCTTATAGGAGATGAGCGCACCCAGCCCGTAGCTGGCAATGAAAGCAGCGAGGTCCTCGTCCAAAACTTCCGTGTATACCGCCATGGCCGTCCTCTTATATCAGGACGGTGCGGGCTCGCGCAGCTCGCGCGGGACGTTGAATGCGATGCGCTCCTCGGTCGTGACGACGGCTTCCACCGAGACGTCAAAGCGCTCACGGAACGCGTCGATGATCTCATCGACAAGCTCTTCAGGCGCGGAGGCGCCGGCGGTGACGCCCAGCGTGGTTACGCCCTCGAAATCCATCCATAGAATTTCGCGCGCGCGCTGAAGAAGGAGCGACTTGGGGCAGCCTGCCCTCTCCGCCACTTCGACCAATCGCAGAGAGTTGGAGCTGTTTGGTGCGCCGACGACGATGAGAGCGTCGCAACGGGGGGCTATCACCTTCACGGCCGCCTGGCGGTTCGTGGTGGCATAGCAGATGTCCTCCTTGCGCGGTCCGACGATTGCAGGAAAACGCTCCTTGAGGATGGCGACGATCGCGGCGGTGTCGTCGACCGAGAGGGTCGTCTGCGTGATGTAGGCCAGGCGTGCCGGGTTTTTCGGCGCAAAGGCCCGGGCGTCTTCCGGAGTTTCGATGAGGCTCGCCGCCCCCGGGGGAAGCTGGCCCAGGGTGCCGATCACCTCGGGGTGGCCGGCATGGCCGATGAGGATGATCTCCAGGCCTTCTTCATGGTGAATACGGGCTTCGGTATGGACCTTGGAGACCAAAGGACAGGTTGCGTCCAGGTAGAACATGTTCCGGCGCTGGGCGGCCGCGGGTACCGACTTGGGCACCCCATGTGCCGAAAAAATCACGGGCGCGTCGGTATCCGGTATCTCGTCCAGTTCCTCCACAAAAATGGCGCCTTTTGATCTGAGAGAGTCAACAACGTGACGGTTGTGGACGATTTCGTGGCGCACATAGACAGGCGCCCCGAACTTGGCGAGCGCCAGCTCGACGATCTTGATGGCGCGATCGACACCGGCACAGAAGCCGCGCGGGGCGGCCAGCAGGATTTTGAGCGGTGGGCGGGCGCTCTGGGAACCGGTTGATTGAGACATGGAACGGCCGACTGTTCGCTTTTGGTTCATGCGCGGCGTGCTTGGCCGGGGGGCCCGATCGCAGTACAGTCTCGAATCACCGGACTTTGGGCCGGCGCAGCTGGAACTGGCTCGCCGGGTAGGGAATACCGGTCCTCAAGAGACCGGGCAAGTGTTCGGACAGGGGCGTCGTGACGCAATCAGCTCGTAAGGCTCTGGCCTCGCTGGCAAGATTTGCTGTGCTTGCCATGGCGGTGACCGCGCTTAGCGCGTGCGGTATGTCGACGCTCACATCCGGCATCGGAGGTGGCTGGTTCGGCAGCAAGAAGTCTGCCGGCAGCGACGTCGGCTCCGTCAGCGAGGCCGAACTCCTGGCGGCTGCAAAATCAGATAGCGGCGTGCTTTCAACGAGCGGCGGCGGCGAGATCGCCCACGGTTGCCCGCGCGTGAACGTCTGGTCCCGCGATGGCTATGTGACGATCTTCGAGCAGGGCAAGGTGGGTGACGCGCTTTCGGTGATGCATCGCGGCGAGATCACCAAGACCGCCAGGGAATGCAATATCGAGCCGGGCAGGGTTACCGTCAGATACGGGTTCTCCGGACGGGTGCTGCTGGGCCAGAAGGGAAGGACGGGTCGTGTTTCGCTACCCGTGAACGTGTTCGTGGCCGACGCAAAGCGCGAGCGGATCGCCAACGAGAAGGTGCGCGTGGATGTCGACGTCGCCGTCGACAATCCGATCGGGTATTTTTCCATCGTGCGCTCGGTGACCTTCAACATCCCCGAGGGCGCGCGGCCTGGCGAGTACGAAGTCTTCGTCGGCTTCGACCGGACGGCGCCGGGCGCGGGCTGACCCGTCGGCCGCGCAGCCTATTTGACTTCGATCCAAGCGAGCGTATGTTTCCCTCCTCGCTGACGCAGGTCTGCGGAAGAGACCGGCTCGTTCGCAAGGATTGGCCGGCGCCGAAGGAGCAACCGCCCCGGAACCTCTCAGGCAAAAGGACCGCAGATTGATGGCGCTCTGGAAAGCAGCCGGTTTTGCCGCCGGCTCACCGAAGGGGTAAGGCGGGAGATGCGCTCTCGCTGAAATCTCTCAGGTCCCGTGACAGAGGGGGCTTCAGTCCGTGCCGTTCGGCGCGGGGTGCAAGCTCTATGGGACCGGAGAGGATATGAGCGCCACCAATTCCGACGCATCGTTGCAGCGCACGTCGCTTTATGAGCTGCACGTGTCGCTTGGCGCCAAGATAGTGCCGTTCGCGGGCTACGAGATGCCCGTGCAGTATCCGCTCGGCGTCCTGAAAGAGCATCTGCACACGCGCGCGAAGGCGGGGCTGTTCGATGTCTCGCACATGGGGCAAGCGTTCCTGATCGGCCCGGATCACGAGACCACGGCGGCGGCGCTGGAAGCGCTGGTGCCGGCGGATATCGTCAATCTTAAGCCGGGGCAGCAGCGCTATTCGCAGCTTCTCACGGACGATGGCGGCATCATCGACGACCTGATGGTGACGCGCTCAGCGGAGGCGGCCGACGACGGCAGCCTGATGCTGGTGGTGAATGCGTCGCGCAAGGAGGTGGACTACGCACACATCGCCGCGCGGCTGCCGGATGATGTGAAACTCGAGCCGATGCCGGAGCGCGCGCTGCTCGCATTGCAGGGGCCGGCGGCCAAGGACGTGATGGCGAAACTCTCCGGCGTTGCGGCCGGCCTGCCGTTCATGGGCGCGGTCAGCGGCAAAGCGGGCGAGTTCGATTGCCACATCTCGCGTTCGGGCTATACGGGCGAAGACGGGTTCGAGATTTCAGTCGCGGCCTCCAAAGTGGAGAAGCTGGCGCGGCTGCTGCTTGCGCAGGATGGCGTGCAGCCGATCGGGCTCGGTGCGCGGGATTCGCTACGGCTGGAAGCGGGCCTTTGCCTCTATGGCCATGATATCGACGAGACGACAAGCCCGATCGAGGCCGGGCTTGCCTGGTCGATCCAGAAGCGGCGACGCGAGCAGGGTGGATTTCCGGGCGCAGCGCGCATTCAGTATGAGCTGGCAAGTGGACCCAGGCGCAAGCGCGTCGGAATCAAGCCGGATGGGCGTGCGCCGGCGCGCGAGGGCACGCAAGTGATGGCGATGCTCGGTGATGCGATCGGAACGATTACGTCGGGTGGCTTCGGGCCGAGCGTCAACGGGCCGGTGGCGATGGGTTACGTCACGGCCGGCTACGCGGAGCCGGGGACGCCGGTGAATCTGATGGTGCGCGGAAAGGCGCTGTCGGCATCCGTCGCGACGATGCCGTTCGTGCCGCACCGCTACGTGCGCAAGAGCTGAACCTAAGCGAGGATTTCATGGCAACGGAGCGTTTCACCAAGGACCACGAATGGATCCGCGTCGACGGCGACTTGGCGACCATCGGAATCACCAGCCACGCGCAGAGCCAGCTCGGTGACGTGGTGTTTGTCGAGGTGCCCGAGGTGGGGCGCAAGGCGGCGCAGGGCGAGGCTGTCGCCGTCGTCGAGAGCGTGAAGGCGGCGAGCGACGTCTATGCGCCGGTGGCCGGCGAGGTCGTGGAAGTGAACGGCGACCTGGCGGGTACGCCGGCAATGGTCAACGAGGACGCCGAGGGCAAGGCCTGGTTCTTCAAGATGAAGGTTGCCAATCCGGCCGAGCTGGATGCGTTGATGGACCGGGCCGCCTACGAGGCGTTCGTCAAGGAAGCATCGTAAACGCGGAGGACGGATCATGGCGCACGAGTACAAGGCGACGGTGTCGTGGAAGCGGCCTGATGGCGAGGCCTTCACGGATTTGAAGTTCAGTCGCGGGCATCAGTGGTCGTTCGACGGCGGCGTGACGGTGCCGGGGTCATCGTCGCCGCTGTCGGTGAAGGTGCCCTACTCGCGCGCGGATGCGGTCGATCCCGAGGAGGCGCTGGTGGCGGCGCTGTCGAGCTGCCACATGCTGACCTTCCTCTATTTCGCGGCCAGGGGCGGCTTTGTGGTCGACAGCTATGTCGATGACGCCATCGGCGTGATGACCAAGAACGAACGTGGCAAACTGTTCGTCTCGAAGACGACGTTGCGGCCGCGCATTGCGTTTTCCGGTGCCAAGCAGCCGAGTGCGGCCGAACTCGACCAGCTGCACCATCACGCGCACGAGGAGTGCTACATCGCCAACTCGGTGTTGACCGAGGTGGTGATCGAAGCGCCGGCAGCGGCATAATGAGATAGATTGCGATGCGCTACCTGCCGCTCACCGATGCCGATCGCCGCGACATGCTGGCGAAGATCGGCGTTGCCGATATCGACGCGCTGTTCGACGACGTGCCGAAGGCGAAACGGCTGGATCGTCTCATCGATGTGCCCAAGACGAAGGGCGAGCTGGAGGTGGAGCGGCTGCTCGGCCGGATGGCGGGGAAGAACGTCGCTGCGGGATCGGTGCCGTTCTTTGTCGGTGCGGGAGCCTACAAGCACCACGTGCCAGCGACGGTGGACCACCTGATCCAGCGTTCCGAGTTCCTGACCTCCTACACGCCGTATCAGCCCGAGATCGCGCAGGGCACGCTGCAGTACCTCTACGAGTTCCAGACGCAGGTGGCGGCGCTGACCGGAATGGAGGTCGCGAATGCCTCCATGTACGACGGCTCGACCGCGGCGGCGGAAGCGGTGCTGATGGCGCACCGCGTGACGCGGCGGCGCAAGGCGATCCTGTCCGGCAACCTGCATCCGCACTACCGCGAGACCATCGAGACGATCTCGCGCATGGCGGGCGACGAAGTGGTGGCGCCGCTGCCGCACGGCGCGGCGGAGGACCTGACGGGGCTGATCGATAACTCGGTCTCCTGTGTGGTGGTGCAGAACCCGGATTTCTTCGGGCAGGTGCGCGGTCTGTCGGCGCTGGCGGAGAAGGTGCACGCGGCGGGGGCGTTGCTGGTGGTGGTGGTGACGGAAGTCGTGTCGCTGGGCCTCGTGCAGCCGCCGGGTGCCATGGGGGCCGACATCGTGGTGGGCGAGGGGCAGTCGATCGGCAACGCGCTGTCCTTCGGCGGGCCGTACGTGGGCCTGTTCGCGACGCGGCAGAAGTATCTGCGTCAGATGCCGGGGCGCCTGTGCGGCGAGACGGTGGACAAGGAAGGCCGGCGCGGCTTCGTGCTGACGCTGTCGACGCGCGAGCAGCACATCCGGCGCGAGAAGGCGACGTCCAACATCTGCACCAACTCCGGGCTGTGCGTGCTGGCGTTCACGATCCACATGACGCTGCTGGGCGAGGCCGGCCTGCGGCGGCTGGCGCGCATCAATCACGCCAATGCCGTGAAGCTTGCCGACATGCTGGCCAAGGTGCCGGGCGTGAGAGTGCTGAACGACACGTTCTTCAACGAGTTCACGATTCGGCTGCCGGGCAAGGGTGCCGACGTGATCGAGAAGTTGGCGGCGAAGGGCGTGCTCGGCGGCGTGCCGGCGTCGCGACTGTGGCCGGACAATCCCGATCTTGCGGATCTCATCATTGTTGCCTCGACCGAGGTGAACACCGACGAAGATCGTGCGGCCTACGTGGCGGCGCTGAAGGAGGTGCTGTGATGCGTGAGGACGAAGCCCAGCACGTCGCATGGTCCTACGGCAAGGCGCGGGAAGCACTTAGGTGCCTTGCTTCCGTGAATGCGGATTTTCGCGACCGGCTGCGGTGGGCAATTGAGGCCATGGGTCCGATCCCGCGGGGAGGTCTTCCTGATGCTATCGTTCAACAACTGCAGGCTCTCGATCAGTTAGTGCTCGCACCAGCCCCCAACCATCGTTCGTCTAGTTCAGTATCCATTGTCAGCAAAAACCTGAGAGCTCTTTCCTGGAAAAAGAGGCAAGCCTTGTCAGATCAGATCATCAACATTTGTGTATCGATCTGCGAAGCTTGCGCAGTTCGTCAGAGGAGCTGGTGACATGCTGAACAGGCAGGGGCGGCCGACGGCGGCGGGGGCGGCAGAGTTGCACGAGAGCGAGACGTTCAGTGGCAATCGTGGGCTCGCGATCGAGGAGCCGCTGATCTTCGAGGTCGGGCGGACAGATACGACGGGGGTCGATCTGCCGGAGCCCGGCAAGTTCTCGGCGCGACTCGGCAAGATGATGCGTACGGAACCGCTGGGACTGCCGGGGCTGTCCGAGCCGGAGACGATGCGGCACTTCGTGCGGCTCAGCCAGAAGAACTACGGCATCGATACCGGCATCTTCCCGCTTGGGTCGTGCACGATGAAGCACAACCCGCGCCTCAACGAGAAGATGGCGCGGCTGCCGGGCTTCGGCGACGTGCATCCGCTACAACCGCAATCCACGGCGCAAGGGGCCATCGAGCTGATCGGCGAGTTGTCGCGCTGGCTCTCGGCGCTGACCGGCATGCCGGCGATTGCGATGACGCCCAAGGCCGGCGCGCACGGCGAGCTGTGCGGCATGATGGCGATCAAGGCGGCGCTGGAGGCGCGTGGCGACAAGCGAAGCAAGGTTCTGGTGGCGGAGTCGGCGCACGGCACCAATCCAGCGACGGCGGCGCTGCTCGGCTACAGGATCGAAGCGGTGCCGGCGCGTGCGGACGGCACCGTGGATGTGGCCGAGGTGAAGAAGCGGCTGTCGCCCGAGGTGGCGGCGATCATGCTGACCAATCCCAACACGTGCGGGCTGTTCGAGCGCGACGTGGTGGAGATTGCCGAGGCGGTGCACGCCGCGGGCGCCTACTTCTACGCGGACGGGGCGAACTTCAATGCCATCGTCGGCAAGGTGCGGCCGGGCGATCTCGGCGTCGATGCCATGCA
>Ga0190265_10000814_pt1 | contig 20751 bp, 20 predicted proteins | sample Popmic124T_FD_133135 | JGI IMG/M metagenome (GOLD analysis project Ga0190265, IMG submission 133135) | Populus adjacent soil microbial communities from riparian zone of Indian Creek, Utah, USA - 124 T | ecosystem: Environmental > Terrestrial > Soil > Riparian zone | place: USA: Utah | collected...
GCGCCCGGCGACAGACGCTCGTGCGCTAACGTAATTCCACTCTCTGAAGTTTGTTTCCTGGATGGCGATCCCATGCCCGTCGCCCCCCGACGCGGGGCTGGGGCGCCGTCAATTTCAACATAAAGGGAAAGCCATGAAAGATAAGCATATTCCATATTCGATCGACAAATCCAAAACCACAACACAGTCCGATGAGACTTTCGGTCAGCGCTTACGGTTCTTTTTCACACCGCTCGACGGCAGATTTGAAGATTTACGAAAGGGCTCCATCGCGCTGAACATCACCCGCGATTTCACCGCCGGCCTGATCGTCGCCATGGTCGCCATCCCGCTGGCGATGGGTTTGGCGATGGCCTCCGGCTTGCCCCCGGAGATGGGCATCGTCGGCGGCGCCGTGGCCGGGCTGATCGGCGCGCTGTTCGGCGGCTCGAAATATCAGGTGTATGGCCCGACCGCGGCGTTCATTCCCGTCATCCTGGGGATTACCACGAGGTACGAAGGATACGACTTTTTGATCTGGTGCGGCCTGATTTCGGGCGTCATCCTGATGATCATGGGCATGGCCCGGCTCGGCCGGATCGTCGCGCTGGTTCCGAATTCGATCGTCGTCGGTTTCACGATCGGCATTGCCGTGGTCATCGCGCTGTCCCAGGTCGAGCAGGTTCTGGGCATCAAGTCAAAGCTCGGCTACGGCTTCGTCACCAAGATGCAGGGTATCTATTCGCACTTCGGCGAGATAAACCTTTATGCCGTCATCATCGCGGCCATGACTTTCTTCGTCACGAAATTTCTCCTGCGGATCTCCAAATTCATTCCCGCGCCTTTGATCGCCGTCGGGCTCGCCACCGCCCTGGCCGGGTGGCTGTGGGCTGGTGAAGGGCTTGTGCTTGTGCAGGACAAGTACGGAGAGATTCCGCGCAATTTGCTTAAGGTCACGCTTCCGGGGTTTCTTGAATTGACCCCCGGCATCATTTTCGACCTGGTCTATTTCGTGATTGCGATCGTCTTCGTCTCCGGCGTGGAGAGCCTGCTGTGTTCGCGCATGGCCGATCGCCTCGCCGACAATCGCGGCATTCCCTACAATCCCAACAAGGAGCTGTGGGGCCAGGGCTGGGTGCAGGTGATTGTCGTTCTACTGAACGGATTTCCGCACACCGGCGCGTTGGCTCGCACCGCGACCAACATCAAGGTTGGGGCGGTCTCGCCGCTGGCGGGAGTATTCAAATTCGCCCTGAAGCTGCTCCTGGCCGTCTTTCTTGCGAAATGGCTGGAAATCGTGCCGATGGCCTGCATCGGCGGCATCCTGATGTTCGTGGCGTTCAACATGGTCAAGCCCGCCGAAATTCGCGAAGTCTGGCAGCACAATCGCTTTCATGCGGGGATGATGGTGTACACCGCCGTCATGGTCGCGGTGACGGATTTCCTCGTCGGCGTGCTGACAGCGCTCGCCCTGTATGGGATCCTGCACCGCTTCCTGGATCGACCCGGACCGAGCGTCGAAAAGTCACTTCCACTCGAGGAAATCGTCGTGAAACACCCCGCTCATTCCTCAAGCGTCAAGGCGAGAGAGGAGAGCTTCTCATCATGATTCCCTTTCTTCGTCCAATGGTCGCGCTCTCGCTCACCGAGTCCGATGACGGTTTGGTGCGCTACGCATCGATCGCCACGGCGCTGGGGGCGTTCGATGAAATTCGCTTCGTTCACGTCATGGAATCTCCGCACACCGATCCCAGTTCCGCCGAGAAAGACCGTGTCCGCGCCCAAATGAGCATCCAGGCCCGCGCATCATTCGACGGACTCGGCGCCAAGGCGGTGTTTGACGTCGTACATGGACCACGATTGGATCAGTTGCTCGCCGCGGCCGTCCGCAATCGCTGCGACGTCATTATCCTGGGACATCGCCGCGAGCGAAGCGGAAGCCGCTCCCTTGCCCGCCGGCTGGCGATGGTCGCGCCATGCTCCGTCTGGCTCGTGCCCGAAGGATCGCCGGCCACGATTGACTCCATTCTGGTTCCGGTCGATTACTCGGCTCACAGTGCCGACGCCATGTCAGCGGCGGCCGCCCTGGCTGCCGCTCGCGGACTAAAGCAATGCACCGCCTTACACGTTTTCTTCGACCCTTCCACCGTCCGCTACCCTGAGCACATCGAGGAAATTCGACGGCGCGAACAGACCCATTTCGATGCATTTCTTGAAAAAACGGACCGTCACGGGGTTGAGATCGTGACGGCCATTGAAGAGAGCACCCGTCCGACAGAGGCCATTCGCCGCGTCGCCGCGCGTATCGGATCCGATCTGATCGTCATGAATACCCGAGGCCGGAGCCGGGCTTCCGCGATCTTGCTTGGCAGTATCACCTCGAAGGCGATGGAAGAGACGACAATCCCCTTGTTGGCGGTGAAGCACTTTGGAAGTCGAATGTCGGTGCTGGACGCTCTGTTGCATCATCGACACTGGGAAGAAGGAAGTCCGAAGACGAACTGACCAGGGATTGGTCCCGGTTCAACGGGCATGAAGCATGACCGCCTCGATCGCAGAATTGACACGGGTTGCGGTTCATGTCGGACCCAACCGCGTGCGCCTTTGCCGGATCGATGGCGTGAATGCAAGAGCGTGCGTTGTATCCCTCGCTCACCCGCGCGACGCCTGGCCGCACTGGATCGCCCAACTGGGCGTCGACTCGCCGCATGAGGTCGTCTTCCGCGTCACTCATCCTGCATGGCAGGAGGAGTGCGGTGCCGGAGCGGCGCTTCGTTGGGGGCGCGCGGCGGGCGCCAGAGGATTGCGGCACATGGGGACTTCTCCCATCTCCGATCCTGGTTTGGCGGCCGCGCGTCATCTGGCCAACCGGACTCAATGGACGTCGCTGGTCAGCGTCGAGCGCGATGATCAAGCCTGGCGCGCGGCACTGCAGGACCGGCGAGGCGATATCGTTGAATTCCTGCAATGGCAGGTCGACGAGTTCTCGGAGCCGATCCGCGCCGCCACCAGGCGCCTCTTCGACGTAGACTCCGCGGCTACGAGCGGCGGCCAATGCGGCCTCGTGTGCCTCGGCGATAGTGCGAATGACTGGGGTCCTTTGCTCGCTGAGGCAATCGGAACTCCGGAAACACTCATTCCCGAGCACCCTGAGTCCTGGCCGCTTCTTGGAATGTTCCTTTCACCCATCCTGTTGGAATTCATCACTGTCGTACCAGAGCGAGCGAGTATCGCAGACCTCCGTGCGGCGTTCGCGAGGCTGATGGACGAAGCGAGTGACGCCATCACGCGGGAAGGGTTCGACCTGGACGACGCCGATTGCACGCGGCATGTTCGATTCAGGAATGGAGGCGGCGAACAAAGTGAAATGCAGTTTGAGAAACTGGTCAACCCGGCGATGGGAAGTTCTCCGCGAGAAGATCATTCACCTGGCTGCGGCGGAGAAATCGCATCAATGAATTTGAATGCCGCCGCTATCGAGTCGGTCATCGTGCGGGCCGTTATCCATCCGGCCGCGCCCGATTGGCCGGTCGACATCGCCCCGCCGCTGCGATGAGTCGATCAATCGCGTTCGAGGATCACTTTTCCAGCCTTGATCACCTTCGACACGGGATTCACGCCGACCTGATAGGCCCAGTGATTCAGCGAGGGCAAATCGAGCACGAGCAGATCCGCCTGGTGCCCGACGGAGATGGCGCCCAGTCGATCCTCCCGTTGCAGCGCCGCGGCGGCGTTGGCGGTGCAGGCGACAAGGCACTCCATCGGCGTCATGCGCAGCTTCGTCGCGGCGATGGACATGATCAGCGGCAGCGATTCGATCATGCACGAGCCGGGGTTGCAATCGGTCGCCAACGCCAGAGAAAGGCCCGCGTCGATCATGCGCCGCGCAGGCGCCACATCACTGTTCAGGAAAAATGAGCAGCCCGGCAGCACGACCGGAATCGTGTTCGAGTTTTTCAGCGCCGCGATTGTTTCTTCATCGACGCGCTCAAGATGATCGGCCGAGGCCGCGCGTTGCTCGACCGCCATCTTGGTAGCGCCGGTGAAAGTGATCTGCTCGGAATGGATCTTCGGCGTCATGCCAAAGTGCTTGCACCGACCCAGATAGCGCCGCGATTGCTCGACTGTGAAGGCGCCCCGCTCGCAGAAGACATCGGCGAACTCCGCCAGCCCTCCGTCGCGGATTTCCGCAAACATCGCTTCATCAGTGATGGCGTCGATGAATTCGTCTGGACGGCCTTCGAATTCCGGCGGCACCGTGTGCGCTCCGAGAAATGTTGATACGATCTCAATCGCCGTCCGGCCCGCCAGCCCGCGGATCGCCCGCAGCATTTTCAATTCGTGCTCCGGCGACAGGCCGTAACCCGATTTGACTTCAACCGTCGTCGCCCCCCACTCGATCATCCGGTTCAACCGCGGCAGCGACTGCTCGACAAGTTCCTCGATGGAAGCAGCACGCAGCTTTCGCATCGAGTCGCGAATGCCCCCGCCGGCTTCCAGAATCTCGAGATAGGTCGCTCCCTCGATGCGGCGCACGAATTCATCGGCCCGCGCCCCGGCAAAAACGACGTGCGTGTGACAGTCGATCAGGCCGGGAACCACGATGCCGCCTTTGGCATCGATGATCGATTCGTATGGACCGGCGGGAACATCTCCTGCCTTTCCAAACCAGGCGATTCGCCCGGCATCGAGGAGGAGCGCGGCGTTTTCCAGAATGGACACACTCCGCATGGCCGCGCCGCGCAGCGGTCCCGGTGGAACAACAATCAGTTGCGAGATGTTGTCGAGAACAATCGTCATTCGACGCATCGATTGATTGGAGGTCTGACCGAGAGTCTTGCCTGGGCGATGTGAATTCCGCACGGGCCCGCGATGAAGGCGCGTTGAACGCCTTCCGCTACGGCATTACGCCGCCCTGACTGGTTAATCCTCTCGCGGTGCCTGGTCCGTCAACTGCTTCTCAAAAATGATCAGATTGTCCTGCCGGTCGGAATCCCAGCGCATGCCGACAATGTTGAAATTCATCTCGATCGCCATGTGCAGAATCGCCCGGTGGGCGTTGTGGCACTCCATGCGGATGGACTCGTAACCATGCTCGGCGGCCCAGGCGCTCTGGGCCTCGTGCAACTGAGCCGCGATGCCCTCGCGGCGAACCTCCGACTGCACGCCAAGCAGCCATCCAAAAAAAACGGTCGGCTTTAATTCAAAGCCCGTCGAAAACCCGACGGGCCGCCCATCCAGATTGGCGAGCAGCAAAAGCGGGTTGTAGCGGCCGAGCAATCGTCGTCGAAAGAACTCGACGTTTCGCGGCGGGCGGAAAATCTCGTTGTAGAGATCCGCGATCAAGGGCAATTCGCCGGGACCGACGATCACGACTTCGGAATTGGCCATGCCACAGAACTCCACCAACGTCCGAGCGACCCGGACTTTCAACGTGACCGCTGGACGCGCCACACGAACTAAGAATAGCGGCAAAGAAAAGAGCGGCCAAGAAACCAATCTGGCCGCTCTCAAATTCATATTTCGTATTATCGCAGCGCGTCAGCCCGGATGCGGCAGCGTCCCGCCCGTCAGGCCGCCGGTCGGAAGTTCCGGCGCCGGCGGCTGCGCGACGATCTTCGGCGCTCGCGGCGGCGCTTCGTCCGCCAGCAGACCCGACAGCGTCGGCTTCGACAGCGGCTCGCCGCGACAGAGCTTGGCCACTTCCTCCGCGTCGAGCGTCTCGTGCTTCAAGAGCGCCTGGGCCACCGATTCAACCTTGTCCCAGTTCTCCCCGAGCAGTTTCTTCGCGTCGGTGAAGGCCTCTTCGCACAGGCGGCGAACCTCTTCGTCGATCAGCCGGCCGGTGTCGTCCGAATAAGGCTTGTCGTTGAAGCCCCATTCGTTGGCGTCCATCGCGGCGTAGCGCACGAAGCCGAGCCGGTCGCTCATGCCCCATTCAAGAATCATGGCGCGGGCGATGCGGGTGGCCTGCTCGATGTCCATCGCGGCGCCGCTGCTGATGTCGTTGGAGTGTCGCTGCTCGGCCAGGCGCCCGCCGCAGAGAACCCGCATCGTGGCGCGCAACCACCGCAGGGCATAACCGTAGCGATCCTTCTCCGGCAGCGACATCGTCGAGCCCAGCGACTTGCCGCGCGGAATGATCGTCACTTTGTGCAGCGGATCGGCGTCCGGCATCAGCACTTGCAGCACCGCATGGCCCGCTTCGTGATACGCCGTCGCCACGCGCTCGCGCTCCTCGATCGTGCGGCTCTTGTTCGACCGGCCGTAGCGAACCTTGTCGCGCGCCTCCTCCAGGTCTTCCATGTCGACCATGTCCTTGTCGACCATGGTCGCAAGAATCGCGGACTCGTTGATGATCGCGGCCAGCTCCGCCCCGCTGAACATCGGCGTGCCCCGGGCGACCTTCATCAGATCGACGTCGGGCGAAATCTTAATCTTGCGGGCGTGAACCTTGAGAATCTCGAGCCGCCCCTTGAGGTCCGGCAGCGAGACGTACACCTGCCGATCGAAGCGACCCGGCCGCGTCAGGGCTGGATCGAGAATGTCGGAGCGATTCGTCGCGGCGATGACGATGACCTGATCCGACGTGTCAAAGCCGTCCATCTCGACAAGAATCGCATTCAGCGTCTGCTCACGCTCGTCATGTCCGCCGCCGCCATAAGCCGTGCCGCGCCGGCGGCCCACGGCGTCGATTTCATCGAGGAAGATGATGCACGGCGAGTTCTCCTTGGCGCTCTTGAACAAGTCGCGCACGCGCGAGGCGCCCACGCCCACGAACATTTCCACAAAGTCCGCACCGCTGATCGAGAAAAATGGCACATCGGCCTCGCCCGCCATCGCCTTGGCCAGCAGCGTCTTGCCGCAGCCCGGCTCGCCGATCAACAACACGCCGCGCGGAATCCGACCGCCCAATCGCTGAAACTTCTTCGGGTTCTTCAGAAACTCGATGATCTCGGCGACTTCTTCCTTGGCCTCATCAACGCCCGCCACGTCCTTGAACGTGATGTTGGTCAGCTCCTTGTTGCTGACGCGGTGGCGCGACCGCCCGAAATTTCCGAGCATCCCCGCGCCGCCCGCCGACGAGCGCAACTGCCGGAACACAAAAAACCAGATGAATCCAAGAATCAGCAGCCACGGCACGATGCCCAGCAGCATCGTGATGTACGGCTCGTTGCTGCGCTCATATTTGATCGTGGTATTGGGGCAACGCGCCATGAGCTTGTCCACCAGCTCCGGCACCCCCGTCATGGTGTTGTATTCGACCCGGAATTCGCGCGGGGCATTGCGCCGCGCCTGGCTGCCCTGCACGTCGTCACGAAACTTCCCGAGGATGGCGTCGTCGCGGACCGTGATCTCCGAAAAATCATCCAACGCGGCGCGCTTCCAGAACTCATCGATACTGAGCGCCTTGCGCGGGGTATAGCCCTGCATGACGACCATCACGATCATCAATGCGATCAGCCCGAAGCCGATCCAGCTCATCGCCCCGCCGGTCAGCTTCCGGCGCGGACCCGGCCGGCCCGGCTCCTTGCCGTTGCTCTGCGGTTCATTGGGAGGGCCTGATTCAGGCATTCAAACTCCAGTCCTATAAACTTCACGAAAACAGAAGGTTGCCGCGTGCAAACGCCCGCGGTTCCGCGTCCATACGGTATCGGATTATAGCGGCGCCGCCGACATTACCAGTTGTCAGATTCCAGCTCTTCTACGATCCGTTCGGCCATCCGATCGCAGGCCCGCTGCATGGCGTGATAAAAATCTTCCCCCACGGGGCGAATGTAATCGACTGTCTGCACGAATCTTGGGCGATCCACCAGCACTTCGCCGGTCCGCAGGTCCTTCCACTGGAAGCTGACCACCAGCGTGGCGGCCGTCTCCCGGGGGCGAACCTCCTGGAAATCCCGCCCTAAGGTGCCCTGTCGGACCTCCTTCACTTCGCCGGTTAGGAGCGTGTCGGCCTGCTGCTTCTTGGCCAGCTTGAAGGGCGTCTCGATCTCGATCCGCTTGGCGACCGCCTCCGTCAGTTGCAGCTCCAGATCGCGCCGGAATTCGCGCGACCCAAAAATGTCGACCGCGACCGACTGAATGCGGTCGTTCTTTGCGTTGGTCGTGCGGAAATGGGCATCGCGATCAGTACTGTAGCCGCAGCCGGAGAGGGCCTGAATCGAGATGAGCACCCAACCGAGCGCGCCGACCTCACTGCCCCTTATTCTCGTGACTCCGATTCGCCCAATCGCCATATCAAAAAATCCACCGGCAATCGCTTCGCCGACGTCCAGGTATTTGCGTTCGTCGGCGATTATAACGACCAAGCCCGGTCGAGCAACGAGCTTCGAGACGACGCTCGCCTCGCTACTTCCGCGTCGCGTAAAACAGATCGTACGACATCAGCCGGCACCGCAACAGCCATTCGACGAAGCGAAGATAAAAGAAACGCCCCCGAAATCCCTCGGCCGCCTTCCACCCCATTTTTTCCATCGTCGTCAACCCGCTGTGCAGCGAATTGGAGGCGCCCTGGGTGACGTCCTCGTGCCGATTCACCGTAAAGCCGTGCGATTCGAAGGCCGACAGATACTCCCGGGGCGACCACAGATGGGCGTGCGTGCTGAACTGCCCCGCGACCTTATCGAGAAGCTCAAAAAAACCGAAGAGTCTTCGCCACTTCGTGCAGATGTCGCCCAGGCACAAAACCCCGCCGGGCCGTAGCACACGATGGCACTCCGCGATGAACTTGTTCTTGTCCGCGTAGTGCAGCGCCGACTCGAGGTTGAAAATGACGTCCACCGACGCCTCTGGCAACGGCAAATGGTGGGCATCGCCCTGCACAAAAATCGGCCGGGACGGCGTGTCCGACCAGCGCTCCTGGGCGACGCGCACGCTCGAAGGACAGAACTCAAGGCCGATCTGCCGCGCCGGCCGGTAGCGCTCGAAGATCCAGCCGCTCGGTCCGCCGATGCCGCAGCCGACGTCCAGCACCGTGCTCTCCGGCGTGATCGGCGCGTTGCCCAGCAGTCGCCAAACCAAGTCCTTTTGATGTTGGTCAAACGAGCCCGCATCGCGATTTTCCGCGTAGCCCGCGTTATAGCCCAACAACCCGTGCATGCGCGCCAAGCGAAGGTTGGGCTCGTAAAAGGCATGAAGACGTTCTTGGGTCATGTGCAAGCACCCGCGGGGGTCTCACTCAGATCGCGATGGCTGCTCAGGAAACATTCCTTCTCATACGCACCTCAGGCGACATGCGCGAAAACGAGATCAGCGGGCCTGTCATTCACAATTGTATTTTAGACCTGTGGATCCGAATGACCAAGATCGCCTGCCGCCGACATCGGCATCACAATGCTGAAGCAGGCCCCGCGCCCCGGCGGTGAGCAGGCCGACAACTCGCCACCGTGCTCGCGGATGATCTGCCGCGCCAGCGTGAGGCCGAGGCCCGTGCCGCCCTTCTTGGTCGAGAAATACGCCTCGAACAGGCGGGCCATGTGCTCGGGCGCGATGCCCGCGCCGCTGTCTTCGATGTCGAGCTGCGCGGCACCCCCCTCCGTGCGACCAACCCGCACCGACAGCCGCCCGCCCGGCCGTGTCGCCTGCTGGGCATTGATCAGCAGATTAAGAATCGCCTGCTTGAGCAGATTCACGTCGACCCGCGCCGGCATCGCGGCAGGAGCGGGCGCGAAGTCGAGAGCGATTTCCGAGGCCTCGGCCTGCGGGCGAAAGAACTCCACGACCTCGACCACCACCTGGTTCAGGTCGGCCGCCACGGGCTTGAGCTGCTGCCCGCGAACGAAGTGCAGAAAGTCTTCGAGAATCGACTCCAGCCGCCGCGTCTCCTTCAGCAGCGTCGCCACGCGCTTGCGGCTGCGGCGGGTCACGTCGAGCGTCTCGGATGCGATCGGCGAAACCAGATCGCGCGCCTCCATCTCGCCCCAGTCCTCGTCAAGCATCTGCAGGTTCATCCGCAGCGTCGACAGCGCGTTGCGAATCTCATGCGCCAACCCGCCCGCCGCCACGGATAGCTCGACGATGACGTTTGACTTGGCGATTTGCGAATCGGACATATCACCTTCGCCTCGCTGGCGCTTCGAGCTTGGAATGCTGGCGCTGTGTCAAGCCAGTGGCGCGAAAAATCCCCCGGCGACCAGGCCGGGGGATTTGTGAAGCCGTTTAGTCAACCAACAGAATCGCCCGTCAGGCCGGCTGCGCTTCCTGCGATGGCGATTCCTGCTTCTTCGCCGCCGCCTTCTCCTCCAGCAGCACCGCCTTGCGCGACAGCTTAATGCGCCCCGTGTCGTCGATGAGAATGACCTTGACCTGCATCTCGTCGCCGACCTTGCACACGTCGCTCACCTTCTGAACGAACCCGTCGGACAGCTCGCTGATGTGGCAAAGCCCGTCGGTGCCGGGCGCAACCTCGATGAACGCGCCGAAGTCCTTGATCGCGCTGACGCGGCCGTGATAGATGCGTCCGACCTTCACGCCCACGCTGATCGCCTCGACGGCGTCGTACGCGGCCTGGGCGCCGGCGGCGTCCATGCACGAAATGTTGACCGTGCCGTCGTCATCGATGTCCAGCTTGGCGCCGGTCTCGGCTTCAATGGCCTTGATGCCCTTGCCGCCGGGGCCGATGATCTTGCCGATCTTGTCCTGCTCGACCTTGATCGTCAGCAGGCGCGGGGCCCACTGGCTGATCTCGCGACGCGGCTCGCGGATGGCGCTGAGCATCTTCTTGAGAATCTGCATCCGCGCGTCCTTGGCCTGCTTCAGCGTCTCGACGATCTGCTGGTGCGAGATGTGGCGGGCCTTCAGGTCGAGTTGGATCGCGGTGATGCCCACCTGCGTGCCGGCCACCTTGAAGTCCATGTCGCCGTAGTGATCTTCCTCGCCCTGGATGTCGGTGATGAGCTTGTAGCCGCCCTTGTCGTCGTGAACCATGCCGATGGAGATGCCGGCGACGGGGTGCTTGATGGGCACGCCCGCGTCCATCAGTGCCAGAGTGCCGCCGCAGACCGAGGCCATCGAGCTGGAGCCGTTCGACTCCAGAATCTCGCTCACCACGCGGATCGTGTACGGAAACTGCTCCGGCATGGGCATGACGGCCTGCAACGCCCTTTCCGCCAGGTTGCCGTGGCCGATCTCGCGCCGGCTGACGGCGCCGATGCGCTTCACTTCGCCGGTGGAGAACGGCGGGAAGTTGTAGTGCAGGATGAATTTCTTGTTGTATTCTTCGACGAGGTTGTCGATGAACTGCTCGTCGCGCTTGGTGCCGAGCGTGGTGACGACCAGCGCCTGCGTCTCGCCGCGGGTGAACAGGCCCGAGCCGTGAACGCGGGGAATCATTCCGACTTCGCTGGTGATCTCGCGCAGATCGAGCGGACCGCGCCCGTCGGCGCGCTTGCCGGTCTCCATCACCGACTCTTGAAAGTGCCGCTCGAAAATCTTGTCGAATTCGTCGACCACGTCGACCTGGTTGTAAGGAAGGTCATCGGCCGCGTCCTCGGGAATCATCTCGGCGATGATCTTCGCCTTGATTTCCTTCACCGCCGAGTTTCGCTCCGCCTTCATCTCGCGGACGCGGGCGTTGCGCAGATCGTATTTGTCCGTCAGTTCGCGAATGCGGCGGGCGAATTTCTCATCGCGGCGGACGGCCGGTATGTCCTTCGGCTTGCCGACCTTTTCGCCCAATTCGCGGATCATTTCGACGACCTTCTTGCACTCCACGAACGCAAACGCCAGCGCGTCGGCCATCACGTCCTCGGGCACTTCGAGCGAGGCGGCCTCGATCATGTTCACGCCGTCCGCATGGCCCGCCACGACGATCTCCAGATCGCTCTGCTCGCGCTCGTCAATCGTCGGGTTGACGATCAGGCGCCCATCAACTCGGCCCACGCGAATGCCGGCGGTCGGGCCTTCAAACGGGCAGGAGCTGACCGTCAATGCGGCGGACGCGCCGATCATGGAAAGAACGTCGGGGTCGTTCTGCTGGTCGGAGGAAAGCACCATGCTCTGAATGAGCACTTCGTTCTTGTAGCCCTCGGGAAAGAGCGGGCGGATCGGCCGGTCCGTCAGCCGCATGGTGAGGATTTCCTTTTCGGACGGCCTCGCCTCGCGCTTGAAAAAGCCGCCGGGGAACTTGCCGGCGGCGTACATCTTCTCGCGGTAATCGACCGAGAGGGGGAAGAAGTCGATGCCCTCGCGAGGGTTTGCCACGACAACGGCACTGAGCACCATCGTCTCGCCGTAGGTGACGACGACGGCGCCATGCGCCTGCTTCGCCAGCTTCCCAGTTTCGATCTTAAGAGTTCGCCCGCCGATATCCCGCTCAACGCTGTGAATCGCCATGTGTTCCCTTGCCTACCGGGGTTAGATTTTCCGTCAGACTGACAAACAGCCTGTTTATTCCAAATGCCATTCGATGCCCGCCGCACACGCGCGCGATGTGGGAATCGCGCTGCGGCATCCAGTTGCCGCGCGGTGGAAATCGTGAAAATCGACGTGAAAAAAAGAGAAGATTCGGCCGGCCTGATCCACGCGAGCCGCGAGGCTACTTGCGCAGACCGAGGCTTTCGATGGTTTTCTGATAGCGATCGCGGTCGGTCCTTGTCAGAAACTTGAGCAGTCCGGATCGGGCGCCGACCATTTTCAGAAGACCCCGTCGAGAGGAGTGATCCTTCTTGTGAGTCTTCAAATGATCGGTGAGCTGCTGAATGCGGCCCGTGAGGAGAGCGATCTGAACCTCGGGCGAACCCGTATCCTTCTCGTGGCGGCGAAATTGCGTCACCACGCCCTGCTTGTGTTCTTCCGTCACTGTCATTTGAAAACGCTGCTCCTCGCGCTCAAGCGGCTGATTCGATGTTCGCCGATTGCCAGCCTATCCGGCAACCCTCATCTTCATCCGTTTCGTCGATTTTGGACGCAGGTTAGTGCAGACCGGCGATTTTCGCAAGTGCCGTTTTTTCAGAACCCTCCACGGAAGTGGAGGGCCATTGTAATTCACGAATAGGTTCCGGATTCGAATGGCTCGCCACACGCCGCTGCAACGGCCGCTTTCAGCAAGGACATCGAAGGCGCTTAGCCTAACCTCTTGTTTTTCCGAACCTTACCAACGCTCTGGCTCGCGGTAGTCCCGCCCCATCAGGCCGGCCACAATCTCGATCAAGCGCTCGGTCGCAAACGGTTTACTCAGGTATTCATCCACCCCTAGCGAGCGGGCATACAACTCGTGGCGCTTTCCCTCGTTGGCCGTGATCATGATGATGTGCGGCTTCGAGCCGGGGACCGCGTTTGGCTTGATGGTTTCCATCACCAGAAAGCCGCTCTTCTTGGGCATCATCATGTCCAGGACGATGACGTCCGGCTTGAGCCGGTTCGCCATCTCGACGGCCTTGTTTCCATCGTTTCCCATGGCCACCTTCGCGCCATTGGATTCGAAGGCGACGCGGACGCTGGTCAGGATGTCCTGGTCGTCGTCCACGACCAGGACGTTCACACCTTCAAGATTCGCCGGCATGGCTCGGCCTCCTCAATGGAATGGCGCGACTTTTTCGAGAACGCGCGGGGCGAAGAAGTATAGGATTCACGGCCGCGGGGAGCAAGCAGTCCCGCTCAGTGGTCGCCTCGGATGCATGCGGACTCTTGGGGGGAGGAAAGCATCCAGCCGCGATGCAGCGACGGTGCCGTTTGCATGGCAGCCGTCCCGTCTTACCGCCGCGGCCCGTCGCCCAGGTCGTCCTCGGTCATGACCGCGAACTGGCGGCCCTGCAGCAGCTTGATCGCGGTCTCGATCTCGTCGGTGTGAATCGCCAGCGCCGCGCGGCCCGTCGGCCGGGTCAGGAGCGGGTAGGCGTAGTCGATGTTGACTTCGCCGGCCAGCAGCGCCGAGCAGATCGAGCGCAGGCCGTGGCCATGCGGCACCTCCACCACCACCAGCTCGGTCTCGGTGAAGGGAAACGACTTTTCCTTCAGGCGCTTGATCGCCTCCTCGTTGTTGTCGCAGATCAGCCGCACGATCGCGCAGTCGATGGCGTGAACGACCGACATGCCCACGACGCGAACGTCGGAGCCTTCGAACGCCTGGAACAGCCGGAGCAGCGCCCCGACGCGATCGTCCAGAAAAACGGAAATCTGCCGCACGGTCGGCGAACGAAACGTTTCAGCGGGCTCAAAACCGTATTGCGTTGGCATGACTGAATTCTATCGGCTCAGGCCGGTTCCTAAAACAGAAATGTTGGTACGAAGCCACGCTCCGCGCAGGCAAAAACGGCCGTGGCGGCCCCTACCCTCCGCCACGGTCGCTACAACAGGTGCTTCTCTCCCCCTGCCGGCTCCTCGCGTTTCCCCCCGGAAAGCGATGGAGCTTTCGCGGATGCCCCGCTACTGCTCCTCCCCGTTCGCGTCGCTTGCTCGACAGGCGGCCAATCGACGACGCCGCCCCTCCCATGTCCTCTCCCATCAGACCGCGGTCGAAAGTCGATTCGCGGCCGCCTGTCGGATTTTCCGTATGCGCGGATTCCTCCGCGGTCGCGCGGCGCTTCGGCCGCGCGCACCCTGTCTGCGAAAAATGCCTCTTTCCTCAGTTGTTAGATCAGTCAGGAATCGGCGCGAGACGTCTGCGCCGACTCATTTGGAAGTGGTGGGAGAGACGTGCGAGGTCAACCGCTTCCACGCTCACCGCGCCCGGACTTCTCGAATCCGCGGCGGCCGAACGTCACCTTCCGAATGAGTTCTTCGTGACGCGAGAGAAACGCTTTAATGAATCCGGCTTCCCTCGTCGGCCCAAAGGCCCCTATCGGACGGCTCGAATGATTGTTTCCTTGCCGATTCAAAAGGCAAGTTCTGTGTGGGTTTATTTTTGTTTGAGTTGGCTGGTCAAGGTCGCGAACGGGAATTGCGCCAACCGGTTTCTTTGAGGTCAGAGTTGCGAACCTCACTCAGCCGGCTGTCCAGGTTGATAATTCGGTGGTCGGGGATAATCCGGCTGCCAGATGGTGCCGATGGTTTGGTGCGCAAGTTTGGTGTCATAGTAGCCGGAGGCCGCATGACCATCGGCAAAGCCGAGGTTCCATTTTGAAAAGCTGCGATGCCAACCTGGCCGTCGCGGAGTGTTGGAAGGACCATTGTTAGGAAGCCCCGCGCCGTAAGTCGCGCTGTAGAAACCCTGTTCGACCCACATAATGAACCGCGAAGCGCTGCCGCCGCTGAGTTTTCGGGCGATCCATCGGTTCTGCTTTTCGTATACCTCATTCGGAGTCCCATTGGGGTATTTCGGAGTTGGTGGTCCCGGGATCAATATTCCAGTGAAGTTTGAACTCCCCGCATAACCCTGGAAAAAACGCGTGTTCAACGTGTAGCTGCTGCCATTCGCCTGCCAGGACGAAACCGGTTCCTCTGCAACGCCTTCGGCACCCTGCCCAATGATGCCGGTCTTGTTGGATCGGTCCGCGGGACACTTGTATACGTCGATAATTGCATTGTCCTGAGCCGTCGCATCGACGAACTTGTTGAGAGGCCGCACCTGGGCGGGATACAGCGAACTGTCCACGCCGACGTTGCCCACGGTGGCGTTGACAATCGGCGCCTTGAATCCACCGAAGACCCAGGGCGTCATGACCTGGGGACCATATTGCGCAAATAGAGCTGTCCAAGGGGGCTGGTACCAGGGAATCAACTTCAGGTCTTCCTGAGCATCCATGTACATGGCGGTGGCTTGCGCGATCGACCGGAGGTTCGCGAGGCATTTCGCCTTCGTTCCCTCCGACCTGGCTTTGCTCAGTGCGGGAAGCAATATGGATATCAGCAGAGCGATGATTGCGATCACCACCAGAAGCTCGATCAGCGTAAATGCCCGTCTAGGCGAGCGGGAAGAACCTCCGGACTTGATGCATAGGACGTCGGACATGAGAGAATCTCCACCCAAGGACACGGAACCCAACTCCACACTTCGCTGCAGCAACGTCGAATGGCTTCTAACGTAACGGCACCGGCGGCTCATCCGCAGCTTCCTCTTCTTCAGGCGGCACTTCGGCGTCCGGCTTACACTTTGTGCAGACGCCGGTCGATCCGGGAACCTCCGGACCAAAGAACTTGGTCTGGCATACCCCGCACACGATATAGCCGTAGGCTTTCATCGCCTTGCACTTTTGGCACTCGATAGGGGGAGCCCCGTTCACTTTCTCCAGGGCCGCGGTTGATTGCGAAAGCGTCAGGTCAAAGACGTGACCGCAATCGGCGCACATCCATGAAGACTCAGGCCCCTCGTCCGGCGGCAACGCCTCTTCGCCGCCGCCGAAAAGAAAAAAGATCGCGGCCGCCGCCGCGAGCGCGACGACGATAATGCCGATTTTGACTGATTTCACCGCTTTGACACCCACACCAGAACGACACTAACTTCACACACCCACGCAAATTATAATCGACGGGCCCGAACGCTGTCCAGCCGCGACCTTCCAATAAATCGAGTTCGCCCTGTTTAGCCGGCCGGACACGGCCCCGGCGAGCGCGGAGAAGCGTTTTTCGCTCGATCATGTCCCTGCACGCATAAAAGGCGTTCCTTCTCCCATCACCCGGACCTTTCGGGTCTGGGCTAAACGGGCGCTACCAGAACTGCCAATCCCCGGCGCGCACGACGTAGACGTAAAGGGCCAGATTGGTGATTGCGTGGGTCAGCATCAGGCAGGTAATGCTGCGAGTGTAATAAAAAAGCCCGTTAAACAGCACCCAGCACAGGATGCTGACCCCCCAGTTCGCAGGGTGTTGCACGACCGACAGCAGTGATGTTCCGAGAAAGGAAAACAGGGTGAACCGCCCGAGAGGCACGGTCTCAAAGCGATCCCATCTCACAAAGGCCCGCAACAGGAACCCCCGCCAAAATAATTCCTCGACCACCGGCACGATCGTTATCGCCCGTGTGATTTTCAGGACGACGTGTGTCCAAAAGGACGCCGGAGAGGCGAACTGCGCGGAAACATCGACGATCGCCGAGGCATCCGGCGGCGTGATCGTCACAAACGGAAACGTCCCGCCGAAAGTCAGGGTTCCACCGAGATTCACGCCGCTCACCCACAGGGACTCCAGCCAATGCTGTCCCGCGACCCACATCCATGCCGCGAACAATCCAACGAATAACGCGAGCACCACCCGTGGTGTGCCCAGCGGCGGCCAGTAGTGCCGCATCAGCCAAGTCGCCCAGCCGGCGCCGACGATGTGAAACCCAATCGCGACGTGACGAAACACGTCGTCCTTCGGCGCGAAGTCGATGACGAACATCAGGACCAGGTAGAGCATGTACGGCCCCATGAGGGGCAGCCGCGGCTCGGCTCGGACGAGGCGCGCAATCCAGTTGAGGGAATGGTCGGACTCAGGAAGGATTGGATCGGTCATGCAAATTCCGGAAATCGATGAGCGGTCCCGGTCATTCCTCGCCGTCGGGCGGCAAGAGGTGGCGAATGTCGTGGCCGGCGCCGCCTTTCGCCGCGATGCGCTGACGCGCCAGGTCGACTGCGAGCTTGATCGCCGCCTTCATCGACCCCGGCTCGGCCTTGTTGCGTCCGACGATGTCATAGGCCGTTCCGTGATCCACGCTGGTGCGAATGATCGGCAGACCCAGAGTCACGTTGATGGCACGGTCGAAGGCCAGCAGCTTCACCGGAATCAGCGCCTGGTCGTGATACATCGCGACCACGCCGTCGAACTCGCCCTGCGCCGCCCGCCAGAAGAGCGTGTCGGCGGGATACGGCCCGGATGCCCGGATGCCGGCATTCGTCGCCATTTCCACCGCCGGCCGAATGACCCGCAGCTCTTCATCGCCGAAGCGGCCTTCTTCCCCGGCGTGGGGGTTGAGGCCCGCCACGCCGATGCGCGGCGACGCGATACCGAACCAGTCGCGCAGTGCGTCGTTCAACAGGTCGATCGGTTGAAACACGAGACCGATGGTGAAGGCGTGCCGCAACTCGAACAGCGGGACGTGAATGCTGGCCAGCGCCACGCGCAGCGGCCCGCCGACGAACATCATCGTCACCCGCCGGCTGCGGAAACGCTGGGCGAGCAGTTCGGTGTGGCCGGGGTAGGGGTATCCGGCATGTTGCCAGGCGGTCTTGTTGATCGGCCCGGTGACAAGGGCGTCGATGCTGCCGGTCCATGCGTCGCGCATCGCCTCTTCGAGAAAACGCATGGACGCCCGCCCGCCCTCTGCCGATGCCACTTTTGCGGCACGCGGCGAAATGCTGAACTCGTCAAAATCCGCGACGATCACCGTGCCGCGGGTATCCAGAGCGGCCTCGTGCGGCACGCGCCGCCAATACGGCAGCAGTTCGGCCGCATCGGCGGCATAGGCGATCTGCTCGTGCAATCCATAGACGATGAACCGCGCCCGCTCCCGCAGAGAATGATCGGCGAGGGCCTTGACGATCACCTCGGCCCCGATGCCGGAGGGGTCGCCCATCGTGATTCCGATGATCGGCCGCGATTCACCTTTGTCTTCGTAGGGAGGCATTGGAAATCAGTGCAGTCCTTGGCGCAGGGGCGTGTCGCCGGTTGAAGCGCCGTTTTCCGCCCGCGCCATCCGGCGGAGGTATTCCACAAGGGTCCGGGCGAGGATGTCGGTTTCGACGTTGACCCGAGCGCCAGGGCGTTTGTTCGCAAGCGTGGTGTTCTGAAGGGTCGTCGGAATTAGCGCCACGCTGAATTCATTGTCCGCCAGCGAAGCGATGGTGAGCGACACGCCGTCGACGGCGATCGAACCCTTGGGCGTGACGTATGCCATCGATTCGGCATCGATCTGTATCCACCAGACGCTCTCCCGCTCGGACTCCTCAACCCGGCTCACTCGGCCGACGGCGTCAACGTGCCCCTGCACGAAATGCCCGTCGATGCGATCGCCGACCGCCAGCGACTTCTGCAAGTTGACGCGGTCGCCGGCCTTCAGGTCGCCCAGCGTGGTTCGCCGCAGCGTCTCGGCGATGACGTCAAAATCGGCGACGTTTCGGTCCTTATTTGTCAGCGTCAGACAAACGCCGTTCACGGCCATGCTCGCGCCTCCGGGAACGTCGGACCAATAGTCCGCAGCCTCTACGCGCAGGACGCGGCCGCCGGCGGCGGGTCGCGCCTCTCGAAGGGTCCCGATTGCATCGACAATACCGGAGAACATTTCACCACGTCGGTCAGGCGTCAACGACACGCCTTTATCGTATCGGTTCAGACAGAGGTGGGCCACACGCGCTCCCGAGGCCGCGTTTCGTTTAGCCCAGACCTGTAAGGTCCGGGAGATCAAGAGTGAGCGTTTGCATGGCGCGAGATGCGATTCTTTGATGGGTGCTTCATCTGCGATCGCCGCTGCCTGCCGGGCCGCGGCTAAACGTGACCGGTAAAAAAGACACCCGCACGGTTCATGGAACCGCGCGGGTCGTCACACAATCTCTTGCAATCGTTATTTCGGCAGAAAGTGCTTGCGTCGTGAAGCACCGTTGCGAAAAGCGGCAATCGATCAGATCAAAGTAACTGACCGGGGTTCGGGCCGCCGTTGTTGCCTCCGGTGTTCGAGCCGGGGTTACCGCCCTCAACGCCGCCGAACACCTGACCGAGCAGATCACCCAACTGGCTCGGATCGAACTCGCCCTCTTCGTCTTCGTATTCGCTGCCATCAAAGGCCGCGCCCAACTCCTCCAGGCCTTGCACCGCTTCCGGATTCGTCTCGGCCGTCTGGGCCAGGACCTCGAAATCTTCAAGCGTATCCAGTTCGTTCGCCTTCAGAAAAACCGAGATCGCGTCGGCCTGGGGCACGGTCAGAGCTGCGCCGTTGTAGCCCGGATTCGACCCCTGAAGGATCTCCACCGCCGCCTGATTTAGAATAATGATTTCCCCGCCCGTCAATTGTGAAATCTGGCCGCCCAGCACCTTTGATCCGGCCGAGAGAATGCTGTCGCCGAAGCAGCCGGCGACGGAAATCGCGGATGCGGACAAGAGAAACGCGCAGAACTTGGTTCGAATGGACTTCATTTTTCCCCCTCAGAAATCGTTGCCAGCTACCTGTATCCATACTGCACCGCCGTGACATTCACGGCCGATGCAACGCACTCGCTCTATGGCACGTCAAAGGTCAACAGAAAGTCGACCAGCCGGTCGCCCTCGGTTGTTTCCGGAATGGCCGCGGCCGTCCGGATGGCCTCACGCTTTTCTTCGTCGGTCAGACGCTCGTCGTTCTGAATCTGACCCAGCGCTTCGAGTGATAACCCCTCGACCAGGTCGGGCAGCTCGGGCCGCAGCCGTTCAAAGCCGCACCCGGCGTGCATCGACATCAACCCCGTCAGGCAGAAGATAGAACTGGCCGCCAGCCGCTGAATCCCTCGACGTACCATAAGAACCCCATGCACCCGCGGCATTGCCGCGAAGCTCCGTCCGTTCTGTGATGCTCGTCTCAATATCCCTGATGAGAATATCGTCGTTAACCCCCGCGCGCCCGAACCCGCCCGGCCGACTTCCGCTCGCAGTTATCGGGACTTAGAATCGTAGGGCGATGAATCCCTCTTTCACAATACCCCGCCGCCGTCGCCCCGGTTTTGTCGTCGGAGTCATCTTGTTGATTGCGTCGCCGGTTGGTGCCTTACATGCCCAACAGCAGGACGATTCTCAGCCTACGGAGGCGAGAGACGCCGCAGTGAATAACGCACCAGTGAAATGCGAGGGCCTGCTGAGCGAGGCCGGTAGTGCAACGTCCCCGATCGATGAGATCAAGGCGAACCTCGCCGCCGCCCGATGCCTGCTTGTTCACGAGGCCGCCCAACC
>Ga0190265_10000815_pt1 | contig 20742 bp, 21 predicted proteins | sample Popmic124T_FD_133135 | JGI IMG/M metagenome (GOLD analysis project Ga0190265, IMG submission 133135) | Populus adjacent soil microbial communities from riparian zone of Indian Creek, Utah, USA - 124 T | ecosystem: Environmental > Terrestrial > Soil > Riparian zone | place: USA: Utah | collected...
CCGGTCAGGGTGTCGCCGGGCTCGACGCGGTAGAGCAGCCAGCCGTTCATCTCGGGAAAGATGATGACCTCGACCTCGCGGGTGTTGAAGCCGGGGCTGGGTCCCTCGTCCGGCAGGCCCGGGGTCGTCCCCGAAGACCTGGACGGTGAGCCGGGTTCCGGCGCGGGGCGGGTCGTCCCGTCAGCGACCGCCCCGGCTCCGGGCAACGGCGCCTGCCGCGCCTGCCGTCAACACGAGCACGGATCCTGCGCCCACCAGCGCCATCGGCGCAGTCCAGAGGGAAGCGAGCGTCCCCCACAGCAGACCTCCAACGGCTTGAGCGCCGTGATGCGACATCACGTAGACCGACATCCCGCGGGCCCTGATCGCATCAGGCATGGTGTGGTGGGCACGGACGTTGAGCGAGGAGAGCATGGACAGCCAGCCGATTCCCAGGCACACCATGGCCAGCGCGGGCAGCCAGACTGGCCCGCCACCCCAAGTGGGTACGCTCAGACAACTCAGCCCCGTCACGAGGAAAGCGAGACACAAGGTGGGCGCCGCCCCCGCAAGCCTGATCACTCCTGGCAGCACGGCCGCCCCGACAATGGCCCCGACCCCCGCAGAGGTGAGCAGCACGCCGTAGTGCTCCGATGACGCACCGAGCTCGGCGCGCGCCACGACTGGGAGCAGAGCCCAGGGAGCGCTTGCCGGCAACGTGTAGGACGACAGCAGGGCGAGCACCACGCGGAAGTCCCGGCTGTCCCGCAAGTGACTGAATCCCCCGGTCCAGCGTGGCCGGTTCTCCGCCTTCTCGTGAGCTGCAGCCCGCCACTTCCACGCGGCGACAACCATGGCTGCGAAGGTCAGTCCGTTGACGAGGAACACCCAACCTGGTCCGAGCAGGGCGACGCCCACTCCCCCGATGGCGGGACCGACGACCCGCGCGAGGTTGATGCTCACTCCGCCCAGGGCAGCCGCCTGGGCGATGTTCTCGCGACCGACGAGGCTGGGGATGATGGCCTGCCAGGTCGGGAGTAGCACCGCCGTTCCGACCCCGAGCAGCGCAGTGCCGCCCAACACCACCAACGGTGTGCCGGCGCCGATCAGGGTCACCATGCCGAGCGTCAGGCTGGCGAGGAGCATGGCGACGTTGGTGACCAGCAGCACCCGACGTCGGTCGAGCACGTCACCCAGCCAACCCCCGGTGACGGCCAGCAGCAGCACCGGCAGGCTCGTGGCCGTCTGCACGAGACCGACGAGCACCGAGCTGCCGGACTCCGCGACCTGCCACTGGGCCGCCACCAGATGCATCCAGGTGCCGACGTTGGACACCAGTTGCGCAATCCACAGGCTGCGGAAGGCAGATACGTGCAGCGGTTGCCAGGGGGAGGGCCGAGCCGTCATCCCAGGCGACTCGGGCGACGCACACCAGGTACTGGCTGCGGGTCAGACGGTCGACCCGGCGACTTCGGGATCCTCGAGACTTTGCAGCGACACGATCGCGGCTTCCAACGAGTTCCCCAGATGCTTGCGAAGCACCTTCTCCGCCAGGTCGGGATCCCCGGCGATGCACGCGTCCACGAGTGCAACATGCTCGGCGACTCGCTTCTCGGGTGAGCCGCGGCGGGGCAGCGAGAGCCGGCGGTATCGCTCACTGTTGTCCCACAGCACGGGAAGTAACAGCGTGAGCCACTTGGAGTCCGACAGCGAGTACAGCTCCATGTGCAGCCGCTCGTGAAGCTCCCGGGTGAGCGGCGTCGCACCGCTCATCGTGGCTTCCCTGTACTCGGTGACCAGCGCTTTGAGGGATTCGCGTGCTTCGTCGGTCATGTGCTCCGCAGCGCCGCGAACGGCGAGGCTCTCCAGCTCCATCCGGATGCGGTAGGTGTCCGCGAGGTCGTGGGCCGACATGTTGGCCACAAAGACACCACGATGCGGACTGCGGTCGATGAGACCGCGCTGCTCGAGGAACCGCAACGCCTCCCGGATCGGCACCGCGCTCATCTGTAGCTGCTCGATGTACTTGCTCAGTCGGATCGGGCTGCCTGGGGTTGCGACTCCGGACACGATGTCTTCCCGCAGTTCCGCGAGTGCCAGGTCGGCCAGGGTACGCGGATCGGGCTTCCGGCCAGCCATAGAACACCTCCGAGTCACGAACGCGCGATGAGCGCGACGACGGCGCTTGGTCGATGCGACCGTACCCGGCCCTCGCCATCATAGAGATCTTATCTTTCATCTGGGTTTCGCGAGCGTCATGGCCCCTCTCTGGCCGGCTCAGTACAGGTGACAGGCGACCTGATGTGCCTCCCCGAGGCGGGTCGCCGGCGGTTTGGTCAAGCAGACGTCCATCACGTGCGGACACCGGGTGCGGAACCGGCAACCCTCCGGAGGGCTGAGCGGGCTCGGCATCTCCCCGCGCACCGGGACCTCGTCACGCCGTTGAGCTGGGTGGTGCGGCAACTCGGCGGCGAACAATGCTTGCGTGTAGGGATGCTTGGGGCTGTCCAGCAGCTCCTCCGCCGGAGCGGTCTCGACGATCTCGCCGAGGTACATCACAGCCACATCGTCGGCGACGAACCGCACGGTGGCGAGGTCGTGGGTGATCAACAGGTACGACGTCTGCAGCTCGTCCTGCAGGTCACGCAGCAGGTTCATCACCTGGGCCTGAACCGACACGTCGAGCGCCGAGACCGGCTCGTCGAGGACCACCAGCTTGGGGTCGGTGATCAGCGCCATCGCCAGCGCGATGCGTTGCCGCTGCCCCCCGCTGAACTCGTGCGGAAACAGCTCGGCGTGCCGTTCTTGCATGCCGACCCGCTCCAACATCGCCGCAACCCGCTGCTTGATCTCCCCCTTGGAGTAGCGGCCGTTGACCACGAGCGGCTCGGCGACGATGTCCCCCACTCGCATGCGCGGACTCAGGGATGACCACGGGTCCTGGAAGACGGCCTGCACGCTGCGGCGGAACCACGCGACATCGTCACCGGTGAGGCCGTGTACGTCGCGCCCCTCGAGCAGCACCGTGCCCCGGGTGGGCGACTTCAGCCGGAGCACAAGCTTCGCCGTGGTGGTCTTGCCACAGCCAGACTCCCCTACCAGAGCGAGGGTCCGAGCGGGTTGCAGCTGGAAGCTGACCCCGTCGACCGCGCGTACGGCGCCTCGGCTGCGCATGCCCAGGAAGCCACCGGAGAGCGGGAAGTGCTTGGTGAGATCGGAGACCTCGAGTAACGCACCCGACATCAGATCTCCTCTACCCGCCAGCATGCGGCGCTGTGTGATCCCGACGTTTGCACCGTCTCGGGATACTCCTTACGGCAGTGGTCGACGACGTACGGGCACCGGTCGGCGAAGCGGCATCCCCGCGGCAGGTCGGTGAGGGAGGGCGGTTGTCCACGAATCGTGGCCAACCGGTCCATCCGGACGTCACTGCGCGGTCGCGAGTCGAGCAGCGCCCGTGTGTAGGGATGGCGGGGCTTGTCGAAGATCTCGTCAACCGGCCCGTGCTCGACGATGCGGCCGGCGTACATCACGGCCACGCGGTCACACGACTGGGCGATCACCCCGAAGTCATGAGTGATGACGATGAGCGCCACGTTCGTGCGGACCTGGACGTCCTTCAGCAGCTGGAGGTACTGCGCCTGGATGGTGACGTCGAGGGCGGTCGTGGGCTCGTCGGCGATGAGGACCTTCGGGTCGTAGGCCAGCGCCATCGCGCCGACGATGCGCTGCTTCATCCCGCCGCTCAGCTCGTGCGGGTAGTTGCGCATTCGACCCTCCGGCGCGGGCACCCCGACGTCCTCCAGTCCCTGGATCGCGCGCTCGTTCGCTGTCCGGCGGTTGACCCCGGTGTTGTGAGAGCGCAGTGCCTCGCGGAGCTGGTCGCCGACGGTGAAGACCGGGTTCAGCGACTGGTGCGGATCCTGAAGGATCATCGCGATGTCGCGGCCGCGGACAGACCTCATCTGGCGTTCGGTGAGCTGCAGCAGGTCGGTCCCGCCGACGTGGACCGAGCCCGAGACGTTCCGTGCCGCCGGCTCGGGGGTGAGCCGCACCAGGGACAGGGCGAGCATGCTCTTCCCGCTCCCCGACTCACCGACGATGCCCAGCGTCTCGCCTGCCTCGACGTCGAACGACACGCCGTCCACGGCGCGCGTCGTGCCCCACCGCGTGTAGAGGTAGGTGCGCAGGTCACGCACCCTCAGCACCGGAGACGTGGAGGACGGGTCTTCCACGACGACTGGTGTCGCCGACCTGCGGAGCTTCATCGTCAACGCCCCTGTCTTGTCTGGGGATCCATGAAGTCCCTTAGCCAGTCTCCGACGAGGTTGAGGGACAGGACGACGAGCAGGATGGCCAGTCCGGGGAACAGAGTCAGCCACCAGGCGGAGAGGATCAGCTCCCGACCGTCGGCGACCATCACACCCCAGCTCGGCTGCGGTCGCGGAATGCCTGCGCCGATGAAGCTGAGGGAGGACTCCTCGAGGATCACGACGCCGACCTGCAACGTGGCCAGCACAACCAGGGTGTTGGCCACGTTGGGCAGGACGTGACGCACGATGATGCGCAGGTCGGAAGCACCCGCCACCCGCGCACGCGCGACGTAGTCGGACTCGCGGACGCTGAGCGTCTCTCCCCGGATCTGGCGGGCGAAGACCGCCCAGATCGTCACGGAGATGATCGAGATGATCGTGATGAAGCTCGGGCCGATCGCCGAAACGATCACCAGCGCGAGCAGCACGACCGGCAGAGAGAGGAACGTGTCCACGAGCCAGGAGACGACTCGATCGATGATCCCACCGTAGAAGCCCGCCAGCAGACCGAGTGTGCTGCCGACGACTGTCCCGATGACGATCGCGACCGCCGACACGATCAACGAGATCCGGGCACCGTAGAGGATCCGGGTGAGGACGTCGCGCCCCTGCTTGTCAGTGCCCAGGAGAAACTCGGAGTCTCCCCCCGACATCCACACGGGCGGTATCAGCCGGTCACCGAGTTCGCCCCTGAGAGGGTCGTGCGGAGTCAGCCATGGGGCCAGGATCGCCGGCAGGATCAGTACGAAGACGATGATGAACAGCGGCACCCACGGCAGCCGGGAGCCACGTCGGCGCCGCGACCACTTCCGGCGCGGCCGGTCCGGGTCGTCCGACCGAGGAGCGTCGGACAGCGCGTCGACCTCCGAGCCGCCGCTGAGGGACGGGGTCTCCCGGGCGGTCAGCAGGCGAGGAGTCGATCGGCGAAAGCTCATACTGCCGCCTTCTGGCCCAGGCGGACGCGGGGATCGAGCCACGCATAGGTGAGGTCGACGGCGAGGTTCATCAGCACGATGGCTGCCGAGGTCATCAGGGCCAGGGCCTGCACGACCGGGAAGTCACGGGCGTTGGCCGCCTCGTAGGCGAGCAGCCCCACGCCGGGCCAGGCGAACACGATCTCGACCACGGTGGCTCCGGTCAGCAGCCGGACGGCGACGCTGCCGAAGAACGTCAGCGGACCGATGGCGCCGGGTTTCAGGGCGTGCTTCCACACCACCCTGCTGCGGCTGAGCCCCTTCAGGCGGGCCAGCTTGACGTACTCGGTTCCCAGGGTCTCCAGCAGGGACGACCTGAACAGCCGCAACATCGCCGCGACCCCGAACAACGCCATGACGATGCCGGGCATGAGGATGCTCTGCCAGCCGGTATGACCGGACGTCGGCAGCCATGCGAGCTGCACTGCAAAGATCCAGACCATCATGATCGCAAGCCAGAACTCGGGGACCGACTGGCCGAACAACGCGAGACCTCGGGCGGCCCGGTCGTACCACGAGCCCCGACGCGCGGCCGCAAGGATCCCCAGGGGGATGCCGACACCAAGGGTCAGAGCGACGCCGACCAGACCCAGCTCGAGCGTCTTGGGCAGCCGCTCGGCGATGACGCTGACGGCCGTCTCCTCGGGATACTTGAAGGACGGTCCGAAGTCGCCCTGCAGCGCGTTGCCGACGAAGCTCAGGTACTGCTCCATGAGGGACTTGTCCAGCCCCCACTTCGCCGTCAGTGCGGCCTCGTCCTCGGCACCGAGGTTCTCCGGCGCCAGGACGTCGCGCGGGTCCCCCGTCAGCCGGGACAGCGAGAAGACTGCGATCGACACCGCGACCAGCGTGAGCATGCCTCGCAGCAGGCTCAGAAGCGCGTATCGCGCCATCGTGCAGACGTCCCTTCCCTCATCGACCTCACCGCTCGTGGACCGCGATGTAGAGGCCACCCGCGTGGCGCTCGGTCAGGAACAGGACACCGTCGGCCGTCACGGTCACGTCGTTGATCTGCACGGTCTCTCGTCCCACGGGGGCCTCCGGCACCACGTGGGCCACCTCCACGGGGCGCATCGGGTCGCTGACGTCCACCGCACGAAGCCCGCCGGCGAAGTAGGTGACGTAGACCAGGTCACCGTCGACAAAGGACCCGGGCCTCATCTCGTGGAGGTTGTGCGGCCCGAACCGGACGCCCTCGTCGAGGAGCGAGGGAGACGGCACCGGGAAGTGGGACAGCACCCGCGGGTCGCTCTCGTTCGAGACATCGACGACCCGGACGTCGCGCTGGACTCCGATCCACTTCGTGAGCTGCTCGTCGGTCACCACCAGCAACTCCCTGCCTGGGAGCCGCTGCGCGGTGTGCGTGTTGGCGCTGCCGGCCCCGAGATCCAGGACGCTCAGCGCGAACGGCCGCCCCTTGTCGGAGACGTCGAGGCAGACGAGGCCGCCGTCCCACCAGCCGCCGTAGACCCTGTCGTCGCCGTAGGGCAGCACGTGGTGCAGCCCCACCTCCCGCGGTCTCGGCCCACGAACGTCGTCCGTCACGGTCCGCCAACCCGGCTGCTCGCCAGCAGCGACGTGCTGACCCGGGTACCACCACCGACCGACCTCGACGGGTTTCGTGGGGTCGCTGAGATCGACGATGCGCAGGATGCGACCGTCGTATCCGTCATCGGTGGCCGACACGTACGCGTAGGGCGGGTCCCAGTAGGTCATCCGGTGGGTGCCCACCCCGGGTGTCTCGAAGAACCCGATCTGCCGGGGCTTCGCCGGCCGGGAGACGTCGTAGATCGCCAGCCCGGCGCTCCATCTCTCCGGAGACTTCTCTTCGAAGCGGTTCTTCTCGTGGTTGACGAGGAGGAGGTCGCCGACCACCTGGACCTTGTGGGAGTGCGTGCCCTGCGGTCGTGAGATCTGGTGCACCAGAGTCGGGTTCTCCGGATCGCGTACGTCGACGATGGAGGTCCCGATCGGGGTGGTGCCCATGTGACCGATGTAGGCGTAGCCGTCGACGACGTTGACGTGCATGCAGTCACCCATGCCGGCGAGGTCGTTGTGACCCACGAGCGTCATGCGCTCGGCGCTGAGCACACCGGGCAGGGCCGCACCGCTGGAGGTCACTAGGCCGCCATCTCTTTCAGCAACCGGGCGACGTTGCCGCTCAGGATCAGGTCCTTGTCGTGATCGTCGAGCGAGGTGGCCCGCACCGCTTCCACGGGCTGCCGCTCGTGCATCTCGTAGGGGTAGTCGCTCCCGGTGACCACTCTGTCCGCCCCGACCACCTTCACCAGGTACTCCAGGGCCTCGGGTATGTGCAGCAGGCTGTCGTAGTAGAGCCGGCGAGCGAGATCCCGCGGTGGCGTGCTGATGTGCTGCTGAGTGATGTGCGGGACGACGGAGAACCCCTTCTGCCAGCGCCCGAGCTGGTAGGGCAGAAAGCCGCCGCCGTGGACGAGGCAGATCACCAGGTCCTCGTGGCGCTCCAGCACGCCGCTGAAGAGGAGCTGGCCGATGGCGACGGTGGACTCGGCGGGACGGCCGACCATGTTGTCGAGGAAGTAGCGGCCGAGGTCCACGCCGGGAAGCGGGGCGTAGGGATGCAGCAGGACGACGCACTTCAGCGACGCGGCTGCCTCCCAGAACGGCTCCAGTCCGGCCTGGTCGAGGCTGGTCCCGTCCACCGACGACGCGATCTCCACCCCGACCATGCCCAGGTCCTCGACCGCGCGTCGCAGCTCGTCGGCCGCAGCCTCGGGATTCTGCAGCGGCACGGTGCCGAGCGCCAGGAACCGATCCGGTGCGCGGGACACCTCTGCGGCCATGATGTCGTTGAAGGCTCGGGCGTAACGCGGACCCGCGTCCCCTCGAAGCGCGTAGGCACTGAGGTCGGTGCGGTGTGAAAGCAGCTGCACGTCCACCTGCGCCGAGTCCATGGCGGCGATCCGGGCGTCAACGTCCCAGAGCAACTCGGGCAGGGCACCGACGTTCACACGTCCGGCAAGGAGCAGAGAGTCACGTCCCTGGTCGTCCTGGGCGACCTCGATGTCGAACCTCTGCCCGTCTGCTCTGAGCAGGTCGAACAGCTCGGCGGGCACGCAGTGTGCGTGCACGTCGTAGATCACGAGTCCGACTCCTTCAGGATCCAGATGCCTTCGTTGTAGCCGGACAGGTAGATGTAGCCACGCGGGTCGACCAGGACATCCTGGCTGCATACCTTGCGCACCCCGCCGTGGATCACATCGAAGATCCGCATGTGCGGCCGCGGGTCCTTCCACTCCGTGGGGTCGGGTGGCACGAAGGAGGCGCACTCGAACGGTCGGGTGGGATCGGAGATGTCCCAAACTCGCAGCCCGGCGTTCATGTAGGCGTTGTAGACCTTGTCCGAGATGTACTTCGAGCCGGCGTGGTTCTCGTGCAGGTTGTGCGGGCCGAACCGCTCGCCCTTGTGGTAGTAGCTCTCGTAGGGCTCACGGTCGGCCGGCACCGGCAGCGGCAGCGTGGAGAGCGGCTTCGGGTTGGCCTCGTCGCTGATGTCCCAGAGCCGGATGTTCTTCGGCCCCTCGAGACCGAAGTTGGCCATCGGCTCCTCACTGACGATGAGGATGCCGCGGTCCGGCAGTGGGACACACGTGTGCGTCTGCCCATCGGTGAGCTCGGGATAGGTGCGCACGTGGCTGACGAGGGTCGGCTTCGCCGGATCCGACACGTCGACGATTCCGAAGCCGCCGTCGGAGTAGGCGACGTACGCGCGGTCGCCGTGCACGATGGGGAGGTGAACGCCGAACGTCTCGTCGGGAGGTGCCGGTGGCTCGTCGCCGGCCTGGACCGGATGCCAGAAGTCGGCCACATGCTGGGGGTTCGACGGGTCGGCGACATCCAGGATCGTCATCACCCGCGTACGGTCGGCGCGCCAATGGTAGGAGACACCCGGTGCGGCGATGCCGTGCGCGAGGTAGGCATAGCGTCCGCCATTCCACCAGCTGCGGTGTACGCCGAACCCCGGTGGCTGGCTGCCCTGCCAGAACGACAGCTCCCGGGGAGCCGTCGGCTCTGACACGTCGAAGAACCGCACCCCCAACCACGCCTGGCTCAAGTCGGCCGCGGGCTCGAAGAAGGCCCCTTCGCAGGCCGCCATCAGGATGCCGTCGGCTACCTGGATCTTGATGTGCCAGGTGTGCTCGTTCGGCGTCGGGATGAACGCGACCACGTCGGGCTGGGTGGGGTCTGTCACGTCGAGAACGCTCACGCCTCCCGACCAGACGTGCCCAACGTAGAGGAAGTGCCGGTCACCGACCGTCTGGAACTGCAGCTGCAGGCCATCGGCGCGACCATCGACGTCGGTGTGCGCGACGATGTCGATGTTCTCCGCCACAGGTTCCTCGAGCGGCGGTGCGGGCCGCTTCCGGATCCACCGCCGCCACTCCGGCTCGGTGTCGCTGTAGGTGGTGGTGTCTCCCACGGTCACTCCTCGCTCGCGACAGTCGGGGTGATGTACTCGACGAAGCTGTACGGCGCGCTCATCATCGCGCCTGGGAAGACGTAGTCCTCCACCACGGCCGGGTCGATCACCATCTGCTCACGGATGCGCAGGAGCGGGACGTGCTGGACCGCCTCGAAGACCTGGTTCCCAAATGCTCCCCACAGCTCCGCTTGCTCATCCGGATCGAGCTCCAGCAGGACCTGCTCGTAAGGCGTGTCGAGCTCGACCATCTCCACCGCTCGGCCGCTGTCCTGGTTGGCGTAGCCCTGGGGCTCGAAGCCGGTGACCGGTTCGCTGCTAGTCGAGTCGAACTCGATCGCGGACTCGAACTCTCTGGCCTCCCGCTGGGATGCTGCCTTGGCAGGATCCATGGTGACGATGGGCGCGTCAATGCCGACATCCTGCAGCATCCCCGCCACGGCCTCGCTCACGTCAGCCGACTCCGCGCCACCGCTGTTGGGGATGGCCAGCACCTGGACCTCGAGCTCGCCCTCGCCGTATCCGGCCTCCTCGAGCAACGCACGCGAGGCATCTGGGTCGTAGCCGTAGAGCTCGTCCCACTGCTCTTCCCACTCCGGGTTGAAACCTGGTAGCTCGGGCTGCCAGTACCACTGGAACATCTGCTCGGCCTCCCCGCCGTAGAACGCCTGGTTGAGCGCGTCCCGGTCGATCGCCTTGTTGATCGCCTTGCGTACGTCGATGTCGCACATGGGACTGTCCGGGAACTTCCTGTCACCGCTGACGAAGACGTCGGCCGAGAGCTCGTCCACACTCGGCGGCTCCGCGTAGTAGCAGCCCAGCAGGCTCATCCCAATGCGGCGACCGGGGATCTTTGCGTCGACGATCCTCGCGCCGTCTGACTCCGCCTGGGGCAGCAGCTCGGTCGGCAGCTGGGTGACGTGCACCTCGCCGGCCAGCAGCGCCGACAGTCTGGTGGCGTTCTCGTTGATGAAGCGGTACTCCAGCTCCTCGAACGGCGGTTGCTGCCGCCAGTGCTCGTAGGGAACCCCCTCGAAGACCACGTTCTCGCCGGGGGTTCGCTCGACGAACTGGTAGGGCCCGGTGCCGGCGATCGGCTCGTCGTCGAGCTCCAGGCCCGCGCTGCCCCGCGCCTCTGCATCCGCGGAGCTCTTGATGGCCATCCCGGCGGCGCCGTAGCCCAGACCCTCGAAGAAGCTGTAGCTGGTCTCGTTCAGATGGAAGACGATCTCGTAGTCGTTGACGATCTCCAACCGGTCGACCGTCGTACGCACGGCTTCGGCGACTCCCGAGACGGCCCCTGCCGGCTCGATCAGGTCCTGGTACGAGTACTCCACGTCGGCGGCCGTGAACTCTCCCAGGTCGTTGTGGAACTGCACGCCCTCGCGAAGGATGAACCGGAGCTTGTCGTCCTGCTCGAGCTCCCAGCTCTCCGCCAGCATCGGAATCCAGGCGCCGGTCTGCGGGTCGGCGCCGATCAGGTTCTCGTACATCGGCTTGAGCTGGAACTCGTCTTGAGGCTGCATGTCCCGGTTCGGGTTCATCGCCTCCTGTGTGGGCGCCGGCACGGCGAAGACCAGCCGGTCAACCGCGCGTGGCTCATCACCGCCGCCCGAGCCTTCGTCACTGCAGGCCGCAACAACACCCAACGCAAGAACCGAGATGACGGCGAGTCCCGAGCGGCCCGTGAAGCGCTGACGACGGTTTCCCATGACTCCTACTTCCTGCGGGCCTGTCTGGCCAGCAAACCTGGCTGAAACGCGCACTGGCAGAAATTATCATTGATCATTTACCGCAGCAATGGTTGAGCGTGACTTCACTCACAAGCCGTTCAGCGCACGCCACACCCGCTCGGGGGTCAGCGGCATGGCCAATCCCTCGACGCCCACCGGGGACAACGCGTCCACGACGGCATTGACAATGGCCGGTGGCGCTCCGATGCAGCCGGACTCGCCCGCGCCCTTGGCGCCCAACGGGTTGCTGGGAGCCGGCGTGACCATCCGGGCGGTCGTATACCGCGGCGCGTCGGGTGCGGTGGGCACGGGGTAGTCGGCCAACGACGTCGCCAGAGGCTGGGCCTGGTCGTCGTACTCGATCCCCTCGAACACTGCCTGCGCCAGGCCCTGGAGCAACGAGCCGTGCACCTGGCCCTCAACTAGCAGGGGGTTCACCACTCTCCCGCAGTCGTCGACCGAGACCAAGCGAACCACTGTCACCTTGCCGGTGTCCTGGTCCACCTCCACCACCGCGACGCACGCGCCATAGGGGAAGGTCTGCGCGCCGGGGCTGTAGTTCTCCTCGTCGGCTAGAGGCTCCCCGAGCTCGTGCAGCCAGGCGGCCACCTCGGCAAGGGTTGCCTCCACGCTCGGGTCCGCCACGGCAGCGAAACCGCCGCCGTCGGTCTCCTTGAGCTCGTCGACCGAGCATTCAAGCATCCGCGCAGCGGCCTCCCGTGCCGTGTCGGCCACCCGCCCTGCGCACCGATGGAGACCCGAGCCGCCGATCTGCATCGACCGGCTGGCAAAGCTGCCTGTGCCGTCCTTGACTCGGGCAGTGTCGCCCTCCACCACCTCGACGAGCCCGGGGGCGACCCCGAGGACCGAGGCGACGATCTGGCTGTAGGCGGTCGCATGACCCTGACCGGCGGCGCTGCTGCCCGTGAAGGCGGTCACCCTCCCGTCCGGTTGCACCTCGACCCGGGAGTACTCGGCTGAGGCCGCATCACCGCCCGCCCTCTCGACGAAGAGCGCCACGCCGATGCCGAGTGGGTTCTCGCCGCGCTGCCGTCGAGCTGACTGCTCGGCACGCACCTCGTCGAGACGAGCCGTCTCGATCGCGAGGTCCAGCGCTGCGACATAGTCACCGCCGTCGTAGAGCGCGCCGGTGGCCGACAGGTAGGGCATCTGCTCGGGTCGGACGGCGTTCATCCGCCGGACCTCCGCAGGGTCGAGGCCGGCGCGGCTGGCGAACACGTCGACCGCGCGTTCGATCGCAAACGTTGCCTCGGGTCTGCCGGCGCCGCGGTAGGAGCCGGTGGGTGCCCGGTTCGTCACCACCATCGTCGTGTTGACCCCAAAGTCATCGAAGTCATAGCTTCCCGGCGCCATGTACTGGGCAAAGAGAGGCACGCCCGAACCGTTGTGGGGGTAGGCGCCGACATCGGCGAGGATCTCGACCCGACCCGCACGGATGCGACCCGACTGGTCGCCCCCGAGTCGGACCCGGTGGCGCATCGCACGACCGTGGGTGCCACAGATGAACTGCTCGTACCGTGTCTGGACCCAGCTGATCGGGGTGCCGAGCCGCACAGCCAACGCGACCACCACGACGTACTCGGGAAACAGCATCGCCTTCATGCCGAAAGCACCCCCGACGGCGGGCACGATCACTCGTACCTTCTCGGGGTCGAGGTCGAGCAGCCGGCTGAGCTGACGACGGAGGCGGTGCGGGGCCTGATGCCCACACCACACGGTGACTCCGCCGTCGTCGGTCGGCTCTGCGACGATCGCCACGGGCTCGATGGGCGCCGGGGCCAGGCGTTGGTTCTCGACCGTGACATCGACCTCGACGGGGTAGCCGGGCCAGTCGAGCGTCTCCGCAGCCGCGCCGATCATGTCTTCGTCGGGCATTGCCCGTCGGGTCACCACGTTGCTGCCCGCATCCGGGAAGAGGAGGACCTCGTCGGCGAGGGCGGCGTCGACGTCTGCAACGACGTCCGCGAGGTCGTAGTCGTAATCGACGAGCTCGGCACCGTCAACCGCATCGTAGGGCGACTCGGCGACGACGACCGCGATTGCCTCACCGACGTGACGGATGGTCTCGTGCACGAGCGGCGGCCGCGTCATGAACGGCGCCTCGGGCCGACCCGGCCCGCCTTGACCTGGGATGTCCTTGAGCTCGAGGTCGGCCGCGGCGAAGGCCGCTACCACCCCGCGCGCCGAGAGCGCCGCCTCCAGGCTCACCGAGCGGAGCGCCGCCGAGGCTACGGGACTGCGCGTGAAGGCCACGTGCAGGGTTTCCGGTGGCCGGATGTCACCGGTGAACCGGGACGCGCCGGTGAGCAGGGGACGGTCCTCCCGCCTCCGCACCGGCCGGTTTGTCCAAACGGGTACTGACCCTTCGTTCACCACGGTTCCCCTGCTGTCGACTCGAGCGGCCCCTGCATTGCCTTGACCACAGCGCGATGCGTCAGGACCCTTGCCAGATGACGCCGATAGTCCGCCTGGGCATTGGCGTCGGAGGTCGGGTTGGTGCCCCGGTCGGCCAGCTCCGTAGCGGCGCTGACGTTCGAAGCATCCAGACCCACGAGTGCCCGCTCCGTTGCGGTGGCACGCACCGGCGTGCTGGCCATGTTCGTGAGCGCCACCCTGGCGCTGACGACACGGCCCTCTGCCCGTTCGACCGCTGCGCAGACGCCGACGATCGACCACATGTGGGCAGCGCGGTTGAACTTCTCGTACCATGCGCCGGCGAGGGCTTGCGGCTTGGGCACCACCAGCCCGACAAGCAGTTCGTCTTCCTCGACCTCTGTCTCGAAGTAGTCGACGAAGAAGTCGTCGGCGGATACCCGCCGCTCTCCGGCCGGGCCGGCGATCACCATGTCACATCGGAGTGCCACTGCCACGGCACCGAGGTCGCCGGCAGGATCGGCGTGCGCGAGCCCGCCGCCGATCGTCCCACGATGACGCACTTGTGGGTCACCGACCGTCTCCGCCGCTTGCGCCAGGACTGGGCAGTACGCCTGCACCAGCGCTGAGGCGATAGCGTCCTGGTAGGTCGTCATGGCGCCCACGTAGAGCTCGGCTCCTCGGTCTTCCACGCCGACCAACTCGGAGACTCCCCCGAGGTCGACGAGGACAGCGGGATCGTTGAGCCGCATCTTCAGCACGGGGACCAGGCTGTGACCCCCGGCAAGGATCTTCGCGTCACCACCGTGTCGCGCCAGCGCCGCGAGGGCTTCGTCCACCGTGTGGCAGCGGATGTAGTCGAAGGAGGGAGGTATCACGTCCGGTCCATGCCCTGAGTCGGAGACGTCATCGTCTTGGCGGCGGAGAGTACGGCCTCCACGATCGTCTCGTACCCGGTGCACCGGCAGGTGTTGCCCTCCAGCCCGGTCCGGACCTGCCGCTCAGTGGGCTGGGGGCACCGACGGAGCAGGTCCAGGCTCGACATCACCATTCCCGGTGTGCAATAGCCGCACTGCAGTGCGTGCTTGTCCCGGAACGCGGCCTGGACGGGATGCAGGTCGGCGCCGTCGGCCGCCACGCCCTCGATGGTGGTGAGCGCCGATCCGTCCGCCTGGACCGCTAGAACGGTGCAGCTCTTGACGCTCTGCCCGTTCATCAGCACCGTGCACGCACCACAGTTGGAGGTGTCGCAACCCACGTTGGTGCCGGTCAGTCCGACCTCGTCGCGTAACAGGTGAACGAGGAGCAGGCGGGCCGGCACAGCACCGGACCAGGCCTCTCCGTTTACGCTGAGGGAGAGCTCGACATCGCTCACCCGCCCACCTCGCCGTCGAGATCCGACCCTGCCGAGACGCTCTCGGTTATGAGGTTCATCTCTTCCCTTCGGTCGATCTGATAATTGATCATATCCTCTCCTAGTGATGCCGACCACACAACAGGAAGGGCCGGCGTGAGCGGCGATGTCGAGTTGCTGGACTGGTTGCTTGCTGCCGCTCCCGTGGCGCTTCTGCTCACTCTCACCATGATCCGGAGGCTGCCAGTTCGTGCTGCCGGTATGACTCTGTCTGGCCGGGGCGCTCGTGGGGACCGCACTTTTCGTGCCTGCAATGGCCTCGATAACCGCCGCGGGCAGTGGCCTTTTGGTGGCAGCGGGCATCGCGCTGCTGAGGCGACGCGGCCGGATCACGAGGTCGGACAACAGCCGGGGACTGCCCACGCTTTCCTGCCGTACCTCGTCCTGCTCGCCGTGGCTATGCCGACGTTCCTGCACCCCGCGAGCCGGAGCTGGGTGCGTACCCACCTGACGTTAGCGCCGAGCTTCCCCGGGACGCGAAACGGGTCGGGGCAGGTCAACCCGGCGACGACGGACTACACGTCACTCGCCTTCCTGGGACCCTGGGACACCCGGGAACCTACGTCCTGATGGCCTGCGCGTCGGCTGGTGGATCTACCGCAGGCAGGGCTGTGGGCCCGCGAGCTCACGACGCGGTCGGTCCTCGCGGGCTGGGCACGCAGCCTGCCACCATTCTCATCCCGATCCTGGCGCTCACAGTGCTGTCGTCGCTGCTGGTCGACACCGGCACGACCTCCACGCTCGCACTCGGCTTCGTGGTCGCCCTCGGATCCGCCGACCCGTTGGCCGCTCCCACCCTGGGCGCCCTCGGCTCGTTTATGAGCGGTTCCACCACGTCGTCGAACGCGCTGTTCTCCGGACTGCAGGCACACTCGGCCGACCTGCTCGACGTGCCGAAGCCGAGCCTGTTGGCGGCCCAAACGGTGGGCGCCAACGTCGGCAACTCGGTTACGCCCGTCATCGTTGCGACCGGGCTGGAAAGCGTCAACGCGTCGCGGGAGTCGGCGAGCGTCGTCCGCGAGGTCCTTCCCGCGGCGCTCATCCTGCTCGTCTTGGCAACCGGCCTCGTCGCTGCGATGGTGTGGTCGTGACCCGCCTGCCCAAGTTCGGGCCCACCGATCTCACCACGGACCAGCGCGCCTTGTACGAAGCGATCAGCCAGGGCCCCCGTTCGTCCGGACCGTTCCCGCTCACCGACGATGCCGGACGGTTGAACGGGCCGTTCAATGCCATGTTGCTCAGCCCGGAGCTGGGAACGGCGCTGCAGCAGCTCGGCGAGGCCATCAGGTACCGCGGGGAGCTCGACGACCGTTGTCGGGAAATCGCCATCCTGACCGTCGCGTCTGTTTGGGACAGCGCCTTCGAGCGGTTCGCCCACGAATCGGTCGCGAGCGCCATCGGCATGACTTCCGCGGAACTCGATGCGCTTCGCGGCGGTAGCAGGGCACCCTTCCAGGGCGTAGAGGGCGCTGTGGCACATTTCGCCTACCTCCTGGCGGACCGAAGGTCACTGACCGACGACGAGTACGACGAGGCGACGAGTGCCCTCGGCCCTTCCCGGCTCTTCGAGCTGACGACCCTCGTCGGCTACTACTCGACCCTCGCTCTGCAGCTACGGGTCTTCGGAGACGAGATACCGGCCGAGGGGTGAGCCCGTCGCCGCGGGTCATCAGCAGTCCACCGGGAGCGCTCATCCCGTAGGAACAATAGCTAGGTGCCGACCGCTCCCGTTCTGAATGCTCGCGCTCCATCGGTCGAAGGCGCAGCGGCAAAGTTCGTGGTCATCCGCCCCAACCCCTCGACCTCCGAGATCAAGACGTCGCCGGCTCCCAGGAACCACTTCGGTGTCCGCGCATTGCCCACTCCTTCTGGTGTGCCCGTGAAGATGATGTCACCAGGGAGCAGGGGGCAGACGGCCGAGAGCTTGGCGAGGAGCGACGGCACATCGTCGATCATGTGGGACGTCCGGGACTCCTGGACGACTGTGTCGTTCACGATGCTTCGGATCCACAGGTCGTCGGGATCACCGAGCTCGTCCGGCGTCACCAGCCAGGGGCCGGTCGGGCCGAACTGCGGGAAGGACTTGCCGAGGCTGAACTGCGGCTTGGCCCCCTGCATCTGGACCTCGCGGTCGGACAGGTCCTGACCGATCGTCAGCCCGGCGACGTGATCCCATGCGGCTGCCGGGGCGACGTGGTGGGTGCGACGGCCGACCACGACGACGAGCTCGACCTCCCAGTCGACGCAGCCGCTCGGAAGCGCCACGGTGACGTTGGGCCCGCACAGGGAGGAAACGAACTTGGTGAACACGATGGGGACCGACTCGACCGGGTAGCCCGCCTCGCGGGCGTGCGCCGCGTAGTTCACCCCCACGGCGAACACCTGTCGCGGCCGAGGGACCGGAGCACCCAGGGCCGTCTGGTCGACAGGGGTCAGATCGGTAGGGGTCAGATCGGCCGGCACCACGGCTTTGGCCCACGACCGGAACTCGTCCCAGGTGTCGTACACCGCTTGGGGATCGGCGCCGAAGCGACCGCTGCTGGCCACCTCCACGTCGACCCCGCCTCCGTCGAAGACCAACGTCAGTCGGTCATGGAGGTTGGCAAGCCTCACCAGTCGACTTTCTGGGGTGCCGGCTGACCGTAGGCGTCCTGCCACGAGACGATGGGGTTGCGCAGCACGCCGACCTTCTCGACTTCTGCTTCGACGACGTCGCCGGGGCGCAGGTAGTAGTCGAACGGATTGGACTGCACGGCGGCCACGCCCGACACGGTGCCGGTGGTGATGATGTCGCCGGAGTTGAAGATCTGTGGTGAGTGGTAGGCGACAAGATGCGGCATTGACACCCGCATTTGGCTCGTGTGCCCTGTCTGGCGAAGGTCCCCGTTGACGCGGAGTTCCATCTTGAGGTCGTGCATGTCCTCGATCTCATCGGCAGTTACGATGTATGGACCGATGGGGCAGAACGTGTCGATGGCCTTGCTGAAGGAGAAGACTCCCGACTCCATTTCCCGACGCTGGATGTCCCGGGCAGTGATGTCGTTGAAGACCGTGAAGCCCGCGATGTGCTCCACGGCCTCATCGGGACCGAAGAACTTGCCGGGCTTGCCGATGACGATCGCCAGCTCCAGCTCGTAGTCGAGCTCGTTGGTCAGGTGTTCGGGGTAGACCACCGGTTCGTCCGGACCGATGACGGCATCGACGTTCTGGAAGAACACGATCCCCTTGTGGACGGGGTGCGACCAGTTCACAGCCTGGAGCTCCTCGTGGTGGTCGGCGAAGTTGCCCGCCGTGTGGAAGAACTTCTTGGGCTGGATCGGCGCCCGCAGAGTGACGTCACCAAGGGCGAGGCGCTCCCCCGTCTCGCGAACCTGGCCATCTCGCTCGAAGTACTCGCGGGTGGACGGAACGTCGAGTTCGATGACGTCGTCGCCGTCGAGGCGCCCAACGCGGCCCTGGTCGAAGGTGATGAGTTTCATGGTGTTCTCCGGTGTCGTGATGGACTCATGCGCCGACCATGTTGAAACCGCCGTCGGCCAACATGTAGGCGCCCGTGATGTGCGAGGCATCCTCGGTCGCGAGGAAGAGTGCGGTGCCGGCAACGACCTCGGGTGGGGGGATCGTGCCGAGCGGAGTCTGGGAGATGAGCTTCTCGCGGCGCCCGGACTTCCAGTCCTCTCGCTTGAGCGTCGCGCCGGTCTCCATGAAGCCGGGTGCGAACGTGTTGACGCGCACGGTGGGCGCAAACGCCCCCGCGTACGATTTGGTCACCCCGAGGAGGCCGTACTTGGCAGCTGCATACTGCGGGGCGCGGGCACTGCCGCGAACAACCACGGTGGAGCCGATGTTCACGATGTTCCCGTGGCCTTGGTCGACCATCCGTGACCCGAACTCATGGGTCATCAGCAGTGTTCCCTTGAGGTCCACGTCGATCACCCTGTCCAGCGCCTCCTGGGTCAGCTCGTGCCAGGACATCTGCTCCGTGGCGACGTCACCGACGTTGTTGACCAGTACGTCCAGACCGTCGAACTGGGCGAACGCCTCGTCGGCGAGACCGCGGATCGCCTCCCAGGTGGAGATGTCCGCCTGCATGACGAACGCCTCACCCCCGATGGAGTGGATCCGATCGACAGTCCGCTCGGCACCCTCTCGCGAGCGGTTGTAGTGGACGCCGACGCGAGCTCCTTCCTGGGCTGCACGGAAGGCGATCTCGCGCCCGAAGCCCGTTCCGGCGCCGGTCACCAGCACCGACTTGCCCTCGAAGCGGGGGAAGATGGTGGACGTACTCATGACACCTCTTTCTGTGGGGGCGGTTCTTTCTGTAGGGGCGGTCGACTCAGACGAGGGTTCGTCCGCCGTCGACGTACATGACGTGGCCGGTGACAAACCGCGAGTGCTCTGAGGACAGGAAAAGGATCGGCCCGACGACTTCCTCCGGTGTGCCGAGCCGGCCCGCTGGCACCAGGCGGACAAGCCGCTCGCGCACTCCGGGCTTCTCGAGATAGGCGGCGGTGAGGTTGGTCTCGACATATCCTGGGGCGACCGCGTTGACCGTCACTCCACTGCTCGCCCACTCCGCTGCCATGACGCGCATCATCTGGTTCATGGCGCCCTTGGAGGCCGCGTACGGCGCATGCAGCTGATGTGCCAGGAGGCCGGAGACCGACGACAGCAGGACGATGCGCCCGTGGCCCTGCTCCACCATGTGCCGACCCGCGGCCTGGGCGAGCCTGAAGGCAGACGACAAGTTCGTCTGCATCACGCGCTCCCACTCGCCGAAGGTGAACTCGAGAACCGGACGGCGGTCGTTCGTCCCGATACAGTGCACGGCGACGTCCAGTCGACCGAACGCGCTCAGGGCGCGCACGACGACCTCCTCACCGGCTCCCGGTTCCAGGACGTCGAGGCTGAGCGTCATCGACCGGGCACGGAACTGGGCATCGTTGTCGAGCGCCTGGAGCCGGTCCTCCGCTCGATCCACGACCAGCACCCGCGCCCCCGCCTTGGCGAACCCGAGCGCGCACACCGAGCCGATTCCTCCGGCCCCCGCGATCACCACGGCCTTATCGTCGAGGCCGAGCCAGCTCATCCGGTGATCCGCTGTTGAGCCGACATCACGCCCGGACGGCCAGTTGCGGCGCATGCCCCGCCTCGCACGGGAAGATAAATTATCACTGAGCGACGATATCACGATTGCTTTCGTGCGGCTGATGCCGAGCGGCCGGTCGCTGAGCTGGACGAAGTTCGAGACGACGGGCAGGTCGACTGTGGAAATGCCGGGGTCGATCCAGCACCCACACGTTTGGGACTACCCGAATTCCGTCACGACTGGATCGGGATCCGTAGTCGCCACCCGACCTGGATCTCGTCGGGGTCGTCGATCCGCGGGTTGGCGGCGACGATCTGACGCACCGTGACCTTCGTGAAGTCCTTCACCTTGCGCACGATGCCGGTCAGGGTGTCGCCGGGCTCGACG
>Ga0190265_10000816_pt1 | contig 20741 bp, 18 predicted proteins | sample Popmic124T_FD_133135 | JGI IMG/M metagenome (GOLD analysis project Ga0190265, IMG submission 133135) | Populus adjacent soil microbial communities from riparian zone of Indian Creek, Utah, USA - 124 T | ecosystem: Environmental > Terrestrial > Soil > Riparian zone | place: USA: Utah | collected...
AGTCGCCCGCAGCGCGCCGGCGATGATCGTGCGCGGCCGGCTCGAACGCAGTGAGGGTGTGATCAACATCGTGGCCGAGCACCTCGATGTGCTCCCGCTGGCGGCACCAACGGCGAGCCGGGACTTCCGGTGAACGGCGGCAATGCGGCCCTTGCCAACGTTGGCAACACGTTGCTAACGTTGGCAAGGTGGGGGAATCGAGGGGGAGGCAGGCGCTCGTCCAGACGTCGCTGTGGTTCGGCGGCGACTACAACCCCGGTCAGTGGCCGAGCACGGTCATCGACGACGACCTGGTGCTGTTGGAGCGTCTCGGCGCCAATACGGTCACGTTGCCGGTGTTCGGCTGGGAGCTGCTGCACCCCGCCAAGGACCGGTTCGAGTTCGGCTGGCTCGATCGCGTGCTCGAACGCCTCGCCGACCGTGAGTTCGGCGTCATCATGGCGACGCCGACCGCGGCCCAACCGGCGTGGATGTCGGCGGCGTACACCGAGATCCTGCCGGTCGACACCACCGGTCGTCGGCGTCGCCACGGCGGTCGTGGGAACTACTGCCCGACCTCGACGGCCTATCTCGAGGCGTCCGCCGAGATCGCATCCGTGCTCGCCGAGCGCTATCGAGAGTACGCAGGCCTGCGGTTGTGGCACGTCAACAACGAGTACGGCCCGGTGTGCTTCTGCGACGGGTGTCGCTCGGAGTTCGCGAGCTGGTTGGCCGCCCGCTACGGCGACCTCGACGGGTTGAACGAGGCGTGGGGAACGACGGTCTGGGGCAACACGCTGCGCGACTGGTCCGAGATCGAGCTGCCGTCGTCGCTCAACTCGATGGGGACCACCCCGGAGGGGGTGGTGAACCTGGCGTCGAACCCGAGTGCTGCACTCGACCACGCCCGGTTCGTGTCGGCCAGCCTCCTGCGCTGCTATCTCAACGAGCGATCGGCGCTGCGCAGTCTCACCCCGGCCATCCCGATCACCACCAACTTCCACGGGCCGATCCAAGCGGTCGACTGGCACGAGTGGGGGCCGCACATCGATCTCGTCTCGTGGGATTCGTACCCACGCGCCGGCAGCCCATGGTCGCACGCGTCGTTCGGGCACGATCTGGCACGCGGTGCCGGTGCGGGAGACGAGTTCCTCGTGATGGAGTCGTCCCCAGGCTCGGTCAGCTGGCACGACCGGTGCCCGCTCAAGCGGCCAGGTGTGGTGCGGCTGGAAGCGCTCCAGGCGATCGCCCGGGGCTCACGCGGCGCGCTGTTCTTCCAGGTCCGCCAGTCCCGCGCCGGGGCCGAGCTGCAGCATGCGGCCCTCATCCCGCGTCACGGCCGCATCGACACGCGGGTGGGTACCGAGCTCGCCAGGCTCGGCGGTGACTTGTCGAGCATCGAGGTGCTGCAGGGAACGCATCGGATCGCCCGACGGGTCGCGGTGGTGTTCGATTGGCCGAGCTGGTGGGCCCACCACAACACGCCGGGTCTCGATCAGCGGTCGCGTTATTTCGACACCGTCCGCGCCTTCCACGGTGTGCTCGCCGAGCGTGGTCTGACGACCGACGTGGTCGGCGTCGATGCCACGTTCGACAGCTACGACGTGGTGGTGGCGCCCCTGCTCCACATCGTCGGTCCGAGCACTGCACGAACGTTTGCCGAGTTCGTGGCGGGCGGCGGTCTGCTCATCAGCACCTGTGGCTCGGCGATCGTGATCGACGACGGCCGGGTGCACGCCCGAGGGGTCGAACCGATCTGGCAACAGCTGTTCGGACTCTGGATCGAGGAGACCGACGTGCAGCCCGAGGCAGTCGTCAACCGGGTCGTGTTCGACGACGGTACGACGGCCGCCGCTCGCGAGCTGTTCGACGTCGTGCGGCTCGACACCGCCGACGTGGTCGCCACGTTCACCGACGACTTCTACGCCGGGTCGCCGGCCATCACCACCAATTGGCACGGTGACGGCCGGGCGGTGTACCTCGCGTCTCCGTCGGCCGAGCTCTTCGCCGCCGTCATCGGTCGCCTGTCGATCGCGACCGACGCGCCGCCCGTCGCCGACGGCGCCTCGGTCGAGGTCGTTCGATGGGAGTCCGACTCCAACGTCGTCGCGTTCTGCCTCAACCACGGAACGGTCGAGCGCACCATCGATCTGGGTGACGGCGAGTGGACCGACCTGCTGACGGGCTCGTCGATCGCCGGGTCGACCGTTGTCGCGGCGCGAGACGCCGTGGTGGCGCGGAGGACACGGTGATGCGCCGGACATGGACTTCGTGTTGCACCACGGTCCGGCGCCGGGGGTTCGGCGGTGACGTGGGTGTTGCCAGTGGAAGCGGCAGCTCCCTCAGCCCACGTCACCGTCGCCCATCCACCCGTCCCGATGGTGCTCGCCGTCGAGCAGTCATGACCGTGCCCACCTCTCGCCATGCCACACCTCTCGCGCGATGCCTCTCGCGGCGCCGGCGAGACCTTCGACATTGAAAGGAACGCATCATGAACCGAACCCAGACCAGGCGCGCGGGAACCGTGATCGCCGCCCTCGCACTCTTCGTGGCTGCATGCAGTGGAGACGACGACGACACGAGCGCTGACTCCGCGCCCGCCAGCGCCGACACCGAGACCACCGCCACGACCGGTGACAGCGCAGCTGACACCGCAGGTGATCCTGCCGACACGGCCGCCACCGACACTACGGGCGACACGGTCGCCGAGGGCGACACCGGTGCAGGCTCGAGCGACAACCTCACGTTGTGGGTCTACGACGACGGCCGGATCGAGATCCTCAACGAGTTGGGTGCCGAGTTCGAGGAGGAGTTCGGTGTCGGCGTCACCGTCGAGGCGGTCGACCTGGCCGAGCTCCGCAACCAGATGTTGCTCGGGGTCGAGGGCAACGGACCCGACCTCGCGATCATCCCCCACGACAACCTCGGAGCGCTCGTCGAGAACGGCGCCGTCGCACCGGCCGACATCGGCGACAAGGTCAGCGAGTACCTGCCGAACGCCATCGACGGCTTCATGTACGGCGGTGAGCTGATGGGCGTCCCGCTCGCCGTCGAGAACATCGGGTTCTTCTACAACACCGACCTCGTCGACGCCGCGCCGACCACGTGGGCCGAGGTGAAAGACGTCGGCGGCGCACTCGTCGCCGGCGGCACGGCCGAGTCGGCGATCGGCCTGCCCGACCTCACGTACAACACCTATCCGCTGTACACCTCGTTCGGCGGCTACATCTTCGGTCGCGGCACCGACGGCAGCTTCACGGCCGATGACATCGGGATGACCAACGATGGGATGGTCGAGGCGATGACGTACATCAAGTCGCTCGCCGACGAAGGTCTGATCCCGGAGAACATCGATTGGGAGGCGTCGCATGTGCTGTTCGAGACCGGACGCCAGCCGTTCATCCTGACCGGACCGTGGGCGCTGAACCGTTTCCGTGACGCCGGCGTGCCATACGCGATCGCACCGTTCCCGGCCGCCGAGGCCGGCGGCGAGCCCGGGTACCCGTTCCTCGGCGTGCAGGGGCTGATCATCAACGCCAACTCCGATCAGCTGCTCCTCGCCCAGGCCTTCGCCACCGAGAAGATCGCCACCGAGGATTCGATGCGGCGCATCTTCGAGGCCGAGGCCCGGCCATCGGCCTGGCAGTCGGTGTTCGAGCTCGCCGACGACACCGACACGCAGGGGTTCAACAGCGCCGGTGTCGACGCCCAACCGATGCCGTCGATCCCGGCCATGGGATTCGTGTGGGACGCCTGGGTCAACGCCGGCACGTTGACGATCACCGGCGAGCTGTCACCCGCCGACGCGCTCGAGCAGGCGGTCGAACAGATCCAGACCCAGATCGCCGAGAGCTGAACCCCGAACGGCACCCACCGCGATGCTGACCAAGGACCAACGCGTCCCGACGTCGTTGTACGTCCGGACTGCGCTGATCACGGTCGCCTTCGCGGTGGGTGCCTTGTGGCTCGTCCGCGCGCTGCTGCTCGACGGACTGGTCATGTTGGCCTCCGTCGTCAGCGCGGTCACGATCTTCCTGCTCCTCGTCTACCTCCGCCGCCGCTACTCGGCGATGCGCTGGATGGCGATCGGCGTGGTGTTCGCCGCGCTGTTCGGCGTCTACCCGATCCTGTTCAACATCTACATCGGATTCACCAACATGGGGAACGGGCACCTGTTCTCCAAGGAGCAGTCGATCGAGCGACTGGAGTCCGAGCAGTACTTGCCCGAGGGATCTTCCACGTTCGAGTGGAAGGGATACCAATCGGCGGACGGCTACGCGATCGTGCTGATCGACGCCGACCCACCCCGGTTCGTCTCGGAGTCCGGCGCCGACGAGACGGTCGAGCTCGACCCGAACGGCGAGCCGCCGGCGACCATCGACGACTACCGGGTCATGGCACCGAACCAGGTGCTCCCGATCATCGACTCGCTCGCCGATCTCGACTTCGGCGACCCCGACGCGCCAGTGCGCATCCAATCGTTCCGGGCCGCGGCGGCATCGCAGCAGCGGTACCGCTATGACGCCGACCTCGACGCCGTCATCGATCTCTCCAACGGTGTGCCGCACCAGGCCAAGGAAGGCTCGTGGGTCGGACCGGACGGGGGCGAGCTGGTGCCGGGGTTCATCTCCGTCGTCGGTGCGGACAACTTCGACCGGTTCCTCTCGAACGACAACCTCCGCACCCCACTGCTGCGGGTGGTCGTGTGGAACTTCGCGTTCGCGTTCTTCTCGGTCGCGTTGAGCTTCCTCGTCGGCCTGGGGGTGTCGATGCTGTTCGACGACCTCCCCGGTCGACGGATCATCCGCGCTCTGCTGATCGTGCCCTACCCGATCCCGGTCCTCGTCTCGGTGCTGATCTGGCGCAGCATGTTGAACCCCGACCTCGGCACGATCGGTGAGTTCCTCGCCGCGATCTTCGGATCGTCGCCGCAGTTCTTCCTCGATCCGATGTGGACCCGGATCGCGCTGATCGTCGTCAATATCTACCTGTCGTACCCGTACTTCTACGTCGTCACCTCGGGGGCGCTGCGCGTCATCCCCGAGGAGCAGTACGACGCCGCCGAAGTCGACGGCGCCGGGCCCTGGCAGCGGTTTCGGTACATCACGTTCCCGCAACTCACCGTGATCGTGATGCCGCTGTTGATCGCCTCGTTCAGCTTCAACTTCAACAACTTCAACCTCGTCTACATCTTCAACAACGGCAACCCGCCGATGGCCGACACCATCATCCCGGTCGGCCAGACCGACATCTTGATCTCGTTCATCTACAAGCTCGCGTTCGTGACGTCCGGTGCCTCCGACTACGGGCTCGGCGCGGCGATCTCGGTCGCGCTGTTCGTGGTGGTCGGCTCGATCACGTGGTTCCAGATCCGAGCGACGCGGGCCTTGGAGGCACGATGAGCCGAGTCCGACGCGGCCGCCGGAGCTGGTGGTGGCGCTACCCGCTCGCGCTGGCCATGATCGGGTTCGCGCTCTTGCCGGTGTTGTGGGTCGTCTCGGCGTCACTCAACCCGGCCAAAACCTTGGTCGGCGCGTCGCTGCTGCCCGAGAACCCGGGTTTCGTCAACTACGACGACCTCATCAACCATCCCTCGTACCCGTACGAGACCTGGCTGTGGAACTCGATCAAGATCACGGTCATCTCGGTGAGCCTGACGGTGATGATCACCACACTCGCCGGCTATGCGTTGTCGCGGTTCCGGTTCGCCGGCAAGAAGGCGTTCATGACCGGCATCCTGATCCTCAACGTGTTCCCCGCCGTGCTGTCGATCATCGCCCTGTTCGGGATGATGCAACAGATCGGCACCCAGATCTCGTGGCTCGGCCTCGACACCCACGGCGGACTCATCGCGATCTACGTGTCGTTCGGGATGGGCATCAACGTGCTGCTCGTCAAGGCCTACATCGACCGGCTGCCCCGCGAGCTCGACGAATCGGCGCTCGTCGACGGGGCCACGTACGGCCAGGTGTTCCGCAAGATCGTCTTCCCGCTGATCCGTCCGATCATCGTGACGGTGTCGGTGCTGCAGTTCTTCGCCGTCTACGGCGACTTCGTCATCGCCCGCGTCATGCTTCGCAGCACCGACAACCTGACCGTGATGGTGGGGTTGTTGCTGTTCCAGACGCAGCGCTTCGAACAGGACTGGGGCGTGATCACGGCCGGTGCCGTCCTGGCGTCCCTGCCGGTACTCCTGCTCTACATCCCCGTCCAGAAATATGTGATCAGCGGCCTGACATCGGGATCCGTCAAGGAGTGACGTGCCGCGGCGCGGCCACCGCCGCGGCATTGCGCAGCAGCTGCTCGATGCTGTCGGTGACCATCCGTGACACATCACTCAACTGCTCGATGTCGACCGTCGCGTCGGTGAGCACGGTGAGTGCCGCCACGTTGGCGATCCGGCAGACGATCACGTGCCCCGACGGCGACCGCAGCGCGAGCTCGGCCGCCGGTTCGCGCCCGACGGCTCCGACCAGGCGGTTCGACACGCCGAGCGCGGCGGCCGACATCGCGGCCAGGCCGGCGGCGTCGGTGCTCGGGAGGTCGTGGGGGATGTTCGACGCCAGCGCGAATCCGTCGACGCTCGCCACGAGCGCGCCGACCACACCGGGGACGCCTTGGACGAGCTGGTCCAACAGGTACCGCATCGAGCCGATGATCTCGGTCGCCACGCCTCGATATCGGCGCGATCTGACGAATTCTTGAGCTTCAGACTCCGGTGTCGACGGGTTCGGGCGGCGTGCCCTCGACGAGCAGGCGGGTGAGGTGCTCGCCCATGCGCCGGGGCGCGAACATGGCCGTCGACGCGAGCACCTCGTCGATCGTCCACCACCGCAGCTCGTGGACGTACTCGGCGTTGAGTTGCTCCCATCCGATCTGCGGTTCGGGCGTGAAGACGTCGGTGCGCACGAGGTGGATCTGGTCGGCCTGGCCGTCCCATTCGCCGTTCAGCATCGGGATCACGTGGAGCCGGCTCCACACGTGCGGACCGATGTCGACGTCGACGAGGCCGAGCTCCTCGGCGAGCTCGCGCCGCAGCGCGTCGACGGGGTCTTCGTCCGGCTCGATGCCACCGCCGGGGAGCGCCCACACGACGGCCGTCGGGAAGTCGAAGCGGGCGAGCAGCACGCGGTCGGCCGGATCGAGCAGCACCGCCCGCACGGCACGGCGGATCCTCAGCTCGGGGCGCGCTGTGTCCAACGCAGGGTCCTCGTCACGCCGCACGTCGAGTCACTCGGGCGGGTCGTCCGGGAGGCCGTCGTTGAAGCCCCGGTACATCTCGTAGATCTCCTTGCACTTCTGGCACATCGGCAGTTGCTTGGGGTCACGGGACGGCACCCACACGTGCCCGCACAGCGCTTCGAGCGGCGTGCCGTAGATCCGCGCCTCGAGCACCTTCGCCGCGGCCGTCTCGCCCGCGTCGGTTTTGACGATGTGGGCGACGACCGGTTCGCCCGTCTCGGTGCGCTCCTCGACGAGCGTGGTGGTCTCGACCGCCGGCCGTGTGGTGAGCGGCGTGATCTGGGGTTGGGGGACGGGGTTCGTCATGTCGTGATCACGTGCACCAAATCATGTGAGCAGATGCTCGGCGATGCCGATCCAGAAGTCGGTGGCGAGGCCGAGGCTCTCGACGTCGATCCGCTCGTCGTTGCCGTGGAACCGGGCGCCGAACGTCTCGAAGCTCATCGACGGCGAGAACAGTCCGGCGCCGTACGCAACGGCACCCCGCTCGCGGAAGTACCGGGCGTCGGTACCGCCGACGATGAGCCCGGGGATCAGCTCGGCACCCGGGTAGGCGACCTGCGTGCGGACCGCGATCGCGTCCCACAACGGGTTGCCCGTGGGCGATTCGGTGGCGGGTGAGTCCTGCAGGACGGTCACCTCGACGTGGGGGGCGAGATCGCCGAGTGCGTCGGCGAGCATCGCCTCGACGTCCTCGCGCGTCGTTCCGGGGACGGTGCGGATGTCGACTTCGAGATCGATGACGTCGGGGATCACGTTCGTCTTCTGGCCACCGTGGGCGACGTTCGGTGAGATCGTCGTGTGCGTCATCGCGTGGCACATCCGGGCCGCGGATGTCGGGAGGCGCTCGAGCGTCGGCCACAGGCGATCTGGGTCGGTGAGGCCGGCGCGGACCTCGTCGGGTAGCGACATCGCGGCCACCTGGCCGCGCCAGATGTCGCTGATCTGGGCCGCCGGGCGGTAGGTCGACAAGCGGCGCACGACCTCGGCCGCCTTGACCAGTGCGTTGTCCGAACCGAACGGCATCGAGCCGTGGCCGGGCGTGCCGGTGATGCGCAGGCTGCGCCAGGCGAGCCCCTTCTCGCCGACGTTGACGGTGAAACGGCGGGTGCCATCGTGACCGACCGAGGACCAGCCGCCGAGCTCGGTGAGCACGTAGTCGCTGCGCAGCGCGTCGAGGTGGTGCTCGAGCGCCCATTCGGCGCCGTACAGCCCGCCCGCCTCCTCGTCGGCGACGCCGAAGTAGATCAGCGTTCCCTTCGGCTTGAAGCCGGTGGTCGCGAGGTGCTTGAAGGCGACGGCCATCGACGACGTGAGGTTGAGCATGTCGATCGCGCCCCGCCCCCACACCTCGCCGTCGATCAATTCGCCGCCGAATGGGTCGTGCGACCAGCCGTCAGGGTTGACGGGCACCACGTCGGTGTGTCCCATGAGGCACAACGTGGGGGCGGCGGGGTCGGAGCCCTCGATGCGGGCGACGATCGAGCCGCGCCCCGGCCGGGCCTCGAAGCGCTCGATGTCGAGGTTGGCGCCGGCGAGGAACGACTCGAGCAGATCGGCGTTGCGGGTCTCGCCGCCGGAGTCGGGGGTGCCGTCGTTCACGCACTCGTTGCGGATCAGCGCCTGGAGGAGCTCGACCGTCTGGTGATCGAGGGCGCCGGTTTGCGAAGTGTCGACGGGCATGCGGTCAACGGTAGGTGGGGCCGCTCAACGATGCCACCTCGGCCGCCAGGTTGGCTCGTGCTCTGGCCTCCCACCGGTCCCGGCCGGTCGGCGTGGCGAACAGCGCCGGCCGGTCGAGGAACGACCGCAGGACCTGGGTGCGGCCGGTGCGCCAGTCGTCGGAGCTCACGTGGGCGTACTCGGAGCGCACGCCGGCCACGTACGCCTGGTAACCCGCAGGATCGCTGCCGAGCACGGCGAGATCGGCGTCGAGCAGCACGGCCGTGTCCGTTGCGATCGCCGTTTCGGTGGCTGTTTCGGTCGGCACGTCGTGCATCGCCGTCGCCTCGACCATCGCCGCCACGCGCTCCCGTCGGACGTCGTCCCACCCGAGCACGGCGAGCTCGCGGTCGGCGAGCCGAGCGCTGGCGGCCTCGTTGTCGGTGGCCGTCGGGTCGTACACGGCGTCGTGGAAGAAGGCCGCCACGACGACCGCCGCGATGTCGCCGACCGGCTCCGCGACGGCGAGCTCCTCGACATGGCGGACCACCCACGTGACGTGGCGGACACCGTGATAGTGGCGGTGCGCCTCGCGGTGGCGGCTGATCAGTGAGTCGAACAGCACCCACGCATCGTGCGAGTCTTCGACGCAACGTGACCAGGCGGCACGCAGCTCGTGCTCGTCGGCGCTCATGTGTCGATTGTGCCACCGACCTGGGAACGGTGGAGCGACTGACGCTCGAGCAGCGCGGCCAGATCGCTCGCCGGCATCGGCCTGGCGAAGAGGAACCCTTGCGCGAGCTGACAACCGAGGAGCTCGAGGGCGACGGCCTGGTCGGCATGCTCGACGCCCTCGGCGATCGCCGTGAGCCCGAGGTTCCGGGCCAGGTCGACGACCGCGCGCACCATCGTTTCGCCGTGGACGGTAGTGGCGACACGGTCGATGAACGACTTGTCGAGCTTGATGATGTCGAGTGGGAAGTTGCTCAGATAGGCGAGCGACGAGTAGCCGGTCCCGAAGTCGTCGACGGCGATCCTCAGCCCGAGCGCCTTGAGCGTCGCGAGCGTGGAGCCGGCGGGATTGAGGTCCTCGATCAGTGACGTCTCGGTGACTTCGAGCATCAGCGCCGTGGCGGCGAGACCGGAGGCCCCGAGCGCGGCGCTGACGTCGTGCAGGACATTGTCGTCCTGCACGTGGCAGGCCGAGAGGTTGACGCTCACATAGAACGAGTCGTCCGCGATGCCGGCCGCCTTCCACGCCGCGGCGTTCCGGCATGCCTCGTGCAGCACCCACCGGCCGAGCGGGATGATGAGCCCCGTCGCTTCGGCGATCGGGATGAACTCGTTCGGGCCGACGAGGCCGCGGAGCGGGTGCTGCCAACGCACGAGCGCCTCGGCTCCGAGCGTGCGTCCGCTGCCGACGTCGACGATCGGCTGGTAGAACACGACGAACTCGTCGTGCTCGATCGCACCGGGCAGCTCGGCGGCGATCTCGAGGCGACGATTCGCTTCGTCGTGCATCGCCGGGAGGAACTGCTCGAACCGGTTCTTGCCGTTTCGTTTGGCCACGTACATCGCCAGGTCGGCGTCGCGGAGCACATCGGTGGGAGCGTGGGTGAGCGGTGATCCGACCGCGATGCCGATGCTGGCGTGCACCTGGACGTCACCGTCTCGTGGGCCATCCCGGGTCTCCTCCTGCACTCGGAACGGAGCTTCGAGGGCAGCTCGGATTCGAAGCGCGGCGAGCTGCGGCGTCCCGTCGCGCTCGTCGCTCTCGAGGAGCAGGGCGAACTCGTCGCCCCCGAGGCGAGCAACGGTGGAGACCGAGCGCATCGCGGTGGTGAGACGCTTGGCGACGGCGATGAGCAGGTCGTCACCGCCGGCGTGGCCGAGTCTGGCGTTGACCTCCTTGAAGTCGTCGAGGTCGAGGAGCAACACGACCACCGAGCCGTCGTCCCGCTCGGCGCGATTGAGGGCCTGTTCGACGCGATCGAGGAACAACGCGCGGTTCGGCAGACCCGTCAGTGAGTCGTGCAGCGCTTGCCGGCGGAGCTCCAAGTCGAATTGCTTGCGCTCGGTGATGTCGCGCATCGTGAGCACCAGCCCGCCGACTTCGGCTGTCGACCGCATGTCGGCCGCCACGACCTCGAGGTCGCACCAGTCGCCGTCGCCGCGCCGGATCCGCCATTCGAGCATGTCAGTGGCCAACTCGTTCGACAGCATCACTCCGAGACGTTGCCGGTCGGGCTCCTCCAGAACGTCGCCGAACATCCGGTCGTGCAGTTCCGCGCTGGCACGCCCGAGCACGCGTTCGGTGGATGGCGACTGGTACCGCACGCGGCCGTGTCGGTCGAGCACCACGATTGCGTCGGATGCGTTGTGGACGAGTGCACGGAACCGCGCCTCGCTGCGCTCGTCGGCCGCGTCACGCGTCAGCCCGGCGATGCGCACGAGGACGAGAACGAACAGCACGGCACTGGCAACGGCGATCGCGATGGCATCGGTGACGTCGCCATGGAGGCCCTGGATGAAGAGCATGGCCGGTGGAGTGAGCACCGCACTTCCGATGAGGACCAGACGAACGGTGGTGACGCGTCGAGTGCCGGCAGTCGGCGTCGACAGGACGCGCATCGAAGGATGCAGTGCCGCGGTACCCCATCCGAAGTAGAACGCGAGCCACCCCAGTTCGACCGGGTTGTGCTCGCTCCACGTGCCGGTGAGGTTGACGTAGCCGTAGAGCGCGTCGGAAACCAGCAACGGTACGAGACTCCCGGCGAGCAACCAGAACGCCACCGGGCGCCGACCCCCACCGACCGCCAGTCGCGCCGCCGTCGCGAGGAGCGCGACGTCTCCCACGGGCAACGCGATCGAGGCGAGGCGCTCGACGACGCCGATGTCGTCGTTGCGAACGTACGGAGCAATGAGCAGCACCCACGAGACGAGCCCGACACCGGCGGTGATGATGGCGGCATCGATGATGCCCGCTCTGTCGCGGCCCGCGGTGCGCCGATGCACGAGGAGCGCAAGACCGCCGATCAACGGTGGCACCACGGCGAGGTACACGATGTCGACGTAGGACGGAAATTGTGCTCCGCCGTTGCGCACGACACTTTCGAACGTGTGCAAGTTGTCGCCGACCACGAGCGTCGCCACGCCGCCGGCGAGCACGTACCACGCCCCGCGGACCTCGGGACGGTTCAACCTGACGCCGACGAGGATGGCGATCACCGACGACCATCCGATGACCGGCCAGAGCACGACTCTCGCAATCTCGAGCGGTAGCCAGATGTAGGCGAGGGTGAGCGGAACTGCCGAGAGGAGGTACGCCCGCCAGACGCGAGTCATCACGTCAGCCCGTATTCGAGATCGAGACTCGTGGGTGCGCCCGGCGCATTGGCAACCGCGATGCCGCGACCACCGTTGCGCTTGACGTGATACAGCGTCCGGTCCGCCTCGCGGAACAGATGATCTGCCGTCGGCTCGGCCGGATCGAGCGACGCGACACCGGCGCTGAACGTCAGCGCGTTGGTACCGGTGCCCGACGGCCGGAACACGCGCTGCGCGTAGCTGGCGGCGGCGGCGAGGTGAATCTCCGGCAGCAGGAGCGCGAACTCGTCGCCGCCGATCCGGCCGACGATGTCGGAACGGCGCGACCGCTCGCGCAACGTCGCGCCCGCGAGCTCCAACGCCGCGTCTCCGGCAGGGTGACCGTGCGTGTCGTTCACGCGCTTGAAGTCGTCGACGTCGGCGACGACCAGGCTCAACGGATGCCCGTACCGAAGGGCGCGATCGATCTCGTCGGCCACACGGGCGTTGAACGCCCGATGGTTGAGGCACCCAGTCAGGTGATCCGTCGCCGCGAGCACCTCGAGCTCGCGGGTCAGCGCCACGTAGCGACGGTTCCAGCGCGACCGGTGGATCGACGACAACCACGTCAGGACGCCCAGCCCGGTGATCACACAAGCGGCGATGAGGAACGTGTCGCCCTGCGGCGTCTCGCGGTCGGCGATGGCGAGCGCCACTACCTCGATCAGCGAGACGACGGCGCACAGTGCGGCGGCGAGCGGTCGGAACACCAAGCCCGCGTAGGCCACCGGGAACAGCATCAGCAGGAGCAGCGGGCTCTGAAGGCCGCCGTCGAGCGAGACTGACACTGCCAGCGCACCGCCGGCGAGGAGTGTCCAGGCCAGGGAGAAGTGTCCCCGCCACGGTTGGCGGGCGATCCACGGCACGAGCAGCAGGCTGATCGTCGAAGCCAGCGCGCTCGTTGCCACCATCGCCGAGAGCGCGACCCGATGTGGCCCGTCCGGCCAGCCGAGCAGGTAGACCTCGACGGCGATGGCCTCGCCGACGAAGAGGCCGAACGCGACACGAAGCATCGATTTCCAGAAGTCGACCGTCGACTCCTCGACTCGCATCGGGCGGGTCGCCTTCGATGCTCCGGAACGCGTTGGGCTCAGTGCCCCGTGCTGTCGATCATCCATCGCAGCCCGATTGCGGCCGCGGTCCTGCACGTCGGGTCCGGACGCGACAAGGCCTCAGCGACGACAGCTGCATGCAGCTCTATCGGCATGCTTGTCCATGACAAGAGGGGAAACGGCGCTGCTCTCACGGCTCCGCACGTGGTCGTGGGGTGCGGTCTACCAGGGGCTGGCCGCGGATCCGTGACGTGCATCACATCAGGCCGAGGCCTGGGCGCGTATCTGTGCGCTCCGGCCGACGTCGTGAGTGTTGTTGCTCGCCGACCGTCGGAGGGCGACGGTACGGGAATGCACTCGGTCCAGAGGGGGCTCTCGCGGTGTCGATCGATGTTTCGACGGTGACAGGCCAGGCGTTGCTCGAAGCTGGGCGCCTCCGCGAAGCTCGCGAGCAGTTCTGGCGTGATGCGGACGAGGCGGTGCGCCTCGACGACGCCGAGGCGTTGGCGATCGCGGCGCTCGGCCTGGGCGGGGTCTGGGTGCACGAACACCGATCGACGCTGGAGCTCGCCCAGATCTCGGATCTGCAGCGACGGGCACTGGCGCTCCTCGAGCCCGATTTGCCGCTGGCGCGCCGCCTGTCGGTACGTCTCGCGGCCGAGGACGCCTATCTCAACGGCGACGTTTCCACGATCATGGCGGAGTTGGCGTCGGCGCACCGGGAGGCCGACCCGCTGTTGCTCGCCGAAGCGCTCTCGCTGGCGCATCACTGCCTGCTCGGACCGCACTACCGCGATGTCCGTCTCGCCGTCGCCGACGAGCTGATCGCCGTCTCGCCGGCGACCGGTCGGGCCCTCGACGGGCTGATGGGACTGGCGTGGCGCACCGTCGACCTGTTCCTTGCGGGCGACCGTCGGGCGACCCGTTCGTTGGAGGAGCTCCGCGGGCGACTCGAGCTCGACCGATGCGATTCGCTGCGCTACCTCGTGGCCGCGCTGGACGTGACGTTGGCGATACGCGCGGGTCGTCTGGGTGAGGCGGAACGTCTCGCCGACGAGTGCTACCAGCTCGGGCTCGACGTCGGTGACGCCGACGCGTTCGGGTGGTACGGCGGCCAACTCGTGGCGATCCGCTGGCTGCAAGGACGCGGTGAGGAGCTGCTGGGGCTCGTCGGCGACCTCGTTCAGTCGCCCACTGTTCCCGAGCCGTGCTCCGGTTTCGTCGCGGCCATCGCCGCGCTCGCCGCCTCGGCAGGCGACCTCACCTCCTCCCGAGCCGCGTTGGAGTGCCTGCGATCGGGCGGTCTGCACACCGTGCCACCGTCGAGCATCTGGTCGGCGACGATGCTCGGCGTGTGCGAAGCGGCCCACGCCCTCGGCGACGCCGAGGCTGCGGCCGAGGCGTACGAATTGCTCGTTCCGTTCGCGGCGTCGCCGATCATGGCCAGCCTCGGAGTCGCCTGCTTCGGATCGTCGCACCGGCCACTCGGACTGGCCGCCTGGACGATGGGTGATCTCGACGGCGCGATCGCGCACCTCGAGAACGCCGTGATCGCCGATCTCGCGATCGGGAGCGGCCCGTGGCACGCGATGGACCTCGCGGCCCTCGCCGACGCGCTCGACTGCCGGAATGGGCCCGGCGACCGCGTCCGGGCGACCGAAGCCCGCCAGGCGGCGATCGACGAGGCCCGGCGATCGGAGATGACCGGGCGGGCCGACGAATGGGAGCAACGTCTCGTCGCCGACGACGGTGGTGCGGCGATGCCAGTTGTGCTCGGGCGCGACGGTCGGGTGTGGCAGATCCGGATCGGCGAGCGCGCGGCGGTGGTACCCCACACCGTCGGCATGGAGTACCTCACACGACTCGTCGAACACGCCGGCGTCGGCATCGCCGCGATCGAGCTGGCCAGTGGCCACGCGATGTCGTGTCGGGGATCGTCGCCCGAGCCGGTGCTCGACGCGCGCGCGAAGGCGTTGTACCGCCGGCGCATCGAGGAGCTGCGTGAGGACGTCGATGACGCCGAGGCGTGCTCCGACCTCGAGCGGGCGGCGACCGCGCGAGCTGAGCTCGATCGCTTCGTCGTCGAGCTGGCCCGCTCGACCGGCTTCGCCGGCAGAGCACGATCGTTCACCGACAGCGCCGAACGCGCTCGCATCTCGGTCCAGAAGGCGATCAAACGGGCGTTGATCATGATCACCGAAGCCGATCCGATGCTCGGTCGGGAGATCGGCTCGCGGGTGGTCACCGGAATGCACTGCATCTACGTCGCGCATCCCGCGGCGAGCCCGACCGGGCGATCGCTGGCGCAGCCCTGACCGGCGGCCTCCCGCCGACACGACGCGCGTTGTGACAGCCTGGCGCAGGTGACGGTGCTGATCGATGAGGCCAGGTGGTGGTGGCGCGACCAGAAGTGGTGCCACCTGGTGAGCGACGAATCGCTCGAGGAGCTCTGGGCGTTCGCCGACGCGGCGGGACTGCCGCGCCGTGGGTTCCAGGGCGATCACTACGACGTCCCTGACGAGCATCGAGCCGAGCTCATCGCCGCGGGAGCGATCGAGGTCGAGAGCCGCGAGCTCGTGCGCCGCCTTCGTGCCGCCGGGCTGCGCCTCACACCGGCGCAACGGCGGGCTCGTGCCGCCCATCCGTCGTCACCCTGATCGCCAGCGCGGCGGTTCGCCGAGCAGATCGCGAGGGCAAAGGATGTCGTCACCGATGATGAACCACTCGACCAACTCGACACCGGCGGCCGACGTCAGGTCGCTCATCTCGAGCCACCGGTCGCCGTCGCCGGCGAGCGCGCCCTGGCCGGGCCGCACGGTGGCGATCACGAGGGCGCCCAGCCGGCCCGTGCTGGCACCGGTGGTGGCGAGACACTCGGCCACCTCGACGGCGTCGTCGGGGCGGACGGTGCCGCTGACGACGGTGACGCACACGCCACGCCGCTCGTGGTCGAGGAGCAGTGCGATCGTCTCGGCGACGGGCGGGCGCTCGATGGCGAGGGCGATGACGGCGAGCGCCGATTCGGCGCAATCGATTGGATCGACCCCCGCGCGCGGCGGTCGGTGGGCTGAGCAGAACTGCATGACGTACCCCGGATCTGTGCGGCTGCATTGGGGGACGTCGGTGTGGAAGACGTTAGTGACGGGGTGTCGCAGCGAGGGGTGCGTCAGACCGGCGCCTCGACGCGCCGTCGCGGTGACCGCATCGGCGGTTGCTGGTCCCACAGGTCGGCGAGCAGATCGCTGCGGGTCGCGGCGCAGGCCGGGTCGTCCCAACGGTTGACCTGCTGCAACGGGTCCGATGCCAGGTCGTAGAGCTCGCCCTCGGTGCCGTCGTGGCTGTGCCCGGGTTGATAGGTGGTGCACACCCATCCGTCGCGCGTGATGGTGCGGAGGTGGACGTCGACGCCGAACAGCACGCTGTCCCACTCGGTCAGCACCCGCTCGAAGCCGCGGGCATCGGCGTCGTGGTCGTCGACCGGCAGCGGTCGACCCTCCATCCACGACGGGACCGGCAGGCCGGCGATCGCGCAGAACGTCGGCGCCAAGTCGACCAGGCCGACCGGGCGCGTGACCGTCGACGGCGTTGCGCTCGACGAACGCGCCGGGCGCCAGATCAACGGCAGCCGCATCAGGCCATCGACGTGATACGGCCCTTTGAACAGCAGGCCGAAGTCTCCCTGCAGCTCGCCGTGGTCGGTGGTGAACACCACGTCGACGTCGTCACCCCAGCCCCGAGTGTCGACCGCCGCCAGCACCCGCCCGAGCGCCTCGTCGACGAGCTCGCACTCGACGGCGTTGCGAGCATTGACCTCGCGGACCTGGTCGGCAGTGAGCGTGGCGGGTACCCACCGCAGGGGTGCCTCGTAGTTCGAGACCAACCGCCCGTCGTACCACGCCCGCCAGTGACGCGCCTTGGCGTCGAGCACGTTCTCGCGTGTCGCGACGTCGGCGATATAGCCAGCCGGCAGCGGGACCTCACGCCAGTCGACGCGCCCGAGCTCGGAGGCGGGAGGATCCCACGGGTGGTGTGGGTCGGGGAAGCTCATCCAGCAGAACCAGTCGTCGTCGGCGGCGAGTGAGTCGAGCCACGCGATCGTGCGGTCGGCCACCCAATCGGTGTGGTACCAGTCACGCGGGATCGGGTTGTCGTGCACTTGCGGGGCACCGGTGTCGCCGCCGCCGAGGGCGTTGACCTCGAGCTCGGGATCGAGCACCGGATAGAACATCCCGACCGCCTCGGGGTGGACGTCGGCCAGCCACCTCGCGTAGTGCAGCGACCCGGCGCCGGTGTGGGTTGCCGACTCGAAGTGCTCGAATCCACGGTGTGGTCCGGCGGTGCCATCGGACGATGGCTGGGTGGTCGTGAAGACGCCCGACCGGGCGAACCCGTTCTCGACGAACCTCGCGAACGGATCGAGAAATGGTTCGAAGTGCGGCTTACCGATGATCGCCGTGCGGTAGCCGACCTGGTGGAGCACCGAGGCGACCGACGGGGCGTCGACCGGGAGCGCGACCCCGTTCATCCACACGCCGTGGGTGCTCGGGTGCTGGCCGGTGATGATCGTCGACCGCGACGGCATGCACACGACCGATTGCGGGTGGGCGCGCTCGTACCGGTAACCGGTGGCGGCGAGCGAGTCGGCCACGGGCGTGCGGGCGATGGTGCCACCGTTGCAGCCGAGCGTGTCGAAGCGCTGCTGATCGGTGGTGACGAGCAGGATCTTGCGGCCCATCAGACGTCGTCATCCCTGTGATCGTCGGCTGGCGGTTCGGTCTCCGCCGTCTCCATCTGGCGCCGCAACTCGTCGAGTGCGCCGGCCGTGCCACCGCCGATCACCAGTGCCATCGCCCGCGGGTCGGCCTCGGTCGAGTAGACGACGATGCACGTCGCACCATCGACGTCAAGGCCGAGGTCGATGACGTCGATCGTTCCGCGGTGGTGCGTGATCATGGGTGACGTGAGCCGGTACTGGAACCGGCGCTGCACCGGGTCGACGACGAGGATCTCCTCGGGCATCGGGAGCCCGGCGTCAGTGGTGATCAGCCGGCTCGTCCCGTCGACGGGCGACGACGTGATCCCGGGGAACCACTCGTGCAACCGCGCCGCGTCGCCAACGAGCTGCCAGACGTCGTCAGCCGATCGCCGGATCCGGATCTCGTGACGGATCGATCCGAGCATCCAGCGGACCCTACCGACCCGGTGGGCGAGCCCTCGATATCGTGGGCCCATGGCCGACGTCACGCTGTACCACAACACGAATTGAAACTCGTCGAACAATGCCGTGGGCATTGTCGAAGAGTCCGGTGCCGATGTCGAGATCGTGAACTACACCAAGACGCCGCCCGATGAGGCCACGTTGCGGGCGATCCTCGCCAAGCTCGAAGATCCGCACACCGATCTCGTCCGTCGCGACAGTCTGTTCAAGAAGCTCGGTCTGACCGACGCCGATGTCGCGACCGACGATCAGATCGTCGAGACCCTGCTGAAGCACAAGATGCTGCTCCAGCGCCCGCTGCTCGTCACGGCCGACCGGGCGATCATCGGCCGGCCGAAGGAACGGGTGCGCGAACTGCTCGCCAAATGATCAGACCCAAATGATCAGACCCAAATGATCAGACCCAGCTGATCACCGATCGGCGCAGCACGCGTCGAGCAGCGCAAGCTCGTCGCCGTCGAGCGAGGGAAGCGGCTCGGCGAGGGCGACCGCCTCGGCGGGTGTGCGCGCTCCGACGATCGGGAACACGAACGGGCGCGTGGTCAGCCACGCCAGGGCGACGGCGACCATCGTGTAGCCGCGCGTTGACGCGATCGTGGCGACTGCCTCGCGGGTCCTTGCCGTCAGGGCCGCGTCGGTGCCGGCCCAGCGCAGTCGGTGGCGCAGGTCGTCGGGGTCGAGCTCGGGCAGCTCGAACCCGTCGGCCAGGAAGCCGGCACCGACGGATCCCCACGACAGGAACGTCACGCCGTTTCGCTCGCACCATTCCAACGTGCCGTCCAATTCGGGTGACCGGTCGAGCAACGAGTACTGGTTCTGCACCGTCGCGACCGGGCCGACGGCGAGTGCCCGGTCGAGCAGCTCGACGGCGTGGTTCGACAGCCCGACTGCGCCGACGATGCCCTCGCCGACGAGGTCGTGGAGCGCGCCCCACGTCTCCTCGATCGGCACCGATGGATCCTCGTCGTGCACCTGCACGAGATCGAGCCGATCGGCATCGAGCCGGCGCAGGCTGCCCTGGACGTCGCCACGCAGGGCGGACGGCGAGTTGTCGGTGTAGAACGATCCGTCGTCGGCGCGCAGCGTGCCGCACTTGGTGAACACGAGCGGGCGCTCGGAGATCCCGGCGAGGGCCTCGGCGACGATCTCCTCGGCTCGCCCCCACCCGTACATCGGGGCCGTGTCGATCCATCCGACACCGGCGTCGACGGCCGCCCGCACGGCACGCACGGCCGTGTCTCGGTCCTGTAGCCCCCACCAGTGCGGCGCCGTGGGATGCGAGGAGATCGGGGCGGTTCCGAGGCCGATCCGGGTCGGCAACCCACCGCTCAGCGACACGGGTCGAACGGTACCCTTCGACGTCGGGAGGTTGTGTGGCCAAGGGAGACGATCGACGCAGGGACGCGTGGAAGTACCTCGTCGACGCGTTGTCCCGCCAACGTCGCGGACTCGCACTCGGCATCGCCGTCGGCCTGGTGTGGACGGCCGGCAAGGTGGTCATCCCGCAGCTCACCGGCCACGCGATCGACAGCGGCATCGAGCGTGGCGGATCGGTGGTGGCCTGGGCGGTGCTGATCGGGTGTACCGGGCTGATCACCGGAACGTTCACCGCGCTGCGCCGCTACATCGCGTTCCGTGAGAGCCGGTTGACCGAGACGCGGATGCGCGAGCGGCTGTTCGACCACATCCTCGGGCTGCACATCGGCTACCACGATCGCGCCCAGACGGGGCAACTGATGAGCCGCTCATCGAGCGACCTCAACCAGGTGCAGGCGTTCGTCGTGATGATCCCGCTCACGATCTCGAACTTCGCCCTCGTCGCGGGCGTGGTGGTGATCCTGTTCGTCACCGATCCGTTCCTGGCCCTTGTTGCACTCGCCCCGCTGCCACTCGTCAACTTCACGGCGACGAGGTTCTCGTCGGCGATCCACCCGGCGGTGTTGGCGGTGCAGGCCGAGCAGGCTCAGCTCGCCACCGTCGTCGAGGAGACAATCGCCGGGGTGCGGGTGATCAAGGGCTTCGGCGCCGAGCAGGTGCAGTCCGACAAGTTGCGGGCCGAGGCCGACGACATCCAGCGGGTGTCGGTGCAGGCGGCGCGGGTGAGGTCGCGCTTCCTTCCGGCAATTGACCTGTTGCCATCGCTCGGCCTGATCGCCGTGCTCGGGCTCGGCGGTCACCGCGTGCTCGACGGTCAGATGACTGTCGGCGAGCTGGTCGAGTTC
>Ga0190265_10000817_pt1 | contig 20719 bp, 12 predicted proteins | sample Popmic124T_FD_133135 | JGI IMG/M metagenome (GOLD analysis project Ga0190265, IMG submission 133135) | Populus adjacent soil microbial communities from riparian zone of Indian Creek, Utah, USA - 124 T | ecosystem: Environmental > Terrestrial > Soil > Riparian zone | place: USA: Utah | collected...
ACCGTGTTTTCACCCGTCAGCAGTGCAGTCCGCCTCCCGGGTGGGGGAGATCGAGCCCTGGCAGGTACTCGACCCCTGGTTCGGGGCCGACCGGTTCGCCGGTGCCGGCGTCCGTGCAGTACGCCGTGAACACCTCGGCCGCGGTGAGCGGACGGAGCCACGCGGCATCGAGGCTCCAACCGCGGACCAGATCCGGCTCGCTTCCGGAGACGGTGCGCAGCACGATTCCTCCGGGGCTGCCGGTGGCGAGGCCGGCTGCCAGCACGGTGGTGAAGGCCAGCGCCGTGGCCTCCTTGACGCGGAAGCCGTCGCCCGGGGCGCGGTGTGCGTCCAGGGCCGTCACCAGCGGGGTGCCGGGCGCTGCGACGCTGCAGACGAGGTGATGGGTGCCGTCTCCGACCGCGTCGAGCAGCAGGGCGAGGGCGCGTGCGGCGCGGTCGAAGGCGGCCCTGCCGATGTCTGTGCCGCAGCGGGGGCAGCTTCCCGGGCGGGCCAGGGTTTCTGCCGCGTCTTCCCAGGTGAGGCGGGTGGCGTGGGCCTCCAGGAGTTGGCGGACGAGACGGCTGACGGGCTGGCCGCTGTAGAGGACGGTGGTGCCTGCCGCGGCGACCTCGGCGGTGTACCGGGTGCGGCTGCCCGGGTCGTCGGCCTCCAATTCCTCTTCCTGGCAGAAGAGTTCGTAGTCGACCGGGTCGAACAGCACTACACGTGCGTGGACCTGTTGAGCGGTCAGGGCACGCAGCAGTCCCTCCAGCTGCCGCAGATAGCTGTGGTGGTCGTCGAAGGCGAAGGAGCGGTAGGACCGCATCCGCGCGAAATGCGCCCCGTCCGTCAGCACCGGGACGATGCTCGGCACTTCACGGCGCAGGGTGCGACGGACTCTTCGCTTGCGGCTTCTGGTGTGTGCCATGGTCTCCCCCTCGGCGCCTGCGGATCACTTGCTCACTCACCGTAATCAGCGGGTCTGACAATGGCGGGTCCGGCGGACCGTCAGCCGGTGCGGTCCTCGGCGAGCCGCTCGTAGAAGCGCAGCAGTTCGACGTTGTCGACGGAGCCGGGGTTGACGGCCTTGTCCAGCCGCGTGCCCTGCAGAAGGCGTTTGACCGGGACTTCGAGGCGCTTGCCGGTGAGTGTGTGCGGCACACCCTCGATTTCGATGATCTCGTCGGGCAGGTGGCGTGGTGAGAGTCCCTCGCGGATGGTGGCCTTGATGCGGTCACGGAGGGTGTCGTCGAGTACGGCGCCTTCGGCGAGGTGGACGAAGAGGGGCATCCAGTAGCCGCCGTCGGGCTCTTCGACGCCGATGACGAGGGACTCACGGATCTCGGGGAGGCGCTCGACCGCCTCGTAGATGTCGGCCGAACCCATGCGTACGCCCTGCCTGTTGAGCGTGGAGTCGGACCGTCCGTGGATGACGACCGTGTTGCGGCCGGTGAGGGTGATCCAGTCGCCGTGACGCCAGACGCCGGGGAACATCTCGAAGTAGCTGTCGCGGTAGCGCGATCCGTCCGGGTCGTTCCAGAAGCGGATCGGCATGGACGGCATCGGGCGGGTGACGACGAGCTCGCCCACCTCGTCGGTGAGGGGCTTGCCCTGCGGGTCCCAGGACTGGAGGTCGGTGGCGAGCGAGGGTGCCTGCAGTTCGCCGGTGTGCACGGGGAGCGTGGGGACGGCGCCGGCGAAGCAGCTGCACACGTCGGTTCCGCCACTGACGGAGGCGATCCACATGTTCTCGGAGATCTCGTCGTGGATCCAGCGGAAGCCGTCCGGCGGCAGCGGGGAGCCGGTGGTGGCCACGCACTTGACGCGGGAGAGGTCGAGGTCACGGCCCGGATGGATGCCGGCCTTGCTGCAGGCCATGACGTACGCGGCGGAGGTGCCGAAGAACGTCGTGCCGGTGAGTGCCGCGACGCTCCACTGCGCGGAGATGCCGGGATAGCCCGGGCTGCCGTCGTAGGTGACGACCGTGGCGCCGGTCAGGAGGCCGGAGACGAGGTAGTTCCACATCATCCAGCCGGTGGAGGTGTACCAGAAGAAGCGGTCGTCCGGGCCGGTGTCGTTGTGCAGGCCGAGCTGCTTGAGGTGTTCGAGCAGGATGCCGCCCTGGGACTGGACGATGGCCTTGGGCAGGCCGGTCGTGCCGGAGGAGTAGAGCACCCACAGGGGGTGTTCGAACGGCACCTGCTCGAATACGGGTGAGCCGGCCTCGGAGCCGGCAGGGGCCGAGGTGAGGGCCGACCAGTCCAGGGTGCCCTCGGGGGCGGGTGTGCCGAGGAGGGGGACGTGGACGACGGCGCGCAGGCTCGGCAGTTCGCGGCGGAGTTCGGCGACGGTCTCGCGGCGGTCGTGTTCCTTGCCGCCGTACCGGTATCCGTCGACGGTGAACAGCACGGTCGGCTCGACCTGCTGGAAGCGGTCGAGGACGCTCCGTGCACCGAAGTCGGGGGCGCACGAGGTCCACACCCCGCCGACGGCTGCGGTGGCCAGCAGCGCGACGGCCGCCTGGGGGATGTTGGGGAGGTAGCCGCTGACGCGGTCGCCGGGCCGTACTCCGAGACGGCGCAGCTCGGCGGAGAGGGAGCCCACCTGGCGGCGCAGTTCGCCCCAGGTGACGGCGTGGGGTTCGTGATCCTCATCGACGTGCAGCAGCGCGGGGTCGTCCACGCGTGCGGGGTCCTCGGCCGTACGCAGGGCGTGCTCGGCGTAGTTGAGTGTCGCCCCGGGGAACCAGGTGGCGCCGGGCATCGCGGAGTCGGCAAGCACGGTCTCGTAGGGAGTGGAGAAGCGGATCTCGAACCACTCGGTGAGGGCCTGCCAGAAGGTGGCGAGTTCCCCGACCGACCACCGGTGCAGTGCCGCGTAGCTCGCCTCCGGGTCTCCCGGTGTGGCGGCGGGTGCGCCGTGGTGATCGGCCGCCCATGCCTGGAAGCGGGTGATCTGCGCACCAGCGACGCGGTCCGGGCCCGGCTGCCAGAGGGGCTCTGGTGCGACGGGCTGCGGCTGCGGTGTGCTGTGCGCTGTGGTCATGGAGGCGGCTCCCGGTCCGGCTGGCTGTGCAGGTGGTACGCCCCCAGGGCGCACATACGGCTGTGCAGGACGATGCCACGTGGTCAATTGTCGCGCCAGGGCGGAGGCCACATGCTGCCCTCGTCGAAGATGTGGTGACACCACGGGCTGAACGTGGAGGACACGGGCGCACACACCACCGGGTCGGGTCCTGTCCGACGACAGCGCGGTCTTCCTCGTGGGCCTTGACGGCCGGGTTGATGTCAGACCGGCCCATCGGGTGACGGCGACGGCGCAGGGGCGCACGTCAAGGACTGATGGTCGCTGAATGAACGCCAGTTGAACGCCCCTGACGGTCACCGACTCCACTGGCACGCTGATGTGCATGGATTCACGTGGCCTGGTGCGGTCGGTGAGGGTGGTCGGTGCGACGTGGCGGGTGCGGAGCATGCGGGCGGCATGGCGCCGGCGGCGCGCAGGCTCGACGGAGCTGCCGCTGCCCGGGAACGAACGGGGGCGGGTTCCCGGACGGGCGCGCGGCGCCCAGTCACGGCCGGGTGGCGGGGTGATCTGGTTCGAACGTTCCTCGCTGTCCGTACGGGTGGCGGCGGGCGGTTCCGTTTTCTTCGGCTGGGACGATGCGGACCCCACGCCTTCGTACGGGCTGGCCGGGCCGGTCCCGGAACCCGACAGCCGTTCGGAGCTCGAGCCGGACAAGGACGGCGGGTGGCGGGTGGTGTCCGAGCGGCTACTGGTGATCATCTCGCGGCACGGCACGGTGGAGGTGCGGACTCCGGGGGGTGAGCTGCTGCGCCGGGAGCTGCCGCCACGCTGGTGGGAGAGCGTCCCGGCTGCTCCGCGAGGTCACGGTCCGGATCCCGGCAGCGACACGGAGACGCAGACGGATACGGCGACGGGTGGGGACGCGGAAACGGCCGGCGCGCCCGGTTCGGCGGGCCGCTGGTTGCAGCGTTCCGAAGTGGCCGCTGACGCACGCTTCTTCGGGCTCGGCGGCCGGGCGGGCGGGCCGCGGCTGCGGGATGGTTCGTACCGCTTGTGGAACAGCGGTCAAGGCCCTTCCGGGCCGCACCGCGACCCGCTCCACATCACGATGCCGGTGCAGCTGGTCGTTGCCGATGTGGGGACCCATCTGGTCTTCCACGACAACTCCTGGGACGGCCGGGTGACGGTCAGTGAGGGCACGGAGGGCCGGGGATCTGGGCACGACCGGCCCGGGCGCAGCGAGATCCGGATGGCGGGCGGGCCGTTGCGCTACTGGGTGATCGCCGGCCCGCCCGCACGCGTACTGCACGGCTGGGCGCGTCTGTCCGGCCCGCCCGCGCTGCCGCCCGGCTGGGCGCTGGGCCATCAGCATGCGGGCAAGGGGGCGGGCAGTGAACGGGAGGTGCGCCGGACGGCAGCCGGGTACCGGGAGCGGGGCCTGCCGCTGCGGGCCCTGCATCTGGGCAGCGACCATCACGACGGCAACCGCGTCTTCACCGTGGACCGCGCGCGTTTTCCCGATCTGCCCCGGCTGGCAGCCGAGTTGCTGGCGGACGGCGTGCGCCTGGTGTCGGTCGTCGACCCCGCGGTGAAGGCCGAACCGGGCAACGCCGTTCACGACAGCGGTGCGGCTGTCGGCGCATTCGTACGGGACGCGGAGGGCCGGCAGGTGGTCGGCGTGGTGCGACGGCCCGGCAAGGCGCTGCTGCCCGATTTCACCGACCCGAGGGTGCGCAAGTGGTGGGGCGAGCAGTACGCGGAGCGGATGGCGCAGGGCTTCGCCGGCGTGTGGCACGACATGAACGAGCCGACGTGTTACGCGACTTCGGGCGACCGTACGCTCCCACGCACCGCACAGCACGCACTTGAGGGACGCGGCGGGGACCACCGGGAGGCACACAACGTCTACGCCCTGACGATGGCTCAGGCAGGCCACTCAGGGTTGCTTCAACTGCGCCCGTCCGAGCGTCCGTTCATCTTGTCGCGCTCCGGGTGGGCGGGCATGCAGCGCCACGGCGGCACGTGGTCGGGTGAGGTGGCGACCGAGTGGGCGGGGCTGCGCACTTCACTGTCGCTGGTTGTGGGGCTGGGGCTGTGCGGGGTGCCGTATTCGGGCCCGGACATCGGAGGGGTCACCGGGCCGCCGTCGCCGGAGCTGTATCTGCGCTGGTTCCAACTGGCCGCGTATCTGCCCCTGTTCCGCACCCACGCCGCCAAGGGCGCGGGGCCGAGAGAGCCCTGGGAGTTCGGCGACGAGGTGCTGAAGGGCTGCACAGCGGCGATGGCGGAACGGGAGCGGCTGCTGCCGTACTTCAGCACACTCGCGCAACTGGCCCACCGCACGGGCGCACCCTACGTACGTCCCCTGTGGTGGCAGCACCCGCGCGACCGGGCACTGCGCGAATGCGACGACGCGTTCCTGCTGGGCGACGCTCTGCTGGTGGCTCCCGTGCTGGAAGAGGGAGCACGCCGGCGGACGGTGCGGCTGCCGCACGGCCGGTGGTACGAGACGGCCACCGCCCAGGTGCACGAGGGGCCGGGAGAAGTGCAGTTGGACGCTCCGCTCTCCCGGATTCCGGTGCTCGTGCGGGCCGGGGCGGCAGTGCCGGTGGTGGGCGAGGCGGGTGCCACGGAGCTGGAGGTCTGGCCGCCGGCGCCGGGACGTAAGGGCAGCGGGCTGGTGATACGGGACGCCGGCGAGGGCTGGGAGCGTGCGGTACCGGAACGCTTCACGGTGCGTCTGCAGGACGGAAGGACGGTGGTGGCGCGGGAAGACGGCGCTGCCGTGGGCTACCCCGTGCGGGTGCGCACCTGATAGATGAGTGGCCATGGCATTCAGAGGATCCTTCAGCCGGCCCCGACTCGCCGCGGCCCTGCTCGCCCTGGCCACACTCGTACCCGCCGCTCCGGCCGCCTCCGCAGCGCCGTCCCCTCTGGACAGGCATGGCGCCGGGGCGGCCCAAGAGCCGCCCGCGCCGGAGGAGTTCGTCGCGCTGAGCGATGTGGCTCCGACGGTCCTGCAGGAGATCCGCTATCCCACGCGGCACAACTTCGTCGGCGACCGCGTGCACGGCTACAGGCAGCCGATGTGCATAGTCACCCGCGACACCGCCAAGGCGCTGAGCGTCGCCCAGCACTCCTTCCTGAGGAAGGGCTACTCCCTGAAGGTGTACGACTGCTACAGGCCCCAGCGTGCGGTCGATCACTTCGTCACGTGGGCGAAGGACCTGGATGACGAGCGGATGAAGGAGGAGTTCTATCCGCGGGTCGAGAAGGACCGGTTGTTCGAGGACGGCTACATAGCGGAGAAGTCGGGCCACAGCCGCGGCAGTACGGTCGACCTCACGCTGGTGCGTCTGCCGGCGAAGCCGACCCGCCCGTACCGGCCGGGGGAACCGCTGGTCTCCTGCTTCGCTCCGAAGAGTGTGCGCTTCCCCGACAACTCCATCGACATGGGCACGGGTTACGACTGCTTCGACACGCTCTCGCACACTCTCGATCCGCGCATCAAGGGCAAGCAGCGTGCGAACCGGATGCTGCTGAAGAACACCCTGGAGAAGGCCGGCTTCACCAACCTCCCTGAGGAGTGGTGGCACTTCACGCTCAAGGACGAGACTTTCCCGGACACGTTCTTCGACTTTCCCGTCTGGCGTCGCGCGCTCGAGCGGCACTGATCACGCCGGGCGGCGCCGCGCCGCGGAGTACAGGTGACGGCGGCACGGAATCACCCCCGTGGGTTCCGTGCCGCCGTCTGCTGATGGTGGACGCGGCAACCCCGGGGGTGGTTCATGGCTGAGGGTGACAGGACGTACGTGTGCGCGTCTGGTGACGTGCTCGTGACACTTGTTGCCTCACGGCCTGCTCAGCCTGCTCAGAAAGGGGCTCAGAACGGGTAGTGCGCGTGCTGGGTGGCGAGCGTGACCCAGCGGGTGTTGCTGAACGCCTCGATCCCCCAACGGCCGCCGAAGCGCCCGTAACCCGATGCCTTGAACCCGCCGAAGGGCGCCTGCGGTTCGTCCGCCACCGACTGGTCGTTGACGTGCACGATGCCGGTGCGTATACGGCGGGCCACCCTCAGCCCGTGTGTGGCGTTCTCCGTGATGATGCCGCAAGTCAGGCCGTGCTCCGTGGCGTTGGCCAGTTCGACGGCTTCGGCGTCGTCGGTGAAGGTGGCCAGCGCGCAGACCGGTCCGAACGCCTCCCCGTGATACAGCTCCATGCCGGTGGTGACGCCGGTGAGGACGGTCGCCGAGTGTACGGCGTTGCGCGGTGCCCCTCCCCCGGTCAGGACCTTCGCCCCCTTCTCGACGGCGTCCTGGACGAGCGCCGCGACGCGGTCCGCGGAAGCGGCGCTGACCATCGGCCCGATGACGGTGCCGGGGTCCGTGGGTGCGCCGTGCGGCAGCGCGGCGACCTTCGCTGTGAACTTCTCGGTGAACTCCTCGGCCAGGGAGGCGTGCAGGAGGATCCGGTCGCCCGACATGCAGATCTGTCCCGCGTTCATGAAGACCGCGAACGTGGCGGCGTCGACCGCGTAGTCCACGTCGGCGTCCTCCAGCACGATGACGGAGTTCTTCCCGCCCAACTCCAGTACGGCGGGCTTGAGATGCTGGGCGGCGAGGTTGCCGATGACCCGCCCGACTCCGGTGGAGCCTGTGAAGTTGACCGAGCGCACCGCGGGATGGGCCACCAGGGCCCCGGCCACCTCCGCTGCGTCCTCGCGGGCGTTGCTCACGACGTTCAGTACGCCGTCGGGCAGCCCGGCCTCGCGCAGTACGTCGGCAACGAAGTAGCCGCAGGCCAGTGGGGCGTCCTCGCTGGGCTTGACCACGACCGTGTTCCCCGCTGCCAGGGGCGCGGCCACTGCGCGGGTGCCGAGGATCACCGGGGCGTTCCACGGGGCGAACGCGGCCACGACACCGACGGGTTCACGTATTGCCAGGCTCAAAGTGCCGTCGTCCTGCGGGGTGAGGACCTCTCCCCGCGGCGCGGTGACCGCGGCGGCGGCCTCGCGGAGCATTCCGGCGGCGAGATGCACGTTGAACAGTGCCCAGGGGCGGCTGCCGCCCGCCTCCTGCGCCATCAGCGTCGCGGCGTCCTCACCACGCGATTCGAGGATGTCGGCGGCTTTCAGGAAGATCGCCCGGCGCGTTGTCGGGCTGGTCGCCGACCAGGAGGGGAACGCCGCGTCGGCGGCTGCCACTGCGCGGCCGACGTCGTCCGCCCCGGCTGCTGCGACGGTGGCGCAGACCTCGCCCGTGTAGGGGTTGTGGTCCTCGGCCGTACGGCCGGACGCGGCGGGGACCTCCTGCCCGCCGATGAGCAGGTCGCGGTGGTCGGTCATTGCTGGTTCCCTTCCCAGGCAGCGGGCAGTTCTCGTACCGGCGATCCCTCCGGCCGGCGCGCTTGCGCCTCCTTGCCGGGCCGGGACGGCCGTCCGTTCCCGGAGAACCGGAGCATCGCGGGACGGAGCGAAGCAAGACCGTGTTCGCCAGGTGAACCCTTGTTCATCATCGTCTGGCCGGAGTCTCCGGCCGGCGGGTGCGGGTGTCAACGGTACTTGCGGTTTCAACCGTCTGCGGCGGAAGACGGTTTCCGCCGGTGGGGCCCGGTCGGACCCGGTCGGCCGGTCACGGCGCGAGGCGGATCGTCGCGGCGCTGAGCGCTCCGGCTGTCCGTGCCCGCACGGGTGACCGCCGTTCTGCCGCGCGCCGACGCCCGGCACATCCACCGTGGGATATCGCTGCTGTGAAAAGGTCTGCCGGCCCGTCCGCCCCCATTCCCGATCACGCCGGAATACGGGGGAAATACGGTTCTGATCACTCCGACACGGCAGCTATGTCGATGACCTTCACTGCTTTGAACGTCCATGATGTCAATGACCTTGACGGCCCCTCAGCTGCGCAGAACACTGCCGTCGCGCTCGTCAGGGAGACCGGGCGGGACAGGACGCGGGCCGTTCTACCAGCCGCTGTTCTCCGCACCGGCTCCGTGGAAACTCGCCTTCTGATTCTCCGGGGGTCTTCCGGTCCTTTGGAGACTTCTCAGCAATTCGGTTCCGGATAAGGGGACGCGACCATGTCGGACAAGTTTGTCGCCGCAATCGACCAGGGCACCACCTCCAGCCGCTGCATCATCTTCAACCAGGACGGTGCCATCGTCGCCGTCGACCAGCGCGAGCACCGCCAGATCTTCCCCAAGCCCGGCTGGGTGGAGCACGACGCCACAGAGATCTGGTCCAAGGTCCAGGCCGTGGTCGCCGGAGCGATCGCCAAAGCCGGCCTGCGAGCCGACCAGCTCAGCGCGATGGGGATCACCAATCAGCGCGAGACGACGGTTCTGTGGGACAGGGCGACCGGTAAGCCGGTGCACAACGCCATCGTCTGGCAGGACACACGTACGGCCGCTCTCTGCACCGAACTGGGCGGCTCAGAGGGCCAGGACCGCTTCCGGGACCGTACGGGGCTGCCGCTGGCGCCCTATTTCGCCGGGCCGAAAGCCGTCTGGCTGCTCGACAACGTCCCCGGGCTGCGGCAGCGGGCCCAGGCGGGAGAGATCGCCTTCGGCACCATCGACTCCTGGCTCATCTGGAACCTCACCGGAGGCACCGACGGCGGCGTGCACGTCACCGACGTCACCAACGCCGGGCGCACCATGCTGATGAATCTGGAATCACTTCAGTGGGACCAGTCGATCCTGGACGCCATGAACGTTCCCGCGGCCATCCTCCCGGAGATCAAATCCTCTTCGGAGGTGTACGGGACGGCGGTCGGCCAGCTCGCCGGGGTGCCGGTCGCCTCCGCGCTCGGTGACCAGCACGCGGCGCTGTTCGGCCAGACGTGCTTCGACGTGGGCGAGGCCAAGAACACCTACGGCACCGGCTCCTTCCTGCTGCTCAACACCGGGACACGGCCGGTCGCCAGCAAGAACGGGCTGCTGACGACGATGGGCTACCAGCTGAACGGTGAGCCCCCCGCGTACTGCCTGGAGGGGTCGATCGCCATCACCGGCGCACTCGTCCAGTGGTTCCGTGACCAGCTGGGCATCATCAGCGAGGCCGCCGAGATCGAGACACTCGCGGCGAGTGTGGAGGACAACGGCGGTGCGTACATCGTTCCGGCGTTCTCCGGGCTTTTCGCGCCGTACTGGCGCTCGGACGCGCGCGGTGTCATCGCGGGACTGACCCGGTACGTCACCAAGGGCCATCTGGCCCGTGCCGTGCTCGAGGCGACCAGCTGGCAGACGCGCGAGGTCGTGGACGCCATGTACCAGGACTCCGGGGTCCACATCAGGAGCCTCAAGGTCGACGGAGGCATGACGGGGAACAACCTGCTGATGCAGCATCAGGCGGACGTTCTCGGCGTACCGGTGATCCGGCCGGTGGTCGCGGAGACGACCTGTCTGGGTGCCGCGTACGCCGCGGGTCTGGCGACGGGGGTCTGGTCGGACCTGGACGAACTGAGCTCCCACTGGAAGCGCGACGCGGAGTGGACGCCCCACATGGAGCCGGACGAGCGGGAGCGGGAGTACAACAACTGGCGTAAGGCGGTGAAGCGCAGCTTCGGCTGGCTGGAGGACGGCGACTGAGACCGCGTCAGGCAGCCGCCGCGCAGCAGAACCGAGCTCCGTTCCGCCCCTGTGCCCTCAGCGCGCGGGGGCGGGGTGGGGCTCATTCTGCTGGGCCAGCGTGGCGCGGCGCAGCGCATGCTCGACCACGGAGACCAGCACGTCGCGGACGGACTCACGGCGCCGCGCGTCGCACACCATGATCGGCACTTCCGCGTCCAGGTCGAGTGCCTCGCGTACGGACTCGGCGGGGTAGACGTCCGCCCCGTCGAAGTGGTTGACGGCGACGGTGAAGGGAATTCCGCGGCGTTCGAAGTAGTCGATCCCGGCGAAGCTGTCCTCGAGGCGGCGGGTGTCGACGAGAACGACCGCGCCGAGTGCTCCCTGCGCCAACTCGTCCCAGAGGAACCAGAAACGGTCCTGCCCGGGGGTGCCGAACAGGTAGAGAACCAGGCCCTCGTTGATCGTGATGCGGCCGAAATCCATGGCGACGGTGGTGGTGGACTTGGCCTCCACACCGGCGGTGTCGTCCACCGGGCGGCCCGCCTCGGTGAGCGTCTCCTCGGTGCGCAGCGGCTTGATCTCGCTGACGGCTCCGACGAGGGTCGTCTTGCCGACACCGAAGCCGCCCGCCACAAGTATCTTCAGCGTCACCGGTTCGGCGGGCGACGCTGTGGCGCCGCGCTTAAAGCGCCCGAAGGCCATCGATTACCTCTCTCAGGATACTTTCGTCCGGCAGGTCGGCCGGAGGTACGGGCCGGCTGACGCGGACCCAGTCGGCGTCGATGAGATCCCCGATGAGGACACGCACGACGCCGACCGGCAGGTCGAGTTCGGCAGCGAGTTCGGCGACGGACTGCGGAGCGCGGCGGCAGCTGATGACGATGTCGACGTGCTCGGGAGCAAGCGAGCTGTCTGCGTGCACGTCGGCGTCGTCGTGGCTGCGGCTGTCCGCGGGAAAGGCCGAACTGCCTCCGTCACCTTGCCCGTTGCCGTTCCCGTTCTCGTCGGGTTTCGCTTCCCCTTCACCGTCCGGGCTCTCGGCGATCACCAATGCGATGAGGTCGAGACGTGCCTCATCGGAGCTGCTGCGGGTGCGGCCGCGCGTCATGGCGTACGGCCGCACCACAGGCCCTGCGGCGTCGTCGAACCAGCGGTCCGTCATCACTGAGTCCTGTCAGGTCCCGTCAGTTCCCGCTCGTGCTGCTGGGCGGGCCCGACCGGGGGGCGGTGCCGAGGTGCACACCGACCCGCTTGACCAGAAGCGTCATCTCGTAGGCGATCAGCCCCACATCGGCGTCGGCCTCTGCGAGTACGGCGAGGCAACTGCCGTCACCGGCAGCCGTGACGAAGAGGAAGGCGTCTTCCAGTTCGACCACAGTCTGCCGGACGCCGCCCACATCGAAGTGGCGTCCGACGCCCTTGGCGAGGCTGTGGAAGCCGGATGCGACTGCCGCCAGGTGCTCGCCGTCCTCGCGGGTCAGCTCCTGCGATGCTCCGCGGGCAAGCCCGTCGCCGGAGAGCACGAGCGCCTTGCTGATACTGCCGACGCGCTGGACCAACTCGTCAAGGAGCCAGTTGAGTTCACCGCTTCCCGGAGCAGTGTTCGCTGTGGCTTTCGGTGCGGTCATCGACCGTCCCCCTCCGGTGTCGTTCCTGGTGCTGACTCCGCCGCCTCGTCGGCCGAGGCTTCGGCGTTCTGCCGACGGCCCCGCTGCCAGCCGCGCTGGAGCGATGCCATCCGGCTGCGGACCTCGTCCGCGTCCCGGTTTTCGGGGTCACCGGATTCGGTACCACGGTCACCGCGGGCTGATGCGCCGTCGGCTGAAGCCTGCTTGAGCTGGGGCGCCAGGTTCGCCTGACGCACACGCCGGGGCAGACCGCTGACCGTACCGGATTGTGTGCCTCCGGTGGGCGGGGCGGGGGTGGATTCCGGCCCCGGTGAGCGGCCGTCACTGTCCGGGGCGTCCTGGCGCTCCGCGCCTGGTGCACCGGGTGCCTCAGCACGTGAGTGGCGTTTGCCGTGATCGACCGGGCGGCCGTGGTCCGCGACGAGCACGGGAGTCTGGGGGCGACGGCGCGGCAGCGGAGCGAGACCGCCACTCTCTTCTCCGTCGCTTGCGGGCCGGGAGGAGGCGGCCTCGTCCTGTGCCTGCTGGTGCTGGTGCTGGTCGGCTCCGGGCCGGAGGCCTCGTGTTGCCGCGGGGCCTCCGGTGCGCCGCAGCGGGGTGCTGCGGCCGGTGTCCCTGCCGGGGCCCTTGCCGCCGAAGCCCGGGGCGTTGCCGTTGTCGCTGTCGTTGTCGCCGGCGCGGTCGTTGTCGTTGTCGTTGCGGCTGCCTCTGCCGGAGTCCTCCAACTCGGCCAGCGGCGCTTCGAGTTCGACGGGTCCGTCGAGAGCGGGCCGATTCTGGGTGACGCCGCTGTGCAGCGACGGAACGGACTTGCGAGTGAGGGCGTCGAGCCGCTGCCCCGTCACTCCCTTGCCCGCGCGTCCGTGTGCGCCGCGCTCCTCGTCGGGCTCGTAGGACTCCGACGTCTCCGAGGTCTCGGTGAGGATCCTCCCGGGGATGAGGACCACGGCCGTGGTCCCTCCGTACGGCGAGGGCTGCAGCGAGACGCGTACGCCCTGTCGCTGCGCGAGGCGGGAGACCACGAAGAGGCCCAGCCTGTCGGTGTCGGAGAGTTCGAACTCCGGTGTCTCGGCGAGACGCAGGTTGGCTTCGAGGAGCGCGTCGGCCGCCATGCCCAGGCCACGGTCGTGGATCTCCAGGGTGAAGCCGTTGGCGACGCGTTCGCCGAGCACCTGCACTGCCGTGTGCGGCGGCGAGAACACCGTGGCGTTCTCCAGGAGTTCGGCGATGAGGTGGGTGAGGTCGGCCACGGAACCGCCGTCGACGGCCAGTCGCGGCAGGCGCCGCACCTCGATCCGCTCGTAGTCCTCGACCTCGGCGACGGCCGCCCGTACGACGTCCATCAGCTGCACCGGTTTGCGCCACTGCCGCGAGGGTGCGGCGCCGGAGAGGATGACGAGGCCTTCCGCGTGCCGGCGCATGCGGGTGGTGAGGTGGTCGAGCCGGAAGAGGTCGGCCAGCTCGTCGGAGTCCTCCGTGCGCCTCTCCATGTGGTCTAGCAGCGTGAGCTGCCGGTGCAGCAGAACCTGGTTGCGGCGGGCGAGGTTGACGAACACCTCGGAGACGCCCTGGCGCATGCCCGCCTGCTTGACGGCTGCCTCGACGGCCGCGCGCTGAAGGGTGTTGACCGCCTGGCCGACCTGCCCGGCCTCGTCCTGCGGGTACTCCAGCTTCGGCGCCTCGGTCTCGATGTCGACCGTTTCACCGGCGGCGAGACGGCGCATGACGCTGGGCAGCCTGGCGCCCGCGGCCTCTTGCGCCTCGCTGCGCAGGGTGCGCAGGTCACGTACGAGGCTGCGGCCGACCCGGAAGGAGATGATGATCGAGGCCAGAACGGCTGCCGCGCCGAGCACACCGGCCGCACCCGCCTGTATGAGCACCCTCGTGGCGGCGGGCTGCACACGCTGCTCGTAGCGGTCGCCGGCCTCGAAGTTCATCCGCTCGAGGTCGGTGAGCACCGTCGAGGTCGCCGACGACCACCGTTCCGCGTTGACGACGCCGTTCGTGCCTCTGCTGCCGGCCGCGATGATGGCGTCCTCGTAACTGCGCAGTGTCCGGCCGTCGGTGCCGTTCCAGTACGTGTCGAAGACCTGCCGCTCCTCGGCGGGCAGTTCCGAAAGCGTGGTGTCGTAGGTGAGGTTGCGCTCGGCGACCCGGTCGGAGAACGCACGCCTGTCGCCCTTGGTCATCTTCCCCGAGGCGAGCGCCGCTGCCATCAGGGCGTCCTCGCGGGCGAGGTATTCGCGAGCCCTGTCGAGGCCGACGAGGGCGCGGCCCTGCTTGTCCAGATCGACGTCGTTGAGTCCGCCCAGAGCGGCGACGAACGCGTAGCAGGGGTCGATGAGTTCGTTGTACGCCTGGAAGGCGCCGCCTCGTGTGAGCGTGTTCTCCTCGGCCTTGCCGCGGATCTCCTTCAGGTCGTCGAACTTCTCCAGCATGGCGTCGAGACGCGTGTGTGCGTTGCCGGTGAGGCTCGAACGCAGCCCGGGCTCCCGGGCGTTGGAACGCAGCTTCCTGATCTGGGCGTCCGTGTCCCGCTGCTGCTTCTTCAGCTGGCTGAGCGCTTCGGAGCCGCGCGGGTCCGCAAGGTAGACCAGGATCTGCCGCCGCTCGCGCTGGACCGCCTGGGCGGCGTCCTGCGCCGGATCACCCACCTCGTCCACGGTGTTGACGACGTTGAGCAGCTCCTGCGCCTCACGCCCGGTGAGGTACGTGGCGAAGGCCCAGATGGACACCAGGGACAGCAGCGGCACCAGCAACAGCACCACGATCTTCCGGCGGATCGACCTACCGCGAAAGCGCATGGCCTCCCCTAGTCAACCCCCTCCGCTTGGGGGGCGAGTTTCGACAGCAAACGGCGTGAGCCTACTACTGACGCATGACCTAGTCGTAGATGTGTCCGAGCGGGAAAACCGGCCGTCCGGGGTGCCTCATCCTGAGATGTCCGCCGATGCCCCAACCGCGTTCGCGGATTGTGGCGCAGGCCACGCCCATGGAAACGTGTGAGCGTGTGGGGGTTCGCATAGGGGGAAGTGAAGAGATCATGTACGCAAAGCCCCGGCTGCCGGATCCGGTTCGTACAGCCGCGGTGCGCGCGCTCGTCATAGTGGCGGTCACACTCGTGCAGTTGATGATCGCCGTCCTGTGTTCGCTGGCGGCGGTGTGGCTCGCCTTCCCCATGGTGATCTCCACCGTGGCCAGCACCGTCGTGGCGACGTGGGCGGTGCTGGATGTGTGGGTGACCCGGCAGGTGTGGAGGCAGCGGCACGGGGTGCTCTCCGAGCCGAGCAGCGCGGCGCGGGCACGCGCTCGCGTACGGACCAGGCGGGAGTCGGAGAGCTGACCACGGGCCGTGCCCGCGGGCGCGGCCTCAGGACTCGCCGCGCGGATCGGCCTGCGCGGGGACCCGGGGCCGGCTGTCCGCCTGTTCGGGACGGCGGAACATCCGCGTCGCGGTGATCTCACCGTGCACCGTCTCCCCGTCGGGATCCTGCTGCGGCAGCCCGGGCCGCAGATGCTCCTCGACGCTGATGTACTTCAGCCCCGCCCGGAGGTCCGCGTCGTTGCGCAAGCGGATGACGAGCGGGAACTCCGCGAGCGCCGTGGTGTCGAACAGGCCGGTCGTATAGAGCAGTTGGACGCCCAGCGCGTCGGCGACAGCACGCTGCAGCTCCAGCAGATACGTGGCGTTGGCGCGGCCGATGGGATTGTCGAGGAAGAGTGTGCCCGCGTGCCGGTGCCTGTCGTGGCCGCGGTCGTTGCTGCGCAGCGCGGCCATGGTGCAGTAGAGCGCGATGGCGGCCGTGAGGAGCTGGCCGCCGGAGAAGACGTCTCCCATCTGGCCGACGGGGACGCGTTCCGCCCGCAGCACGGCGTCCGGCTTGAGGATCTCCACGGAGACACCGCGCGGCTGCAGCCCCGCGTGAACTCCCCGCAGCAGCAGCGACATTCCGTCCCGCCGCAGGTCGGAGTTCTTACGGACGGCGGCGCGGGTCGCCTCGTCGATGACCTCGCCCAGACGCTCGGCCAGCGTCGCCTGGTCGGGGTCCTCGAAGCGGATGCGCAGGAACTCCTGCCCCGACCACTCCCCCAGCCCCTCCGGCAGCCGCGACAGGCGCTGCGCCGCGCGCAGCGTCGCCAGCGAGGACTCCACAAGGCCGCGCAGCCGGTCGACGATGCTGTCGCGGTTGCGCTCCAGCTGCTCCAGCTCGTCGGTGAGCACGCGCAGCCGCGGCGCGAACGCGTCCGCCCAGGCCGGGGCGTGCTCCGGCAGTGCACCGGCGGGCAGTTCACGGATCTGCTGCCGGGCGGGGGTGCGCACCTGCTCGTAGCGGGAGGAGTTGGCATGCCGTACGAGCACCTCGCACGCCTCACGCACCGCCTGCTCCGTGGCCGACAGATCGGCGGCGCAGCCACGCAGCGAACGGCGCGACTCGGCAGCTGCCTGACGGGCTTCGGCCGGGGTGCCGGGATAGGGCTCAGGAGCTTCGTCGCCGTCATGCTGTGCGGCGGCCTGCGGGTCACGCAGCTGATCGCGGAGCATGGCGGCGGTTTCCTCGAATCCTCCCGCTGCGTCCTGGGCGGCCTGCAGGGAGCGCAGCAGTTCGTCGTGCGCGGAGCGTGCCGACTCCAATTCGTCGCTGCGGGCGGCCAGTTCGCTGTTGGCCGTACGCAGGAGGCTCTGCGCGTGCTCGACGTCCGCGGGCACCGAGGAGCCGGGGAGGTCGGTGTGGGCGTCGCCGTCGGCCGGTGCCAGACGCTCCGCTTCCCCGCGCAGTCTGCCGAGTTGCTCGCTTGCGCTCGCGGCGCGCGTCTCCAGCTTCTGCACCAGGGACTCGGCCCGCGCCGCCGCGGCCTGCCGTGCGGGGCCGTCCGCGCCGTCGGAGCCCTCCAGGAGCTGAGCGGCGCGGGTCCGGACCTTGTTGGAGAGCCGGTCGAGCGCTGTCAGAGCAGCGGATTCGTCGCTCTCGGCCCGTGCCTGTTCGGCCCGCAAGTCGGCGCCCACGCCGACCTTCTCGTACAGCTGTGAGGCCGATCGGTACGCCTCGCGCAGCGCCGGCAGCGAGTTGTCGGGGGGCTGGGCGGTCTCGTCGATGTCGTCGGGCACACCCGCGATCTGGGCGCGCTCGGCGCGCAGCGTACGTGCGGTGCGGTGGGCGTCGTCCGCGGCACGCTGAGCAGCACGTCTGTCCTCGTCGGCTGCGCGTGCCCGCGCCAGGCAGGCCTCTGCCCGCTCCTCCGCCTCCGCGGCCTCGTCGCCGAGCGTGCGGAGCCGGGCCTGCCAGCCGGTGCGTTCGCGCAGCCTGAAGGCAAGACCCGCCAGCGCGTCGGCACTTCGACGGGCGCGCTGTGCCTGCTCCTGCTTCTCCTCGCGTACACGGGCGGCGTCGGCGGCTGCCTCCTCCGCCTCCTGATGTGCCGTACGGGCGTGGGCGAGGTGGTGACGGGCGGTCTCGGCGGCGGCGCGGGTCTCGTCCGCGGCGGCGGCCAGTTCCGCGAGCCGTCCCTGCGGGCATCCCGTACGCCACGAGGCGAGCCGTGCCGCGAGCGTACGGTCCGCGGAGAGGCGGGCGGCGAGCGCGCGGATCTCCTCGTCGCGGACGTGGGCCCTGTGGCGCAGTTGTGTGCGTTCGTCGTCGGCGGCCAACTCGTCGTGCATGGCCGGGTTCGGCGGCACGAGGAAGACATCTTCGCGCCGGGCCTGAGCTGTGCTCGGGGAGGGTGTCGGTGCGAGCAGTGCGGCAGCTGTCCCGACCGCTACGGCAGAGCGGGGCAGAAGCGCGGCGCCGTTGAGGACTTCGCGGGCGCGGGCGTGACTCGCGGGGTCGGTGATGATGACGCCGTCGACCAACTCCGGGCGCGCTGCGAGCACGTCGGCGTGGTCGGCGGGGTCGACGGCCTGCGCGAGGTAGCGCCAGCCGGGGAGGGCCGGGACGCCGTGCTCGCCGAGGAAGTCGACGGTGGCTGTGACGTCGGGGCCCGGCGGAAGCAGCCCTCCGTCGCCCAGAGCGCCCAGCATGCGGGAGTCCTCGGCCGCGGCGGTGCGCAGCTCGAAGAGCTGCCGCTCGGAGGCGGCGACGGCCTCGTCGAGCAGCTCTGCGAGCGCCTCGCCGCCCCTGTCCAACTCCTCTGCTGTGAGGGGGCCTTCGACGCCTGCGCTGCCCGTATCCGCTGTCGCGGCATCTGCGGGCTCCTCGGCCTCGCCGGGCTCGCCGGGGTTTGCGGACTCCCCCGGCCCTGCTTGCGCTGTGCGCGGCGAAGGCAGGGACGGCGGCCTGCGGGAAGCGGACTGCGCATGGGGCAGGCCGAGGAGTTCGGCCAGACGTTCTTCGGTGCCCAGGCTCTCGGCCGTGCGGCGCTCGGATCCGTAGGCGGCGGCAGCCCCTTCGGCTGCGTCCGCTGCCCGGGCGGCGGCGAGCTCGGCCCGGGAGAGCTCCGTAGTCGTCTCCTGAGCGCGCTCGGCGGTACGTCGCCCGGCCTCGCGGGCCTGCTCCCACGCGGCGACGGCGCTCTTCTCGGCGTCGCTCGCAGCCAGGGCGGCGCGGGCGGGATCCACCTCGCCGCTCTCGCCGCCGGCGGCCTCGATCCAGCCCGCGCGGACCGCTTCGCCCGTCTCCTGCTCGACTTCCGCGAGCCGTTGACGAAGGTGTTCCGTCTCGCTGCGGGCACGCTGGGCTTCGGTTGCCGCAGCCGTCGCGTCACGATGGGCCGCCTCGCCCCCCGCCTGGAGCTGCGCGGAGCGCTCCTCCTCCGAGGTGGCGAGGCCCTCGCCGTCCTCGGCTGCCGCGTGCAGCGCCCGTACGAGATCGGCGGCGGCCCTGGCGCGGGCTGAGAGGGCGGGGGCCGCGTCCCTTTCGGCCTCTCGGATGGCGGCGGAGACGCGAGCTGCGCGGTCGGCGGCGGTGCGGTGCTGCAGTACGGTCTCGGCTGCCTGCCACGCCGCGTGCAGCGTACGGGCGTCGGTGAGTTCGCGGCGCTGAGCGGTGGCCGCCTTCTCTGCTCCGGCCAGCGCGAGGGAGGCGTGCCGGTAGGCGAGTTCGGCGGCGACCAGGGAGGAAACGGCGCGGGCATCGGCGGCACCCGCCACGGCGCGGTCGGCCTCGGCGACCTGCTCGGCGAGTTCGGCGCTGCGCGCACGCTCTTCGGTGCCACGGGTGGTGAGCCGGCGGGCGAGGGTGCGCGTCCGGTGCTCGGCGCCCGCGTGGATGTCGCGGGCACGCTCGCGCTGCTCCGCGGAATCGGAGATGCGGTTGAGCAGGTCGAGGGAGCCGGCGGTGAATTCGCGTTCGGCGGTGAGTTCGCTGCGGCGGCCGAGCTTGTGGGCGAAGCCGTGCACCAGATCGGCGAGTCCGTCCGTGTCGCGGGTGTCGGTGACGGCGCGCAGCAGCAGATCGGTGAAGTCGGAGTCGTTCTTCACCGCGAAGAGACCGGCGGCTTCACCTTCGTCGGCGTTCATCTCCCGCTGATAGCGGAAGAGTTCGGGGTCCAGGCCGAGCCCGGTGAGGCGTTCCGTCCAGCGTTCGTGCACCTCTTCCCAGGCGACGTCCAGGTTCGGGTACGCCTTGCCCGCCTCGGTGAGGACGTCGCGGAACCCCTTCATGGTGCGGCGGCGGCCGCGGGCCGTGGACGCGCCGTCGGCGGCCGGATGCAGGGCGGCCGACTCCGCCACGGGCAGCGAGTCGAGGCTCATGCCGGGGCCGGGCCGGAACGCGTACCACGCCTCGGCGAACTTCCGCGGGTCGTTGGAGACTTGCCGCCCGCGCCACTCACTGACCTTGCCGACGACGACGGTCTCTCCGGTGCGGGTGTGCTGCCACTCCAGGGCCACGTGGCCGCAGTCGTCCGCCAGCAGGAACTTGCGGAGCACGCCGGAGCTGGCGCCGCCGAGAGTGTTGCGGTGCCCGGGAAGCATCACGGAGAAGATCAGCTTCAGCAGGACGGACTTGCCTCCGCCGTTCTCCAGGAAAAGCACCCCGGCGGGTGCGGGACGGCGCGGCGGTCCGCTCGGCTCGTCCTCGAAGAAGTCGGCCTGGGCGGGAGCGGGGCTGGGCACCGGGCCGCCCACCCCGCGCAGGTCCAGCACGGTGTCGGCGTAGCGCGCACCGGCGGGCCCGATGGAGTAGAGGCGGATCCGGGACAGCTCGTACATGGCGGGGGCTCTCGTCGTGTGGATTCAGAGGTCGTGTGTGCGGAAGGGCGTGTGTGCGGAGAAGAGGTGGAGCGGCCGGGCCGGTGGGGGGCCCGGCTCTCCGGGGGCGGGTCAGGAGTGGAAGGGGAGGGCGGCGTCGCCGGCGATCTCCACGCCGTCTCCCTCTCCGGGCGGCAGCAGGCTCGCGGTGCCGTCGCTGACGGGCACGACGCCCAGCTCCAGCAGTTCCGACATCGCGGCGTTGCCCGCCATGTCACGGACCTGCAGCTGGTAGCGCGGCGTGGTGCGGTAGGTGCCGCCCGCGTCGTCGCTGGTGCGCTGGAGGAAGCCGGAGTCGACGAGGAAGGCGACGGCCTTCCCGATG
>Ga0190265_10000818_pt1 | contig 20694 bp, 22 predicted proteins | sample Popmic124T_FD_133135 | JGI IMG/M metagenome (GOLD analysis project Ga0190265, IMG submission 133135) | Populus adjacent soil microbial communities from riparian zone of Indian Creek, Utah, USA - 124 T | ecosystem: Environmental > Terrestrial > Soil > Riparian zone | place: USA: Utah | collected...
AGTCCGCCGCGAAGTAGTAGCAGCGGTAGCGGTCCTGCAGGTCCACCCAGTTCTTGAGGGCGCCGAAATAGTTGCCCAGGTGGATCTTGCCCGTCGAGCGCATGCCCGAAAGCACGATGTTCTGTTCCGACACGAGTCCTCCTCAGAAGAGATTGATCACCACGATCAGGACTCCCGAAACCAGGAAGAGCAGCGGCAGCACCCCGATCAGGGCGACGGCGACCCCGATCATAAAGCCGTAGGGGCGCAGCACCGCAAGCCTGGCCGCCCAGTCGGGAGGCAGGAGGTGGAGCACGATCTGGCCGCCGTCCAGCGGCGGCATGGGGATGAGGTTGAACGCCGCGAGGAAGACGTTCAGCAGCACCATCCGCACCAGGGTGAACATCAGCGGGAAGGTCTCGGGCCTCACCACCTGGCCGGCCGGCGGCATGATCACCATGGTCCCCGCCTCCCGCCCGGCGGGCCCCAGGACCACCAGCGCGACGACGAGCGCGATGAAGGCGAGCCCGGCGAGCAGGAGGTTGGCGATCGATCCCGCCGCGAGCACGAGGATCTCGTCGCGCCCGCGCCGGCGCAGCTTCTCCTCGACCACCGGGGTGGGCTTGCCCCAGCCGAAGACGGGCAGCCCCAGGGCGATCAGCACGCCCGGGAAGATCAGCGAGCCGGCGGGGTCCAGGTGGCGCAGCGGGTTGAGCGTCACCCGTCCGAGGCCGCGCGCGGTCGGGTCGCCGCAACGGTCGGCCATCCAGGCGTGGGCGCCCTCATGCACCGAGATGGCGAGCAGCAGCAGCAGGATCTCGACGGCGGCCGTGAAGAGGTGGTTCGGGTCCATCAGGCACGCCTCCCGGCGGCAGAGCGCTCAGGCACCGGCCCGCGCGGGAGCCGCCAGGCGCCGGTCGAGGTTCACCATGAGCCGTTCGTTCTCTTCGAGGACGCGCTTCTCGATCCACAGGGTCCAGCCCTGGACCGGCACGGTGATGACGAACAGCACGTGGTGCACCCACGGGGGGATGGAGCCGGTGGCGACCCCGCCGCCGAGGATGAAGGTCGCCATCGCGAGGCCCATCGCCAGCATCAGCCAGGGGTAGGAGAGGTTCTTGAACCGCTTGGTGTCTTCGATCAGCGCCGGCTCCAGGCCGTTCTCGTTGACCGCGTCCTTGATCGCCTTGCCGGTGCCGATCAGGTAGAACATGATCCAGCAGTGGGAGAACAGCAGCAGCAGGCTGGCGGCGAGCCCCACCAGCACGTGGAGCGGCATCTCCGAGTCGGTCGAGCCGGTGAGCATGTAGCCCAGCACGGCGGAAGCGATGAAACCCAGCGTCGCCATACCGCCGACCACCAGGAGGGCACGTCCCATCATGACAGCGATCCTCTCGTAAGCATCATCTCAGTCTCCATCCTTCTTCTCCATCTCCCGAGCCGTTTCCTGAAGATCCGGCGCCGCCGCGAAGACCTCGGCCCGCCAGAGCGCCGCCGCGACCGCCGGCCGGAACCTCTCCTCCACCCGCGCGCGGCCAGCCTCGCCGCGCCGCCGCGCCGTAGCGGGATCCGCGAGGACCTCCGCCAGGGCGCGGGCCAGGGCGCCGGGATCTTCCGGCGGCACCAGCCAGCCGGTCGAGCCGTCCTCCACCACCTCGGGAATGCCGCTCACCCGGCTCGCCACCACCGGCACCCCCGCCTCCATCGCCTCCAGCACCACCAGCGGCATGCCCTCGTAGGTCGAGGGCACCACCAGGGCGGCGGCGCCGCGGAGCAGCGCCCGTACGCCCGCGGCGTCCCGGCGGCCGAGGAAAAGGTCCGCCTCGAGGCCCAGCGCCGCGGCCTTCCGCTCCAGGGCGCCACGGTGCTCGCCGTCGCCGGCGATCCGCAGCCGCGCCGCCGTTCCGCTCCGCCGCAGCTCGGCCAGGGCCTCCAGCAGCACCTCGACCCCCTTGCGGACGCGCAGGCGGCCGACGAAGAGCAGGTATCCCGGTTCCAGGCCCTCCGGCTCCCGCGGCTCCCGCGGCTGCACGGCCTCCACCGGAAGCCCTCCGGTCACGTTGGGGATCACCCCGACCCGCTCCACCGCGTAGTCGCGGCGGATCTCGGCGGCGGTCGCGCGGCTGGGCGCCAGCACCAGATCGGCCGACCAGGCGGTGAGCCATCCCAGGAGGATCTGCAGCGGCGCCTTGAGCCAGCGGAACCTCAGCTCCACGCCGCCCGGCCGCCCCATCACCCGCTCCTCGGCGACCAGCGGCCGGACCGCCCGCAGCTCCTCGACATAGCTCACCTGGAGCAGGGCGGCGAGCAGCGGCCGCGGCGCCTCAGGCGGTGAGAGCGGCGCGAGCACCGCCACCAGGAGGGCCGCCAGCGCGCCGTCCGACTCGTGAACCTGCACCACATGGGGCCGAAAACGTCGCAGCGCCCGCCAGGCCGCCGGCACGATGAGCAACGGGAACAACACCTTGGGCCCCCGGGCACCCCCGGGGCCCCGGCCGAGCACCTCCACCTCGTCGCCGGCTGACCGCAGACCGGCCGCCAACTGTAGCACCTGTTCGCCGACGCCGGAAACGTCGCGCGGCGGCAGGGTGTTGGCGATCAGCAGGACGCGCATGGCCGGCACAGTGTAGGTTGCGTCAGGCCCACGTCAAGCGCCGAGCCCCGCGCCGCCCGAGGCGAAGACGCCTCCCCGCAACGCCTCCAGCTCGGAGGCGCCGAGGCGCTCCACCAGCTCGCGGGCGTCATCTCGGGCGCGCACCAGCCATTCGAAGTCCTCCGGCAGGCGAGCGATGCGCAAGGGGGGCAGGCCCGCCTGGCGGGTGCCCAGCAGGTCGCCCGGGCCGCGCATCCGCAAATCCTCCTCGGCGATCAGGAAGCCGTCGCCGGTCGAGGCGAAGACTTGGAGCCGCTCCCTGCCCGCCTCGGTCAGCCGGCCGTGCAGGGCGACGCAGACGGAGGCCGCCGCACCGCGACCCACCCGGCCGCGGAGCTGGTGGAGCTGGGCGAGCCCGAAGCGCTCGGCGCTCTCGATCACCATCCAGGTGGCCTCCGGCACGTCCACCCCGACCTCGATGACCGTGGTGGCGAGGAGGACCCTCACCTCGCCCGCGGCGAAGGCGCGCATGGCACGGTCGCGCTCGGCTGACGGCATCCGCCCGTGCACCACCGCCAGGGGGAAGCCGGCGAGGAGCTCGCGCAGACCCTCCTCCACCGCGGCGATCGAAGCAGTCGAAGCCGGCGATGCCGCCGAGCCCTCACCGCTCCCGTCGATCAGCGGCACGACCACGTAGGCGCGGCCGCCGCCCGCCAGCTCCTCGCGGAGGCGCCCGTAGACCTCGCTCCGCTTGCGGGCCGGCATCACTTCCGTGGCTACGGCCGATCGCCCCGGTGGCAGCTCGTCGAGCGTCGAGACCGGCAGGTCGCCGTAGGCCACCAGGGCGAGCGAGCGGGGGATCGGCGTCGCGGTCATCACCAGCATGTCCGGCCGGTCTCCCTTCTGGCGCAGCAGGCCGCGCTGGTCGACTCCGAAGCGGTGCTGCTCGTCGACCACCGCGAGCCCCAGACGGCGGAACAGGACCTTCTCCCGGATCAGCGCGTGGGTGCCCACCGCGAGCTGGACGTCGCCCGCGGCGAGCCGCTCGCGCAACCGCCCGGGCTCCGCCGCCGAGGCGGTGAAGAGGCCGAGCCGGTAGCGGCCCCCGAGCAACCGGTCGAGGCTCGCGAAGTGCTGCTCGGCCAGCAGCTCGGTGGGCGCCATGAAGGCGCCCTGGAAGCCGTTCTCCAGGGCAACCACCAGGGCCAGGGCGGCGACGATGGTCTTGCCGCTCCCCACGTCCCCCTGCAGCAGGCGGAGCATGGGGTGCGGCCCCTCGAGGTCGTCCACGATCTCCTTGAGCACCCGCTTCTGCGCCGCGGTCAGCCGGAAGGGCAGCACCTCGCGGGCCGCCTGGCGCACCGCCGCGTCCACCCGGTAGCGCAGGGTGCGCGGCTCTCCCCGCCCCTCGGCGCGCAACAGGGCGAGCGCGAGTTGGAGGGCCAGCAGGTCGCCGTAGATCAGCCGCAGGTGGGCGGGGCTGCGCCGCCGGTTCAACGCCTCGACGTCGGCGTCCGGCGCCGGATGGTGGAGGGCCTCCAGGGCCTCTCCCAGCGGCGGCAGGCCGTGGCGGTCGAGGATGTCGGCGGGGAGAGGCTCCGGGATCTGCCGCAGGTCGAGGCCGCCGAGCACGCCGGCGAGCACCCGCCGCAGCACCGGCGCGCTCAAGCCCCCCGCCGCCGGATAGACCGGCGTCACCCGCGCACCATGGAGGGCGCGCTCCGGCCTCTCGCAGGAGGGGTTGACCAGCTCGAGGCCCGAGGCGGCCTCGCGCACCGCGCCGTGGAGGATGTGCTCCTCCCCCTCCAGCTCCTGGTTGGCGAGATAGGGACGGTTGAACCAGACGACCGGCAGCGTGCCGGTGCCGTCGTCCAGCAGGCCGCGGACGAGGCTGAAGCCGCGGCGCCGGGTGCGCAGGCGGCGGAGGTTCCGCAGCTTGCCGAGCAGGGTGTAGGAGCCGCCCGCGGCGACGGAAGCGACGGAGGCGACCGTGCGCCGGTCCTCGTAGCGGGACGGCAGGTGGAAGAGGAGGTCCAGGGCGGTGTGGTAGCCGGCCTCGGCCAGGGCCCGGGCACGCGCGGGGCCCACGCCGCGGACCTTCAGCTACGGCACCTCGAAGCGGAGCACGACCACGCCGAACCGCAGCTCGTCGCCGGCCTTGAGCTCCTGCGGCACGCCGGTGTCGAGACGCACGCCGTTCAAGAACGTGGCGTTCATCGTGCCGATCTCCTCGCCGAAGAAGAACTTTTCGCCGCGGCGGTAGATCTTGGCGTGGCGGCGGCTGACCGAGCGCTGGTTGTCCACCGGGGTGAGGTCGATGTCGGGGAAGATGCCGGTCACCGGGTCCTTGCGGCCGATCGTCGTCTCCGCGCCGTCCGACAGGGAGAACTCCATCCCCGAGGGCACGTGCAGCAGTTTCTCCGGCCCCTCCGCCAGCACCTGCGCAGCCGGCGTCGGCATCTCGCGCGAGGGGCTGATCCGAGTGCCGAGGACCTCCTTCAGCAGCTCGTCCGTCTCGCGCAGCCGGCGGGAGAGCTTGCGCATCATGCGTACGGCGATCTCGGGGTTGCCCTGGAGGAGCTGGTCGAAGGTGGAGCCGTTGATCTGCAGCAGCCGGCAGTCGGTCGCCGCCCGCGCCGTGGCCGCCCGCGGCAGGTCTTCGAGCACCGACATCTCGCCGAAGAAGTCGCCCTTTTCGAGGATCGCGAGCACCTGCTCCTCCTCGCCGACCACGTTCAGGATCTCGACCGTCCCCTCGTTGATGATGTACATCTCGGTGCCGAGGTCGCCCTCGCTGAAGACGAGCTCCCCTTCCTTGAACTCAACGGCGTAACCGCCCTTGCGGCCGGTGCCCGAGGGGCTGTTGCTGGTGGTCTTGAAGACGGTATTCGCCATGATCCCTCACCCTTCGCCGAGAACCAGCCGGCCGCTGCCGGCCGCGAGGCGCGCCGGCAGGCCCAGCGGCAGAGTCCGGTTGGGCGGCATGTGGCCGCTCTCGAGCCCCCAGGCGAGCGGCCAGGAGAAACCCTCCAGGCTGCCCGCCACCAGGGCCGGCCAGAACGACGGGTCCCTCCCCGGCACCTCTGCACCGTCGAGATGACCCATCAGCATGCCCTCGATGAGCGCCAGATTACCCGACAGCCGGAGGTGGGTCAACATGCGGTCCACGCGGTAGGCCGGCTCGGCCACCTCCTCCAGGAAGAGGAGCGAACCGGCGAGATCGGGAAAGTAGGGGGTGCCCAGGGTCGCCGTCAGCAGGCTGAGGCAGCCGCCGAGGAGCGGTCCCGCGGCCTCTCTTTCGCGGACATCGCGCCCATCGCGGAGAAACGAGGCGATCGGCTGCTCCACCGGATAACGGCCGGCGAGGGCGCCGAGCAGCGACTCCTCCTCCACCGGGGACAGGCCGCGCGCCAGGTCCGCCGCGGCCATCGGTCCGTGGAAGGCGACGAGGCGCAGCCGGCGGACCACCTCGAGGAGGAAGGGTGTCAGGTCCGAGTAGCCGACGTAGGCCCTGGGGTGGCGGCCGAGCAGGTCCCAGTCCAGGAAAGGCAGCAGCCGCATGACGCCGTAGCCGCCGCGCGCGAAGAAGATCACGGGGAGGTCGGGATCGTCGGCCAGGCGGTGGAAGGCGGCGAGACGCGAGGCGTCGTCGCCGGCGAACAGGCCGTGGCGGGCCAGGACGTTGTCGGCCAGCACCGGCTCGAAGCCGAGCCGGCGGAGGGCGGCGAGCCCCGCTTCCAGACGCGCGGGGTCGACGGGTCCCGAGAGGGCGGCCACCCCCACCCGGTCACCGGGTCCTGCGGCGGGTGGCAGATGAGCCGGTTCGATCAAGAGGCCGGAGAGCTCCGTAAGCCGAGTTCTGTGTCCCCGGCGCCGAAGCGCCGGGTAGCTGGCATTCCTCTGGGACCGGCGTTGCCGCCGGCCTCCAGCAACCTACCCGGAAACGGCCCCTCGCCCGGCGAACCGGACTCGGGGGCGGGACGGGCAGCCCGCATACCGTTCCCCTATTTGGTCTTGCTCCGCATGGGGTTTGCCGTGCCTCCGCCGTCACCGGCGGAGCGGTGCGCTCTTACCGCACCCTTTCACCCTTACCGGACTCCCGAAAGAGCCCGGCGGTTTGCTCTCTGTTGCACTTTCCGTCGCGTCGCCGCGCCTCGCCGTTAGCGAGCATGCCGCCCGTAGGAGCTCGGACTTTCCTCTCCACGCCGGCCCTTGCGGACTTCGTGGAGCGACAGCCTGGGGCTCTCCGGCCTTGCAGTCATTGTACCCTACTCGCCTCACCAACCCAGCGAGCCGGCCCCGCCCTTGAACGGCCCCACGATGTCGCGGGTGATCCAGCCGCCGTAGAAGTCCCCCTCCTGGGTCTCCACCCGCTCGCCGTCGACGAAGCAGGCCTCCATCGACTGGGGATAGAAGGCGACGTAACCCATCATCGGCTCGTAGATCCGGGTCGGCAGCGGGTAGTACCAGGCGGCCCTCTCGGCGCTCACGCCGTCGACCTCGACGTCGTAGTAGCGGGCAAGGCCCTTCCACTCGCACCAGGTCGCCAGCGGGTTCTCGCGCAGGAGCTCCATGCGGACGTCCTCGGGCGGGATGTAGTAGACGGGGGGGTGGCTGGTTTCGAGGACCCGCTTGGCGCGGCGGGTGTCGGCGATCGTCACGCCGTTGAAGCGGACCTCGATATGGCGCGTGCAGTCTTCCAGCGCGGGAGGACGCGGATAATCCCAGACGGATTCCTGTCCGGGGCCGGCTTCGATGGGTCGGTTCGTCATGGCGGGTGAACGATAGCGGATTCGCGGACGAAGCTCACCCCTCTCCACCTCGGGAGAGGAGGAGAGGGGTGCTCGGCTCGGCTGTTGGCAGCAGCAGCCTTACCGCTTGGCGAATTCGGGCTCGTGCACCTCGGGCTTGGGAGCCTCCTGCTGGCCCATCTTGCCCAGGGCTTCCGGAGTGAGGTTCTGGTTCTTCGCCTCCTCCTTGGCGGCGTTGGTCGCCTCCTTGGCCACCGTCTTCACCTTGTCGACCAGGCCGCTCGCGGTGAGGCCCTGGCTCTCGGCCTCCTCCTTGACCTTGTCGACCACGGTCTCGGCCACGTGCTTGGTCTTGTCGAGGGCCTCGCGGCCCGCCTCCTTGACCTCGTCCATCAGGTGGTCGCGGGTCTCGCCCATCAGCTCGTCTTCCTTGTGGGTCGACGGAATGGAGAGACCGGCGATGACGCCGAGCGCCAGGGTGGCGGCGCCGACCATGAGGGGGTTCTCCTCCAGGGTCTGCCAGAAGCCGGTCTGCGCCCGGCGGGCCTGACCCTTGGCCTTGTAGCGCAGCTCGGACGCCCGCTCCTTGGCCTGATGCGTGAGGCCGAGGGCGTGATCCTTGGTCCACTCGGCCGCGTCACCCGCCTTTTCCTTGGCGCCGAAAAGAGCGTCCTTGGCGCTGCCGGCCGCGTCCTTGACCGCATCCTTGGCCTGCGAAAGCCGGCCGGTGGATTGATCGGACTCATAGCCCGGATAACCGCCTCTGTTGTAGCTCTCCATGTCGGCATAACCCGCCGCGTAGGCGCGGTCGCTGCGGCCGTAGCGCTCGTAGCGGTCGTCGAAGCGAATGTCGCGGGCATCGCTGCGGCGCGACCTGTCGACCAGGAGCCAGCCGAGTCCGAGGCCGATCACGGCCGCCGGCATCGGGTGCTCGCGGACCACCTGGAGGAGCTTGCCGGCGCTGGCGGTCCCCCCGCCCTTGGCGAGGTTCCAGACCTCGAGCGCGAGCTGGCTCGGGGTCAGCTTGGCGTCGAGAGCGGCGAACGTCTCGTCCATGTCGGCACGGGTACGCTCGATGTCGTTGCGGATGGCCGTCGAGCCCTCTCGGGTGCCGGAGCCAAGATCATCGCTCCGGTACGTCGAGCCCGTCGGTCCACTGGTACGGTCGGTCAGGAAATCTTCGTTTTGAGCCATTCTTTATTCTCCTGCAAGCTTTGGGTGGTTTTCTGGGGAGTGATGCTCTCGCGCTTGAGGGTTTCGAGCGCCTTCTTGATCATGCCGTTACCGACCACGGCCAGGATGAGGCCAACGAGGAGCGGCGCCAGCCAGACGGCGACGCGAAGCGAGATGAAGGGTTCGAGCAGCGCCGTCAGGCCGTAGACGACCGCGGCGAGCAGGGCCAGCGCGCCGAGGAAGGCGACGGCCCCGCCGACGGCCACCGCGCCCAGGTTGGCGCCGAGGCGAGACGCCTTTTCGGTCATCTCGGTCTTCGCGAGATCCACCTCCTGGCGCAGCAGGGTGCTGGTCTCGCTCGTGAGCTCCTTCAGCAGTTGGCCCAAGGACCGGTCGTCTTTGTTGCTACCCGGCTGCATGATCAGACTCCCAGCGGCGCGTTATAAGTTTGGAAACCTCCGGAAGCGCCGGCCTCGTCGGGGTTGCGCCGCTCAGGGGTGTAGCCCGAGCGCGCCGGCACGGGGAGGTCCGAGCGATAGGAGTCACGGCCGTCCCAGCCTCCGGAGTCCCGGCTGGAGCTCTTGAGGAAACGTGCCAGCAGCAAGCCGGCGAGGAACGTGCCGCCCAGGAAGACGTCGGGCCGGCGCCGAGCCAAAGTCTCGGTGTCGCGGATGAAAGTGCTGACATCCTTTTCACGCAGGTAGTTTGAAACTTTCTCCATCTGCGTGGCAGCCTGGTCCGCGTAGCGGCCGAAGCCCTCCTGATCCTCTTCCTGCAGCTTGCGGCCGGCCTCGCGGATCGCGCCGGCGAAGCTGCCCAGCTTCTGGACCGCCTGGTCCTTCTGCTGCATCAGCATCTGCTCGACCTGACCGCGGGCCTGCCCGGCCACCTTCTTGGTCTCTTCCTTGGCCTGCGACGCCAGGCCCTTCACCTCGTCCTTCACCTGCTGGGCCACGCCCTGATGCCCGCTCGTCGGGCTCGTCGCGCCCGGTGAGGCCTGATTGCCACCCGCACCCTGACCCGCACCCTGAAAGGCCGAGGTCCCCGAGGTGCCGGGATTCGTGTTGAAATTGGTGGATTCTGAAGAAGCAGCCGTCTCTTGACGGTTCCCGGTCTCCGTCCCTCGTTTCGCCATAGAAGTTCTCCTCTAAGATGTAGGTTTTAATCTGCGGCGTGCCCTACAGGGTCTCAGAAAAGCACCGGACCGTTGCTCAGGTCACCGCATCCGGAAATATGACTCTTCAAGAGGCGTGCCAAGAACAGGTTTTTACGAAGGATGAGACGGGTCGAGATCGAGGCCCTTCGAGCGGGAGCGGTCCCGCGGCGGTCTATCCCACCACGAGCCGAACGATCACCCAGCACCACCCCGCCGCCACCAGCGCGGCGGCAAGGTCGAGCACGACCCCGGCCCGCGCCATGCGCGGAATGGTGACGTAGCCGCTGCCGAAGACGATCGCGTTCGGAGGCGTGCCGGCCGGCAGGGCGAAGTCGCAGGAGGCTGCGATCGTTGCGGTGAAGAGCACCGTGGTGAGGATCTCGGGCGCCACGGCGTCCTTCAAGACGACCAGCATCACGGCGATGGTCGCGGTGTTCGAGGCGACCGCCGAGAGCGCCACGCAGGCGACGCTCGCAACCAGCACCTGGCCGAAGGGCGGCAAAGCCTGCACGGCGCCGAGCTGAGCGCTCAAGAAGCCCGACAGGCCGCTCTTCTGGATCGCCCCCGCCATCGCGAAACCGCCGCCCAGGAGCAGCAGCGTCTCCCAGGGGACGCGGGCGAGAGCCCGGACCGTGAGCACCTGCCGGCCGCCGGTGCGCCAGACGAAGAGGGCGAGCGCCGCGAGCACCGCCGTCCCACCCTCGACGTGGGCCGAGGTGAGCTTGAAGCCCGTCACGTGCGGAGCGAGCACCGTGGTCAGCCACTTGCCGGCGATCCACAGCGCGGCGGTGACCAGAAAGACGCCGAGCACGATGCGCTCCGGCCGCTGGATCCTGCCGAGCCGCGCCAGCTCGCCCGCCACCACGTCCGCGCCGATCTCCCCGGCCAGCTCGTCGCGGCGGCCGATCCTCCAGAGCATCCACCAGACGAGCGGCAGGAAGAAGAGCACGAACGGCAGCCCCACGGCCATGAACTGGAGGAAGGAGATTGGCACTCCCAGGTTGTCCATGAAGCCGGAGAACTGCGCGTTGGGAGCGGTACCGATCTTGGTGCCGATGCCGCCGACGTTGGCACCGTAGGCGATCGACAGCATGATCGCCATGCCGTAGTGCACGAGCCGCCGGCCGCCGATCTGGGCCTCGATCTGGAGGATCACCGCGATGCCGATCGGCATCATCATGGCGGCCGTCGCCGTGTTCGAGATCCACAGCGAGATGAAGGCGGTCGCGGCGAGGAACCCCGCCAGCAGGCGCCGCGGGTCGGTGCCGATGGCGTGCATGATCCCCAAGGCGATGCGCCGGTGGAGGTCCCACTGCTGCATGGCCGCGGCGATCCCCATGCCGCCCGCGAAGAGGAAGATGTAGGGATCGAAGTACGGCAACACAGACTCCCGCAGGTTCTCCCCCAGGGAGGGGCCGAAGACCCCGGTCAGCGGGAAGAGCACGAGCGGCACGCAAGCCGTCCAGTAGATCGGCACCGCCTCGGTGAGCCACCAGATCGCCATGAGCGCCGCCCCCGCCGCGGCGAAGGCAGGACGCGCCCCCCATTCCGCGCTGTGTTTGAGCGGCGTGTCGAGCCCCGCCAGCAGGGCATAGGCCAGCACTCCGGCGAGGAGGCCGGCCAGCTTCCAGGGGGGGAACCGTTCCGAGAGGCGCAAGCGGCGCCGATCCTAGCACCTGCAAGGGCGCCGGTGGCGGCTCGGTCCAGCGGTGCTCTTCTACCTGGACGTCCTCACACCGCTGTCCCTACCGGCACAGAGCGGGTGAGAAGAAGCGTCCTGCGGCGGCGCCGTCACTGTGCCGCCCGGAAACTGGTAGACGTAGGGGCCGCGGACCTCCTCGTGATCGACCACCTTGTCCTCGTTGATCCAGGCCACCTCGGTGCCGCGAAGGACCTGGAGACGAAATGGGAGGGGGGCCTCGACGGGAATCAGCGCATGGGCGTGCACCCAGATCCAATAGGAGCCGGGCGGCGCCGTGGACGGTTGCCAGAAAACGTTCTCGATCGGACGCTCGCACGTGAAGTCCGTCCCCGCATTGCAGTCGACGTCCAGAACCCCGCCCGACTGGGATTCCCTTAGGCCGAAGAAAATACAGGCCCCGGAAGGATCCTGAACGATCAGATCGAGATCCGAGAGGCCCTCCCAGGTCAGGCGGAACGCGACGTCACCCGTACCCGCCCGTCGGCGGTTCGCGGAGCAGCCCATCACGATAAAAAGCAACAGAATCCCCACCAGCTTTCGCATTGCAAACCCTCCGGGGCCGCTCTCAACGGAATTCGGCCTGCTCTCCTTAGACGGGAGGGTCTCGGCAGTGGTTCCCAGCAATCCGAGCGGCCGATCGAGCCACCCGCGGCCCATCGCGAGATACTCGCGGGCCATCGCAAGCTACTCGCGGACCGTCGCGAGATACTCGCGGGCCATCGCGAGAGACTCGCGGGTCGTCACGAGCCACTCGCGGGCCATCGCAAGCTACTCGCGGCCCGTCACGAGCTACCCGTGGGCCATCGCGAGCTACCCGCGGACCATCGCGAGACGCTCGCGGGCCATCGCGAGATACTCGCGGACCTTCACCAGGTACTGGCGGACCTTGGCGAGTTGCCCGCTTGGCGCGAGTCCTCTGCCGCAGGGGGCCGGCCCGGCCTCACTCCGCCAAGCAGGTGACTCCGCCTGGGGCGTCGCGCAGCCATGTTAAAATTCGGGGCTGATGAAACTGCTACGGAGGTCTTGGTGCGCCCTCAGTCCCTCATCGTGGTGACCGATGTCGAAGCGAGCTCGCCAGCGCGGATGGTTAGGCCACGGCATAACAGAGTTACGCGGGCAACGGAGTCATAACAAGGAGCCTCGTCCATGCCTGTGTTCTTGCAAACCACCGCGCTTCTCGTGCTCTCGAACGTTTTCATGACCTTCGCCTGGTATGCCCACCTCAAAGAGCTCAACCAGAAGCCCTGGATCGTTGCGGCGCTCGCCAGTTGGGGCGTCGCCCTGTTCGAATACCTTCTACAAGTGCCGGCAAATCGCATCGGCTACACACAGTTGAGCCTCGGGCAACTGAAGATCCTGCAAGAGATCATCACGTTGGCCGTGTTCGTCCCGTTTGCGGTCTTCTACATAAAACAGCCGCTGAAGCTGAACTTCCTCTGGGCATCGCTCTGTATGTGCGGAGCCGCCTATTTCATTTTTCGAGAATAGAGACTCCCGTGGCTGCCCCGCTCCTCAGTGTTCCACGTCCACCACCAGCCGTGGCGGTCCGGAAAGCTCGGTCACCCGGAAAGGTTGTTGAGTGGATACCCCGACAACCCAAGTGACTACGGCCTCGAAGTCGCAGGTGCGCTCGACCTCCCGGAGGACGGGGAGGGTGAGGGGCTTCTCACGGAAGGGGATCGTCGGCTGCCCCTCCTCGGTATGGGCGTTGGCGGGGCGCAGGGTGACCTCCAGGCGCGCACCGCCCGCGACCGGCTTCTCCTCCCCGGATCCGCAGTCCTGGGCAGGGCCCCGGAGATAGGCTACGCGGTAGCCCGGGATCGCTCCCTCGCCGAATTCGAACACCACGCGGTCGAACCCCGGGTGCTCCGCCGTGCGGACGGCGGCGAGCAGGGCCGGAGGGCTGTCGGGGGCCTGCGTCTCCCGGACCGCTGTCGGCGCAAGGAAGGGGCCGCCCGCGTCCGCCTCGGGGGCGCGAGGCACCGGAGAGGCGCAGGCGCCGAGGAGAGCAGTTGCGAGCAGAGTAACGGTCACCATTCTGAGATCGATCATTCAGGTCCCCCGGATGTGCTTACCGGCCCAGAGTAACCTCTCTCCGCCTGCGGAGTACACATCGGACGGAGGGAGGGACGATGGGCCGCGCCCCATAACCACTAGCACAGTTGTGTTGTAGTATCCTCCCTTATGGATGCGAAAGTCCTCACGCTCACCCTTCCTAGCTCTCTGGCCCCCGAGCTTGAGGCGCTGAGCCGGGAGCTCTTGGCCGAAGCTCTGGAGCGTGGCCTACGGGAGCTCAAGATCGACCGGACTCTCGCGCAGTACTCCCGTGGAGGCATGTCCTTCGGAGCAGCCGCTGAGCGAGCCGGCGTGTCCCAATCCGAGTTGGCCCGTCACGCCTACGCTCGAGGCTTGAAGCCGCTCTTCAGCGCTGCAACTCTGGCTGAAGAGCTCGGCTGATCTCTTGAGCCTCGTTCTTGTCAATGCCGGCCCTTTCATAGCACTCGGCAAGCTGAACCGGCTCCAGCCTGGGGAAACCGGAAGGCCCGTTAGGTCTCACGTTCCGCGACTACAACTGCGAGGCCTAATTCGCTCGAAGTAGAATGAGGGGCATGATCCGCACGGCTCGGTGCACGATCCTCCTCTCACTCGCTCTCGCGGCCACCGCGGCCTCCTCGCTCGCGGCAACCCCGGACGCCAGATCGAAAGGTTTGAGCAGATAGAACCGGAGGGCTTCTCGTGACGGAGTTTCCAACCCTTACCACCGAACGGTTGCGGCTGCGCTCCTTCACGCTGGCCGACGCCCCTTCCGTACAGCGGCTGGCGGGGCGGCGCGAGATCGCCGATACCACGCTCACGATCCCCCACCCCTATGGGGATGGCGTGGCCGAGGATTGGATCGAGGCGCAGGCTTCGGGCTTTGAAGGTGGCCGGCTGGTGACCTGTGCGGTGACCGACGCGGGCAGCGGGCAGCTGGTCGGCGCCGTGGGCATCTCCATGGATGCCGCCCATGCGGTGGCGGAGCTCGGATACTGGATCGGAGTCCCCTTCTGGGGGCGCGGGTATGCGACCGAGGCCGCGCGCGCGTTGACGGGGTTCGGTTTCGAGGAGCTTCAGCTCAACCGCGTTCAGGCGCGCCACCTGGTGAGGAACCCCGGCTCAGGCCGTGTCATGCAGAAGCTCGGCATGCGCTACGAGGGCACGTTGAGGCAGGCCCTCAAGAAGTGGGGCCGCTTCGAGGACGTGGCGATCTACGCCGTGCTCGCCGCGGAGTGGGAGGGGCCGACCCTTAACCCTTAGGCCAGCGTGCCGGAGGGGTGGCGCTTGAAGAAGGGGCGGTAGGCGAGCAGCCAGAGGCCGGAGTAGTCGCGCATGAGGCGCATGCGCAGGAGTTGGAGCTGGCGGCCCTCGGCGACGTCGCCGACGAGGGTGGCTTCGTTCAGGACGTGGTTGAAGCGCCAGAGGTAGGCGTCGGCGGCGCGGGCGGTGAGGCGGGCGCGGGCGAAGAGGATGGAGTCGCCGGTGACGGAGGTTTCGTCCAGCAGGCCGGTGATCTCCTGCGCCTCCTCGTTGATGCGCACGCGCAGGGCGGCGCCTTCGAGGAGGAACTGCTCCAGGTCGCGGTCGCACTGGGCCCGCCCATAGAGGCGGCGGTAGGCCTCGACCTCGCGGGGCTCCAGGCGGAGAGCGAAGACCTCGGGCTTCAAGACGACCCGCTCGGGCGCCAGCTCGGAGTTGATCTCCTTCAACACGCTCACGAGATGCCGGTAATACTCGCCCAGCAGGTCCTCCTGCGGCCCGCCCATCGGCGCCTCGGAAGCGGCCGAGGCGGAGGCGAGCATGTGCTCGCCGCTGTCCATCACCATGTTGCGCACCGAGGCGCGCTCGGCGGTGGGCGGCCGGCCGGCGGTGAGGCGCGGCATCAGCGAGCGCACCCTGCTGCGGATGGAGGCGAGGTCGCCGAGGCGGAACTCCTCGCGCTGGAGCTGCTTTTCGAAGCGCTCGATCTCGTCGCGGAACTCGGCGAGCTCGCGGTCGAGCTCGGTGTCGCGCGTCACCTCGCGCTCCAGCTCGAAGACGCGCTGATACTCGGCGATGATGCGCTGCTCTTCCTGGCGATAGAGGCTCTGGATGCGGCTCTTGAAGGAGAGGTTGGTCTCCTGGATCGCCATCAGCAGCTCGGGGTAGAAGTAAATGTTGCCCAGGTCGTGCTTGAAGTCGCGGTAGCGCGGCACCAGCCGGGCCTCGTTCAACCGGTCCAGGCTCTCGACGTCGATCACCTCGCGGCGGAAGGCGTCGATCGCCGCCCGGCTCTCCTCGGCCTTCTGGTCTCCCGGGGGAGCGGCGCCGAGCAAGGCCCAGAGCCCCTGGAAAATCTCGTTGAGCCGGTGGTGGTCGCGCAGCACGAGCTCGCTGGTGCGGTCGTCGACCTCCTCGCTCAGCCGTACGAGGAGGAAGTCGATCTTGTCGATGCGCTCGGTGACCCATTCGCCGCCGTGGTAGGCGTAGAGGTAGAACTTGACGAGCTGGGTGAGGATCTTGTCGTCGTAGTTCTTGACCCGGCGGAAAAACTGCCGCAGCAAGTCGGGCGGGACTTTGGTATCCTCCTCATCGAGCGCCAGGACCAACTCGGAGAGACGGCGGTCGATCGCTTCGAGCCGGTGCCGGAGCTTCTCGCCCTCGGAGGCGTTCAGGCTCTGCGAGATCTCCTTCAACGAGTTGTAGAGGTTCTGAAACTCCGTGGAGTACAGGTCCTCCACTCGTTGCAGCAGCGTCTTGCCGAGGCTCTGGAGGAACTGGTGGAAGGTCCAGGCAGCCCGGAAACGGTGCGAGATGTCCGCATAGCGGCGGTGAAGGACGCTCAGTTCCTGGACGGTAGTCATCGATAGTTTCCTATGAATCTGGTGAGATAGTACGCCAAGAGGCGGAAGAGGAAAAGAGATTGCGCGTTCTGATCTCGCAGCAAGACTTGGAACAGAGGGTGGCGGAGCTGGCCGCCGAGATCGACCGCGACTACGCGGACAGCGACCGGCTGGTCTGCGTCGGCGTGCTCAAGGGGTCGGTCTTCTTCATGGTGGACCTGCTGAAGCGGCTGACGATCCCGGTCGCCATCGACTTCTTCCAGACCTCCAGCTACGGCGCCGGCACCACCGGCGGCGAGGTACGCATCCGCAAGGACATCGACCAGTCGATCCGCGGCAAGGACGTGCTGCTGGTGGAGGACATCGTGGACACGGGCTGGACCCTGCGCACGATCCTCGACCTGCTGCGCTTCCGCGGCGCCCGGAGCGTCAAGCTCTGCGCCCTGCTGGACAAGGCAGCGGCGCGCGAGGTGGACATCCCGATCGACTACCGCGGCTTCGAGATCGAGAAGCTCTTCGTGGTGGGCTACGGCCTCGATTTCGGCGAGCGCTACCGAAACCTCCCCTACATCGGCGTGCTGGACTCGGAAGTGGCGCCGCCCGACGTGCCGTCCCCCTCGTAGCCCGGAAAGGACAGAACCGATGCGATCGATGCACAGCGACGACGCCCCCAAGGCCATCGGCCCCTACTCGCAGGCCGTCGAGGTGGACGGCTGGCTCTACACTTCCGGCCAGATCGCCCTCGATCCCGCAAGCGGCGAGATGGTTGCCGGCGGCTTCGAGGCCCAGGCCCGCCAGGTGCTCGCCAACCTAGGCGCGGTGCTGGCGAGCGCCGGCTGCACCTTCCAGAACGTGGTCCGCGCCACCGTCTACGTGGTGGACCTCGCCGACTTCCCGAAGCTCAACGCCCTCTACGCGGAGGCGATGGGAGAGAACCGTCCGGCGCGCTCGACCGTGCAGGTGGCGGCGCTGCCGAAGGGGGCGTTGGTCGAGATCGACCTGGTGGCGCGGGTGGCGTAGGAGAAGCCCCTCACCACCCCGACCCTCCTCTCCCACCTCCCACCTCCCACCCATCCGCCGGGAGAGGAGGGAGCCTTGAAAAAGCAAATCTAGCTTCCGCAGTTCTCCCTCTTCTCCCGGAAGGGGGCGCGGGAGGCGGGAGAAGAGGGCCGGGGTGATGAGGGGCCTACGCTGCCAGCCCCGCCAGCCCCCGGATCCTCTCGATCGCCTCCCCCACCTGGGCCCGGCTGACGTCCCGGTGGGTGGTCAGCCTTACGTGGTCGGCGTTGACCGGCACTCCCAGGACTCGCGTCTCCTTGAGCTTCGCCAGGAAGGTGGCGGTGAGCCCTCCCTCGGGTTTGGCGCCGCCGAAGAATCCGGGGGTGAGGCGGAAGATGACGATGTTGGTGCGCACGGCGGCCGGGTCCAAGGCAACGCCGGGGAGCTCGGCCAGGGCGTTGGCCAGGAGCGCGGCCTTCTCGTGATCCTCGGGGAGGCGAGCCGGGCCCTTGCGCAGGGCGACCAGCCCGGCGGCGGCGAGGACTCCCACCTGGCGCATGCCGCCGCCGAACATCTTGCGCACCCGGCGGGCCTCGTGGGCGAAGGCCCTGGTGCCGCAGATGAGGGAGCCGACCGGCGCTCCCAATCCCTTGGACAGGCAGAACATGACGGTGTCGAAGCCGGCGGTGAGGCTCGCGACCGGAACGCCCAAGGCGGCGGCGGCGTTCCAGACGCGGGCGCCGTCCAGGTGGACGGGCAGGTTGTGGCGGCGGCCGAGGGCGAGGATGGCGTCCAGGCGGGGGCGGTCGAAGACGGTGCCGCCGGCCATGTTGTGGGTGTTCTCGACCTCGAGGAGCACGGTGCGGGCGCGGTAGGTGACGTCCGGGTTGATCGCCGCCTCGAAGGCGGCGGGGTCGGGCAGGCCGTCGGCCGAGGGGACGGTCCGCGCGAGGAGGCCGGAGAGGGCGGCCATGGCGCCGATCTCGTAGAGCATGATGTGCGAGTTGGCGTCGCACACCACCTCGCCTCCCGGCCGGCCGTGCAGGTGGAGGGCGATCTGGTTGCCCATGGTGCCGGTGGGCACGAAGAGGGCGGCCTCGGTGCCCACGGCGGCGGCGGCCTCCTCCTCGAGCTTTAAGACGGTGGGGTCTTCGCCGAAGACGTCGTCGCCCACCTCGGCCGCGGCCATGGCCCGCCGCATCTCGTCGTCGGGCCGGGTGACGGTGTCGGAACGCAGGTCGATGAGGTCCATGGCCAGCTCTCTCCTAGAATCCGAATCCCACCCGCACGGCTCCCTGCAGCACCTCGGCCTTCTCGACCTCGACGGTGATCTTGGGGAGCAGCAGGTTCAGGGTGATCCCGGCGTAGACGACGCCCCGGGTGTGGCTGTCCTCGAAGTCCGGGAGGAAGTCGCCGCGGTCGAGCGTCCCCTTGCTGCGCACGACGCCGCCGCCGATGTAGGGGGTGAGCACGGTGAAGCCCTTGCTGAGGAGCACCTCGGCGCCGTACTGGTCCAGCTCGTAGGCGCCGGGGTCGAGCGTGCGGGTGCCGGTCAAGCGGACCCCCAGGGCCGGGGAGACGAGGCCGCCGTCGATGATGGCGTACTGCAGCTCGGCCGAGATGATCTTGATCTCGCCGCCCAGCGCGAGGCCGTAGGACACGCCGAGGTCGATGTCGCCCGGGAGGCCCTTGCGCACCCCGACCCGCGCCACCGAGAGGAAGCCGCCGGTCGGGTCGTCGTCGAGCACGGTGTCGACGAAGGGCTCGTCGTCGAAGTCCTGGTCGTAGGTCGCGTCCACGTAGACCTCGAAACCGAGGAGGCCGAGGGGGGCCGCGCCGTGCCGGGGATAGAAGTAGGCGTCGGAGCTGAAGCGCCGGCTGAAAGCCTGGAAATCGGCCTCGGGCGCGTCCGGGCGCACCTCCCAGGTGCCGGCGCCGGCCGGGAGGGCGGCTAGGGCGAACGCCAGGAGGGCGAGAGCAAGGGGGCAGTGGGGGCTACGGAGTCTCTGCATCGGGCATCCTCCAGGTGTCTGCCGCGCCGGCGGCCTGCTCCGGCGCCACGTATTCTTCGAGCAGCCGATCGAGCAGCTCGGCGGCTCCCATCTCCACCCACTCGGCCACGATCTCGCGGCTGGTCTCGTCGAGCGGCAGCACGGCGAGGTTGCCTTCGCGGGCCAGGGCCTCGACGTCGTAGGTCGTGCGGTCCACCCAGCGGGCGGAGCGGTAGAGCGCCTGCCCGGCCTCGATGGGCCTGCCGAGCCGCAGCCAGAGCTCGGCGGCCATGGCGAGGATACCGCCGATCCGCCGGTTGGCCGCTCCCATCACGGGCGGGCGCGGCAGGGGGCGCGGCAGGAAGGGCTCCAACCCGGCGCGGTGGGCCATGCAGGCGAAGGCGCGCTCGGAGGGGGGCGGCTGGTGGAACAGGGCGTCGAAGGCCTCCTCGGCCTGTCCCCAGCGCTCGGCCAGCCGGCGGCGGTCGGCCGCGGCGAGCACCGGGCTGAGCGCCTGGACGACGCGCACGCCGGCGGCGGCCAGGTCGCGGCAGCCCAGCTCCCAGAGGGCCGGATCGTCGGTAAGCCCGGGCAGCAGCGGCCAGACGGCGGCGGCTCCGGCCGGCAGGCGGCGCAGGGCGCGCAGGTCGCGGTCGAGGAGGGCCGGCAGCAGGTCGATGACGAAGGCGGAGCCGGCCACGGAGGGCACGGTCGTCTCGTCGCCCGGCAGGAGCTGGACGAGCACCGGGGTGCCGGCGACCAGCCGGGCGCGCGCCAGCTCGTCGCGCGCGGCCGCCCGCTTGGGCGCCACGGGGGGGATGTAGAGGACGTCGTCGAGCGGGGTCTCGGCAAGGTCCGAGAGGTCGGTCGCCTTGCCCTTGGGAGCGCGCCCCCACTCCCCCAGGGTGGCCGTCGCGAGGTGGACCCAGGGGCGCTCGGGCGCCTCCCAGCCGCGCGGCACGTAGCGGATCCAGAAGCGCCCGGGCTCCGGGAGCTGGGTCGCCGGCTTCGCCTCGCCGCCCCCCCCGGAATCGAAGAGCGTCACGCCACCAGTCCGCGGGCGGCGAGCATGCGGTGCACGTACTTGCCGAGGACGTCCACCTCGAGGTTGACCGGGTCGCCGGGCGCCAGGCGGGAGAGCGTCGTCATCTCCAGCGTGTGGGGGATCAGCGCGACCTCGAAGCGGTCGGGGTAGAGGGCGGAGACGGTGAGGCTCACGCCGTCCACGGTGATCGAGCCCTTCTCGACCAGGAAGGGAGTGAGGTCCTCGGGGACCTCGAAGGCGAGCACCCGGTGCTCGCTGAGGTCGTGGCGGTCGACCACCCGGGCCGTGCCGTCCACGTGCCCCTGCCCCATGTGGCCGCCCAGCGGGTCGCCCATGCGTAAAGCCGGCTCCAGGTTGACCGGGTCGCCGCCGCGCAGGCGCCCCAGGGTGGTACGCGTCAGGGTCTCGGGAGACAGCTCGACCTTCACGCGGTCCGGCCCCTGCTC
>Ga0190265_10000819_pt1 | contig 20690 bp, 14 predicted proteins | sample Popmic124T_FD_133135 | JGI IMG/M metagenome (GOLD analysis project Ga0190265, IMG submission 133135) | Populus adjacent soil microbial communities from riparian zone of Indian Creek, Utah, USA - 124 T | ecosystem: Environmental > Terrestrial > Soil > Riparian zone | place: USA: Utah | collected...
CCCTCCTCGCAGCGGATCTCCTTCACGGTGCCGTCGTCCTCGGCCTCGACCGGGATCTCCATCTTCATCGACTCGAGGATGACGACGGTGTCGCCGTCCTCGACCGTGTCGCCGACAGCGACCTCGATTTTCCAGACGTTGCCCGTGATGTGAGCCTCGATGTCCGCCATGGGCGGGGACAATATCCGCGCTGCCAGACCTGCCGCATTCGGACCCGAGAACGTAGGCTTTTATGGTCGTCGTTCACCCAAAATACCATGGATTTTTGGGTGTCAGGCACCCAAAATGCTATAGTTTTTTGGGTGAACGACGGCGAATTGAGAAGGTTGCTGACCGACCGATCCGCCTGGTGGCGGGACGAGCGGTGGCAACAGGACGATCCCGATCTGCGCGAGGCCGCCGCCGCGCCGTACGTCTACGAGCCCCGACCCCTTGCCGGCCTTCGCCCGCCCGGGCTCTACGTCCTGCGCGGACCGCGCAGGGTTGGAAAGAGCGTCGAGGTCAAGCGAGCCATCGCTGCCGCCATCGAGCACGGCGCCAACCCTCGCCTCGTCTTCTTCTGTTCATGCGACGGGCTCAGCGCCCAGGATCTGCGCAGGCTGATCGTCGTCGGGCAGCGAGACACGGCGACCCTCGATGGTGATCGCTACTGGTTTCTCGACGAGGTCACCGCCGTGTCGGGCTGGGCAGCCGCGATCAAGGAGCTGCGCGACGGCGACCCGGAATTCCGTCGCAGCTGCGTCGTCCTCTCGGGCTCCTCGGCGCGCGACCTGCGAGAGGCGACCAAGGCGTTTGCTGGGAGGCGCGGCGACGCCATCGATTCGGACCGCCTGCTGTTGCCGATGGACTTCCGCTCGTTCTGCGGTTCGATCGGCAACGCGGATGACATTCCGCAGACGATGCTGCGCCCGCGCGATCTCATGACCGGAGCGGGAGAGGTTGCTATCTCCGAGCTTTCGCCCTTTTTCTCCGAGCTCGACCATGCCTGGCAGGCATATCTGCGGATCGGCGGTTTCCCGCGGGCGGTGACCGATTTCATCGAGACCGCTGACGTCGGCAACGGGTTTGCCCAGGCCCTCTGGGATGTCATCGCCGGCGACGCGTTCCAGAGCGCGGCGATGAGCGACGAGGAGGTTGCGGCCTTCTTAGAGCGCGTGGTCGCGGGCCTGGCTTCGCCGTTGAACGCATCCGCCGTCGCCCGTGACGTCGGCCTATCCGACCATCACCGCGTCGACGACCGGATCGACTCCCTCAACCTGGCCCTGATGGGGTGGCGCTGTCACCGGGTCAGGGATGGACTCCCGAACCTGCGCGCGCAAGAGAAGGTCTACTTCGTCGACCCCCTCGTTGCACGCCTTCCCCATTGGCGGGACGGGCGTCGGCACGAGCCCGACGATTCGGTGCTTTCCGAGCAGCAGCTCGGCTTGGCGCTGCTGCGCGCCGCGGGGCATGGGCCGGGGACGTTGCTGGAAGGCGACAGGGTGATGTACGAGCGGTTGGCCAGCGGCGCCGAGATCGACTTCGTTGGGCCCGATCTCGAGATTGGCTTCGAGAGTAAGTACGTAGATGGCCCGTGGCGAAGGTCGGCTGCATCGCTGCGAGCGCGTGGCGGCGGCATCTTCGCCACGCGCACCGTCCTCGACCTTGGTGACGGGCGCCGGGACGGAGCGGTATGGGCCGTGCCGGTCGGGATTCTCGTCTGGCTGCTGACGCCTTCCGAGCCCATGTCGTGAACCCGAGCGAGGCCTGATGTTGAAAAGCGGTACTGAAAGTCGTCGAAAAGGGGTGCCCACGGCGGTCATCGTCGCGGCGCGCAACGAGGCCGACCGGATCGGGGCGACCGTCGTCGCCCTGCGCGAGGCGCTTCCCGGGGCGGCGATCTGGGTCGCCGACGACGCCTCGAGCGACGGCACCGCCGAGGCGGCGATGGCCGCGGGGGCGCAGGTGGTCAGCCGCAGCCGGCCTCATGGCAAGGGCGCCAACGTCACCGCGGCGGCCGAAGCGGTGTTGAGCGCCGAGCCGGCACCGCGGCTGGTGCTGCTCTGCGACGGGGACCTCGGCGAGTCCGCGGCGCGGCTCGTGCCCCTGATCGACGCGGTCGAGCGAGGCGAGTGCGACCTCGCGGTCGCCGCCTTCAGCCGCCGCGTCGGCGGCGGCTTCGGCGTCGCCCTCGGTTTCGCCGGCTGGACGATCCGTCGCCTCTGCGGCCTCGAGACCGAGGCGCCGATCTCCGGCCAGCGCGCGCTGCGGGTCGAGGTCCTGCGCGCGACGCTCCCCTTCGCCCGCGGCTACGGGATGGAGATCGGGATGACCGTCGACGCGGTCCGCGCCGGCTACCGCCTGCGCGAGTACGAGCTCGACCTCTCCCACCGCGCCACCGGCCGCAGCCTCAGCGGCTTCACCCACCGCGCCCGCCAGCTCGCGGACTTCACCAGTGTCTACCTCTCCCGGCGGAGAGCGGCGAAGCGATAAGCGATAGATAGTCATGTACTTCGCTTGACATAAACGAGTTGGTTCGCCTAAGCTGCGCCGCCACGTGGCAGGCGGGCTCCCCCAGCGAAGGCCCCCAGACGACTCCGGGTCCTATGAGGAGCCGCGGGCGCGGCTGATCGCGGCGATCTCCAAGGTCGCCGCCGAGCAGGGCTACGAGAAGGTCACGGTGGAGCTGGTGGCTCGCAGCGCGGGGCTGCCACCGGAGGCCTTCGAAGAGCAGTTCGAGAGCCGCGAGCAGGCCCTGCTCGCGGCCTACCAGTCGTTCCTCGACCGGATCTGGTTCGAGGTCGCCGCCGCCTGTGACACCGACGAGCCCTGGCCGGTCAGGGTGAAGGCCGCGGTCGGTGCCGTCCTCGCTTCGCTGGTCGAGGCGAGCGCCCTGGCGCGGGCCTTTGCCGTCGAAGCGACGGCGGCCAGCCTCGCCGCCACAGAGCGCCAGCTGGCCGCCCTCGACGACTTCGCCGCCCTGCTCGGCGAGGGCCGTCATTTCCACCCCCAGGCAGCCACGCTTCCCGCGGCGACCGAGCGGGCCCTGGTCGGCGGGATCGCCTCGATCGTCTCGGGCCACCTGCTGGTCGAGGAACCGCAGGCGCTGGCGGCGCTGGAGCCGCAACTGGTCGAGCTGCTCCTCTCGCCCTACCTGGGGCCGAGCGAGGCCCACCGCGTCGCGACCGGTTGAAGCCGCCCTCAGTCCGGGTCGGGGCCGAACGGGACCAGCGCCAGGCTGGCGACGTCGGGCGCCAGCTGCGGCAGCGCCACTTGGCGGCCGTGGACGATCTCGTGCTGGAGCGTCGCCCAGATGCCGGTGGCGATCGCCTCCAGGATCGGTTTCGGCAGCGCCTTGCCCAGCTCGCCGGGAGGGACGCCCGGCTCCAGGAAGGAGACGAAGCGGTCGAGGACCGCGTCGGCCTGGTCGAGCGCCGCCGGTCCCGCTGTCGGCAGCTCGAAGAAGGCGAGCCGGGCGAACGCCTCGTTGGCGGCGATGTGCTTGAGCAGCCCGCGCAGCCCGGCGCCGACCGCCTCCGGCCGGTCCTCCGCGGCCATGAACGCGGTCGCCCCCGCCGCCAGCGCTTCCTCCGCGAGCGCCTCGAACGCCGCCAGGAACGCCTCGCGTTTGCCGGTGAAGTGTTCGTAGAAGGTCTGGTTGGAGACGCCGGCGGCGCCGGAGATGGCGGGGATGCTGAGCGCCTCGTAGCCGCGCTCGACCACCACCCGGGCGGCGCCGCGGACGATCCGCTCGCGCTGGCTCAGCGCGCGGCGGCTGCGGGGGCTGTCGGGCGGCTCGGACCAGTCCGGCGGCCGGTCGCCGTCCTCCGGCGCCGGCTCGGGCGCCGGTGCCGGTTGGGCCGCCGCCTCTCGCGCGCGGCGCACGATCCCGCTGTCGGGCTGCTGGAAGAGCAGCGCCCAGTCGACCAGCATCTCGACCAAGCCCGGCAGCTCCTCGGGTGCCCCGGCGCGCAGCCGGCGGTAGACGACGCCGCGGATCCCGCCGACGACCGCCCGCACGGTCAGCGCCGAGACCTCGCGCGGGGCGGGGGAGTGGTCGAAGCTCTGCTGGATCATCAGCTCGAAGTCGTGCGAGGCGCGCTCCCAGTGCTCGACCCCGGCCGTGCCGAGGCTCAGCGACTCGACCGTCGCCAGCGAGGCTGCCGCCGGCTGTTCGACAGCCATCTGCATGAAGGTGCCGAGCCCCGCCACCAGCTTCTCGCGGAAGTCGCCGGGTTGCCGGTAGGCCGCGCCGACCCGCTCGCGCGTCTGCTGGGCGATCTCGTCGAAGGCGGCGAGGAAGCAGTCCTGCTTGCTCTCGAAGTGCTCGTAGAAGGTCGTCTTCGAGACTCCGGCCAGGGTCACCAGCTCGCGCAGCGTGGTGCCGGCGAAGCCGTGCCGGGCGACCGCCTCGACCATCGCCCCCTCCAGCCGCCCCCTCTGGTGCCGGGCGACCTCCTCCGGGGCCATCTTGCCGGGCCCACCGCTGAGGCGCGGGAACAGGGGTTGAGTAGGTGCGGATCTGGACGCCATCCCGTGCCAACCATAGCCCGCGCTTTACAGAATGTCGTAGGCCGGAACGTGGGACGGGGCCGGCGCGGTTGGCCAGGTTGGCCACCTAATTTTAGGTAGTGACCGCTACAGGGATCGTTGGCGAATACCGCCACTGTTCCCTTGAAATCTGGGCTTAGTTCACGTACTTCCTTTTACAAATTTCTGTACCACCCTTGACAGAAACCTCCTCGTCTGCGTACAGTTACCGGGTCCGCTGGGTTGCGGACAGGGACCAAGCAAGCGACCGGGCCAGGGGCCCGCGCCCTCCAAGACCACATCCGGGGGGCCGGGAAAGAGGCCGGTCAGACGCAAGGAGAGAGATCGAGTGAGACGCCACGCAAAGGCACCGTCCGCGGCAGAGGCCATGCATTCGGACACCGGCAGGGAGCTCGGCTCAGCCCAGCTCCGCTTTACCCTGCTCGCGCTCGTGGCCGCGCTCTCCCTGGCGCTCCTCACCGCCCCCACCGCCTGGGCCAACGGCAACGTCGATGTCTCGGTCGTCGGCTCCGGCTCGGGCACGGTCACCAGCACCTCACAACAGATCTTTTTCGGCGAACCCTCCGGCTCCGGCATTGTCACGCCGGGGCAGATCAACTGCAGCAAAGCCGGAGGTCCGGTTTGCAGCGCCAGCTTCGCCCACGAATTCCCCAGCTTCGCGACTGAAGTCAAAGTCACCCTCACCGCCACCGCGGACCCCGGCGGCGGTCCCTTCGCCGGCTGGACCCAGGCCGACGGCACGTCCAGCACCCGTTGCACCACGCCGCCCCAAGCAAACCCGACCTGCGTCCTCACCCTCAACGGCAGCCCCGGCCCGAGCGCCAGGGTCTTCGCCCTCTTCGGCGACCCCCCCGGCCCGCCGAGCGTCGCGACCGACGGCTCGACCCCGGGCTCGGACTTCCACCTCGCCACCCTGGAAGGCCGAGTCAACCCCAACGGCACCCCGCTTCTGGACTGCAGGTTCCTCTTCGGCACGACCACGGAGTACGGCCAGTCGGCCCCCTGCGTCCCCAGCGCAGGAGCGATCGGCAACGGCACGAGCGATGTCGCGGTCACCGCCTCGACCGAGCCGCTCGAGCCCAACACCACCTACCACTTCCGCCTCCGCGCCACCGGCGCCCTCGGAGCGGCCGACGAAGGCGAGGACATGACCTTCACCACCGGCTCTGCCCCGACCGATCCCTGCCCCAACGCGGACATCCGCGCCGAACAGGGGGTCGCCGCGATCCTCCTGCCCGACTGCATGGCGATCGAGCAGGTCAGCCCGGCAAAAAAGGACAACCAGCCGGCGCGGATTCGTTTTCTCGAAGCGACGGCGAGCGTCAATGAGCACGTGGGCAGCATTTCCGTCGATGGGGGCCGGGTCAAGTTCCGCTCGACGGCCGCGCTTGGAGAGACCACCGGAACCCTCGATCCATTCGGCGACTGGTACGTCAGCGCTCGCGACGAAGGCAGCGAGCAGTGGAAAGCCTTCCATACCAATCCTCCGACGGGGATATCCAAGGGATGGTATGGATATGGTGAAACTGCCCGCCCGGCAGCCTTCAGCGCCGATCTTTCGCATTGGTTCCAGATCGCTGCCACCCCCGATCAGTTCGAGGCGAACCTAGGTCAGGTCCTTCGGGGAGGCCTGGGCAAAGGCTCGGTATTCCTCTCATCTTTACTGGCGCCCCTGAGCGGAAGTCCAAATGAAGCAGGCGTTCACGTTCAATTCGTGTCGCAAGGCTCCTCGGCTGACAGCTCCCACCTCTACTTCAGCACCGAAGAGCCGCTCACCTATTTGTCCGGCGACCCGCTTCCGACAACCAGCTTCGGAGGGTTCCGGAACACCTACGTCGCTCAGCTCGACTCGAACGGCGATCCATCGCTGGAGCTTCTCGCCCGCGACGGCAACGGCAAAGTCTGGGGGAACAGTTGCGGCGCCTGGCCGGGGGGCGGCCATCCTGGATTCTCTCCAAAACGCAACCGCGGCGCGATCTCCGCCGACGGCTCCCGCACCTACTTCTCGACTCGCCCGAGCCAGCCTTCGAGTGGCAATTGCAACAACACCACCAACAAGCTGCGCATCCTCAAACGGGTAGAGACCGCGGAGGGCCCGTGGATCAGCGAGCTGATCGCCTCTGAGTGCGACCGGGTCGCGAACCTGCCGGCCGTCCCCGCCTGCGGCACCGTCGGCCCCTCGGGCACCGCGGTCCCCGACTCAGATGACATCTACGAGGGCGCCTCGATCGAAGGCTCCAAGGTCTACTTCACCACCGGCCGCCAGCTCGCCGACTCAGACACGAACGGCCTCGATGAATTCGGCTTCTCGAGCGGCTGCCCTGAACCAGGGGGGTTCATCGGCCCCGGCGGCTGCGACCTCTACCTCTACGACGCCAAAAAGCCCTCCGGCGAGCGCCTGACCCAGGTCACCGCCGGCAGCAACGGCCAATCGATCCCCAAAGTCGTCGCGATCTCAGGCGACGGCTCCCACGCCTACTTCACCTCGACTCGGGTCCTCACCGCCACCCCCGGCCCCGAAGGCAAAGTCGCCCAAGCGGGACAGGCCAACCTCTACCTCTTCGAGCAGAGCGCCGCTCACCCAAACGGGCACCTCGCCTTCATCGCGACCACCAACCCCGGCTCCGCCTACCCGGTTCCCGTTCTCGGAGAGGACCCGACCGAGATCGGAGCCAGCGGCGATGGGCACCTGCTCGTCTTCAGCTCCAGCGCCGCGCTTACGAGCGACGACCTCGACGGCTCCAAATCCGACGTCTTCCGCTACGACGCGGAGGACGGGACGCTCGTGCGCGTCTCCAAAGCCGCTCTTGGCGGGACTGACAACGGTCCGGTCGGCGTCTTCGTGGGGCCATCGCTCGGCCAAGCGAACAGCCTCGGTCGGGAGGCGGTCGGATCGCCGGAGTTCGTCGTCGCAGGCCGCTGGGTCAGCGAGGACGGCGAGACGATCACCTTCAAGACCCAGGACGGGCTCGTGCCGGGTGACGGCAACGGCGTCCTCGACTCCTACGTATATCGCGACGGCGACCTGTACAGATTGCCTGGCACCGGCGACTCCAGCAATGGGGTGCAGGACGAGGTAGGCGTGGAGCAAGGCCTGGTTGACGGCCCCCTCGTCTCCACCGACGGAGACCTCATCGCCTTCCAGAGCTTCGAGCAGCTGCTGGCGCGCGATCGCGACACCGCGATCGACGTCTACGCCCTTCGCGTCGAGGGCGGCTTCTCCGAACCGCCGGAGCCCGTCATCTGCCCGCCCGATTCGACCGGGGGCTGCCAGGGACCGGCCGGAGGCCCGATCGGCGAGGCCAGCGGCGCCAGCGCCTCGCTCGTCAGCCCCGGGAACCTGAAACCGAAGGCCGTGCCCAGGCGCTGCCCGAAAGGCAAGCGCAAGGTCAGGCGCAAGGGGAAGGTCCGCTGCGTCAACCGAAAAGCAGCAAAGGCAAAAAAGGCAAAGAGCAACCGAAACGCCAACACCGACCGGAGGGCAGGAAAGTGACGTCGCCTCGACGCAGCATCGACAGCTTCACCAAGAGCGCCGCACTGTGCCTAGGGCTGGCGGCCCTCCTGCTCGGACTGAGCGCAGTTCCCGCGAGCGCCGCACCCAGCTTCGGCGTCCAGGTGATCCGCGACGAGACGATCTTCCCTGAATACCCCGTCATCCACCACGGCGACCAGCGCACCGACTACACGGTCAAAGTGACGAACAACGCCCCCGCGAGCTTCGAGGTCGGCGCCGAGCTGTACTGCAACGGGATCGAGGAAATCGAGGAAAACACCGTCGGCCAACCGAAAAGCTGGAACCCCACCTCCTTCGATGCGTCTGATTTCACGATCGAGTGGCGCCGCAACGGCGTCGCGATTCCCGGCACCGGCGGCACCGCGCCCGCCAGCCTCACGTATACCGCCGCCGCCGCCGACGCCGGCAAGGTGATCCAGTGTCTGGTCAAAGGGACCAACACCATCGCCGCGACGAAATACGCATCGCAGCCGGGCGCCGTGATCGATCCGGCCCCGGCGGCCGCCCCGCCCGCGCCCAGCAATCCCAAAGTTGGAACTGCGCGGCCGGCTGTCACCGGCTCGGGCGCCGGCATGCGCACCTGCAGCACCGCAGCGATGAACTGGGCCGGCAGCCCGAGCTTCACCTTCCAGTGGCTGGCCAACGGCGAGGAGATCCCCGACGCCACCGGCTCAACCTACACCCCCGTCGCCGGCGATGCCGGCAAGAACATCCAGTGCATGGTGCTCGGGACCAACGCCGGGGGCACGCTCGTCGGGATCTCGGGAGGGAGTCCCGTCAACGTTGAAGGTGCGCCGAACCTAGGGGAGAACGACATGCCCGAAGTAGGCACGAACGTCACCTCGGGCCCGGTCACGGTCGAGCTTGAGCTGCCAGGCGGCTTGGAGACCTTCGCTAGGAGGATCACCCCGGCGAGCATTACTAGTACTGACAGCGGCATCCCCCCCACCACCACCAACGGCTGGAGCTGCTCGACCCAACCCGCCACGGGCGTCCAGCCCGCGAAAGCCACCTGCACCCGCTCCGACGTGTTGGTCTCGGGCGCGTCCTACCCACAGATCGTCGTCCAAGCAGCCTTGGGCGATGACGCTCCCGACCTCGCGGTCGCCAAAGCGACGGTCTCGGGCGGCGGCGCGCCGACCGTCAGCACGACGAACGAATTCACCTTCGCTCCCTTCAAAGGGTTCGGAATAGAAGCCTTCGATGCGGGAGTCGAGGACGAGACGGAAAACCCATACACCCAGGCCGGCGGGCACCCGTTCGTGGCCAAGGCGTTCTTCGTGTTTAACGGAAAGCGGAGTTTTAATTTTTTCCCCGGCAACCCTGGATATCGACTCAAGCAGATCGATGCCGTCAAGACGATCCGCACCGACACTCCCCGGGGCTTCGTCGGTAACGCGTTGGCGATCAATGAGCGCTGCCCGACGATGGAAGACGTGTTCAATAACACCTGTCCGCCCGAAAGCCTTGTCGGAGGGCTCAAACTCCATCTCGGTGAAGGAGCCTTGCTCGAGGGCATGCGAATCTTCGCGGTCGAGCCCGAATTCGGCCGTCCCGCGCAGTTCGCCTTTACCACTCCCAACAAAGGAATCTACGTCTTCTACCCAACCCTGCGCGCCGATGACGGCTACGCGATCACCTTCGAATCGGCACCGGGCCCGGTCAACCTGGGCGCACCCGCGGCGGTCGACGTCACCCTCTGCGGCTTCGGGGCGAACCTGGGCCCCACCGGCGGCTTCGCCAGCTGCCGCAAAGCCACCGACGCCAACGCCAACCCCAAACCCCTGATCACCAACCCGACCCGCTGCGTCGGCGACCCGCCGCAGGTCACTTTGCACGCCAACTCCTGGCAGAACCCGGACATCTTCGTCTCGGAGACCGTCACCGACCCGATGCCGACCGACTGCGAGGCGGTCCCCTTCGAACCGACGATGGAGTTCAAGCCGACCTCCAAACAGGCGGACTCGCCAACTGGACTCGACATCGAACTGGAAATGCCGACCGAGGGCCTGGAGAGCCCAACCGGCATCTCCCAGTCGAACCTGAAGAAAGCGAAGGTCATCTTCCCCGAGGGGATGGGCATAAACGCAGCCGCAGGCCACGGCCTAGGTGCCTGCGCAGCCGATCAGGTCAAGCTCAAAACCAACGACCCGATCTCCTGCCCGGATTCCTCGAAGATCGGCACGATCGAAATCGAGACGCCGATCATCCAGGAAACCCTCAAAGGCGCCATCTACATCGCCAAGCAAGGTGAGGTGGACGGAGCCCTGATCGGCCTGTATCTGGTCTTCGAGTCAAAGAAAGACGGGATCATCATCAAGCTCCCGGGCACGGTGAAACCGGATCCGGTCACCGGCCAGCTGGTGAGCACCTTCGACGAAAGCGTCGAGGCGCCGTTCTCCCGGGTGGCGATCAAGTTCGCCCAGGGACCGCGCTCGCCACTGATCACCCCGCCCAAGTGCGGCAGATACGAGATCACCGCGGAGTTCACCCCCTGGTCGGTCGAGGACTTCGAGAACCCAGATCCCGCAGACCTCGTCACCGACACCTCCTCCTTCGAGGTGACCGAGGGACCGAACGGAGCGCCCTGCCCAGACGGGGCCTTGAAGCCGAAGCTGCAGGCCGGCACCACCAACCCGCAGGCAGGCGCCCACACCGGCTTCGCGATGAGCATCAGCCGCGAGGACGGAAGCGAGCGGATCAACGGCCTCGAGCTCTCCCTGCCCCCGGGCATCCTCGGCAAGCTGAAGGGAATCCCCTACTGTCCCGACGCCTCGATCCAGAACGCGAGGGACAGAAGCGACGCGGGCGAGGGAGTCGATGAGATCGCCTCACCGTCCTGCCCTGAGGCGAGCAGGCTCGGATCGGTCTCCGCAGGTGCCGGAGCGGGTCCCAGTCCCCTCTACGTGGACACCGGCAAGGCCTACCTAGCCGGCCCATATAAAGGCGCGCCATTGAGCCTCGTTGTGATCGCTCCCGCGGTCGCAGGGCCCCTTGACCTCGGCACCGTCGTGGTTAGGAACCAGCTGCGAATTGATCGCAGAACGGCCCAGATCACCGCGATCGCAGACCCCGTGCCGACGATCCTGCACGGGGTGCTGCTCGACCTGAGAGATGTGCGTCTACGCATCGACAGGCCGAACTTCATCCTCAACCCGACCAACTGCGCCGAGATGAGCTTCAGCGGCCAGATTTCCGGTGAGAAAGGGTCGAGGGCACCTGTCTCCGAGCGCTTCCAGCTCGCGGGCTGCGAGAACCTCGGCTTCAAACCGAAGCTCTCGATTCATCTCAAGGGCGGCACCAAGCGCGGCGATCACCCGTCGCTCCTCGCGGTCCTGAAGGCAAGGCCGGGTGACGCAAACATCGCCAGGGCGGCCGTGACCCTTCCGCGCTCGGCCTTCCTCGACCAGGCCCACATCCGCACGATCTGCACCAGGGTGCAGTTTGCGGGGGCCAGCTGCCCGCCGGGGGCGATCTACGGCAACGTGGAAGCGACGACGCCGCTGCTCGAGGAAACGCTGAAAGGCAACGTAATCCTCCGCTCATCTGACAACAAGCTCCCCGACCTGGTCGGCACCCTGAACGGGATCGCCACCGTGGACGTGGTCGGGCGGATCGACTCGGTCAGGGGCGGGATCAGAAACACCTTCGACCTCGTCCCAGACGCCCCGGTCGACACCTTCACCCTGAGGATGCAGGGCGGCAAAAAGGGACTGGTCGTCAACAGCCAGAACCTCTGCGCGAAGGTGAACCGGGCAACGGTCCGCTTCACCGCCCAGAACGGCCTCCAGTACAACTACCGCCCGCCGGTGATCGCGGACGGGTGTAAGAAAGCCCGTAAAGGCGCCAAGGGCAAGAAACGAAGCAAGCGAGGCGGCGGGGAGGCCTGAACAGGGCGGTAGGCGGTGAGCGCGCTCGCGACCTCCGGGGACCCCACCGAGCTGGCGCGGCTCGCAGGGCGTCTGGCTGAGCGGCGACCCGAGATCGAGCGGGCCATCCTCGCCCGCGTCTACGGGGTCAGCGACCCCGCCTCGGTCGGCGACCCCCAGTATGTGGCGGGATTGCGCTCGGCGGTCAGCGCCGCCCTTTCGGTCGGGATAGAGGCGATCTCGGTGCCCCGCGAGCGCACCGTCTCCATTCCCCTCGTCCTCCTCGACCAGGCCCGCGAAGCGGCCCGAAGGGAGATCGGCCTCGACGTGGTCCTGCGTCGCTACCTGGCCGGCTACACCCTCCTCTGCGATTTCATCGCCGAGGAGGCGGAACAGGAGGCCCCGTTTCTCTTCAAGCGCATCCAGCGCCGCCAGGCCGCCCTCTTCGACCGCTTGCTCATAAAGGTCGCAGACGCATACAAACACGAGGCGCAAAGGTGCCCCCGAAACGAGGCCCAGCGCCGAGCGCAACTGGTGCAGATGCTCCTCGCCGGCGAGCTCATCGAGACCGCCGAGCTCGGCTATGAGCTGGAAGCCTGGCACCTCGCCGCGATCGCCTCGGGGCCGGGCTGCGAGGAGACGCTCCGCGCTCTCGCCGCCTGCCTGGATCGCCGCCTCCTCCTCGTCGGCGCCGATGAGGACGCCGCCTGGGCCTGGCTCGGCGGTCGGCGCGCGATCCCCGTCACCGAAGTCGCCGAGCTCGCCGCCTCTACCCTGCCGCCAGAGGTATTCCTCGCCTTCGGTGAGGTGGGCGAGGGGCTCGAAGGCTGGCGCACCTCCCACCGCCAGGCCAAGGCGGCATTCTCGGTCGCCCAGCGCCGCGACAGCCGAATCGCCTCACACGGCGAGGTCGCCCTGCTCGCCTCGGTCCTCGGCGACGAGCTCCTCTCCTCCTCGCTGAAGGACGCCTACCTCGCCCCCTTGGCACGGGAGCGAGACGGCGGCGCCGCCCTGCGTGAGACCCTGCGCGCCTACTTCGCGGCAAAGGGAAACGTTACCTCGGCCGCAGCTGCTCTTGGCGTCGCCAGGCAGACGGTCACCCTTCGGCTGCGCTCCGCCGAGGAGAAGATCGGCAAGCCGGTGGAGAGCTGCGCGGTGGAGCTCGACATTGCGTTGAGGCTGAATGAGCTAACCGACTCCCCTGTGCCACCTAGGTAGGTGCACCGCACACATTGACAGAGCGCTGAAGACAATCCCTATAGAGACTGTTACTACACACCGTACAAGTGAACTGTGTGTATTGCTACTCATCAAACCAGTCTAGGAGGAAGTAATGAAGACAGTCAGGATGGCGCTGATCACGGCGCTGATGGCACTCTCGCTCGGGGCCTTTGCGGCACCGGCGATGGGCGCCCCCGGGGTTTGGACCAAAAATGGGGCGCCGATCCAAGGATCAGTCGCAATCGAACTCAGTGGCGTCTTGAAATTCGGCTCCTTCGGAGGCCAGGCCTCCTGCGGCATGGTCGCCAATGCGACGCTTGAACCGGGCGGCAAAGGGGGCATCACCGCGGTCGAACTGAGCAACTGCGTTCATCCAGAAGTGCCGTGCGAACAGGGCGCCACCAACGTCACCGTGCCGTGGGCGATCACGCCCGAATGGGTTGGAGGGTCGGCGCGAGTCGCCGTCGACGACATCGCCGCGACGGTTGGCTTCGCCTCGCCCTGCAACCCCAATTTCCAGATGCTGTATGCGAGCGACGGCGAACTCGACGCAACGCCGTCGAACCCCGGCAACATCCAGGCACTGAATCTGAGTGGCTGGTGGAGCGGGACGGACTGGTGGGGAACGGGGACTAAAGCCGGGATGGCCGCGGATCTGGCCGTCACCGGTCCGGGAGGCAAATTCATCCAGGTTGGGATCGAATAAGCGTAGGTAGCCAGGCCCGGACGAAGTGAGATGGACGAGGCCGTCCTCATGGGGGGCGGCCTCGGCTCACTTCGAGCTTGTCTGACACTTCGTTAGCCCGGCTCTACACATTGGCAGAGCGCCGCTTGTCGGTATCTCAGAGACTGAGACCGAACTCATATCTCGGGGGAGGAAGTAGATGTCAAAGGTAGGGACTGACTTTTCGATCGCTCGCAACGGGGCCAGGTTCGCCCTTGCTCTGGCTCTCGCACTCTTGGCGAGCGTCGCCTTACCCCCGCTTGCCGGCGCCGAACAGTCCGTAGGGTCGTGGCTCGACCGAACCTATGCGACCGGCAACAAAAACCTCGACATCGACGGGGTCGACGACGAGCGCGTCGACGTCGACGTCGCGGTCCTCGACAGCGGCGTCGAACTCGACCATCCCGACCTCAACATCGTCGCGGGGGTCGACTGCACCGCGGCCACCGAGGCAGGCGGATACAAATGCGACGAATCCCCCGGCGCCGGCAACGACGACGACCCCGACTTGGATGAACTACACGGAACCCTCACGGCTAAGAGGCTCGCAGCGATCGACAACGACATAGAAGGGGTTGGGACCGCCCCCGGGGCGCGGATCTGGGCAGTCGACGTCGTCGACGGGTTGTTCTCCCAGGTCGGCGGCCCCTTCAATGAAGCAGACCCGTGGGTTTGGGACCTCGACGCCTCGATCGCGGCGGTGAAGTGGGTCACCAAACACGCCAACCAGATCGAGGTGATGATTGGCGGCAACATCTGCGCGCTCGAAGTCCCCCCCTTCAATTACCCGATGTGCCCTGATGACCCCGTACTAGAAGATGAACTCACTTATGACCCCGTAAAGGTCGCCGAGCTGAACGAAGCGATCGCGGACGCCGTCGACGCCGGAGTCGTCTACGTGATGGCGGCGAGCCCCCTCAACCGTGACGTGTCGAGCACCCTCACGCCGAGCCACCCGGACGTGATCACCGTGTCCTTCATGGCGGACTGGGACGGCCTGCCGGGCGGGCTTGGCGAAGCGGCCCCCTGCATCAAAGGCGGGGAAGTGGCGGATCTCGACGACACGCTCGCCGACAACAGCAACTGGGGCAAAGGCGTCGACATCGCGGCGCCTTCCTGCTCCGGCTCGGGGGCCCAGCCCCAGGTCGCGGGCGCGGCCGCGATCCTCGCCAGCTCCCGCGAGCCCAGCGAATATGCGTCGAAACGCAAATACGTGGAATCGATTCGCGACACCCTGGTCGAAGAGGGAAATCACGAATGGGTCGACGACGGCGGTCCCGAAGACAAAGGGGACGGGTACCACGAGCCCCTGCTCGATCTCCACGACGAAGCAGTCTTCGACCCCGAGACGGTCGCGCCCGACGCTTGGCTGGTCAGATCGGTTCCCAACGCAGAAAGCGCCAACAACAACCGCCTCACCGACGTCTCCTGCACCTCGGCGAGCTTCTGCTTCGCCACTGCGAATCTGATCTTCGGCGCGGGTGAAACCAGCTACGCCTATGGCGCGGTCTGGAACGGAAACTCCTGGAAGCTGAAGGCGGGACTCCCCGAAAACAGCGGCACCGTCCTGAGCGGGGTCTCCTGCACCTCCCCGACCTATTGCATCGCGGTCGGCCATGAGGTCGAGGCAAACGGCGTCTTCAACCTGGCGCTGAGCTGGGACGGGACCAAATGGACCCGCCTTACCGTCCCCAACGCAGGCGGAGGCACCAACAACAACCGCCTCACCGACGTCTCCTGCACCTCGGCGAGCCACTGCTTCGCCACCGCGAACCTGATCTTCGGCGCGGGTGCGACCAGCTACGCCTACGGCGTGGCCTGGGACGGCAGCTCCTGGAAAGAAAAGGGCGGGCTGCCCGAAAACGAAAAAACCGTCCTGAACGGGGTCTCCTGCACCTCTTCGACCTCGTGCCTCACCGTCGGCCATGAGATCGAGACCAGCAGCGTCATCAACATGGCCGTGAGCTGGAACGGGACCAAATGGACCCGCCTGAGCGTCGTCAGCTCAGGGCTCGGCAAAGACAACCGGATAACCGACGTCTCCTGCACCTCGGCGAGCTTCTGCTTCGCGATCGCGAACGTGGTCAACGAAAAAGGAGTCAGCACGGCCTACGCCGGGATCTGGAACGGCAGCTCCTGGGTAGCGCCCGGCGCCGTCCCCGACGCCGAAGCCACCGCTCTGAGCGGAGTCTCCTGCACCTCCTCGACGTCCTGCGCCGCGGTCGGCCATAGAACCGAAGGCGGCAAAGTCGTCGGCTACGCCGCCCGCTGGAGCGGTGGGGCGAGTTGGACGCGCGAAGAGATGCAGAACGAACCAAGCGCTACCGACAGCCGCTTGAGCGGCGTCTCATGCGCGACGGATTGCATCACGGTCGGCAGCTACACCGACCCCGGCGGGGTCTGGAACCTCGCCGAGCACGCACCTTAGGGGTGGCCGCACTCGCCGCGGTTAGCGACTAGGCGAAAGCTCCATTAGCCCCTTGACAGTGTCAAGTACCATTGCTTACACTATGTACCGCTGTTGACAAACAACAGCAGTATGGCCGAGACGAATGGGCAGGGATCTACAACAAGCCGGCTGTCGCCTCTTCCCTGTGGCGGCGCCATGAAGAGCGGGGGCCAGACAGGCGCCGGGGCGGTCCCAGCCTCGGCGTCCGGGTCGCCGTTGCCGCGCGGGCCGCACAGGCTGCCGCGCGAGTACGTGGTGGAGAACCAGCGCTCGCGGCTGCTGGCGGGCGCGGCGATGGCGATGGCCGAGCGCGGTTACGCGAAGCTCACGGTCGAGAACGTGATTACCGCGGCGGGGGTCTCCCGCACGACCTTCTACGAGCACTTCGAGAGCAAGCACGACTGCGTGCGGGTGGCCCACGACGAGGCGTTCGACCGGCTCTCGGGGACGATCTTCCGCGCCTGCGCCGCTGAGTCGGAGTGGGCCGCCAAGCTGACGGCGGCCGTCAGCGCCGCGATCCGCTTCGCGATCGACAACCCGGATGAGGCGAGGCTGCTCGTCTTCGACGCGGTCGGGTCCGACCCGGAGCTGGCGGCGCGCGTGCTCGCCTCCAACGACCACCTCGTCGGCCTGTTGCGAGCCGGGCGCGACCAGTGTCCGCAGGCCGCCTCGCTGCCGGAGCTGACCGAGCGGGCGATGATCGGCGCCGCGACCTCGATCGTCGGCAGCCGGATCATGATCGGCCAAGCCGACCGCCTGCCCGCGCTCGAGCCGCAGCTGGTCCAGCTGATCCTGATCCCCTACGTCGGCGTCGAGGAGGCGGAGCGGATCGCAAGCGCCGGCCTGTAGCGACGCGCCTGTGTAGGGCTTCCGTCCGCCGCATCGAAGACCATGGGCGGGATGTCAAGCAAATCCGCTTGGGATCCGGGATTGGCGGACACAATGACCACCGGCCGACGGCTCGTTGCTGTGGTTTCTCCGTTAGCATCATCCAGTTCCCGCCTGCGTTTTAGCGGGATATGTCTCCTCTCATGACCTTCGCACGTAACACGTTCTTTCATGCTTGGGCGTCGAGCAGACTCGGCGTCTCCAAGGACGAGCTCTCGCTCGCAGAGCTGGAGCGCTTGCCTGTCCCCGTTGACCTCCCCGAGGGACCCGGCTCTGAGATGGGCGGGGAGACTCAATCGGTTCTTGACGCCTACACCGAGAGCGAATTGCTCGAGTTGGCAGCGTTGGGCGATCAACTGCTCAGCGAGTTGCCGCCGCTTCCCGAGGGCTATCGCCCCTCTTCCACAGAATCGAAGACCCAAGTTCGCTGCTAGCCAGCGAGCCCTCTTGGCAGCGCGCTGATTACCGTGCCGACCTCCTCCTCAACATCGACTTTGTCCGATGAACGGATCAACGGTGTCTTTCGAGAGCAGGTTGAGCGGATGCTGGAGGTCCTCTCTACCCGGGTTCTCACTGTCATGGAGGCCCACCGCTATGCGGAGGAGCATGCACGGATCTACAACCGGATCGGTCGGAACAATCTCAACGAGGCGCTCTCCCATCTCGCCCGACTTGCCGAAAGTGCACCCGAGCTGTCCAATGTCGAGCAGCGCGATCAGCTCACCAACTTCGAGGACCATTTGCGCCGCACGATGATGGAGTCCTTCGAGGTAGTCGCCAAGGCGCGACTTGGGAAGCTCAAAAAAGACGGAATCTGGGACCGTTACTACGCACGCGCCGCGCGCCTTGTTGACAACGGCAAGCTACCCGCGGTTGCGAGCACGGAGGAGATCGAGGAGATCGAGCGTGAAGTCAGGTTCTGGATGGAGGAAGGACGGGCGCGGAAGACGGCACACAGGTGGGATGACTGGACCTACGGAGCGGAATGTCTACGCACCGCTTCCGACAAAGCCGATGAGTTGAGCCGCAAACTCCGTGAGGCGGTTGGAGCTGCCGAGGACTATCGTCGTAACCGAATCGGCTTGATCGTCGGTGTGCTTGGCACCATTACTGGCGTAGTGGGCATTGCCATAGCCATACTCGCTTAGCTGCCTCCTTCAGGGCATAGGCTTTCGCGGCGTGATCCTCGCGATCGACCAGGGGACTACCGGGACGACCTGCCTCGTCTTCGACGGCGAGGGGCGGATCGCGGGGCGTGCCTACTCGGAGTTCGAGCAGCACTTCCCGCGGCCGGGCTGGGTCGAGCACGACGCGAACGAGATCTGGGCGGTGACGCGGCGGGTGGCGATCCAGGCGATCACGGACGCCGGGATCCAGGGGGCCGAGCTGGACGCGATCGGGATCACCAACCAGCGCGAGACCGTGGTTGCCTGGGACCCGGCCACCGGGGAGCCGCTGCACCGGGCGCTGGTCTGGCAGGACCGTCGCACGGCGGAGCGCTGCGACGAGCTGCGGGCCGAGGGGCGTGAGGCGCTGGTGCGCGAACGGACCGGGCTCGTCCTCGATCCCTACTTCTCCGGGACCAAGATCGAGTGGCTGCTGCGCAACGTCGAGGGGGCCGAGCGCGCGGTCTTCGGCACGATCGACTCCTGGCTGCTCTTCAAGCTGACCGGCCGCCACGCCACCGACTACACGAACGCCTCGCGGACGATGCTGTTCGACATCCGAAGCCTCGCCTGGGACGAGGAGCTGTGCGCGCTGTTCGGCGTCGACCCGGAGCGGCTGCCGGAGCCGCTGCCCTCGGCGCACGTCTACGGCACCACCTCGGAGTTCGGCGGCGAGGTGCCGGTCGCCGGGGTGGCGGGCGACCAGCAGGCCGCTCTCTTCGGCCAGGCCTGCCACCGACCCGGGGAGGCGAAGAACACCTACGGGACCGGCAGCTTCGTCCTGCTCCACGCCGGCCCGAGCGCGCCGGAGCCCGCCGAGGGGTTGCTGACCACTGTCGCCTGCGTTCCCGGCGAGGGGGCCGCCTACGCGCTCGAGGCCTCGATCTTCGTCACCGGCGCCGCCGTGCAATGGCTGCGCGACGGGCTCGGCCTGATCGAGGAGGCGGCGGAGACCGAGGCGCTGGCCGCCTCGCTGGAGGGCAACGACGGCGTCTACTTCGTCCCAGCCCTGACCGGCCTCGGCTCGCCCCACTGGGACCCGTACGCGCGCGGCACGATCGTCGGCCTCACCCGCGGCAGCGGCCGCGCCCACCTGGCGCGGGCGGCGCTGGAGGCGATCGCCTACCAGACGGTCGACGCGGTGCGGGCAGAGGAGGCGGCGTCGGGAGAGCGGCTGGGGGTGCTCAAGGCCGACGGCGGCGCCGTCGCCAACCGCTGGCTGATGCAGTTCCAGGCCGACGTGCTCGGTGCCCCGGTCGTCGTGCCCGAGGTCGCCGAGACGACCGCGCTCGGCGCCGCCTACCTGGCCGGCATCGCGACCGGGCGCTGGAGCGCCGAGGGGGTGCGGGAGATGTGGCGCGAGGCTGCCCGCTACGAGCCGCGCATGGGCGAGGACGAGCGCGAGTCGCTGCTCGCCGAGTGGCGCCGGGCGCTGGAGCGCTCGCGCGGCTGGGCGGCCTGAGCCCGGAATTTTTACTCAGGCCAAACGAAACATGTTGTCTACTAAGCTCCTCCTTCGTGGAGGCGACGAAGGAAGCGCGGACCGCCGGTAGGCTCGAAGAGCTGAGCCGTAAGGTCGACGAAGGATCCCGCCGGGTCGACGCCCGCTTCGACGCGACGGACGCGCACGTCGACCGGCGCTTCGAAGGGGTGGAGGCCCGCCTCTACGCGCTGCAGCGACTGACGACCCAGCTCTGGGGCCTGATGCTCGTCACCATGGTCGTCCTGATCGCAACTCAGCTCTGATCGACGCGGCGTAACCGCCACCGCGGCAGGGGGTAGCCACAGCCACAGCCGGCCCTCCCGGCGCCCCCATCCATGCCCGACATCAAGCCACAGGTCTATAAGGACGACCGCCCCGCGGAGTACTTCGACCAGTTCCACGTCGCCGCCCGCAAGGGGGTCGGCTGGACCTACCCGTTCGTCCGCGCCATCGTCTCGTTGCCGACGCTGCTGATCTACCGGGTGCGCGCGATCGGGGTCAAGAACGTGCCGAAGTCGGGGCCGCTGATACTCGCCCCCAACCATTTCAGCCAGATGGACCACTTCTTCTGCGGTCTCTACCTGCGCCGCCAGATCCGCTTCATGGCCAAATCGCAGCTCTTCGGCTCGCCCGTCCTCACCTACATCTACAAGCACGGCGGCGTCATTCCCGTCCGCCGCGGCCACCACGACGAGGAGGCGTTCGTGACCGCGTACACCGTCCTCGGCCAGGGCGGGATGCTGCTGATCTACGCCGAGGGCGGCCGCTCGCGCAGCGGCGAGCTGGGGGAGCCCAAACCGGGGGTGGGACGGCTCGCGCTGGAATCGGGCGCGCCGGTCGTCCCGG